>WNGA01012212.1_pt1 | contig 18597 bp, 19 predicted proteins | sample 5400061 | NCBI WGS metagenome assembly WNGA01 (sample SAMN13153366, study PRJNA577476) | soil metagenome | isolation source: 100 cm soil or saprolite under grassland replicate 2 | place: USA:California | collected 2016-06-15 | reverse complement strand
ACCTGCATTGCACGGCACAGCGGGCAGGGATTAGGCTTGCGATGACGATAGGGGCTGAAACGTGGGACACGCGGTAGCCGATGTGGCGCGTACGTTTGCGGCGAACCGCGCCGTGGGCGGCATCGCGCTTGCGGTCCGCGCGAGCGCCGGGGTGACGCGGCGTTCGCGCGTGCGCGAGGACGGCGCACTGCGCGTGCGGTGTCCGGGGCCGGCATCGGGCGAGCTCCAAGCCGTCATCGTCAACACCGCCGGCGGAATCGCGGGCGGCGACAGCTTCACGCTCGACGTGACCGTCGAGCGCCGCGCGCGGCTCGTCGTCACCACGGCCGCGGCGGAAAAGGTCTACCGCACGCTCGCACCGGAGGCGACGATCGACGTGAAGCTCGACGTCGCCGCCGCCGCCTCGCTCGCCTGGCTGCCGCAGGAGACGATCCTGTTCGATCGGGCGCGGCTCAAGCGTGCCATCGACATCGATCTCGCCGAGGACGCGCGAGTGGTGTTGGCGGAGGCGATCGTGTTCGGCCGCTCCGGCATGGGAGAGACGGTGGACGACGGCTTCCTGTTCGATCGCTGGCGCGTGCGCCGCGGCGGACGGCTCATCCACGCCGAGGCCATGCGACTCGATGGTGCCGTGGCGGCGAGGCTTGCGCAGCCCGCGGTTGCCAAGGGCGGCATCGCCGTCGCAACCGTGCTGGTCGTGCCCGGCGATGAAGGGACCGCGGCCGGCGTGCGCGCGCTCGGCGATCATTTGCGCGGCGAGGTCGGCGTCTCCGCGTGGAACGGGCTCGCCGTCGTGCGGCTCTGCGCGGCGGACGGTGAGGCGCTGCGACATGATCTCGTTGCCGTGCTCGCCGCCATGCGCGGCGCGCCGTTGCCGCGGCTGTGGCTCCATTGAGGTGAACGCAATCCTGAAGGCAACTCATGAACCTGACGCCACGTGAAAAAGACAAGTTGCTCATCTCGATGGCTGCGATGGTGGCGCGCCGGCGGCGCGAGCGCGGCGTCAAGCTCAATCATCCCGAGGCGGTGGCGCTCATCACCGATTTCATCGTCGAAGGTGCGCGCGACGGCAAAACCGTGGCCGAGTTGATGGAGGCGGGCGCGCATGTGCTCACGCGCGGCGAGGTGATGGACGGCATTCCCGAAATGATCCACGACATCCAGGTCGAAGCGACGTTTCCGGATGGCACCAAGCTGGTGACGGTGCACGAGCCGATACGATGAACCAGCTTCTCCCGCAAAGGGAGAGGGTTACGGAGGCGGCGGAATGATCCCCGGTGAGATGTTCATCAAGGACGACGAGATCGAGATCAATGCCGGCCGCAAGACGGTGGCGCTGCCGGTCACTAATACCGGCGACCGGCCGATCCAGGTTGGCTCGCACTACCATTTCTTCGAGACCAATCCGGCGCTGAAATTCGATCGCAAAAAGGCGCGCGGCATGCGGCTCAATATCGCTGCCGGCACCGCGGTGCGCTTCGAACCTGGGCAGACACGCGAGGTCACGCTCGTTGCGCTCGCCGGCAAGCGCATGGTCTACGGGTTCAGGCAGGACGTGATGGGAAAGCTCTGAGGCACACGAGGACATGTCTGCGTCATCGAGCAAGCTGGTTGAAGTGGGCGTGGTTCTCCAAGGCGGAGGCGCGCTCGGGGCCTATGAATGCGGCGCCTTGAACGCCCTGCTCGAATTGATGGACGAATTCGCGACGCAGGGCCGCCGAATCGCGCTCAAGGTCGTGACCGGGGTGTCGATAGGGTCCATCAACGCCGCCTGCGTGGTCGGCGCGAAGAGCAATGCCGATGCCCGCGCGCGGCTCAACGCGCTGTGGGACGATTTGACGCTTGAAACGCCGCCGTTCTGGACACAGGCCGCGCAGCGCGACCTCGCCTATTTCGGACTGCCGGGCTTCTATGTGCCACGGCCGGATTTCTGGACCGCTCCGAGCTGGACCTACGTCTATGATACGCGTCCGCTGCTGGTGACGCTCGGGCGCCATGTGGATTTCACGGCGCTCAACGCCAGCCCGACCGCGTTCGCGGTGACCGCGGTCGAGGTCGTGACGGGCGCGCTGCGGGCGTTCGTCAACCAGCCGCTCGGAAAGGTGCCCGCAACGAAGATCGAACCGCGCCACGTGCTGGCGAGCGGCAGCCTACCGCCGGGATTCCCGTGGACCGAGATCGACGGCATGCCGCATTGGGACGGCGGCGTCGTCGACAACACCCCGCTCGGCTTGGCCATCGACGCCTTCAGCGCCGATGCCGACGTCGACAGCATGCTCGTGGTGATGAATCTCTATCCCTTGCGCGCGCGGCTGCCGCGCAACCTCGCCGCGGTCGAGGACCGCCTGCACGAGCTGAGCTTCGGCAACCGCCTGCGCCAGGATCACGATATGGCGCGGCGGGTCAATGCGCTGGTGGAAACCATCGACGATCTTGCCGCCTTGGTTCCACCCGATGCGCTCGATGAGCGGCTGCAGGCCCGCCTGCATGAGGCGCGGCGCTACAAGATCATCGACGCGATCGTCAATATCGACATGCAGGATCCGGCCGCCACGCTCGTTCCCGCCGCGCAGAATCCGGCCGACGACAAGGATGGAATGCGCGATTTCTCCCCGGAGACCGTGGGCCGCCGGCGTCGCGACGGGTTCAAATTCGCGCACGACATCCTGCGGCCGGCGTTCGAGAATCGCTGGCGTGCGGCCGATGCGCAGCCACGGCCCGTTGCGACGCCGGCAGGGAGCTGAAAGATGTCCGCCAAGATGCAGCGCGCCGTCTACGCCGAAATGTTCGGCCCCACGATCGGCGACCGCGTGCGCCTCGCCGACACCGACATCATCATCGAGGTGGAGAAGGATTTTTGCACCTACGGCGAGGAGGTGAAATTCGGCGGCGGCAAGGTGATCCGCGACGGCATGGGCCAGAGCCAGATCGCCAACAAGGCGGGCGCGGTCGATACCGTGATCACCAACGCGCTGATCCTCGACCACTGGGGGATCGTCAAGGCCGACGTCGGCTTGAAAGCCGGCCGCATCGCAGCCATCGGCAAGGCCGGTAATCCCGACATTCAGCCCAACGTCACCATCGTCATCGGCCCCGGCACCGAGGTGATCGCGGGCGAAGGCAAGATCCTCACCGCCGGCGGCTTCGACACGCACATCCACTATATCTGCCCGCAACAGGTGGAGGAGGCGCTGATGTCGGGCGTCACCTCCATGCTCGGCGGCGGAACCGGGCCGGCGCACGGCACCTTCGCCACCACGTGCACGCCGGGGCCATGGCATATCGGCCGCATGATCCAGGCCGCCGACGGATTGCCGGTCAATCTCGGCTTCGCCGGCAAGGGCAATGCCTCGCGCCCGGCAGCGCTGGAGGAGATGATCGAGGGCGGCGCTTGTTCGCTCAAGCTGCACGAGGACTGGGGCACCACGCCGGCGGCGATCGACTGCTGCCTCGGGGTCGCCGACGATTACGACGTACAGGTGATGATCCACACGGACACGCTCAACGAGTCCGGCTTCGTCGAGGACACCATCAAGGCGTTCAAGGGCCGCACCATCCACGCCTTTCACACCGAAGGCGCCGGCGGCGGGCACGCCCCCGACATCATCAAGGTCGCGGGCCTCAAGAACGTGCTGCCGTCGTCAACCAATCCGACCCGGCCGTTCACCAGGAACACCATCGACGAGCATCTCGACATGCTGATGGTGTGCCACCATCTCGACCCGTTGATCGCCGAGGACGTCGCGTTCGCCGAGAGTCGTATCAGGAAGGAGACGATCGCGGCCGAGGACATCCTGCACGACATCGGGGCGCTGTCGATGATGTCGTCCGACAGCCAGGCCATGGGGCGACTCGGCGAGGTCATCATCCGCACCTGGCAGACCGCCGACAAGATGAAGAAGCAGCGCGGACGGCTCAAGGAGGAGAAGGGCGACAACGACAACGCGCGAGCCAAACGCTACGTCGCCAAATACACCATCAATCCGGCGATCGCGCACGGTGTGTCGAAGCACATCGGCTCGGTGGAGAAGGGCAAACTCGCGGATCTCGTGCTGTGGTCGCCCGCCTTTTTCGGAGTGAAGCCCGACTGCGTCATCAAGGGCGGCACGATCATCGCCGCGCAGATGGGCGATCCCAACGCCTCGATCCCGACGCCGCAGCCGGTGCACTACCGCCCGATGTTCGGCGCCTTCGGCAAGGCGCTCATCGCATCGTCGCTGGTGTTCGTGTCGAAAGCCGCGCTCAAGCGCGGCTTGCGCAACAAGCTCGGGGTCGAGAAAGAGTTCGTCGCGGTCGAGAATACCCGCGGCGGCATCTCCAAGAAGAGCATGGTGCACAACGGCGCGACTCCCAGGATCGAGGTCGATCCCGAGACCTATGAGGTGACGGCCGACGGTGAATTGCTGACCTGCGCTCCGGCCGAGGTGCTGCCGATGGCGCAGCGCTACTTTCTGTTCTGAAGGCAGGATGCGATGCGGCGGGCGTGCGAGATCAGAACTGCCGGCAGCTGGAACGCGGCGACCGCCGGGGGAGCGCGGCACGGCGTTTCTGCTCGATCTGCCGCAGGCGACCGCACTGAAAGACGGCGACGGCCTCGTGCTCGAGGACGGCGCCATCGTGCGCGTGGCCGGTAAGGCGGAGCCGCTGCTCGAGATCGCGGCCGCAAGCCCGCACGAGCTCTCCCGCCTCGCCTGGCACATCGGCAATCGCCACACCGAGGTGCAAGTGGTGGGCGACAGGTTGCGCATCCGGCGTGATCGCGTGCTGGAAGAGATGCTGCGCGGCCTTGGCGCGCGGCTCACTGCGATCGAGGCGCCGTTCGACCCGGAGCATGGTGCTTATGGGCACGGAAACAACCACGACCATGACCACTAAGCGCTCGCGCCACCGCACGCCGCGCGGCGCCGCGAGGGACGCGGGCACCCCTGCCGGCAATTTGAATGCGGCCGCACTCTATCGGCTGATGGCGTGGCTGTCGCCGGCCTATCCCGTCGGCGCATTCTCTTATTCCAGCGGCATCGAGTGGGCGGTCGAGGCAAGCGACGTTACCGATGCGGCAACGCTCGAGCGCTGGCTTGCGGTGATGATCGGAGAGGGCGGCGGATTTTGCGACGGGGTTTTTTTCGCCCATGCCCACCGCGCGGCCGCGGAGCGCGACGACAAGGCGCTGCGCGCGGTGGCCGAGCTCGCCGCGGTCTTCGCGCCGTCGCAAGAGCGATACTTGGAAACCACGGCCCAGGGGCGCGCCTTCCTCGATGCGACGCGCGCCGCCTGGCCCACGCCGGTGCTCGATCGGCTGCTGCGGCTCTGGGATGGAGCGGTGGCGTTGCCGGTTGCGGTTGCCGTTGCGAGCGCGGGACACGAGATCGCGCTCGCGCCCGCGCTGCAGGCTTATATCCACGCGCTGACCGCGAACCTCGTTTCGGCCGGCGTGCGGCTCGTGCCGCTCGGCCAAACCGATGGCCAACGCGTGCTCGCCGCGCTCGAACCGGTGGTGGCGGCGACGGCCGCGCGCGCTCTCGCCACCGCCCTCGACGACGTGGGCGGCGCTGCCTTCCGCGCCGATCTTGCGAGCATGCGCCACGAGACGCAGCACACGCGCTTATTCAGGAGTTGAGACATGGCGAGCCCGCACGGTCCGCTGCGCGTCGGTGTCGGCGGCCCGGTGGGCTCGGGCAAGACCGCGCTGATGGACGCATTGTGCAAGCGGCTGCGCGACCGCTACGAGATCGCGGCGATCACCAACGACATCTACACCAAGTGGGACGCCGAATATCTCGTGCGGTCGGGGGCGCTTGCGCCCGATCGGATCGCCGGCGTGGAGACCGGCGGCTGTCCGCACACCGCGATCCGCGAGGACGCTTCGATCAATCTCGCCGCGGTCGCGCAGATGCAGAAGAAGTTTCCTTCGCTCGATCTCGTTCTGATCGAATCCGGCGGCGATAATCTGGCCGCGACCTTTTCGCCGGAGCTCGCAGACTTGACGCTCTATGTCATCGACGTCGCCGCCGGCGACAAGATTCCGTCCAAAGGCGGCCCGGGCATCACGCGCTCCGACCTGCTCGTGATCAACAAAATCGATCTCGCGCCCCACGTCGGCGCTTCGCTCGCGGTCATGGAGCGCGACGCCAGGCGCATGCGCGGCACGCGCCCGTTCGTGTTCAGCAATCTGCGCGCCGGCGAGGGCGTCGACACCATCGCCCGTTTCATCGAGGACAAGGGCGGATTGGGGAGGTAGGGTGGGCAAAATCGCCTGCTGTGCCATCGCGTCTTAGCGCCACCCGGCAACGATCTTGCCACGCTACAGCAGCTCGATCTCGACGTTTAAATATTCGTCCACGTCCGCGCGCTGTCCCGGATAGAGCACGGTGGTCGAGGTTTTCTCCTCGAGGATGGCTGGACCTTCGATCCGCATGCCCGGCTGCAAGGTGCTGCGGCGAAATACCGGCACCTCGCGGGCGTCGGCGGTGCTGAAATAGGCGTGCCGCGCTCCGTGCGGCTTGGCCGGCGCATCGGTCCGCGCGAACGTCTTCAACGCGGGCTTCGCGATGAGCCCGACCGCGGTAACCTGGAAATTGACGATTTCGACGGCCTCGGCCTGCGCCATGTGGCCGTAGCGCCGCTGATGCGCGTCATGAAACCGCGTGATCAGATCGGCCATGTCCTGCGGCCCGCGCAGGCGCGGCACCGGCACCGCCACTTCGTAGGACTGGCCGCGATAGCGCATGCCGGCGTGGCGGCGGGTGAGTAGCCGCTCGCGCGGGAATTGCTCGCGCATCAAGTCTTCCAAGGCCGTGGTCTCCATCTCGGCGAAGATCGCATCGACCTCGGCCGGCGTCGTGCCATCGACCGGCGTGATCCGGGTGAGGCTGCGCTCCTGGTGCACGTCGGTCACCAGCATCCCATGTGCGCTGAAAGTGCCGGGATCGCGAGGAATGAGAATCCGGCCGATGCCGAGCTCCGCCGCGATCATCCCTGCGATGGTCGGACCCATGCCGCCGAACGGCACCAGCGTGAATTCGCGCGGATCGTAGCCGCGCTCGACCGTGATGGTGCGCATCGCCACCATCACATTGGTGGCGAGCACGCGCAGAATGCCCCAGGCGGCCTCGGTCGGTGACATCCCCAGCGGGGCGGCGACGCGCGTCGCTACCGCCACGCGCGCTTTCGCGCTGGCGATCGGCATGGCGCCTTCGAGTAGCGCCGTCGGATTGAGATGGCCGAGCAGCACGAGCGCGTCGGTCAGCGTCGGCTCGCAACCGCCCCGTCCGTAGCACGCAGGACCCGGATGAGCGCCGGCGCTCTGCGGCCCGACCTTGAGGACAGGGCCGGGCTGCACCGCGGCAATGCTGCCGCCGCCCGCGCCGATGGTCTCGATGTCGACGGTGTGCGTCCGCAGCGGATGGCGCGCGACCTTCACCTCCGACTTGAACAGCGGCCGGCCCGGCAGCACCGCCATGTCCGAGCTCGTTCCGCCGGTATCGAAGGTGATGAGATTGTCGATGCCCTTCACGTCGCCGAGATGGCGGCCCCCGATCACGCCGGCCACCGGCCCGGACATGACGGTCTGGATCGGCGTGCACGCGAGCATGCCCGCGCTCGCCGCCCCGCCGTCCGATTTCATCATCAGGACGCGGGAGCGCGGGAAGCGCCGGAGCGAAAGCTCCTCCAGCGTGCGCAGGTAGCGCGAGACCGGCGGGCCGATATAGGCGTTGGCCACGGTCGAAGCCGTGCGCTCGTATTCCCGCCATTCCGGGTTGACCTCGTGCGAGAGCGACACATAGAGATCGGGCGCGGTGGCGCGAATGATCTCGGCTGCCGCTTTCTCGTGGATGGGATTGGCATAAGCGAACAAGAAGCACACGGCGACGGCCTCGACGCCGTCGGCCACGAGCTTCGAGACGGCGGCGCCCACGTCCTCCGTCACCAACGGTTCGATCACCTCGCCTTGGGCGCCCAGCCGCTCGCGGACCTCGAAAATTCGATCGCGCGTGAGCAGCATTTTCGGCGCGGGCGCGAAGATGTTGAAGACGTCCTCGCCGCGCCACTGCCGTCCGATCTCGTAGACGTCGCGGAAACCGCGCGTGGTCAGCAGCCCCACCCGAACGCCCTTGCCCTCGAGCAAGGTGTTGAGCGCGGCGGTCGAGCCGTGCAGGACCAGCGACACCGAGTTGGGGCCGAAGTCGCGGGCCAAGTCGGCCGTGATGTTCTCCATCACGGCCGCGGGCTGCGCCGGATCGGAGAGATACTTGCGAACGGCGATGAGTTCGCGCTGATCCTCATCGAAGGCGGTGACGTCGGTGAAGGTCCCGCCGACGTCGATGCCGACGCGCAATTTCATCGGCGGGTCTTTGTCCGGCGCAGCCGCGCGGTGGCGTCGGCGTCGACGCCGAGCTCGCAATCGAGCGCGACGCCGTAGTCCTCCCGGGCAGACTCGAGCGAAACATAGCCGCGCGCGACGTCGTCGCGCACCCGGCCGACGTCGCGCTCAAGGGGATCGCCCCAGCCGCCGCCGCCGGCGAACTCCACCGACAGGAGATCGCCGCGCCTGAGCAGCAGGCCCGCGACCTTTGACGTCAGTGCGCGTTCAGCGCCGCTGCCGGGGTTCAACACCGCCTTCGAGGCGCGCGCGGGCTTGGCGCCGAACACGCCGAGGGAGGAAAATTTGAAGCGGTCCATGCGCAGATTCACGCTCGATTCCTCCGCCAGAATTCGCCACTGACGGCGCACGCCGAGGCCGCCGCGAAACGTCCCCGGCCCGCCCGAGTCGCAGGCGAGCTCATAGCGCTCGACGCGGACGGGAAACTCGGTTTCGATCGCCTCGACCGGCGTATTCATCACGTTGACCACGAGCTCGTCCATCGCGCTCACCCCGTCGCCATTGGGCCGCGCTCCCGTGCCGCCGGTCAAGATTTCGTATTGCGAATACCAGCGGCCCGACTTCGGATGGCGGCCCGCGCTCGACAGCGAGCCGCCCGCAGCGCTCCCCGGCGCTGGCACGCGGCCGGGTAACGCCTGCGCCAGCACGCGCATGATGACCGCGGTCGTCACCTGGCTCGGGCGCACGTACATGTTCACCGGGGCGGGAAAGCGGGGATTGAGCAGCGAACCCTCCGGTGGATAAGACACGCGCACCGGCCGTGACAAGCCGTCGTTCACCGGCAGGTCCGGAATGAAGATCATCTTCACCAGGCACTCGATGAAATTGCGGGAGACGCAGGGCCGCAGGTTGATTGGTCCGCGCCCTTGGCGATCGCTGTCGAGGATGAAATGCAGCGTGTCGCCCTTGACCTCAAGCGACGCGGAGATGCGATGCGGCGTCGAAAGGTCGACGCCGTCGTCGTCGAGATAGTCGGACTGCGGGCCGTAGCGCCCGTCCGGCGCCGCGGCGATTTGCTTTCGCAGCTCGGTCTCGCAAATGTCCATCCAGCGTTGCCAGCAGGCGAGCACCGTATCGACGCTGTATTTGCCGAACAGTTCGGCGAATTTGCTCAGGCCATAGGTATTGGTGTTGACCTGCGCCTTGATGTCGCCCCAGGTGACTTCCGGCGTGCGGGTATTGGCGCAGATGAGCGCTTCCAGGTCGCCATTGGGCGTCCCGCGGCGCAGGATCTTGAGCGGCGGGATCAGCAATCCCTCCTGAAACAGATCGGTGGCGTCGCCGCTGTTGGTGCCCGGGACCTTGCCGCCGAGATCCGGCTTGTGGGCGATGTTGCCGATGAAGCCGACCAGCCGCTCACCCACGAACAGCGGCGAGATGACGGTGATGTCGGTGGCATGGTTCTGGCAGGCCTCATAGGGATGATTGACGATGAAAGCATCGCCCGGCTCGGTCGCATCGCGAAAGCGCCGGCGGATCTCGTTCACCTGCGCTGCCAGCGGCCCGATATGCAGCGGTTGCGGGATGCCCTGCGCCACCAGGCGGCCTGCGCCGTCGAAGACGGCGAAGGTGAAATCCTGGCTTTCCTTGATGATGGTGGAATAGCCCGTGCGCAACATGTTGAGCGTGAGCTCGCGCGCGATCTGCAGGGTGGACTGATAAATGACTTCGAGGTCGATGGCGTTCAAATCAGAGCTCCGCGACATCACAGCCCGCCACGCCCGCGAAGGCGGGCGATCCGGTGATCGTCATTCCCGCGTTGGCGAGGACAGCGGAATTTGCGTCATCGTTCGGCGGCTCACTTCACCGGATATGTCTTCTCGAGCTGCGCGAAATACCCCTCCTGCTTCAGCGTGTCGATGATGCCGAGGTCGAGGTAGTCGTTGGCGTTCTTGCTGCCGACGTCGGTCCCGATCGCCTCGAGCTGGGAGAGCACGTTCTTGGCGCCCGCGAGCGAGGGCGCCGCGTCGCGCGGCATTAGGCGCTTGAAGTCGGCATAGGTGGCTGCGATGACCTTCGCGTCGTTGGTCTTGAACTTTTGCGCGATCACCTCCTTGGCCTTGTTCTCGTCGGCAAGCGCGAGGTAGGCGCCGGCGACGTACGCCTTCACGAAGCGCGTCAGCGTGGCGCGATTGCCCTTGAGATAGCTGCTGGTGACGACGACGGAATCGAAAATCCACGGCGTTTTGGCGGCCGCCAGATCGATGATGGGGTTGAAGCCTCGTTCCTTCGCCAGCGTGATGGCCGGCTCGATCAACGGAGCGACGTCGATGCGGCCGGCGATGAGCGCGGCGAAGCGCTGCGAGCTCCCACCGATCTGCGAAATGGTGACGTCCGAGCGGGTGAGGCCGAGCTCTTTGAGCAGAATGCTGATGGCAACGTCCGTCTCGGAGCCGAAGGTGCTGATGCCGAAGGTCTTGCCTTTGAGGTCGCCCATGCCGACCCCGGCCTTGGTGAACATGGTGATCGGGATGGTGTTGCAGGTCGAGGTCACCAGCCGCAGGTCGGCTCCCTGCTTGTTGGCGAGAACGGCCGGCGCGAGCCCCACATGCATGCCCTGGATTTCGCCGGAGAGCAGCACCTGCAGGCCGCGCGTGCCGCCTTCCATATTGATGACATCGACTTTGAGCCCTTCCTTCTCGTAAAAACCGCCGGCCTCCCCCATCCAGACCGGAAAGATGGTCACGACCGGGGCCGAGATGCCGATCTTGAACGGGATCGGATCGGCGGCTCGGGCGGACGTCGCCGCCGCGCCCAGCGCCAACGCTATCAGCGAAGCCGCCGTGATGCGAAACCTGCCTGACCGCATTGCATCCTCCCGGAGCTGCCCTCGTTATCGATCGAGCGGACCCACCATGCTCTAGAAACTGCGATCGCTCCGGTCAACGTTGCGCCGGTTGCGGTCGGCCTTCACGTCCTCCTCGATCAGGCTCCAGATGCGATCTTCGATTGCGTGGAAACGCGCCTCGCGTTTCACCGCCAGCCGGCGCGGTCGCTCTATGGCTACCGCGATCGTCTCCTTGACCTTTCCCGGCCGGCCGGAAAAGACCACGACACGGTCCGATAGATAGATCGCTTCGTCGATTTGATGGGTCACGAACAGCACGGTTTTTTTCGCCTTCACCCAGATTTGCAGTAGCTCCTCCTGCATCACTTCGCGGGTTTGCGCGTCGAGCGATGCGAACGGTTCGTCCATCAGCAAGATCTTCGGATCCATGACCAGCGCGCGCGCAAGGTTCACGCGCTGCTGCATGCCGCCCGACAGCTCGTAGGGATAATGATGCTCGAAGCCGGAGAGGCCGACCATCTCGATGAAATGCGACGCGCGCTCGTTGGCCTCGCGCGCGCCGACGTTGAGGCACTCCAGTCCGTAGCGGACATTGTTGAGCACCGTCCGCCACGGCAGCAGCGAGGCATCCTGGAACACCACCGCGCGGTCGGGCCCGGGCTTGGTCACGACGTTCCCGTCGACCAAAATGCGGCCCGCGCTGGCGGCGATCAGACCGTCGACCACCGACAGGAACGTGGTCTTGCCGCAGCCCGACGGCCCCACGATCGAGACGAACTCGCCGTCCATCACCTGCAGGCTGACGCCGTCGAGCGCAGTGAGCCGCGTATTGGTGCGGGGCTGAAAATAGTCCAGCCGGATGTCCTGTGCTTCGAGCTTGGGACTCATCGCACACACAAGGTTCGTCATGCCCGTCCCCGGACTTGATCCGGGGATCGTCGCAGGCATCCACGTCTTCGATGCAGGTTAAAGGCATGGATGGCACCGGAACTCGGGGGTTGCCGGAGTTCCCCCCTATCAAGTGGCGCAAGTCGAGTAAACCCGACTTGCGCCGACAAGCCTCATCGGCGCCAAGGCAAGGGCGTCATTGTCGGGCATGACGCGGCAATCCATCCGCAAATTGATTTGCGTACCGCGGATACCGGGTGCAGGCTGCCAATCTCAGCGCAGCAGCTTTGGTAGGATCACTCGGCTGCGAATGTCTTATTTGTCGCTTGCTTTCTTGCCCGCTTGCTGCCCTGGCAAAGGAGGGAGCAAACACAATGAAGAGAAAGACATTCACCCGTCGCGGGTTCATGGCGACGTCAGCAGCTGCATCAGCGACAGTGATTGCAGCTCCGTTCGTCAAGACCGCGCACGCGGCCGGCAAACTATCGATCGGCTTTTGGGACCATTTTGTACCGGACGCCAACAAGACTTCCGACGCCTTGATCCAAGCGTGGGCGGCGAAGGAAAAGGTCGAGGTCCAGATCGACCGTTTTACCGGCAACAAGGCACTGCTAACCATCGCCGCCGAGGCGCAGGCCAAGTCGGGCCACGACATTTTGTACATGACGAGTTGGTTGCCACACGCTTACGCGAGCAGCCTTGAGCCGGTCGACGACGTCATGATCGAGCTCATTAAGCAGAATGGTCCGGTGAACGACATCGTCGCCTATCTCGGTCGAGCTGAGAGCCGTTGGCTTGCGGTGCCGGCGACGATCGGCAACCAGATCCAGGGACCGTGCTCGCGCATCGACCTAATGAAGCAATACGCCGGCATCGACGTTCAAGCCATGTACCCGGCCGGCGCCCCGCCGAATGCTGACAGCTGGACGCTCGATACGTTCCTCAAGGCCGCGGAGGCGTGCCACAAGGCCGGATTTCCGTTTGGGATCGGGCTCGGACCGACGGAGGATTCGGTTGTTGCCGCCGGTGTCATCTTCCAGTGCTTCGGCGCCATGCTCGTCGATGCCAACGGGAAGATCACGGTCAAGAGCGACGCCGTGCGCCAGGCGCTCGACTATTATACCCGGCTTGCCCGGTTCTTCCCGCCCGATGCGCCGGCGTGGGACAACACCTCCAATAACAAGTGGCTCATTTCGGGCCGCGGCGCGCTGATCTTGAACCCGCCGAGCGCCTGGGCGGTCGCTAAACGGGATGCGCCGCAAATCGCCGAACAATTGTGGACGCACGGCATGCCCTCAGGGCCGAAGGGGCGCTTCGCGCCGTGCCTGCCTTTCTTCTGGGGCGTTTGGAACTTCAGCAAGAACAAGGAGGCCGCCAAGAGCCTGCTTGTGCAGCTGTCGCAGCCAGCGGCGATCGAGCAGCTTGTGGCGGCGAGCGGCGGTTTTGACCTGCCGCCCTTCACCAAATTCGCGACGCTGAAGACGTGGGCTGAGGAAGGGCCGCCGAAGGGCACGCTCTACCACTATCCGAACCCGCACAACCACCAGGTCTTGTCGATTGCGGGGGCCCCGGCACCGCCCAAGATCGCGGCGCAGATCTTTACGCAGGGCATTATGACCAAGATGACGGCACGTCATCTGCGGGGCGAGGCAATGGAGACGACGCTTGCGTGGGCTGAAACCGAGGTGGGAGGGTTTATGCGCACCTAGCAAGCAACATTGTGCTGCCCCCAACAATTCCGCGAGGCCCTCATCCAGCTAGCGCCACTTTATCGATTGTCATTCCGGGGCCCGAGCGTAGCGAGGGGAGCCCGAAATGACGGCTGATGCGAAATCCGCCCTGGGGCGGTGTGCGCTCGATACGCGCCGGGCTACTCGGTCACCCGCGTCACATTCGGCAGGAAAAGCCGATTGATGTCGAGCGGCTTATCGCGCATGTCGCTTCTCAGAATGTCGATGATCTCGGCAACTTTCTTCTTTGAGACTTCACCTTTCGTTTCGAAGAAATCGATCTTCCGGTACATATCGTAGGATTTCTCGGTATCCTCCAACGGCCTTCGTGTAGGCGGCGAGAAATTTTTCAAGACGTTCTTTGTTGCGGGCCGCCCACGACGTATTGACCGAAATCCCCGAGAACGGAAGATTCTTGGCGTAATCGACGATAAAGCCCAGATTGGTGAAGCCCGCGGCCTCTGCTCGGAAGTGTTTAAAGGCGGAAACAGAATGGCCGCCGAGACCGCGCCCGACTGGAGCGCGGCAAATCGCGCCAGCGTGGATCCCGCATACAGCAAATCGTATTCGCCGGCCTTGATGCCGTTAGGCGTCAACATGCGCTCGAGATAAACCCGCGTGATGTCCTTTTCGCCGCCAACCATGATGGTCTTGCCGCGCAACTCCGCGATGGTCTTGATCGTCCGCTGGGCGAGCAGCGCATAGGGCGGCACCTGCCCTTCAATGCGGACGAGTGCAAGCGGCGCACCTTCGAAAATCGCCCGCACCTGATCGATGAGGCCGGAATCGGAGATCTGGAACGCTCCGGCTGCCAACTGTTGTTGAACCCCTGCGCTCGAGGGCGCAAAAATCTGCTTGATGTCCAGGTTTTCGGCGGCGAACATGCCGGTGGCGGTGCCGATGTAAAGCGGCCAAAGCAACGCCGTCGGACCGCCGACCGAGCCCATCTCGATCTCGTCAATTGCCCGGGCGGGAGTGCTGGATGCGATAGCCGCATAGGCCAGCTGGATCAGGAGGGCAGCGACCGGAATGATGCGCCTGAGCATGGCGTGTTCTCGATCCGAGATGGTTGATCGCTCCAAACAAAGCGCGTCCGGACCAACTTAGGGCAACGAGCTACGACGAGTCAAAAGCCTACCTACCAACGAAGGCGGTATCGTAGCGAAGGCGGCGAGCCCCGCGGATGAGTGCGCCGTGGGACTCACCTGCGAGTGGAGACGAAAGAATCCTGGCTTCCGCTATCCCTCAGGGCGAGCGGGCTTCCATCGCGCAAGTCTGCTCGATTTCGTCGATCAATTGGGAAAACGCACCGGTTGCGAGCACGCCGCTGCAACACTCGAGGATGCGCGCGGCGTTGTCCGCGCCGAGCACCGGTTGCGTGAAGCGCAGAAACTTTTTGCGAACGATTTCGCGATCGAAGGGGAGCGCCGGATCGCCGGGAACATGGGTCACGTCCCGCTCGTGCCACGCCGAGCCAGCGGCGACGCGCACCCGCGCCGGCCAACTCACCGGATAGTCGGCGAGCAGGCGCGCATCCGCCTCGACCTTGATCTTGGCCATCAAGCCGCGCACGGCCGGCGGCAGGTCCGGCGGCGTGTGCTGCACATCGAACGCCATGTCGGGCGCGAGCGCCGCCAGCCCTCGGTCAAGGCGATACGTTCGCCGAGGCCGTCGGTGAGCGCGGCGACGTCGGGCGTGACGCCGAGGACATCGGGGAGAAAACGACCTTCGAACAGCTTGCGATCGGAGGTGAAGCCCTGCTGCGCCGCCAAGGCCGCGCTGAGCCCGTTGCGGGCGGCATTGCCCACGGCGAACCAGCGCGCGGTCGTGGCTGCGTTGTGATGTCCAACGGCGGGCGCCGCCAGCGTGAGCGCCAGCGCCAGCGCGTGCGCGCTCGCCTCCGCGTCGAGCTTGAACAGTCGCGCGGCCACGGCGGCGATGCCGAAGGGCGCGGCGAAATAGGTGGGCCAGATGCCGCGATAGAGAATGGCCGGCCCGTCGACGGCGTGGCCGAGCCGGGTCATGGCCTCGACGCCGGCGAGGATCGCCGCGATCACGTCGTCCGCCGCAACCGCCGGCAGCGCGCCCGCCAAGGTGAGCGCGCCGGGAATGACGATGGCGCCGGGCGTCGTCATGGAGGGGAGATGGATGTCGTCGATCTCGCTCAGCCGCGCGAGCGCGCAGCGGGTCGCGAGATCGAGCGCCCATGCGCCTTGTCCGCGTGCGCGCATGGCGGCGCGAAACTGCAGCAGGCTTGAACCTTCGACGGTCCGCGTGCTCGCGATCCAGGCGCCAACGGTGTCGATAACGTGGAGTTCGACGAGCTCGCGCAGGGCATCGGAGGGACATTCGCTTGCGGCGATATGGCGGCCGAACCGTTCGAGGGCGGTCATGTCGCAACTACTCGGGTTAGTTGGCGGGGTCAGCTAGTGACTCTCCGTTCGTCCCCGCGAAAGCGGGGACCCAGATCGCGGGTCAGAGCGAGCGACCCTGGATTCCCGCTTGCGCGGGAATGAGCGGTTGGGGCTCGATCGATCGGAATCATCGCATCAAGCCGTCGGCGAGATCTTTCCAGATTGGATTAAATTGCTCGATCATCTCGATCTTCCATGCCCTGTTCCACTTTTTCAGCTGTCGCTCTCGTTGCAATGCCGCTTCTCGCGTCTCGTGTTGTTCGAACCAGACCAGCATCTTGATTCCGTATTTCTTCGCGAAGCCTGGCACGGCGCCGATTCGATGTTCCCATGCGCGACGGACGAGATCATCAGTCATACCGATGTACAGCGTCCCGTTTCGTCGGCTTGCCAAAATGTAAACCCAGAAACTCACGGCCTCGGACTCCTGGGTCCCCGCTTTCGCGGGGACGAACGGATGTTGGTCGTCCTCGCCTATCCCCTGATCCCCCGCACTCAAATCCCGTCGGAGCCGCCGGCGTCGCCGAGATCGGTGTCCGCGAACAGTGCATCGAGCGGCACCATCCTGCTGATCATGCCCTGCTCGAAGGTGTAGCGCAGCACGGTCTCGAGGTTCTTGCGGTTGGCTGCGGTCAAACCATAGGCCCAGGGGTCGCGGCCCAGCAACTCTTCCTGCTCTTCCTGCATGGTCCGCACCCAGGCGAGCGGCACCACGCGAGGGTTCGCGATGCGCCGATAGGCGATCGCCTTCGCCTCCTCGAAGGCCTTCACCAGGTTGGTCGGCACCCAGGGAAATTTGCCGACGATCTCCTGCTTGATGGTGGTGACGTGCATGATCGGAAATATTCCGGTCTTGCGGAAATAGGCGAGCTCGATGTCCTTGTAGTTGGGAAAGAGACGCACGATCCGCTGGTCGCCCGCGCGGAACAAGCGCGGCAGCTCGGGGGAGAGTATGGCGGGGATCTCGCCCTCTGCCAGCATGCGGTCGAGCTTTTTCCCCGGCGCGATCATCTCGATGCGCAGATCCTTGGGCGGCGTGAAGGCCACGTCCTCGCTGCGCTCGACCACCCACGTCACCTGCCGGTGCGGCAGACCGTATTCCTCCTGCAAGATGCCGCGCATCCAGATATTGGAGGCCGGCTGGAAATTCGTGCCGCCCACCTTCTTGCCGATCAGGTCCTTGGGCGCGCGGATGCCGGCCGCGGCGTTGACGAATAAAAACCCATGACGAAAGCGCCGGTGCAGGAACACGGGGATGGCGGTGAGCGGCGCGCCCTGGTCGCGCTCCATGAAATAGGCGCCGACGTTGGCCTCGCACACGTCGAACTCGGCCCTGCGCGCCATGCGCCAGTGGCGCTCGCGCGGGCCCATGCCGGTGAGCATGACGAGATCGAGGTCATGCCCGGGCGTGACCCGGGCATCCATCAGAAAGAAAAGCTTCATTCAATGGGATGGATTGCAACGGAACTCGGGCTTGCCCGAGTTCCGCAATACTGAAGCGCCGCAAGTCGGGCAAGCCCGACTTGCGGTGTCAAGCCCGGCAATGACAGCGGATGGGTCAATGCCAACGGCCATCACTCGGTGTGCCAGCGGCCGAAATGCACCTCGGCCCGCCGCACGATCTCGTTGAGCACGATGGCCATGGCGGCAAGCACCGAGATGAGGCCCAAGAGCCGGGTCGGGTCGAAGTTCTGCGTGAACAGGGTGGTGAAATAGCCGATGCCCGCGGTCGAGACATAAAGCTCGGCCAGCAGCACGCCGAGCAACACGCCGGTCATGCCGAGCCGCATGCCGGCGAAGAAGCTCGGGATCATGTGCGGGAAAACGACGTAGCGCAGTGTTTGCCACCGGCTCGCCCCCATGGCGCGCGCACTCGTGAGCAAGATCGGCTTGATGTTCTGCACGCCGGCGACGATGGTCATGACGATGGGAAAAAAGCCGTGGCTCACGCCGAAGGCGATCTTGGAGGCCGGGCCGATGCCGAAATAGAGAATGAACAGCGGCAGGATGGTGACTTGCGGCGTGCCGTAGAGCAAGAGGATGATCGGCATGAAGCTCTTGTGCGCGAACGGCTTGAGCCCGACGGCAAGCCCGATCACGAGTCCGATCGCGACCGAGAGCGCGAAGGCGACGGCGAGCTCCCAGAACGTGATGCGCAAGGCCGCTGGCACCCCGCGGGTGTCGAACACCGCCGGCAGCGACGCGAACACGCGCGACGGCGGGCTCAGAAACATCGGGTCGACCCACCAGCGCGCGGCGGCCTCCCAGACGCACAGCAGGAGAACGACGACGGCGATGCGCGCGACCCACGGTCGCCGCAGCGCCCGCCGCCATGCGCGCGCGTTCATCACGGGCGCTTTCCCCGCGCTTCGAGCGCTGACACGAGCGCGTTGAGGA
>WNGA01005906.1_pt1 | contig 18599 bp, 16 predicted proteins | sample 5400061 | NCBI WGS metagenome assembly WNGA01 (sample SAMN13153366, study PRJNA577476) | soil metagenome | isolation source: 100 cm soil or saprolite under grassland replicate 2 | place: USA:California | collected 2016-06-15 | reverse complement strand
TTCCCGGGGACGTGGAGCTGAACCTCTACCGCATCCTCCAGGAGGCGCTGGGCAACATCGAGCGGCACGCCTGCGCCGGGGAGGTGGCCGTGCGGCTCGCCAAGGAAGGCTCGATTCTCCGCGCCTGCATCGGCGACGATGGCCTTGGCTTCGATCCGCAACGCCCGCGTGCCGAAGGCGAGCGGCTCGGCATGGGACTGGTGGATATGCGCGAACGGGCGGAATTCGTCGGGGGCCGCTGCGCCATCGCCAGCTCGCCCGGAAATGGCACAGAGATTGTGATTGAGATACCGCTGCGTCGCGTGGAAGATGCCCCGGCATAGACTGACTGACCGCAAACGACGTTCATCATGGCGGCCCACAACGCCCGAAAAGCTCGCGAAAAGAAAATCCGGCTCCTGCTTGTCGACGACCACCCGATCGTCCTCGACGGCATCAAATCGCACCTCTGCGCCCAGCCCGAGTTCGAGATCGTCGGCGAGGCCGCCAACGGCCTCGACGCGCTCCAGAAGGCCAGGCTGCTCCTGCCCGACGTGGTGCTGATGGACATCACGATGCCGCAGATGAACGGCCTGGAAGCCACAACTGTGCTGCGCAAGCAGGCCCCCCTCGCCAAGATCCTCATCCTCACCATGCACAACAGCAAGGAATACATCGCGCAGATGATCCGGGCGGGCGCGCGCGGCTACTTGCTCAAGGACGGCTCGCCCGCCGAACTGGTCCACGCCATCAAGGCCGTTCACGCCGGGGAAGTGTTTTTCGCGCCGTCCGTCTCCCGAGTGATCGTCGACCAGCTCGTCGACGGCGGCGGGCGGGTCGCCGAGCCGGTGCAAAACCTGACGGACCGCGAACGCGAGGTCCTGTCGCTGATTGCCGAGGGCCTCCTCAACAAGCAGATCGCCGACAAGCTCGGCATCGGAGTCCGTACCATCGAAACCCATCGCGAGCGCATCATGCGCAAGCTCGACATCCACACTGTCGCCGGCCTGACCAAGTACGCCATCGCCCAGGGGATGACGACGATGCCTTAGCCGGAATATTTGATTCGCGTCGTAGCCGCCGACGTGAGGAGAAACGAGGGCCTGTGGCCGGGCATCTTCACCTTGACCCGGTAGGGCGAGGCTCCTGCCGAGCCGAAACCTCCGGTTTGATCACGGCTCGGCAGGAGCCTCGCCCTACCGGCGTCATGGATAGGCGGATGCGCCAAAAGGGGTAACGAATCCGCCTCTCCAGGAACCTGGTAGGGCCGACCTGCTGGTCGGCCTGGATGCGCCACAGCGCGTCCCTACCGGTTCATGGAACGAGTCCGCCTCCTCACGTCGGCGGCTACGGGCCATGGGCGTTTCATGCGCGCTGACCATTGCAGGGCTTCCGTAATCCGCCCGACTCAAATTCCGTATTCCTTTGGGTTGCGGAGATCAGGAATTCGTTGAGGCTCTTCCTGCGTCCCGGACACTGGATGCACGGCCTCTCGGGCCTCCGCCTGCGTTGCCGCCCGGGGCCAATGCATCCGAAGCCATGGAAGAAAAACGTATGCGAAACTCGCTGCTGAACCGGTCCACCGAGGCGAATCAATGGGAACCCAAATACCCCTTCGACCTCGTCGTTGCTTACGAAGACCTGGCCACGCGCAACCGCGCAATGCGGTTGCACGACCACTTGGAACGGCAACTGGACAGCGATTTCGATTTGCACTGCGCCTGGTGGAAATTCGAGCATCTGCGCGAACCGACGCTGTGCGAGCAGGCGGTGGACGACGCCATGTCGGCCAACATGATCGTCCTTTCCATTCATGCCGAGTCCGAGCTGTTTCCGGCCGCCCGCGCCTGGATCGACGACTGGTCCCACCGGCTGGACCACCACAAATGCGCGCTGGTCACCTTGTTCGCCGAGCCACACCCGCGGAAGAAATCTTCTCCGCTCCTGGCGCGCCTGCAGCAGGTCGCCCGGCAGGCCCGCATGGATTTCTTTACCAACATCACCGAGGCCGCCCAGGCCGCCGAACTCACGGTCGAGCAACTCACCCAACGCGCCCGCGCCCTCACTCCCACCCTGGAGGAGATCCTGGAACACAAGATCCCGGTTCAGCGGTGGGGCTTGAACGAAATGTAAGGCGCGGCGGGGCGGGCAGTCCTCAATGTAGCCGCCGACGTGAGGAGGCGGACGACGTGGAAGCACCGTCCATCCGCCTCCTCACGTCGGCGGCTACGATCGTCGGTGAAAAATCCGAACTACGCCTCGGACAGCCGCTCGAAGCTTTCTTCGATAAACGTGGTGTTCTGAATCCGGGCCAGCCGCGCGTACAGTCCGTCCTGCCCGAGCAATTCCTCGTGCGTGCCCCGTTCGACGATTCGGCCATGGCGCAAGACGAGGATTTGGTCCGCGTTCCGAATCGTGCTCAATCGGTGCGCGATCACGAAGCTGGTGCGGCCGGCCATCAGCCGTTCCAGAGCCTCCTGGATGAGCCGTTCGGTCGCCGTGTCCACACTGGCCGTCGCCTCGTCCAGGATGAGCAGGGGCGCGTTCTTCAGCAGCGCCCGGGCGATGCTCACCCGCTGCTTCTCGCCCACACTGAGCTTCACGCCGCGTTCGCCAACCCGCGAATCATAGCCCTCCGGCAGACGAACGATGAACTCGTGGCAATTGGCGGCGCGCGCGGCGGCGATCAACTCGGCCTCGGTGGCATCGAGCCTCCCGTAAAGGATGTTCTCGCGAAGCGTGCCGTTGAAGAGAAACGGTTCCTGGCTCACGATGGCAATTTGCGCGCGCAACGAGTCCAGCGTGACCCGCGAAAGGTCCTGACCATCGAGCATGATGCGACCCGCGGTCGTTTCGTAGAACGCCGGCAAGAGGTTCACAAGTGTCGACTTTCCGGCGCCGGTCGGCCCGACCAGCGCGACCATCTGTCCAGGTTCGGCCCGCAATGAAACTTCGCTCAGGACGGTGGCCGATTCGGCGTAATTGAAGCTGACCGATTCGTAAACCACCTTGCCCTTCACCGGCATCCGGAGGCGCTCGCTGCGCCGCGGGTTCGCCGCTTCCGCGGTGGTGTCGAGGATGTCAAAGACGCGTTCGCCGGCGGCGCGCGCGGCCTGGAGCATCTGGTTCAGGCCGTGCAGGCGGCCGATCGGCTCGTAGAACAGCGCCAGGAAAAAGAGGAAACCGACCAGTTCGCCGAGGGTCATGGCGCCGCTGAGCACCCTTGCGCCGCCGACCCACAGCACGAGCACGCTGCCCAGCGCCGCCGCGAAGCTCATCGCCGGCGAGTAACTGGCCCAGACGCGCATGATGCCGAGCGTGCCACGGCGCACGTCGTCCGCGCGTTGCGCGAACCGCCGGTCTTCGTGCTCCAGTTGGTCATAGGCCTTGATCTGCCGGATGCCCTGGAGGTTGTCCATCAGGAGGGCGTTCATAGCGCTGGCCGCTTCGCGCTGGGCGCGGTAGCGCCGGTGGGCCGTCAGCGTGTACCAAAGCGCGCCCGCGGAAAGCAGCGGCAGGGGAATCATCGCCACGAGGGCGAGCGTCGGATCGAGCGCGAAGAGGAACGCCGTCACCCCCACGACGCTGAGCAGCGCCACGGTGCCCTGCTCCGTGCCGTCGATCAGGACGCGCTCGACGGAGTTCACGTCTTCGATGATTCGCGTCATCAGGTCGCCCGAGGCGCGCGGGTCGAAGTAACCCACCGGCAGCCGCTGCAGCCGGGAATACACGTCTCGGCGCATGTCATAGATCACGTTTTGCTCGAAGGTGTTGTTAATGCGGATGCGCAGGCTGTTGAACAGGTCGCGCAACAGGAACGCCCCGAGCAGCCCGAGCATCACTCGCGCGAGCCGCTCGGCGTGCCGTTGGCCGATGACATCGTCGATGATCATCCGCGTGAAGTGTGGGAAAGCGAAGCTGCAGGCGGTCGCCAGCAACGCGCAGAGCACCGTGCCCACCGCCATCCAGGGATATGGCCGCAGGTAAACGGCGACGCGCCGGACGACCTCCCACGTCGAACGGGCCTTGGCCTTGAACGTCGGGTCGGCGGCGGAAGTGGGAGGGTGATGGCGATTGGACATCGGCGAGAGAGTAAAACGTAAACCGTAAAACGTAAATGCACCGCATAGCCGCCGGGCGGGCGTTTCCAGTTGGCAATTCAGACGGCATTCAAGACAGTCCTCCGCGATATGCGTCTGCCTGAATCAGTGGTCCTGTTCGCAATTGGCGTGGGGCTGCTTTTCGCTCCGCTTTCGGCCCATCCGCAATCCTCCTTCAATCCTGCGAAACTGGCCGAGATGGAATTCGCCATTACGATCGCCATTGCCGAGAACCATCTGCCCGGCGCCGTCCTCTGGATCGAGCGCAATGGACGGGTCCACAGCAAAGCTTACGGGCGCCGCGCCCTCACGCCACAGGTTGAGCCGATGACCGAGGACACAATTTTCGATGCTGCATCGCTCACGAAGGTTCTCGCCGGCATGCCCGCGGTGATGTTGCTGGTTGAGCGCGGCCAGATTGATCTCGAGGCGCCCGCCCGCCGCTACCTCCCCGAGTTCAAGGGCGACGGCAAGGAAGCCATTACCATTCGTCAACTTCTCACGCACACTTCGGGCCTGCGCCCCGGTATCGCCCGGAACCCGCCGTGGAAGGGCGCCGACGCCGCCATCCGGCTGGCGTGCGCGGAGAAACTCCAATCGCCGCCCGGCGCTGTGTTTCGTTACAGCGACATCAACTTCTTCCTCCTCGGCGAAATCGTGCAGCGGGTCAGTGGCCGCAGGCTGGAGGAGTTTTGCGCGCGGGAGATTTATCAACCGCTTCGGATGATCGACACCGGGTATCTCCCGCCCAGGGAGAAGCTTCAGCGCATCGCGCCGACCGAGCCGGCTGACGGCGTGATGCTGCGCGGAACGGTGCATGACCCGACAGCGCGCCTCATGGGGGGCGTCGCGGGACACGCCGGAGTGTTCACCACCGCCGCGGACCTCGCGCGCTATGCCCGCATGTTGCTCAACGGCGGAGAGCTCGATGGCGCGCGCGTGTTCAAGCCCGAGACCGTCGCGCGGATGATCGCGGTCCACACGCCGACGAACCTGCTCGCCCGCCGCGGACTCGGGTGGGACATCGACACCGGTTATTCGCGTCCGCGAGGCAGGCTGTTCCCGCTCGGCTCGTTTGGACACACGGGCTTCACCGGCACGGCACTTTGGATCGATCCATTTTCGAAGACATTTTGGATTTTCCTCTCCAACCGCGTGCATCCGGACGGCAAGGGCAACATCCTGCCGCTTCAGTACACCCTGGGGACGCTCGCGGCCGAAGCCATCGAAGGGTTCGATTTCGCCAATGTTTCCGGCGCGTTGCCTGCGCGGACCAATTATTTTGCGGGCCTTGCGTCATCGAACATGCCGCCGGCAACGAACCAGGTTGCGCCGGCCGTCTCCGCGCCGAGGCCATTGTTCGTTCCGACTCCGGCACATCTCCAGATTCCCGTCGTCCTCAACGGCATCGACGCGCTGGCGAAGCAGAACTTCGCGCCGCTGCGCAAGCTCCGGATCGGCCTGATCACGAACCACACCGGCCAGGACCGCTGGCGCAACCCGACCATCGACCTGCTCAAAAACGCGCCGGGGGTCGAGTTGAAGGCGTTGTTCAGCCCGGAGCACGGCATTCGCGGAGAATTGGACGAGAACGTCAGCGACAGCGTCGACGCGCGGACCGGCCTGCCGGTCTACAGCCTGTACGGCACGCGGCGGGTGCCAGCGCCCGAGCAACTGGACGGGCTGGACGCGCTGGTGTTCGATGTGCAGGACATCGGGTGCCGCTTCTACACCTACGTCGCGACGATGGGCAACTGCCTCGAAGCAGCGGCGAAGGCGGGGCTGAAATTCTTCGTGCTCGATCGCGTGAACCCGATCGGTGGCGTTGCGGTAGAAGGACCGGTTTATCAGGGCGATCCCCAGTTCGTCGCATGGCATGCCGTTCCGCTGCGCCACGGCATGACCGTGGGTGAGCTGGCGAAAATGTTCAACGCCGAGCGCGGCTTTCACGCGGACCTCACGGTGATACCCTGCGAAAGATGGAACCGTGGCGCGTGGTTCGACGAGACAGCGCTGCCCTGGCGCAATCCTTCACCCAACATGCGCAGCCTCACGGCCGCCGCGCTCTATCCGGGTCTCGGCTTGCACGAGAGCGCGATCAGCGTGGGCCGCGGGACGGACAAGCCGTTCGAACAGCTCGGCGCGCCGTACGTCGAGGACGTGCTGCTGGCCTCCGAGCTGAACAAGGCGGGACTGGCCGGCGTGCGCTTCGTGCCCGTGCGCTTCACGCCGACTTACAGCACGTTCAAAAACCAGGAGTGTGGCGGCGCGTCGATTGTTGTCACGGACCGCGACAAGCTCCAGGCCGTCGACCTTGGCATCGTCATCGCCCTGACGTTACGGCGGCTCAATCCCAACGAATACGCTTTGGACAAGATCGCGCCCCTGCTTCGCGATCCCGCGACGCTTGAGGCGATCAAGTCCGGGCAGACGCTTGCCGCCATCAAGCGCAGTTGGGAGGTGGACTTGAAGGCGTTCAAAAAACGGCGCGAGAAATTCCTGATTTACAAATAGCGGCGAGAATTTGGAGTGCGGTGACTTGTCCCCGCTATTGCCGCTTTGGCGACTTGTCGCCAAAGCAGGGCCGCGTCCAGCGGCCCGGGAAAGTTCGACGCTTTCTCGCATTCGACGGCGACAAGTCGCCTGCCGAAAGCGCGGACAAAGTCCGCGCACTCCAAAGAAGTCGCGGCTTCGCCGCCCTGGGAGAAATGCGAGTGAAGCGTCACTGGCGCAGCCGAAAGAACCGGTTTCCGCTCGATATCGGGACACTGACTGAGTTCGTGCCGTTGGCGGTCATCACCGGACTGGAAACTGAAGACCACGTCATCGCCGGATTGAGCGAAGACTTCGCTTCCAACGCGTAGTTCGTTGCCGCCGCCGGCCATCGGATTAGAACATTCGCGCCCGAACGGGCAATGACCAGCCTCGGCGACGAGGAGCAGCAGGTCACCTGGGATCGGAACAAGTCCAAACTCCAGCCGCCGGCAATCACCCCTTCGTCGTCCTCCAGATCGTCGACCACGTAGAGACTCCAGACGCCGTTCGGATTGACGCCTTTGAAGGCGGCAAGGGCCGTCGGATACGGCTCCGCGGGGGCGGGCGCTGGAAACTCGTCGGGCGGAACGCCTCCGTAGTCCCGCGGCCCGAACACGCCGCTGGTCAGCGGCCCGTCGTCCGGGATGCCAGGCGCCGCGTCGTCGAACGTCAGCGTCACGCCAAAGACCGACCCGGTGCCACCCGCGTCGGACATCAGCATCGTCTTTTGTCCGCCCGGACCGACCAGCAGGATGTCCAGATCACTGACGAATGAGTGCGAGAGATTGCGCAGCGTCACGGTCACCTTGTTGATCGGGTCCGAGACACCCGTGACAGTGATGGCCGACGGATAGGGCGAGGCTGCAAAGGGCGCGAAGGCGCGCTGCTCGGTAATCTGAATGGGCGTCGAGTTGGCAAAGGACTGGCTGAGGTCCAACATCACACCGAGCGGCAACGGGAACGACACCACCCCCAGGTCGGAAGGGCCGTCCTGGAGCCGAAGGGACGCCTGGACCGTGCCGCCGCACGGGCCGGACGCAGTGAACATGAACGGACGCGCGACCGGCGCGCCCCCGCCCGGCAACGCCCCGTATACCTGCGACGGCCCTGGCGACAAGACGCCGCCCGACTCAAGAAGTGTAGCGACCAGGTTTGTAGTCATAGCGCGGCCGACGTTTTGCAGCGAGAAGTTCACTGTCACGCGTTCCCCCGGGTCGACTACCCCGTTAGCGGGCGAACAGTTCTCGGCCATCACGGCGGTCCCGGCGTCCACGAGCAACGGACTGCCGGCGTTCACCGTCACGCGGGCCGTGTAGATTTCCATCCGCGTCGCGCCGTCCGGGTTGTCCCCTGTGCTGTTCGAGTTGTCGGCCCAGACGGGATGAAACGTGCCGTTGTAAAACGTCAGCGCGGTGTAGTCGGCAAAGTCTTTCGGATTGGGTGAAGCGCTTTCCGTCGACGTGCCCGGGCTGACCCGCACGTTGGGCGCCCAGTGCTCGCCGCCGTCGAAGCTGACCGAGGCGTAGAATTGCGCGTCGTTGTTCGCGCCCGGGAGCCGGTTCCCTGCACCGCCCAGACCGTCATCATTGCGGCAGTCATACCAACTGGCCGCCAGCAGACCCGAAGTCGGATCGACCGCCATGCGCGGTAAAAACTGGCTGCGGATCGTGTCGTCATCGTTGATGCGCACCGGGGCGCTCCACGAAGCGCCATTGTTGTCGGAAAAACGCAGCAGGATGTCCGTATTGTGGCTCTCGTCGGGAGACTCCTCCGTATAGGCCAGGTAGGCGCGGCCGAAATGCGGACTGGCAGGATGGACGTCGTAGGCGAGACTGGCGTTGGCATCGATATGGCGCTCTGGCTCGGCGGGAATCGTGTCATAATCCCCAACGCCCGTGGTGGTCACGAGCACCGGCTGTGCGAAGCCAGCGGGGCCAAGCCCGTCCGGATCCAGACTGACGAAGATGGACGACGGGCCTTCCCCGGTGCCGGTGGTCTGGTAGGCGACGAGCACCTGGCCGTTCGGTCCGACGGCGATGTCGCCGAAGTTACCGTCCATTGAACTCGGAATGGCCTGCGCCGCCCGGAATGCGCCGACCGATCCCAGTCCCGTCACCGACGCCCCCTGGGCCACGACTGGATAGCCCGCCAGCGACGAATCCTGATACGTGACCCACACCGCCCGATTCGAAGGACTGATGCGGCAATTGGCGGCGACGGTCGGCTGATCGACGCTATGCCCCGAACCCAGAGTGGCCAAAAGCCGGAAGCCTTGTCCGAAATTGGTGCTCAGCAGGACGACGATACCCGCAGGCGCGCTGGTCTTGAGGTAGACGAGGTAGAGGTTGCCGAACAAATCGCACGTGGCGCTGGGTTCGCAGCAAGCCAGGGGCAGCGTGTCGTTTCCGTCGGCGATCCTGCCATCCCCGCTGGTGTAACTCCACGACGCGCCGCCGTTGACGCTGAACGCGGCAAAGAGGCCATTGCCCTCCAGGTTTGAGGCGATGAAGAGCCGGTTGGGGTTCGTGGGGTCGATGGCGATCGCCGGTTCGGTCTGGTCCGTGTTCATTCGGCTGACGTTCACGTTTGGGCCGACCACCTGCGCCCGCGCATCGGCCACAAGCCAGGCCAGGGCGCTGGCGCCGATAAGGGAACAGATTGAAGGTGAAACGAAGTTCATGTGGCACGTCCGATGCGCATGGTTGCCCAGCCCGCCGTAGGAGGAACAATTCAGGATTTTACACCAATCGGGCCCTGCCGTAAAGCGACGGGCTGGCTTAAAGTGAGCTCGGGCTTGGGGGGGCAGGGCGTTGAAACGTTGAAACGTTAAATCGTTGAAGCGTTACGACGGCCTTCGGCCCTCCGTTTCAACGTTTCAACGTTTCAACGCTTCAACGCTTCAACACCAATTAGCCGGATTTAAGGATTGCCCGACCAGAGTGCCCGCGATGACGATGCTCGCCGTCACCCGTGAACACCGCACCCTGTCTTTCGCGCCGCCAGTTCCTGGCCGCCTCGGCCGGAGTCCTCGTCGAAGCGTCGTTTGGGCCGCCCGCCATCGGGGCCGAATCGTCCGCCACGCGCTCCGAGCCAATCATCGACATTCACCAACACACCAACTACGCCGGGCGCACGGACGAACAACTCATCCGCCATCAACAGATCATGGGCATGACCAGGACCGTGCTGCTGCCGGCCGGCCGGTTTTACGGGCTCGACGCCCAGTGCGGCGGCAACGACAGCGTGTTCGCCTTGGCCAAAAAGCATCCGGACAAATTCGTCACTTTCGCCAATGAAGTCGCGGACATCGAGGAAGCGCCGGGAGAAATCCGGAAGTTTCTCCGGCGCGGCGCCATCGGCATTGGCGAACAGAAGTTTCGCGTGCAGACGGACGGCAGGCAGTTCGAGCGCATCGCGAAGCTGGCGGAGGAATTCGGCGTGCCGGTGCTGATGCACTTCCAGCACGGCGTTTACAACATCGGCATCGAAAACTTCCACAAGGTGCTGGCGAAATTCCCTCGCGTGAATTTCATCGGCCACGCGCAGACGTGGTGGGGCAATGTCGACGCGAAGCATGATCAAAAGGTGCTGTATCCCACCGGCAAAGTGACCCCTGGAGGCATCACCGACCGGCTGTTGGGCGATTACCCGAACATGTATGGGGACCACTCGGCCGGCAGCGGCCTGAATTTCCTGACACGCGATCCCGAGCATGCCGCCGCGTTCATCGCGCGGCACCAGGACAAACTCCTGTTCGGCTCCGACTGCGATGACGTGCTCGGCATCGGTCCCGGCTGCCAGGGCGCGCAGATTTTGTTGAACCTCCGCAAGCTCGTCCCCAACAAGAAGGCGGAGCGAAAGATTCTCTACGAGAACGCCCGACGGCTGCTGAAATTGTAGGCGACGGTGCCGAAAGTAGGGCAGGCGTCTCGCCTGCCCAGCGAGCGCGTCAGCGCGAACGATGCAGCTTGGGCTTCATCCGCCTCGCTGCGCTCGGCGCGGGCAGGCGGGACGCCAGCCCTACTTTGGCGCCGCGCCAAACGTTCCCGCCGACGGACAAAGCTTTCGAATCTCGCACTGCACGCAGTCGGGTCGGCGCGCATCGCAACGGCGCCGGCCGTGCCAGATGAGCCAATGGCTCAAGAGCGTCCACTGCTCGCGCGGTACTAGTTTCATCAAATCCTGCTCGATTTTCTCGGGCTGCTTTTGCTTCGTCAGTCCAAGCCGCTGCGAGAGTCGGGCGACGTGTGTGTCCACGACGACGCCGACGTTGATGCCGAAGGCATTCCCGAGCACGACGTTCGCCGTCTTGCGACCGACGCCATCGAGATGCGTCAATTCCTCCATCGTTTTCGGCACCGCGCCGCCGTGGCGCTCGACGAGCTTGCGGCAGCAAGCCTGGATGTTCTTCGCCTTGTTGCGGAAAAAGCCCGTCGACTTGATGTGCTGCTCCAACTCGGCCAGCGGCGCGTTCGCGAAATCGGCGGCGCTGCGGTGCTTTTTGAACAACTCCGCGCTGACCATGTTCACCCGCTTATCGGTGCATTGCGCGGAAAGGATGGTGGCGATGAGCAGTTCGAGCGGGTTCGAGTAGCTCAATTCGCAATGCGCGTCGGGATAAGTCTTGCACAGGCCGGCGATGATTTTCTTCGTCCGAGCCTGGAGGTCAGGGAGCGATTCGCGGTGCATGGCGGCTCAGGCGCGGGGCGGCGTGGGCGGTCGAATAGGCGTTGGGACAAATTTCACGTTCGCGTAGATCTCTGAAAGGGCGATGGTGATTTCCAGCGATGGAAGAGTCAGCGTCGCCTCCAGTCCCGTCGCCTGTCGTAGCAGCCAGTCGCCGCTGGGTTGTCGGATGCATTGCTCGACGCACGGATCCTTTTGCCGGACGAGCAGGTATTCGCCCAGCGAGGGAATCTTCTGATAGTGGTCAAACTTGGTTCCGCGGTCGTAAGCCTCCGTCGAATCAGAGAGGACTTCCACCAACAGGATGGGGTTGACCAAAACATCCGTCTCGACAGTGGGATGCTGCCGTGGACCACAAACCACCGTCGCGTCCGGATAGGTGTAAAGGCCCGTGGCTTCGATCTTCAATCGCAGGTTCGGATCGAACACGACCCAACGGCTGCCTTTCAACAGTGTGCGCAGTTCGCCGATGACGTTGGCGGCTATGAGGCTGTGTTCAGGCGTGCCGCCCGCCATCGCGAACATCTCGCCCGCGAAAAACTCGCTCTTGAACTCCGCTGCGCGTTCGAGGGCGAGGTACTCCGCTTCGGTCAATTTGCGGACTGATTCGGCAACACTCATACGGCAGAAAGCCTAGCCTGACTCAGCGCCGAAACACAAGCTGGCCGTGACAGCTGGCCGTGACCAGGTTCACGCGTTTGTCGGTGCAATGGGCGGAGAGGATGGTGGCGATGAGCAACTCGACAAGGATCAAATAATCCAGCTCCCAGTCAGCGTCGGGGTAGGCGGTGCGCAGGCTGGCGAGAATCCTGTTCGTCCTGGCCGAAGGTTGGCGAGGGATTCGCGGGGCATGACGGCTCAGATAGGCCGCGGCGTCTGTGGGCGGATGGGGGCGGGAACGAACTTGACGTTTGCAAACACCCTGGCGAGTGAAACGGTGATATTGAGCGAAGGTATGACCAGTCCGGCGTCAAGCCCCGCCGACTGGCGCAGTAACCAGTCGCCGTTGGACTGCCTGAGGAACAGCTCGATGTGCGGCTCCCTTTGGCTCACAAGAAGGTACTCTTTGAGCGTGGGGATCTTTTGGTAGTGCTCAAACTTCTTGCCGCGATCGTAAGCTTCCGTCGAGTTCGACAGCACTTCCGCCAGCACCGTTGGATTCACAATCGTGTCGTCCGAATCGTTGGCAAACTGCAATTCGCCGCAAACCACGGACAAGTCGGGATAAGTGAAAAGTCCAGTCGCCTCGACTTTCATCCGCAAGTCGCTGTTGAACGGCACGCATGGCTGTCCCCGGAGCTGATTCGAGAACTCCACCGCCAGGTTGGTCGCGATCAGGCTGTGCATCGGTGTGCCGCCCGCCATTGCGAACATTTCGCCATCGAAGAACTCGCTCTTGAAATCGGCCGCGCGTTCGACGTCGAGATACTCCCTCTCGGTCAGTTTGCCAACGTGTTCGGCAACGCTCATAAGGCGGCAAGCTAACCTGATTCGGCGCCGAAACACAAGCCGACCGTGCACTACACCAGTTCCGGCGCGATGAAATCCTCCGACGGCTTGAACTGCGGACGCCCCTCGCGGTCCTCGGGATACTCGAACACTTTGCCCTCGAAATTGCGGATGACCACCCGCCCGCCGTGCCGGCTCAGGACGTACTCCGGGTTCACCGGCACTTTGCCGCCGCCACCGGGCGCGTCGATGACGTATTGCGGCACCGCGTATCCGGTCGTGTGCCCGCGCAGTGCCTGCATGATCTCCAGCCCCTTGCGCACCGGCGTGCGCAAGTGCGCCGAGCCGGCGATGAGATCGCACTGGTAGACGTAATAAGGCTTCACCCGGCACAGGAGGAGCTTTTGCACAAGCGCTTTCATCACCGTCACGTCGTCGTTGACGTACCTGAGGAGCACGGACTGGTTGCCCAGCGGAATGCCCGCGTCCGCAAGCCGGCCGAGCGCGTCGCGCACCTCGGTGGTCAGCTCGCGGGGATGGTTGGCGTGGATGCTGACGAACAGCGGATGAAACTGCCGCAACATCGCGCACAACTCCGGCGTGATGCGCTGCGGAAGGAAAATCGGAATGCGGGTGCCGATGCGGAGAAACTCGACGTGCCGAATGGCTCGCAGCCGGCTGAGAAGATATTCCAGCTTCTCGTCGCTGAACAACAGCGGGTCGCCGCCGCTCAACAGCACGTCCCGCACTTCGGGATGCTGCTCAATGTAGGCGAGCTGCTTGTCGAAATCGGCATGGAAATCGTATCCGCTGGCGTTGCTCACCAATCGCGAGCGCGTGCAATAGCGGCAATAGCTGGCGCAACGGTCGGTGACGAGGAACAGCACGCGATCCGGGTAGCGATGCACCAGGCCCGGCACGGGCGAGTGGCTGTCCTCGCCGCACGGATCGCTCAGTTCCCACGGCGCGGTGAGGGTTTCCTCGATGCGCGGGATGACCTGCCGGCGAATCGGACAAAACTCATCGGCGGGGTCGATGAGATTGAAGAAATAGGGCGTGATGCCCAGCGCCAGCTTCGTGTTCGCCAGCCGGGTGCCGGCGGTTTCCTCCGGTGTCAGCGTTGGCATCAGCGCCTCGAGCCGGGCCAGCGAGCTGATGCGGTTCTTTAATTGCCACCGCCAGTCCTCCCAATCAGCTGCCGAAACGTCCCTCCAAAAACCTCGGCCGGCGGAGCAGAACTCCTTGAGCTTCAACAATCGTGGGCCAGGATCGCCATCCTCGCCACCTGAGCTTGCATCGTGCATTGCGCGCGCAATATAGGACTCGATGCCGGGGTGTCAAGCGGCCCATCCTTAATGCCTTCATTCCCTTGCCCCCATTCCTCTGCCTGATTCCTCAGCCAACGAGACCTTCGATTCGGTCCGCCACGCTTTCGGCGCTTTCGTTCGGCGCCACGTCGATCCACCGAACCGGCAACTGATGCCGCAGCCAGGTCATCTGCCGTTTCGCAAACTGTCGGGTGCGCGCCTTGACCTCCGCGATGGTGTCCGTGAGGGACCGGGCGCCGCGCAAATGTTCGACGACTTGCCGGTAACCGATGGCTTGCATGGCGGTGCGATTCTGTGCCAGCCCGCGGCCCAGGAGCGACTCCGTCTCCCGCACCAGCCCCTGCTCGAACATCCGGTCCACCCGCGCGTCGATGCGCGCGCGCGAGTCGGCGGCGCTCCGGCGCAATCCGAGGACAGCGCCCGGCGGGGAATCTCCCGGCCATGCTGCCCTCTGGCTGGAGAATGGCCTGCCGGTCAGCCGGATGACTTCCAGCGCGCGCACGACGCGGCGGGGATTTTGCCGGTCGATCTGTTCGAAGGTCGCCGGGTCGCGCTGCTCCAGTTCGCGCAACAGTTCGGGCAGCGGCGACCGTTCCAGTTCGGCCCGCAGTGCAGGAGCGGACGGCGGTGAGTCGCCCAGCCCTTCGAGATACGCCTTGAAATAAAGCCCGGTGCCGCCGCACAAAATGGGTCGCCGGCCCCTGCCCTGGATTTCTTTCACCGCCCGCCGGGCCAACTCGAGGAAGCGCGCAGCGTCGAACGGCTCACTTAGTTCGACCACATCGATGAGGTGATGGGGCATTCGCTCGCGGTCGGCAGCCGAGGGTTTTGCCGTTCCGACGTCCAGGCCGCGATAGACCTGCATCGAGTCGACCGAGATGATTTCGCCGCCCAGACGACCGGCCAGCAGCAGGGCAACCTCGGACTTGCCGACGGCCGTCGGGCCGGCCAGCAGCAACGGAGGAGGAGAGCTGCCATCGGGCATGAGCGTTTCAGTGGCCCAAATTTCTTAACCACAAAGAACACAAAGAACGCAGAGAGGATATCCATTCATTCAAGTCTCTTTGCGTTCTTTGTGTTCATTGCGGTTGGCATATTTGGTTGCGGCGCCAGCCGCTCTGCGTCCATTCCTGGTTCAACCGCTTTTTCCAGGTTCAGCCCTGGGCTGTGGCCGCGGGAGCTTCCAGAACAGCACCAGTCCGGCAATCAGGATGCCCGCACTGACCAGTTGCCCGGGCGTCGCTTCGCCGCCGAGATAACGCACCGGATAATCGCCGCGGAACAGTTCCGCCACTGACCGCAGCACCGCGTAGCCGATGAGGTATGCGGCGAAGACTTGCCCGTCGAACTTTTTCCGCCGGTGCAGCCAGCCCAGGAAGAACGAGAGGCCCAAATTGAGGAGCGCGTCGTAGATTTGGACCGGGTGCACGCCGACGCCCAGTGTCGGATGATCCGCCGGGAAGTGGATTGCCCAGGGGAGCGAGGTCGGCCGGCCATAGCAGCAGCCGTTCATCAGGCATCCAAAGCGTCCGACGAAGTAGCCCAGCGCAATGCTCGGCGCGATCGCGTCGGCAAACTTCCACAGCGGCAGCCGCTGGCGGCGGATGTAAAGGATCCCCGCCAGCGTCGCGCCGGCCAGTCCGCCATAGTAAACCAGCCCGCCTTGTTGCACCATGAAGATCTCCGTCCACGGCTTGTCGGCGAAATGTTCCTTCCAGTAGGAAAGGACATAGAGACCGCGTGCGCCCAGGATCGTCCCCAGAATCAGCCAGACCCCCGCGTCGGAAATCTTCTCGGGCGGCAGGCCATCGCGCGCGGCCCGGCGGGAGGCCGTCCAGAGGCCGATCAGGAACGCCGCGGCCACCAACAAGCCGAACCAATGAACCGGGAGCGGCCCGATCTTGAACGCGACCTTATCCACAAGGCCGCGCAGCGTAGGGGCTGCGTGCCGGGGTGACAAGTTGGACTCTCAGAATCATGGGGCGTTCGTGGCGTATAATAATTCCTGCCGCGGCGGGTTCGTGAGATTCTTCGGCATCGGCGGCATCGGCGGCAGGCCAAAGCCGGGTGGCAACGGCGGCAGTGGAGGAAGGTTGTTGACCAGGTAGCGCCAACGCTGGCGGTCCTCGGAACTCATCTTCTGCCACGCTTCGGCGTTGCGCAGGAACTGGCGGCGCTCTTCCGGCGAAAGGCCGGCGAACTTATCGAATGACTTCACCACGACCTGGCGCTCGGCGGGTTGCATCCGGGCGAACTTCTCGAGTGCCTTCTCAATCTGCCCGCGCTCGGCGTCGCTCAACGGCAACGGACGCAGGGTCTTGTCCTGCTCCGCCTGGGACACATTGAAGAGCTTCTCGAAGTTCGCCGTGATTTCGGCCCGCTTTGCGCCCGAGAAGGACTGCCACTGCCTCGCGGCGGCATCGACGGCGACGAGCTGGTTCGAACTATAGCCGCGAACTGGATGCGAGCGGGTCGGCAGCACCGGAATCAGGATGCCGCGGTCGAGCAATTGCTGGCGCATTTCTGGGGAAAGGCGATCCCAATAGTCGAGACGTTCCAGAACGAGCGCGTGATACGATTCAGGCACCATCTGGAGGCTCGGCGTGCGGTTCGTTGCGGGCAGGTGCATCAACGGCGTCAGGTAGTGGCGCAATTCCATCGCGCCCAGGCGCAACTCGCGGTCCTCCGGGGTGAGGGCCAGGTAGATGCGCACGCTGTTGGTGAGCACGCGCCGGTGCTCGGGAGACTTGCCCGCCAGCAGTTGCTCCCGCTCCGCCGCCGGCGCCTCCAGCAGCCGGCGGAAGTACTGGATGGGCGACGGGGCGGGAGGCAGTGCGGGGGGCACGCGTGCCTTCGGGTTGGCACCTGAATCCCGGCCCTGTGCCGGGCATTCAGATTGGAAAAGAACGACTGAGAGCAGCACGCCGGCGAACAGCATCCTGGAGAATCGCGGGTCCATGCCGGTCATTTGTTCAACACCGCAAAGAGTTCCTCGTCCTCCGCGTAGGGCAGACGCCGGATTGCGTCGAAGTCCTCGACCACGGCCGGGTCGGACACCAGGGCGGACCTGGAGATTATCGCCAATTCATTGGCCCGCCGGGCCTTCGTATTCGACTCCGCCTGGTAAACGGCGAACCAGGTCACGCAGAGCGCCAACGCCGCCCAGGCCACACGGGTCGCCCGGCGCGGCATCAGCCATTGCCGGACGACTTGGAGGAAGGGCCGCGCCGCCGGACGGACGGCCTCGCGCTGAACGGCTTGCAGGACGCGCGCGGTGAAGTTCGACGCCACCGGCACGTCGGGCAGTTGGTCGAGCAATTGATTGAGCGACGACTCCGATTCCCACCGGGCTTGCTCATCAGGGTGGGCGGCCAGCCAGGCTTGCAACCGGGCTTCCTCGGCGGCGGTCAGTTGACGCCGCCAGCTTGCTTCCATCAATTCTCGATACTCCGTTTCGTTCCTTCCACGCGCCGGTCCGCAGGTAAGGTTTCAAAAGCTGTTTGAGGGTTTCACGCCCGCGGTGAATCAGCGATTTGGTCGCCGAGACCGAGCACGCGAGGATCGCGGCAATCTCTTCGTAGGAATGTTCCTCACCCCGGCAGAGCAGGATGGCGGTGCGCTGCTTTTCCGGCAATTCCCCGAGCGCCTCCTCGATCTTGTCCTCCAGTTCGCTTTGCATCACGGAGTCGGGCGCCGAGACGGCCTTGGCGTCTTCGACCTGGCGCATCGGTTGGTCCTCGCAGTCCGGAAAGGTGGCATCCAGCGAATCGGCCGGATGGCGCGAGCGGCGGCGTATCTCATTGAGGCAGAGGTTCCGGGCGATGGTGAAGAGCCAGGTCGAAAACTTCGCCGAAACCTCGTAGCGGTGGGCCGACTTGTAGACCTGCAAAAAGACGTGCTGCGCCAGGTCTTCGGCCTCCGTCGCGTCAGGCAGCGTGCGATACACCAGGTTCATCACCGGCTGCTTGTACTTCTCGACCAGTTGCTCGAAGGCGTCGAAATCGCCCTCCCTGACGCGCAGCATCAGGGCGGCATCCGGATCAGGCCGGTCGGTCATCGCAGGTTGCAGCCTATCAAACCCTGTCGGGGGGGCAAGGTTGCGGTGGAACAGAGAAGCGGGAGCGGGCGCATCTTGCCTGCACCACCAAAGTAGGGCAGGCGTCTCGCCTGCCCGGCCGAGCGAAGCGAGGCCTTGGTGGTGCGAATGCCGCGCCTTTCGGCGCGGCTGGGCAGGCGAGACGCCTACCCTACTTTCCCGGCGCGACCTCGACCGTGATGGTACTTCCAACATGGCCCACCGGGAGCAGTGCGTTGGAACTGTCCCGCTTGGCTTCCCGGGTCGCCAAATGCGCCTCAGAAAGCAGGTTTCACTTCGCCGCCACGAATCGAGCCGCCTCAGCACGGGCGGCCTTCCGTTCGGAACTTTGAGCCAGCGTGCTTCCTGCGATGGCGGCCTTTTCACCCAGGAGGAGCGTCGGGGCGGGTGCGGCGAGCGTAAGCAAACCGGGAAGGTCCCCATACT
>WNGA01008092.1_pt1 | contig 18601 bp, 15 predicted proteins | sample 5400061 | NCBI WGS metagenome assembly WNGA01 (sample SAMN13153366, study PRJNA577476) | soil metagenome | isolation source: 100 cm soil or saprolite under grassland replicate 2 | place: USA:California | collected 2016-06-15 | reverse complement strand
CGCTTCGTCGTCATCGATCCCCACAGCTTGCGGGTGCAGACGCGCGTACGCTTGCGCGGACGGTTCGCGTTCGACGCGCTCTCGCCCGACGGCTCGCTGATGTACCTGATCCAGTTCCTCGGCTCGCCCAACACGGCGTACCAGCCGTACGCCGTGCGCGCCTTCAGCTGGACGACGCGAGCGCTGCTGCCGGGCGCGATCGTCGACCGGCGCGAGCCGGACGAGAAGATGACGGGGCTGCCCGTGAAGCGCACAGGCACCCCGAGCGGCTGGGCGTACACGCTCTACCAGCGGCCCGGCAAGCGGCCGTTCGTGCACGCGCTCGACACTGTCCACAGGCGGGCGTTCTGCGTCGACCTGCCCTGGCGGAACTCGGCGAGGTGGATCTACACGGTCAAGCTGCGCGTGCGCGGCGGGATGCTCGAGCTGCGCCGCAAAGGGAAGACGATCACCCGAGTCGACCGGAAGACGCTGAAGGTGAGCTAGGTGGCACAGCTTCGACACACGAATCCGCTCCGGCGCCGACTATCCTGAGATCGTGACCGAGAAGCTCCTGATGACGATCGCGTTTGACGAACCAGACGAAGAAGGCTGGATCGTCGCGCGTGTTCTCGAAGTGCCCGGTGCTCTGAGCCAGGGCCAGACGCAGGATGAGGCGCGCGCGAACGTCGTCGATGCCCTTCGCTTGATGCTGTCGCCGGACGACGGCGACACACGCGTCGTCGAAGGTCGGAGCGAATCGCTCGAGCTCACGCTCGCCGGGTGAAGCTCAGGGACCTCGAGCGACATCTCCGCGAGCACGGGGCGACGAAGGTCGGCGAGGGCGGAAAGCACACCAAGTGGCGTTCGGCCGACGGCTCGCGTGCCACGACGGTTCCGCGCCATCCCGAGGTAGGACCGGGCCTCGTCCGCGCGATCTGCCGACAGCTCGAGATCCCGAATCCACGATGAGCCAGCCCGAGCCTGGCTCAATTGGGGAATGTCACCGGACGGTGAGTAGTTCAGCGGTTGCTTTGGCTAAACGAGCGAGAGACTCGCCGGGCGCGACGAGGATTGGTAGCCGGAGTTCCCACGCGTCGGGCCGGTAGTCCCGTCGGACGATGAAGAGCAACTCGACGCGATTCCCTCGGTGCGTTGCCTCGATTCCCATGCCATGTTCGATGGTTTCCCACCGCCGAATGCCTTTCCATCCGCGCCAGTCGTTCGCGAGATCCCCGAGGAATTTGTCGAGTCGATCTCCGGCGAAGGTCTTGACTTCGCGCTCGCACCGCATGCCATCTGCCTCTACCTCAACGTTGAACTTGCCGGGTGCGTAGGGGTCATCGGGCTCAAGGTCTACAAACGACAGCCGCACGACCGGTTCGTGGTGATCCTCTGGACGGAACTCGAGAGCCTCACTCTCAGTCACGGTCGGCATCGTTGCACGCGCTCGGACGATGGCTCTCTCGTGCGCGAGTGTCCCTGTCGCTCGGCGCCCGTTACGCCGGAACCGCTGCGAGCTCCGTCGCGTCGGCGATCTCGCGGACGACCTCGACGATGTCTCGGTTCGCGTTCCAGATCCGCCGCTGGGCGTCGGCGCCGTTTCCCTTGCCGAGAATCTCCGAGATCCCCTCCAGCTCGCGCTCGCAGCCGAGCTCGCGTGCGTGCGGCTCGAGCTCGCCCAGCGTCCGGCGCACGAGCTGGGCCACGGGCACGCGGTTTCGGCGGCCGGTGGCGAGGTCCATCACGGGCGCCTCGAGCCCATACCTCGCCGCGAGCCATTTGTTCTCGGTGGTCAGGATCCGGTGGTAGGACGGGATCTCACCACCGGACTCGTGCCGCTCGGAGTACAGCTTGACGAGGCACTGGCAAAAGGCCGCCAGCCCGACCGCGTCCTCGAGCCGGGTGACGGCGTCGCAGACGCGGACCTCGACGGTGCCGAAGCGCGGGTGCAGCCGGATGTCCCACCAGATGTGCGTGTAGTCCGCGATGCAGCCCGTCTTTTCGAGCTGTCCCACGACCTCGGCGTAGTCGGCGTAGTCGCGGAAGCGCGGCGGCGGCCCGGAGCGCGGGAACGCGGCGAAGACGATCTGCCGGCTCGACTGAAGCCCCGTCAGCTCGCCGCGCCAGAAGGGCGAGCTGGCCGAGAGCGCCAAAAGCTGGGGCAGATGGGCGAGCAGCCCGTTGACGACCTGGACGGCCTTCTCGCAGTCGTCCACGGCGACGTGGATGTGCAGCCCGAAGATCAGCTCGCGCCGGGCGACGTACTGCATCTGGTCGACGAGGTGCCGGTAGCGGTCGCGCGCGGTGATCCGCTGGCGCTCGAAGAGGCTGAACGGGTGCGTGCCGGCCGAGCCGACGCGCATTCCCCGCTCGCCGGCGATGCCGATCACGTAGCCGCGGAGCTTCCGCAGCTCCGCTTCGACGTCTGCCGGCGTGCGGCAGACCGGAGTCGCGATCTCGAGCACGGACTGCATCAGCTCGGCGTTGACGCTCTGCTCGAACTCCCCGCCGCTCGCCGCCGCCAGGACGGCCTCGATGTGCTGCACGAGGTCGAGGGTCTCGCCGTCCAGCAGCATGTACTCCTCCTCGACCCCAAGCGTGTAGGGGTCGCCCGCGCCGAAGTTGTGCTCGAGCACACTCCCGCCGGCCGCGAACCCGCTGCCCGTGATCGTCGAAGGGAAGATCTGCTTCATGAGGGAACCAGCGCCTCCACCTCCAGCTCCACGCGCCAGCGCGGATCGAGGAGGCTCTTCACGACGACGAAGGCCGTCGCCGGGAGCGCGGACGCGAACACCTCCCCGTGGGCACGCCCGACGTCCTTCCAGTCGTCGGCGTCGACGAGGTACGCGCGCGTGCGGACGACCTGCTCGACGCCCGCGCCGAGCTCCTCGAGCGCGGCGACGATGATCTCGAGACTGCGCTTCGTCTGGGCGTAGGCGTCGGGCGGCGGGTCGGCGTCGCCGGGCATGATCGGCGCCGTCCCCGCGACGTGGACGTGGTGACCGACGCGGACGGCGCGCGAGTAGCCGACCGTGGCCGCCATCGGGGACTCGGCGGGGACGACCTTCTTCTCCACGGCTAAGGCGACGGCTCGGCGGCGCCGACCGTAGAGGCTGTGCCGGCTTTGCCGGTGCAGCCGTCTAACGCACCGTCTTGGATAGGTGTGATCAGTCGCTTCTCCACGTGATCGCGTCGTAGTATCGCCCCCCGTGGACGTCCTCGGGCAGGTCGAGCGGTGGCCCGCCGAGACGGTCGCGGTGGTAGTGCTCCGGAATGCCGAGCTCCTGGCCGCGCACGGCCCGCGCGACCACGTCTTTCGCTGGGCCTCCGTGACCAAGCTCGCTACGGCGCTGGCCGTCCTCGTCGCGGCCGAGGAAGGGGTCCTCGACCTGGACGAGCCGGCCGGCCCTCCGGGATCGACGGTCCGGCACCTGCTCGCTCACGCTGCGGGTCTTCCCTTCGAGGGGCGTGTTCCGATCGCGAAGCCCGGGCAGCGCCGCATCTACTCGAACACCGGCTTCGAGGTGCTCGGCGAGACGCTCGGGCGCGCGGCGGAGATGCCGTTCTCGGAGTACCTCGCCGCCGCGGTGCTGCAGCCGTTGGGAATGGCCGCGGAGCTGCGCGGCACACCGGGAGCCGGGCTCTACGGGAGCCTGGACGACCTGGTGCGGCTCGCCGCGGAGCTCCAGCGTCCGGCGCTCGTCGCGCCCGAGACGCTGGCCGAGGCGACGAGCGTGCAATTCCCGGGGCTCGACGGCGTGCTGCCCGATCTCGGCCGGATGGAGCCGAACGACTGGGGCCTCGGCTTCGAGCTGCGCGACCACAAGTCACCGCACTGGACGGGCGCGCACAACTCTCCGCACACGTTCGGCCACTTCGGCGGCAGCGGCACGTTCCTCTGGGTCGACCCGGAGCCGGGGGTCGCGCTCGCCTGCCTGACCGATCTCGACTTCGGCGACTGGGCGCTCGAGGCGTGGCCGCGCTTCTCGGACGCTGTGCTCGAGAGCGCGTAAAGATCCTGTAAATGAGGCAAAAGCGCTGCACAAGAGTTCCTTCCCGCCGCCGTCGTTTTGGGCGATGGCGTCTTTCGAACGTGATCCGCACGTCTTCGCCGCCGCGACCGGGCGGCGAGCCCACGCCTTGCGGGTGGCCGGCGTTTGCGTCGGGCTGCTGTCGCTGGCGTGGCTCGGCGCGCTCGGGGTCGCGGTGCTCGGGGCCCGAACCCTTCCGGCCGGACTTCCGCCGACGAAGGCACGCGCGGCAGCTCCGGCCGCGGCGCCGGCACACGTCCTGCGCGCCGCCCCTGGACGCCTCGCTCGCGTGGCACCGATGCGCAACGCGCCCGCTGCCCGGCCTGTGCGCACCGTTGCGCAAGCCTCCGCCGTGGTCCCCGGCGAGCGTGTGCCGGTCGCGCCGCCAGCCGCTGTTCCTCCTCCGCCTGCCCCGGCGCGGCAGGGCTGGGCTCGGCGCGGATGGACGGCGCCGCCCGGACACGCCAAGCAGGATCAGCCGCCGGGCCAGTCCGCCTCGCACAGCCACAACCCTCACTGACGCGTGCGCGCCGCGGCTCGCTGGAGCCTGCTCGCTCTGCTGCTCGCCGCGCTCGCCGCCGCGCTGGCGGCGCAGGGCCTCTCGACGCGGACGACGGGGCCTAGTCGGACTCCGCTCGTGAGCGACGTGCGCGGGGCGCTCGCGGGGACGAGTCCGATCCTGCGCTGGAACGGCACGCGCCTGGTCTCGCGAGAGCAGCCGCCCGGCCGCCGCATCGCGCTCACGTTCGACGACGGCCCCGACCCGCGCTGGACGCCGCGGATCGCCGCCGCGTTGCACCGCCTCCACGCCCCGGCGACGTTCTTCCTGGTTGGCGGCAAGATCGCGCGCCAGCCTGGCCTCGTCCGCTCCCTCCGCAGCTCGGGATTCGAGCTCGGGAATCACACGTTCACGCACGCTGACCTGGCAAGCCTCCCGGAGTGGGAGCGGAGGATCCAGATCACGCTGACTGAGAGCGCGCTCGACGCGGCGGTGGGTGAGGGCAGCCGCCTCGTCCGGCCTCCCTACTCGTCAGTCCCCGCCGCCGTCACGCCGGCGCAGGAGCGTGCGTACGCCGACCTCGCCTCCCGCGGCTACGTGATCGTCCTCTCCGATCTCGACGGCGAGGACTGGCGTCGTCCGGGGGTCGAGGCGATCGTCCGGGCGGCGACCCCGAAGCAGGATCGAGGCGGAATCGTCCTCCTCCACGACGGCGGCGGCGACCGCTCCCAGACGCTGGCGGCGGTCGAGCGGCTCGTGCCCAGACTGCGCACGCGGGGCTTCCGCTTCGTGACGGTCTCCCAGCTCGCGGGGCTGACGCCCGCCCAGGTCGCGCTGCCGGCCCGCAACTGGGACCGGGCCCGAGGCCGCCTGTTGCTGGGGACGCTGTCCTTTGCCCGCTGGACGACGGCGATCCTCGCCGTGCTCCTTGTGCTCGCCACCGCGCTCTTCGCCGTGCGGATGGTCGTGCTGTTCCTGCTCGCCCGTCGCCACGCGCGGCTCGTGCGCGGGCGCGCACCTGGCCCCGCCTTCAGCCCGCCGGTCTCGATCGTCGTGCCCGCGTTCGACGAGGCGGCTGGGATCGAGCGCGCGGTGCGCTCGCTCGCCTCGAGCTCCTACCCCGAGCTCGAGGTGATCGTGGTCGACGACGGCTCGACCGACGGGACGCGGGAGCTCGTCGAGCGGCTCGGGCTTCCGGAGGTCGTCGTCCTGCGGCAGGCGAACGCCGGCAAGCCGGCGGCGCTCAACCGCGGTCTGGCAGCGGCGGCGCACGACGTCGTCGTCATGGTCGACGCCGACACCGTCTTCGAGCCGGAGACTCTCGGACGGCTGGTCCAGCCACTCGCCGACCCGAGCGTCGGCGCCGTCTCAGGCAACACGAAGGTCGGCAACCGCCGCGGCCTGCTCGGGACGTGGCAGCACATCGAATACGTGATGGGCTTCAACCTCGACCGGAGGCTCTACGACGTGCTCCAGTGCATGCCGACGGTCCCCGGAGCGATCGGCGCCTTCCGCCGTCAGGCTCTCGACGAGATCGGTGGCATCTCGGACGCGACGCTGGCCGAGGACACCGACGTGACGATCGCCCTCGGCCGGGCAGGCTGGGGTGTGGTCTACGCCGAGGAGGCGCGCGCGTGGACGGAGGCGCCGTCCTCGCTCGGCGCTCTGTGGCGCCAGCGCTACCGGTGGTGCTACGGGACACTGCAGGCCGTCTGGAAGCACCGTGCGGCGCTTTGGCGGCCGGACGAGCGGCAGATCGGCCGCCGTGGCTTGCCGTACCTCTTCCTCTTCCAGATCGCGCTGCCGCTCCTGGCTCCGCTGATCGACGTGTTCTCGGTCTACGGGGTCTTCTTCCTCGGAGTGCTCTGGGTGGGGGCGTATTGGGTCGCCTTCACGGGGCTACAGCTCGCGCTCGGCTGGTACGCCTTCAGGCTCGACGGCGAGTCGCCACGGCCGCTCGTCGTGATGCCGCTCCAGCAGCTCGTCTACCGCCAGTTGATGTACCTCGTCGTCGTCGAGTCGGTTCTGACGGCTCTTCGGGGGACGCGCCTGCGCTGGCGCCCGAGCGACCGGACGGGCGGCGTCGAGATCGCGAAGTCTCGATAGCGTGCGTCCGTGCCCAGGCTCGGCGCGGGACTCCTCCTCGTCCTTCTGCTCGCAGGCTGCTCCGGTGCCAGACACCGCCACGAAAGTGTCACGACCTCGGCGAAACGCCTGCACGCGCGACACGTTCGCGGTGTCAGACACCGTTTCGACACCGTGGCAGGCCGGGCGCTGGGGCTGCCGCCGGTTCATTCGCGTGCGGTCCCGGGCTACGTCCTGATCGCCGACCGGAACAACGACCGCGTTCTGCTCGTCTCGCCGTCCAAGCGGATCGTGTGGCAGGCGACGGGCTTACGCGGCCCCGACGACGCGTTCTTCACGCCTGGCTACCGCAGCATCATCACCAACGAGGAGTTCGACGACACGCTCACCGAGCTGAGGCTCCGCCCCAAGCGCGTGGCCTGGCATTACGGCCACGCCGGCGTCCCGGGCTCCAGCCGCGGCTATCTCGACCGGCCGGACGACGCGTACCGGCTCCGCGACGGGCTCACCGTCGTCGCCGACATCCAGAACTGCCGGATCGTGTATCTGCGGCATTCGGGCGCGATCGCGCGCGTCCTCGGCGGTACCTGCGCACACGACCCTCCGCGCGGCTTCGCCAGCCCGAACGGCGACACGCCTCTTCCGGGTGGCGGCTTGCTCGTGACCGAGATCGGCGGCTGGATCGACCGGCTCGCCCCTGACGGCCGGCTGCTCTGGTCGATCCCCTCGCCGGTCCCATACCCCTCCGACGCCCAGCTGCTCCCAGACGGCCGCGTGCTCGTTTGCAGCTTCTCGATCCCCGGCCGGATCGTGATCGTCGACCGGCAAGGTCGAGTGCGCTGGTCGTTCGGCGCCGCGAGCGGCCCGAACCGCCTCGCCAAGCCGTCGCTGGCGGTGCGCTGGCCGAACGGCCTGATCGCGGCGAACGACGACTACGACCACCGCGTAATCGTGATCGACCCGCGCACGAAGCGGATCGTGTGGCAGTACGGCCACCCAGGTGTCGCCGGAACCGCGCCCGGCTTTCTCGACAAGCCCGACGGGCTCGACCTGCTGCCGGGCTAGCTCAGTCTTCCGCGAAGAGCGGGCGCAGGAGCTCGTCAAACGTCTCGCTGTCGCAGCTCGCGACGACCGCCGGCGTCAGCGCGCGCACCGACGCCGTGCGCGGAACGTCCATCGCGAGCGCGACTTCGCCGAAGTAGCCGCCCGGCTGAAGCACCCGTCGCGGCCCGAGATCCTCCTGGCTGACCGTGAACAGCCCTGAGAGCACGACGTAGAAACGCTTGCCCCGGTCGCCCTCCTGGACCACCTGCTTCCCCGGCGGCACCTCCTCGCGCTCCATCCGCGCGGCGATCCGGCGAACGGCCTCGCCCGGCAGCCCGGCGAAGAGCTCGACTCGCGTGAGCTCGGAGACGGTGGCAGGAACGAGGCGCGGGCTCACGAGATCTATTGTTGCGGTTGTGGGGGAGCTGGAGGGGTGGCGCTGGTGCCCGCGCTGCCGCGCGGAGCTGCGCGGCGACGCCTCGCGGGTCGACTGCCCCGCCTGCGGGTTCGTCTACTACGCGAGCTCGAAGCCGACCGCGGGCGCGCTCGTCGAGGACGGCGCGGGTCGCGTCCTGCTCGCCCGGCGCGCACTCGAGCCGTTCAAAGGCCGCTGGGACATTGCCGGCGGCTTCCTCGACGAGGGCGAGCCGCCGCTCGACGGACTACGCCGCGAGCTGCGCGAGGAGACCGGTCTCGAGGTCGAGCCGCTCGACTTCCTCGGCGCCTGGATATACGTACGGAGGAGACTCCACGGCGGAGGCCACGCTGAACCTCTACTGGACGGCGCGGGTCCGCGAGGGCGAACCGCGCCCGGCGGACGACGTCGACGAGCTGCGCTGGTTCGCGGCCGACGAGCTGCCCGCCTCTGAGGAGCTCGCGTTCGAGAACGTCGCGCTCGTGCTCTCAGCCTAGCGCGCGCGGCAGAAGGACACGTAGCGCCCGCTGCTCGATCGAGAACTCGAGCGGCGGCTCGAGCACGGCCGGCTCGCCGTCGATCGCTGCACTAAGCGGCCCCGGTGCCTCGATCGTGAACCGCTCGCCCGACCGCTCCTCCCAGTCGCGCGGCAACCAGCCGGTCGCCGTGTAGACGCCTCGCGCAGAACCCGGGTCTCGACGCCGCGCCGCTCGGCCTCCGCGCGCAGCTCCTCCGTGTCGACGCCGGGACCGCGGCCCGCGCGCGGGTTGATCAGGAGGAGCGCCCGCACAGCGCCGCAGGCTATAGGCGTGGTCGGAGACGAAGTTAGGCCGTTCGGCCCATTGCCGCCGTCCGCTCACGTACCGATCATTTCTTCATGATCGAGGGCACACTGCACCGCATCGAGGACGAGCTGGGCGAGGGCTGGCTCGAGCGGTGGCTGGAGACCGGGCTCGAGAAGATCGAGGCGTATCTGGCCAAGCACGCGGCGTTCCTCGCGTACCTCGAGGCAGCAGAACAGGGTTGACCAAACCGCTCGGCGCGCCGGCATCGTAAGATTCCGAGCCCGTGAAGCTGAGCTATCTCTGGAAGGGCCTCCCCGGCCATCCGATTCACCCGCCGCTCACCGACGCGACGATCGGCGTCTACACCGCGGCCACGGTCATGGCGCTCGCGAGCGTCGTGGGCGTCGCGGAGACGAGCGCGGCGCACGGGTGGTGGCTCGCGCTCGTGATCGGCCTGATCGCGACCGGCCTGACCGCCCTCACGGGCTTCGCGGACTGGCTCACGATCGAGTGGGGCTCGAACCTCTGGTGGACAGCCACGTGGCACATGCTGTCCATGCTGACGGCGACCGGCTTCTTCCTCGTGGCGGCGCTCGTCGGGCACGGCGGGTACACGCACGGCGCCGTGCGCACGGGGCCGTTCATCCTCACCCTCGGCGGCTTCGGCTTTCTGACGCTCGGCGGCTGGCTCGGCGGCGCCGTCGTCTTCGTGCACGGGATGCGGGTGCTCAACCTCACGGGCGAGCCGCCGGGACGGGCGATCGCGCCCGCGGCGCACCCCGAGAAGGAGATGGCGGAGGGGAGCTAGGCCGCCGCCTCGGCCAACCCGAGGCGCTGCTCGAGCATCGACTTCGGCATCGCGCCGACCGCAGCGGCGGCAGGCTCGCCGCCCCTGAACAGGATCAGCGTCGGGATCGACATCACGCCGTAACGCTGCGCGACCGACGGCTCCTCGTCGATGTTCAGCTTGACGACCTTGAGGTCGTTCCGTTCCTCGGCGATCTGGTCGAGCACCGGCGCGATCGCGTGGCACGGCCCGCACCACTCGGCCCAGAAGTCGACCAGCACGTCCTGCCCGCTCTTCAGCACCTCGTCCTCGAAGGTCTGTTCCGTCACAACTTCCATCTCGTCCCTTCTTACCTCGGGTCCGCCTACGTTGAAACGCGCGCCCAGAACGCGTTGTTCCCGCTCGCTACGATCGGCTGATGGCTCAGGTCTTCAAGCCGCTCTCCAACGTACCCGACCACCTGGCCCTCGAGCGGGAGGCGCTCGAGCGCTGGGACCGTGAGCGGACGTTCGAGCGCCTTCGCGAGCAGAACCGCGGGAATCCACGCTGGAGCTTCATCGACGGTCCGATCACGGCCAACAACCCGATGGGCGTCCACCACGCCTGGGGACGAGCGCTGAAGGACGTCTTCCAGCGCTACAAGGCCCTCCGCGGCTTCGACCAGCGGTACCAGAACGGATTCGACTGCCAGGGGCTCTGGGTCGAAGTCGAGGTCGAGAAGGCGCTCGGGCTCAACTCGAAGCGCGAGATCGAGGAGTACGGTCTGGCCGAGTTCGCCGAGCGTTGCAAGGAGCGGGTCGCGCAGTACTCCGAGGTGATCACACGCGAGTCGCGCCGGCTCGGGATGTGGATGGGCTGGGGCAACGATTACCACACCTTCTCGGACACGAACATCGAATACATCTGGGGCTTCCTCAAGGCCGTCCACGAGCGCGGCTGGCTGTACAAGGGCCACCGCTCCACGCCCTGGTGCCCGCGCTGCGGCACGTCGATCTCGCAGCACGAGCTGTTCGCGGGCGAGTACAAGGAGCTCGACCACCCCTCGCTGTTCGTGCGCTTCCCGCTCAAGGAGCGGCGGGGGGAGTCGCTCGTCGTCTGGACGACGACGCCGTGGACGCTGCCGGCCAACGTGGCCGCGGCCGTCCGCCCCGATCTCGACTACGGCCTCCGCGACGGCGGCTGGAGGCTCGCGACCGAGGACGGCGAGTACGACCGCGTCGTGAAGGGCGAGGAGCTCGTCGGCCTCGAGTACGAAGGCCCGTTCGACGACCTGCCGGCGCAGGCGGACGTCGTGCACCGCGTGATCCCGTGGGAAGGTGTCTCGCTGGAGGAGGGATCGGGGATCGTCCACATCGCGCCCGGCGCCGGGACCGAGGACTTCGAGCTCTCGCGGGCCCACAACCTGCCCGTGCTCGTCGCGATCGACGAGGGCGGCCGCATGACGTCCCAGTACGGCGAGTTCGCCGGCCTGACGACCGAGGAGGTCGAGCAGCCGGTCATCGATGCGCTGCGAAAGCGCGGCCTACTCGTCGAGGCCGGTCGGATCGTCCACCGCTACCCGACGTGCTGGCGCTGCTCGACGCCGCTCCTGTTCCGCGTCGTCGACGACTGGTTCATCGCCTGCGACGAGATCCGGCAGCCGATGCTGGACGCCAACGCGACCGTCGAGTGGACGCCGCCTCAGTACGGCAAGCGCATGGACGACTGGCTCCGCAACATGGGCGACTGGAACATCTCCCGTAAGCGCTACTTCGGGCTGCCGCTGCCCTTCTACCCGTGCTCCTGCGGGCAGCTGAACGTGATCGGCTCGCTCGCCGAGCTGAAGGAGCGCGCCGTCACCGGGCTCGAGCAGCTGCAGGAGCTGCACCGGCCCTGGATCGACAACGTGCCCATTCGCTGCGAGAAGTGCGGCGAGGACGTCTTCCGGATCACGGAGGTCGGCGACGCCTGGCTCGACGCGGGCATCGTCCCGTTCTCGACGCTCGGCTGGAACAACCCGGAGTGGATCGAGCACGGCTATGCGACCGGCGCGGCGAAGGGCCTCTCCGGCGCCGACCTGCCCGACCACGCCTACTGGGAACAGTGGTTCCCGGCCGACTGGGTCTCGGAGATGCGCGAGCAGATCCGGCTCTGGTTCTACGCAATCTCCTTCATGTCGGTGACGCTCATCGGCTCGTCGCCGTACCGGAAGGTCCTGACCTACGAGAAGGTGCTCGACGAGACCGGCCGCGAGATGCACCGCTCGTGGGGAAACGCCATCATCGCCGACGAGGCGCTCGACCGGATGGGCGGCGACGTCATGCGCTGGATGTTCTGCGCGCAGCCGCCCCAGCAGAACCTGCGCTTCGGCTATGGCCCGGCGGACGAGGTCAAGCGGCGCCTGCTGACGTTCTGGCACTCGGTCGGCTTCCTCGTCACGTACGCGAACATCGCCGGCTGGCGGCCGGAGTGGGACGCTGCGCCCTCGCCGGAGCACCCGCTCGACCGCTGGCTCGTCGCGCGCACCGCCCAGCTCGCCCGCGACGCCGAGGAGGCCTACGAACGCTTCTGGACGCCGGCTCTGACCGCGGTCTACGAGGGCTACGTCGAGGACCTCTCCAACTGGTACATCCGACGCTCGCGCCGGCGCTTCTGGAACAGCGAGCCCGAGGCGCTGGCGACGCTCTGGTGGTCGCTCGTCCAGGCGTTGCGGGTCGTCTCGCCCGCGATGCCGTTCCTGGCCGACCACCTCTGGCGCACGCTCGTCCTCGAGGGTCCGGATTCGGTCCACCTTGCAGGGTGGCCCGAACTCCCAGAGCCTGATCAGGCTCTGCTCGCCGAGGTCGCCGAGGTCCGCCGCGTCGTCGAGCTCGGGCGCCAGGCGCGGTCGCAGTCGGGGATCAAGCTCCGGCAGCCGCTGCGCCGGCTCGTCGTCCAGGGCGCCGACGGCGTCTCCGGACACGCGGCCGAGATCGCGGACGAGCTCAGCGTGAAGCAGGTCGAGTTCGGAGAGGTCGACGCCAGCGAGTTGCGCGTCAAGCCGAACCTGCCCGTGCTCGGGCCGAAGCTCGGCAAGGAGCTCGCCTCCGTGCGTGCCGCCCTGGAGGCGGGCGAGTTCGAGGAGCTCGACGGCGGGCGCTTCCGTGTGAACGGCTTGGAGCTCGGTCCGGACGAGGTGCTCGTCGAGCGCCGCGGCAAGGAGGGCTGGGCGGTCGCGGGCGAGGACGGGCTGACGGTCGCGCTCGAGCTGGCCCTGGATCCCGAGCTCGAGCTGGAAGGCCGCGTCCGCGACCTCATCCACGAGATCAACCGCCTCCGCAAGGAGCAGGGCCTTGAGCTCACCGACCGCATCGTTCTGACGCTCCCGCGCGACCAGGAAGAGCTCCTCCGCCACGAGGCCTGGATCAAGGAAGAGACGCTGGCTGTCCAGATCCAGACGCACGGCAACGAGGTCAAGCTCGAGAAGGTCTGAATCGGGAGGAGCCCGCCGCTCGGGGGGTAGTGGCGACGGGCTCTCCCCATTGCTCGCCGCGGGCCTCTAGGCCAGTTACGGGCGCCGCGGCTCGCATCGCCCAGTACGAAGGAAGGTATCCGGCGGCGCAGCCCTTTCCAATAGGCCGTATGGCCTATCTTTGGAAGCGGGGCGGAGCAGATTTGCCGACAGGAAAGCCGAGAGCGTCCTCGACTCTGGCAACGCCGCTCCGTATCATCATCGGCGCCCAGTGAGTCACGAGAGCCAGGCTGTCTACTTCAACGCAGTCCCGCTGCTCGTGCTCGGCGCGGCCTATCTCGTCGTCGCCGCGACGCTTGTACCGACGCTCTGGCGTGAGCGCAGCCGCACGACGCTCGCCGACGTCGCGTTGGCCTCGGTGTTCCCCGGGATTGGGATCCCCGCGCTCATCTTCGGCACAGTCGTGCTGGTCGACCGTTCGCCCGTCGGCGGGCACGTCTGGCCGCCGTTCGCGGCGACCCTGATCGGCCTCGTCCCGCCGCTGCTCTTCCTGAGCCGGCGACGCGAGCGGACGAACGTGCTGGCCAGCACCGTCCGTGCGCGGGAGGCCGAGCAGCTCGTGTCGCTGCGGGACCGGGAGCTCGACACCTTCGCGGGGCTTGCCAGCTCGCTCGCACGCACGCAGGACTCGGCGACTGCCGGGCGCGCCCTGCTCGACGAAGTAGTCAGCCTCCTCGGGGTCGAGCTCGCGGCGCTCGCGCTGATCGGCGAAGACGCGCGCGAGGCGCATGGGCTCGTCGCCCGGTCCGCCGAGGGGGACATCGGCTGGTGGCCCGACGTCAAGGTCGACCTGCGCGGCGAGCCGTCGGGAATCGCTACGGCGTACTTCGAAGCCGCTCCCGTGTCGGTCTACGACGTGGAGTCGTCGCCGCTCGTCAGCCGCCGCCTGGCCGACGCGGCCGGAGCGAAGAGCGCTGCTTTCGTCCCGCTGACCGTGGACGAACGGGTGATCGGCATCCTCGTCGCGGCTACCACCCGCGACAAGCACGCGTTCTCGCACGAGGAGCTTCGCCTGATGCAGGCAGTCGCCGGCGAGGCCGCCATCGCGCTCGACCGGACGCGCTCGGCGGCCGCGCTCGATGAGGCGCTCGGACGAGAACGGCTCGTCGCGGCGATCTCGCGCCGCGTCCGCTCGGCCCGCGACCTCGACACCCTCACCAGCGCCGCCGTCACCGAGACCGGGCGCGCGCCCGGTGCGTCGCGCTGCTTCATCCGCCTGGGCGAGCCCGGCGACCTCCTCCCACTGCGCGCCGAGTGGTGGGCCGACGGCCTCGAGCCGATCGGCGACGTCGCGGAACGGCTGCCGGTCATCCATGACGAGAGGCAGCTTGACGATCCGAGTCTCGGCGGACGCGACACCCTGGAGCGCCTCGGAACGCGGGCCGTCCTGGCAACTCCGATCGTCGTCTTCGATCGCATGATCGGCGTCCTCGGGCTTCATCGGGCCGAGCCTGGACCGTGGGCTCCGGGCGACGTGTCGCTCGCGGAGTCGGTCGCGCACGAGCTCGGCCTGGCGATCCACGTCGCCGGGCTGCTGGAGGAGAACGAACGCCGCCTGGGGGAGCAGACGGCCCTGCTGCAGGCGGCCCAGGTGGTGACGAGCGAGCTGGAGCTCGACGCGGTGCTCCAGCGGCTGGTCGACGAGGTTGCGAACCTCCTGCAGGCCGAGGCCGTGGACTGCTACCTGCTCGACGCCGAGCGCGGCGTGCTCCGCTGTGCGGCGGTGCACGGGCTCCCGGAGGACATCGTCGGCTACGAGTTCTCCGCCGAGCGCGGGCTGGCCGGCCGTGCGATCGCGAGAGGGCGCTCCGCGCTCGCCGACGACTACACGCGGGTGCCGGAGGCCGTACCGCACGAGGCGTACAGAGGCTTTCGGAGCGCCGTCGTCGCGCCCATGCGGTGGTCGGGCGAGGTCATGGGCGTGCTCGGGGTGGGGACGCGGGACCCCAGGCGGAAGCTCTCGACCGCCGAGGCGGACCTGCTCGAGGCCTTCGCGAACCTCGCCGCGCTCGCGATCCGGAACGCTGAGAGCTTCGAGGAGCACTCGCGCCAGGCCCGGGTCCAGCGCGGCTTCTACCGGATCGCCGCCGCCCTCGGCGAGCCGGTCTCACTGGAGGAGACCCTCGACGCCCTTGCACAGGCGGCGGCGGAGGCGCTGGGCGGGTCAAGCGCGGCGGTCCTCATGCCGGGAATCGACGACCTCCGCCTCGCGGGGCTGCACGCGCTGCCCGCGCCGCTGGTCCGCTTTCTCGAGACCGGGCTCGGCGATCCTGCCGGCCCGCTGCGCTCTGCCGCGCGCCGGCGACGTGTGCTGGCCGCGCCGAGCATCGCGGACGATGGCCGCTTCGACGACGAGTGGCGCCGGGTCGCCGACGAGTGTGGCTACCGCTCGCTGCTCGCGGCTCCGGTCGAGACGCCGAAGAGCGACGAGGGCGCGCTCGTCCTCGTCTTCTTCGCGGAGGAGCGCCGCTTCGCCGACGACGACCTCGAGCTCGCCCGCAACCTGACCGGCGCCGCGGGGGGAGCGCTCGAGCGCAGCGAGCTGTTCGAATGGGAGCGCCGCTCGCGGGCCCTCGCCCAGCAGCTCGCGAGGACGAGCAGCCTGCTCGCGCCCGATCTCGACCTCGCGGCCGTCCTCGACGAGGTTGTGCGGCGGGCTCCCGAGCTCCTCTCGGCCGACGCGGCCGTCCTCCGGCTGCTCGAAGGGGACGAGCTGACGATCGGCGCCGTCGAGGGCGATCCGGCGGCAGCCGTGCCCGAGAGCCGGCTGCCCTCGACAGCACGGCTGGCGGGCGACGCGGTCCAGTCTCGCGCTCCGGTCGCCGTTGCCGACGCCCGGAACGACCAGCGGCTGCTTCAGGCCGATCCCATCCTCGCCGCGGGCTACGCCGGGTATCTCGGCGTGCCGCTGGTCGGTCCCGAGGGCACCGTCCACGGCGTCTTGTCCGTGTACACGCAGGAGCCGCGCGCCTGGGCGGACGAGGAGATCGAGGCGCTCGCGGCCTTCGCCGCCAATGCCTCGGCGGCGCTCTCCGGAGCCGAGCTCTACCAGAGCGTCACGCTCGAGAAGGAACAGACCGTTGCGATCCTGTCCAACATCGCGGAGGGCATCGTCGCGGTCGACCGGGAAGGGAAGGTCGTTCTCTGGAACGCCGCGGCGGAGCGGATCACGGGCGTGCCCGAAGAGGAGGCGCTCCGCCGCTCTCCGGCCGACGTGCTCCAGCGCGAGCTCGAGTCGCCAGGCGACGTCCCTGCCGCCGAGCGATTCGTCGCGATCAGGCGAGGCGCCGAGGAGATCTGGCTCTCGTTGACGGAGGCGGTCATGCGCGACCCGGCGGGCGCGGTCGCAGGCCGCATCTTCGCCTTCCGCGACATCTCGGCCGAGCGCGTCGTCGAGCAGATGAAGTCGGAGTTCGTCGCCAACGTCTCGCGAGAGCTGCGCTCGCCGCTGACCTCGATCTACGGGTTCGCCGAGACGCTGCTCCGCGACGACGTCTTCTTCGGCGAAGAGGAGCGCGCGACGTTCCTCAGATACATCGCCTCAGAGGCAGGGCGGCTGACCACGATCGTCGACCGTCTCCTCTCGGTGGCGCGGCTCGAAGCCGGCGACCTCCAGGTGCACCTGGCGCCGACCGACGTCGGGGCGCTCGCGCGTGAAGTGGTCAGCGCCGCCGAGCACGGCCTCACGAGGGACGGCCATCGCTTCGTGCTCGACCTCCCTCCGGAGCCGCTCGAGGCCGAAGCCGACCGCGAGAAGCTGCGCCAGATCATCACCGACCTCGTCGAGAACGCGGTCAAGTACTCGCCCGACGGCGGAACGGTCACGGTCTCGGCCCGCCGGCGCGACGACAGCGTCGAGGTCAGCGTCGACGACGAGGGGATCGGAATCCCGGAATCGGAGCGCGCGCTGATCTTCCGCAAGTTCTACCGGGCCGAGTCGGAGGGGCGCGACCTGGCCAGCGGGGGCACCGGTCTCGGGCTCTTCCTCGCCAAGGAGCTGCTCGGGGCGATGAGGGGCAGTATCTCGTTCCAACCCCGCAAGGAGCGCGGGACGCGATTCGTGTTCACGCTACCGTTGGCGGGTAACGCGGTTCTGAGCGAGCGGGAATGACTCTCCGATGGGCGTAAGGAGGTTGTTGCGACAGTGATGAAGGTGTTGGTCATCGACGACGAGCCCCCGATCCGGCTGCTCTGCCGGGTCAACCTGGAAGCCGAGAAGATGGAGGTGCTGGAGGCGAGCGACGGCCCGACGGGGCTCGAGAAGGCCCGCAACGAGGAGCCGGACGTGATCCTTCTGGACGTGATGATGCCGGGGCTCGACGGCTGGCAGGTGGCCGAGGAGCTGCTCGCAGACGAACGCACCCGCTCGATCCCGATCGTTTTCCTGACCGCCCGCGCCGAGGTCCGCGACCGTGCTCGCGGCCTCGACCTGGGCGGGATCGACTACGTGACGAAGCCGTTCAATCCCACGGAGCTGGCGCCGCTCGTCCGCGAGCTCGTGCAGCGCGTCGACCAGGGCGAGCGCGAAGAGGTGCGCCGCGAAAAGATCGCCGAGCTCCGCGACTTGATCGAGCCCTCGTAGTCATTGGCAGAGGCTTGCGCGTCCGCGCAGGTGCGTTGGACGGCCGGCTGAGCAAAGCCCAGCCGGCCTCTTTGGTCGGCGCCGCCGAGTCGGCGCCTTAGCGAGCCGCGTTAAGGGAGCGGCACCGGCGCCGTTCCGGCCGACTTCAAGTTCCGCTAGCGCTCTCTTAGCTGCCGGCGAAGTCGGTCGTGACGAGCAGCGCGCCGGAGTAGCCCTGGAAGGTGCCCCGGACCGCGCCGACTCCGACCGTCCGGAACCCGGGCCGAAGCAGGTTCGCCCGGTGCGAAGGGCTCGTGAGCCACATGTTCACGATCACCTGCGCGCGCGAGAGCGCCCCGGAGCCCCAGGCGAGGTTCTCCCCGACCGCCGGCGCGCGGACGCCTTCCCGGCGAATCCGCGCCGTGAAGGCGCCGTGGGAGAACGACTGCGTGCGCAGCATCGTCCTGGAGTGGCCTCGGGCGGCGCGCTCCAGCCGGACGTCCAGCTGGAGCGGCCGGAGACCGTGGGCGATGCGAGCCGCGTTCATCGCGCGCAGGAGAGCAGTCTCCGGGCGCGTCAACGAGGCCGTCTGGGCGGTTCCGGCGAAAACTAGACTCACGGCGACAAGCGCCGCGGGGGCTAGGGCTCGTCTGGCCACGAGCAGGACCATCGAACCATAGATGTCGGACGCAGGTCCTAGAGAAAAGAGACCTCTTTACAATTTTCGAACATTTAATTGTCGCTAAGAGCGGATTTCCGTCTCGAAGCTACGGCGCTAGACTGAGCCGTCCACGGGACGTAGCGCAGCCTGGTTAGCGCGCCTGCTTTGGGAGCAGGAGGCCGGCGGTTCGAATCCGCCCGTCCCGACTCAGGTGCGGGTGCGCCGCTTTCTCGGACGCGGCCGTGTTGCCCGCAGGATCAC
>WNGA01016731.1_pt1 | contig 18602 bp, 16 predicted proteins | sample 5400061 | NCBI WGS metagenome assembly WNGA01 (sample SAMN13153366, study PRJNA577476) | soil metagenome | isolation source: 100 cm soil or saprolite under grassland replicate 2 | place: USA:California | collected 2016-06-15 | reverse complement strand
CACGCAGCAGCTTTATGGCGAGCTGGGGCGGGATAAGCGGCGCGATCGGCTACCGGTTGGATGTCTCCGTAAGTAGCTCGTTTAGCAGCTACGTGGACGGTTACCACGACTTGGACGTGGGCAACGTGACCGGTCGGGTTGTGACCGGATTGAATTCGGGTACCACCTACTACTACCGAGTGCGCCCTTATACTGCCATCGGTCCAGATACCTACTGGCAAGTCATGACGGCTACGACAGTGGCTACGACTGGGCTCACCATTCACGCAGCATTCGACAACTCAATTACCTTGAACCAAAACGCGGTGGCGATTGAGGCGATGATCAACCGAGCCATCTCGATTTACGAGTCGCTGTTCAGCGATCCAATCACGATTCAGGTTCGTTTTCGCTACGCAACAACTGCGCCAAACGGCACTCCTCTGTCTGCACTCTCACAAAGTTTCACGACCGTTTACACGGTTCCCTGGAACACGGCCGTCAATGCTCTGAGAGCTGATGCGAGAACTAGCAACGACAATCTCGCAATCGCAAGCCTTCCGGGCAGTGCATTATCGGCGAACGTGAAGGTGGCGAGTGCTAATGGGCGGGCAGTGGGCGGCAACACCCCCCCTGCGATGTTCGCAAACGGCACCGTCGGACCTGGCGGGCCGTATGATGGAATCGTTACGCTTAATTCCTCTTTCCCGTTTCAGTTCACCCGACCTACTAGCGCGGGCAACTTCGACGCGCAGCGTGTGACCGAGCATGAAATCGATGAGGTCATCGGGTTTGGATCGCGCCGCAATCTCAGTCCCCCCGGCACAGATCTTCGGCCTCAGGATGTGTTCAGCTGGTCATCGCCCGGTGTCAGAAACATTACTTCCTCGGGCAGGCGCTATTTCTCGATCAACGGCGGCGTTACCAACATCGTTGGTTTCAATCAGAATCCAGACGGAGACTTTGGTGATTGGTTCAGCACGGCCTGCCCGCAGGCGCATCCGTACGTCCAAAATGCGTTTGCCTGCACCGGACAGTATTCCGATGTCACGCCTACGTCGCCGGAAGGCATCAACCTCGACGTCATCGGTTACGACCTAGTTAATGCGCCCGCGCCTCCACCAACTGACTTTAACAACGACGGTCATCCAGATTTTGTCCTACTCAATTCTAGTACGGGGCAGACGGCGATATGGTATCTTAACAATAACGTTCGCATTGGCAGCGCGTTCGGCCCTACGCTGTGGCCTGGCTGGAGCGTGGCGGGTGTGGCGGATTTTAATCGCGACGGTCATCCAGATTTCGTCCTATTCAATTCTAGTACGGGGCAGACGGCGATATGGTATTTTAACAACAACGTTCGCATTCGCAGCGCGTTCGGGCCTACGCTGTGGCCTGGCTGGAACGTGGCGGGGGTGGCGGATTTTAATCGCGACGGTCATCCAGATTTCGTCCTATCCAATTCTAGTACGGGGCAGACGGCGATATGGTATCTTAATAATAACGTGCGCATTGGCAGCGCGTTCGGCCCCACCCCGTGGCCTGGCTGGAGCGTGGCGGGGGTGGCGGATTTTAATCGCGACGGTCATCCAGATTTTGTCCTATTCAATTCTAGTACGGGGCGGACGGCGATATGGTATCTTAACAATAACGTGCGCATCGGTTCCGCGTTCGGGCCCACTGCTTGGGCCGGGTGGAGCTTGGTCGCACTGTGAGGACGCTTAGCCGCGATACCCCGCTCGTTCAGGTTAAGTAAACCTTGTAACGCTCCCGTGCGATCCTGCCGCACCCGCAACTCCAATACCAAGCCGCGCCAGCAGCGCCAGTCGCGCGATGCATTGGCGCGCGGCCCGAACGGCGATTTGCAATTGTTAAAACGTGGACGTTAAAAAAGTAAATCGGTAACGCCAACCGGAGAGCGCAACCTTTTGACATTGCAGCGCCTTTACCAATTTAACGATTGGCCAGCGGCGTCGCTTCAAGATGACGAGGCGGCAAACTGGGTTAACGGTTTCGGTAATGACCAAGGAGGAGATAGCCGGCGTGCTAGAGCAAATCGCGACGCTGCTGGAATTGAAGGGCGAGAATCCTTTTAAGATTCGGGCCTACGCAAATGCGGCGCGCGCGATCGAGACCTTCGGCGGAAATATTTCGAATCTGCAGGATGAAGAAGCGCTCGCGAAAATTCCCGGCATTGGCAAAAGCATTGCGGATAAAATTAAGGAACTCGTAGCCACTGGTTCGCTGAAATATCTGGAAGAACTGCGCGCGGAATTTCCTGCGGCGATCCTGCAGTTGTTCTCGATTTCCGGCCTCGGGGCTAAAAAGATCAAAGCGCTCTACGACAACCTTCAGATCAGCTCCATCGAACAGTTGCACGAAGCGTGCGAGACCGGCCGCGTCGCGGAACTACCAGGGTTCGGCGAGACGACACAAATAAAGATTTGCAAAGCGATCGAGGAGCGAGCGAAACATTCGGGATATTTTCAATTCGGCCAGATCGCGCAGGAAGCGGAAACATTGAAAAGTGACCTCGCTGGGCACCCTGACGCGCTGCAGGTCGATGTTGCGGGCAGTTATCGGCGGCGAAAAGAAATTGTCCACGATGTCGACCTCGTAGTGGCGACAAAGAAGTCTGACGCGATCACGAAATTTTTCGTCGTGCATCCGTTGGTGGAATCGATCATCGCGCAGGGCCCGACTAAATCTAGTGTGCGGCTTCGTTCCGGCGTTCAATGCGATCTGCGCGTGGTGAGCACCGCGGAATATCCTTTTGCGCTGGCTTACTTCACCGGCAACAAGGAGCACAATATCGAGCTGCGCAGCCGCGCATTGCAGCGCGGCTGGACGCTAAATGAATATCGCCTTGCGCCGTTGCCGCCAAATCCGAAAACAAAAAAGAAAAGGCCGGCGGAGAAAATTCCAAAGGTGCGCGATGAAACGGATTTGTACCGAGCGGTGGATCTCGATACTGATCGAAAAGGAAAACCTGCGCGGCGCTTTTCACTGTCATACCACAGCGAGCGACGGGCACAACACTCTGGAAGAAATGGCGCAAGCCGCGCAGGCGCTTGGTCTTGAATATCTTGGCATTGCGGAGCACAGCCGCAGCTCTATTCAAGCGCGCGGTCTTGACGAGGCAAAACTGCGCGCGCAAGTCGCCGCGATACGAAAGTTAAACAAAAAGTTTGATGACTTCCGTCTGTTTGCCGGGGTCGAGTGCGACATTTTGCGCGACGGCTCGCTTGATTTCGAGGACAAGATTTTGTCCGAGCTCGACTATGTGGTCGCATCCGTTCATTCTGTTTTTAATCTGAGCGAAAAGGATATGACCCGGCGCGTGATTCGCGCGATGGAGAATCCGTTCGTCACCATCCTCGCGCATCCGACCGGCCGCTTGCTTCTAAAGCGCGAGCCGTACCAGATCGACATCCCGGCAATACTCGATGCGGCGGCCGAAACCGGCACCTGGGTCGAGCTCAACGCAGCTCCGAAACGCCTCGATCTCGACTGGCGCTGGTGGCCCCGCGCTAAAGAAAAGGGAGTGAAATGCGTAATCGATCCCGACGCTCACCGCGCCGAGCGTCTCCAGGATTTGTGGTTCGGCATCGGCATTGCGCGCAAAGGATGGCTGACGAAAGAGGATGTCGTGAATTGTTTGCCGCTGGGCAAGATCGAGCGCGCGTTGCGATTGAAGCGAGAGAAGAAGTCTTAAGTCTTAGGTTTTAAGTTTTTAAGCGTGGATGCGCCGAATCAGGGACCTAAAACTTTCCCGTTGCGGCATGAACATCGTGAGACACTTGCACGCGCCGGCGGTGATTCTTGTCATTCCGAGCGTAGTCGAGGAATCTCACAATCAAACCTTCGGCACGCAATTTATCCAGCGTGATCCATCAGCGGGCGAGAGGTCCCTCACTCCGCTCGGGATGACAGCGTTTTATCTACGGCACGTTCTCTCTTTGCGAGAGTGGAGAAAGGTGGTTCGATCTTTGGTCTTGGCAAATTGGCGAATTGTTTTTAGACTCACGAGGCGACCAAATTGATCTGGACCAGGCAGAGGACGCTTTTCCAGGTAGCTCCTTCTGGTCTTCTTCAGATCCGAACTACGCAGTCAATCACTTGGAAAAAGAAAGGTTTATTAAATGAAAGCAATCGTTCTCTCTACACGAATTCCCAATTGCCGGCCCTGTTTACGTCGAGGCTTCTTCCCGCTCCTGCTTGTCTGTTTACTGGCGTTTTATCGCTCTTTAGCAACACCAGCGGGTTTTTCAACAGTGCCACTGGCGCTTATTCGCTCGCCAACAACACAATCGGCACCCACAACACAGCCAACGGTTATGGAGCGCTCTATTACAACACCGCCAGCCAAAACACGGCCACTGGTTTTGCTGCCCTCTATCGCAACAGGACCGGCAACAACAACGTGGCCGTCGGTTTTCAAGCGCTCTTGAGCAACACCACCGGCACCCACAACACGGCCAACGGTTATCGTGCGCTCTTTAGCAACACCACCGGCCTCTGGAACGTGGCCGATGGATCTTTTGCGCTCGGTAACAACATCGGCGGCTCCTACAACACGGCCGTGGGCGTTCAAGCCGGGGCTTTTATCACGGGCAGTGGCAATCTCTGCATCGGCGAAGGGGTCTTCGGCGTTGCTGGCGTGGACCACACCACCTGGATCAGAAACATTGCCACGACCCCGCAGGATTTTAGCGCAGGGGTTAACAACTACGTCACTGTAAGGATGACCGACGGCCGACTTGGGTACACCGCCGTCGTTTCCTCGCGACGCTACAAAGAGGACATTAAACCGATGGACAAGGCCAGCGAAGTGCTCCTGGCGCTCAAACCGGTCACCTTCCGCTTAAAAGGCGAGCTTGATCCAAACCACCGCCCGCAGTGGGGCCTCATCGCCGAGGAGGTGGAAAAAGTGAATCCCGATCTGGTGGACCGTAATAACAAAGGCGAGGTCGAAAGCGTGCGCTACGACGCAGTGAATGCAATGTTGCTCAACGAGTTCCTCAAAGAGCACCGCAAAGTGCAAGAATTAGAATCTAGTGTTGCAAAGCAGGAGGCGACCGTTGCGCAACAGCGAAAGGACTTCGAGACGGCCACCGCGCAGCAGCACAGGGATTTCCAAGCAAAGATTGGCGAACTTGAAGCAACAATCGCTGCGCAGCTCAAAGAGCAGGCAGAGCAAATCCAGAAGGTGAGCGCCCAGATTGAAGCGAGCCGATCTGCTCCGCAAGTAGTCCTGAACAATCGGTGAAGAGGAGAAGCGGGGAAGTGAGAAGTGAGAGGTGAGAAGTGAAAAAAAGTACTTACCTCTCACGAATCACGTCTCACATCTCACTTATCGAAAAACGTTGCGGCATGAACATCGTCAGACATTTGCACGCGCCGCCGGCTTTGATGAATTCGCTCATCGGCAACTCGTGACAGTGGTAGCCGCGTTCCTGCAACGTTGCCACGAGTTTCGGCGCGCCTTCCGGCAAGACGATGTCGTGCTCGAGCACGACGGCGTTACACGAAAAATGCATCGCCTCTTCCGGCAAGACATCGATTAATTCAGCCACATGTTCGCGGATCGCGCGCTGTCCATATTCATCGAACGCGGGTGGAAACCAAACCGCGCCGCCATCGGGCAGCGGGCAAAAGCAGGTATCGAGATGATAAAAACGCGGATCGACGAGTTCGACGGAGATTACCAGGCAGCCGAGCATGTCTGCCACCGCGCGATGCGATTGAATATCCGAACGAAATTTGTAGCCGCAAAAAAGCGCGTCTCCCCCGAAAAGCGCATCGCCTTCACCTTCGAAGTACAGCTGTTCGGGTAGCCACGCGATTTCATGGCCGTGTTCTTCCATCCAGCGCGCAAAATGCGGCGCTTCGCCCGCGCGCTCCTTGTAGCGGAAATTGCTCGGAATGAATTTGCGACCGACGGTGAGCCCTGCGTTAGCCGTGAAAACCATGTCCGGAAGTTTCGGCTGCGGCGCAACCAACTCGATTTTGCAATCCAGCTTCGAGAGCGTCGCGTGTAATCCGTTCCATTGCTCTTGCGCGAGCGCCGCCTCCGCGCCGCGGGCGCGGCTCATCCAGGGATTGATCTCGTACTCGATGCCGTAAAAGTCCGGCGGACAAAGGAGCAGCTCGTGCATAAGATCGCCAATCTACTCGCAAACGCGAAACACAGGCATTCTGCCTGTGCGGCCAGAGGAGAGGTTGTTCGCTGCATTCGTTTCAGCCCCGACTGCTTTTGGCGCTGGGCGCCCAGAATGGAAGTCTATGTTCCGTCCCCGATGCCGCGGATTATCTATTGAGCGAAGCTTCTGCATAACTAACTGTGGACCTCACGGAGATAATCGGCGAGTTCGCGCAGGAACGGTTCCACGTCTGTGACCAGGCCGATTGATTGTAAAGGCTGGTGTTCAACCGCTCTCTCCACGGCCGAGGGATCAATGTCGACACAGACTGTTTTGACAGTCGGAGCGAGCATGCTAGCCACGGCGAGCGAATGCTGGACCGTCGCCAGCAGCATTACGTGGGTCACATCGGCCAGCTTTTTTCGCATGACTTTTTGAGCTTCGACTACGTCCGTCGTTACGCCGGGAATCGGTCCCTCATCGCGAATCGCGCCAGTCAGCACGATATCGACGTTGCGACGGACGCAGGCGTGCATAACGCCGCGGGTCAGGATTTTTTGATGCACGGCAGCGGAAATCCCGCCCGCCTCGCGAATTGCATTGATGGCACGCAGATGGTTTTCGTGCCCACCTCGTGCGAAGGCGAGATCGGGACTCATCCCCAATGACGTTCCAAACAAGGCGCGTTCCACGTCGTAAGCGGCAAATGAATTTCCGGCGAAAAGGCGATCAACATACCGCGATTCAATGAGGCGCACCAAATGCTGGCCGGCCCCGGTTCGTACAAGTGCGGCGCCAGCGACAATCGCGATTTTACCTTTCGCTGCGTGCGCGCGTCGCAACTCCTGACCCAGTTCGCCAATGATAGCCGATTTCGGTTCGTCGGCATCGATGATCGTGTTGATGAATTGAAACAGGTCAGTGCGCGACGTCGAGCGTTGCACCGGAACCACGCGAATGCCCTGATGTCCGACCACAATCTCTTCACCTTTACTGACATCGAAAAACTTGACCGCCCGGGCAGTGCGTTTTTTGCGGTCAACTGCAATCGCGCTGTCCATCATGGCAGGCTGAACTTCGATCTCTTTATCATCGCATCGAACGAACGTTTGCTGATTGGTTGTCACGTAGAAATCGCCGGGAAAAACTCCGTCCGCCGGCGCCTTTGCCAGTTGCGCATCCGCGCGTTTGGCAACCTCGGCCCCGTGTTGTCGCAGGCGCAGGATCAGCTCGTCGAGTGCCTCACTTGTTTCGGCAGAGACTTCGATTCGCGCGAAGCTCTGATCCGCCCGCTTTTTGCCGATATTGATCTCGCCAATCTTAAAATTCGCGCCGCGGGTCAAGATTTGATCCAGCACCTTTGGCAAAATAAGTGAGTCGATGATGTGTCCGCGCAGCTCGATCGTTTCCGAAAACATCCGCAAAATTTAGCCGAGGAAACCGGTCGCGCCAGTCAGTGGGACCAAGTCGTCAGCGCTCTCATGCTCTTGCTGCTCTCTTAACTTGCTCAGAAGCGATGCTTTTTTCTTTTCGATTTGGAGCAAGAGCAAGAGAAGGAGTAAGAGTAAAGAAACCCCAAGCCCCATGGAAAAACCGAATGCGCGTGGACCGACCCCCAGCCGCAAAGCGCATCTTGCTTTGGGAGAAAAATTAAATCGCAAAGAAAAACCACCGCCGCAATTGCCTGCGCGAGTCAGAAAAAATCGCCCGCCCGCACGCCGCGAAATCGGCCAGTAGATCGGCAAATATTATGTACGAGCATCTGCCAGCACTCGCCGCAAAAATTACAAGCGCGCTATCGACCAGGTCCGAATACTTTGTCACTCAGCCTGCGGAACTCCGAATCCTGCGAGGAATGTCTGAAGCGGAGATGAAAGATTTTGCTGCAAGTCACGGCTGGCGCGTCGTGCGTCGCCTCGGCGGACGCCAAGTCGAATTTTACAACGACGCGATACGGCGCGCGCTGTAGACGCTTCGCTCTGCGAAGCGCGGCGCTGCTTTCCTAAACACCCGTGCGCCGCGCCGCCCAGAGGTCGGCGGCTACAGATTGGCGACGACTTGTTGGCAGGACGCTGCTGGACAGCATTGCCGTGTTGGCTTACCAATGCGCGAGGCGCATTCCATGGAAGCAACGAAAATTTATTTCATCGTTTTCGGCGCTCTGACGATTGTCGGAGGCATTATCGGATACGCCAAAGCGGGCAGCGTGGCGTCGATTATCGCCGGTTCAATCACTGGAGTCTTGCTGCTCGTGGCCGCGTTTCTTCTACCGGAACATCGCGCGGTGGGACTGGCGACAGCATTTATTATTTCTCTCCTCCTCGCTGCGCAATTCATTCCCAAATTTGTGCGGACCGGAAGAATGATGCCGGCAGGCTTGATGTCGATCCTGAGTGCAATCGGGATCACCGTGGCGCTGGTCGCCTGGATAAAGAAGTAATCACGTGGGAAGGATTCGTCTCCGGACGTGGCGGCGGCTGGTGCTGGTTTTATTCGGCGCGCTTTTCGCTGCGATTGTTTATCGCTGGATTTCCCTGGAGCGATTGCAGCACCTTGCGCCAGCAGAGGTCACCGTTACGCCAACGCCGGAAGCGACGCCGACTCGCCCCCCGGTCATTACCGGAAAATTGGATACGGCCAAATTGTTCAATGGGATCACGCTTCACTCCACGGTTGAGACGCTGCCGGGAGTCGATGCTACCACAGAAAGGACCGATCCGGGGAGTTACGTGCTCGATCTAAAATTGCAGGCACGAGTGCCTTTACCGAACAAGACCATCGAGGAGTTGGCCAAAGTCAGCCCCCAACTGCCCGCACTGTTACCCGGCTTGGCGGCGATGCTCACAGCCGATCCGGTTTCGCCTCTTTACGCTCAGCTTTACGATACAAAAATAAGAGTGTTGCGCGAAAGCCTTGTTCGTCTTGATCAGCTTCTTTCGCGCCACAACTTTTTTGATTGCCAAACCGTGCTGGAATTGCGGCACCCGCAGAGTCATCGCAGAGCGCTCCTGCTCCAGGCGGATATGGATGTCGATGCCGATGGGTCCGATGCCGATCGCATGCCCATAGGAACCGGTGTCCCGACCAATTTCAAACCGGCAACCAGTTATCGCTGGCCAAAGAAAACGCCGGCGCCCAATCCGTATCTCGCCGCGACGGAAGAGACACTGAGGCGCGCGGAAAATGAGTACGCGCTAAAAACGATCGCGCCCGAGCGTAAGCGCGAGTTACGCAACGCCATCGCGCGGTTGCGCGCGGAAGTCAACACGCTCAAGAAATTCAGCTTCCTCATAGGCGCGACCGACCCCTACATCGTAATTCCGGGCGCTTTCGCCCACGGAAAGGACGGTCCTAAAGTAGGAGATTATGCTGTGGTGATGTCCGCAGATTCTATTTATCCGGCGATCGTCGGCGACATTGGGCCTAACGACAAAGTGGGCGAGGCATCATTGCGGATCGCGAAGCAAATTAACGCATTGTCCACCCCGTACAACCGGCCAGTAAACGACCTCAAGGCGACGTATCTGATTTTTCCTGAAACCGCTGACAAGCCATTTGGACCGCCGGACTTGGATAAAATTCAGGCACGCTGCCAAAAGCTGGTCGACGAAATCGGCGGCGCGACCGTGCCGCTGCATCATTGGGAAAATATCATCCCGTCTCCTACGCCCACGCCTTCTCCCCTTCCAAGTGCAACCTCGACATCTTCTCCCGCACAATCTCCATTCCCCAGCATACCGCCCACCCCGGCCGCGTCCCCACCATCGACATTTGCATTTCCCGTTCCAGCCCAAGTAGAATCTGACCGGTAGCTAGATCAATTTGTTACCGACCCTGGCAATGTGCTGGCGAAAGAGCTTGGCGCCGCCGGAAGCGGGATGACGAACATAGTGCGCTGAAACGTCTAACTCTTTAAGTTGCTCGGCGGCGATGCGACCGAGCGCCACAAATTCGTCGCATGGAAACAGGTCGAGAAAAACTTTAAGCACCGAAATACCGACACATCGTTCTGCCTGGGTCGGTGTTCTGTTGCTCAACAGGCCTGCGCGTGGATCGAATGAATGCCACGGGAACGCATTCCACAGAACGAATTGCTCTGGCGACAGGCCAAGTTTCAACAGCGTGCTCCAGACAATTGTCGCCGTGGGTTCGGAAAAACCATCGCGGCATTTTTGAGATTTACTCGTGCGCCGAGGAGTAATGCCTGAAAAAACTTCGTTCGGCTCGATTCCGGCGTCTTTCCTTTTTCCGAGCAGGATGCGCTCGGAGGTCATGGGAATTCCGGTGAAATGGCCGCCGCGGTACCCAAGCGCTTCGCCAATCACGACGAGTCGCGCTTTGCCGAGCCGTTTTCGAAGATAAGCGCGTAACTGTTTTCGCCGGATACCAGGCGCATTCCCACCAACGTCGTTTTCCTTATCCACTTGCCACCACGGATTGAAGACAGCCCCGGGCGGCGATTTTTTCAGCATCCGAATGAACTGTTCGACTGATTTGGCGGACATAACCTTCAGTAAGCTCCGAATTCCGAGCTTCAATATCCAGTCTTGAAGGCGGGCGGGGCGCGTCGAAATCCAACACGACGTCGCACATTGTTCATGAGACTGCTCCGAATTAATTGTATGGAACCCGATGCCAGAGCTGCCTGATGTCGAAAGTTTCAAGCGATACCTCGACGCCACGTCGCTGCATCAACGCATTGCTCACGTCGATGTACTGAGCGCATATGTTTTGAAGGGCATCTCAGCGCGTGAGCTTGCACAACGGTTGAAAGGGTGCTGTTTCGAATCCAGTCGCCGTCATGGCAAGCATCTGTTCGTGCGCACCGATGGCGATGTCTGGCTGCGCCTGCATTTCGGCATGACCGGCTCTCTGCGTTACTTCAAAGACGAAGAGAAAGCGCCGCCGCACACGGGGGTGCTTTTCATTTTTGCCAGAGATTACCGGCTCGCGTTCGACGATCAGCGCAAGTTTGGCGAAGTCGGACTGATCAAAAATGTGGATGAATTCTTAGAAAAGCGTGCACTGGGCCCGGATGCGCTCGATATCGATCTTGCGGAATTCAAAAAGATGTTCACAAAACATCGCGGCGCGGTGAAATCGATTCTGATGAATCAGAAGTTGATCGCTGGCATCGGGAACATTTACGCCGACGAAATTCTTTTCCGCGCCCGGATGCATCCGTCGACCGAAATCGCCGACCTTGACGAGAAGGCGCTGGCAAAGCTCTTTCGTGCGATGCGCTACATTTTGGAGAAGGCGATCGAGACCAAAGCGGATGTCGAGCAGATGCCGAAGTCGTGGCTGCTGTCGCACCGTGGAAAAGGAGGCGAGTGTCCGCGCTGCGGGCGTGGATTGAAATCATCAAAAATCGGCGGGCGCACCGCCTGGTTTTGCCCGCATTGCCAGAGGCGTGCGTTGTGACCGAAAAAGTTCTGCTCACCGGCCGTCCCGGCTGCGGCAAGACGACACTGATCAAGCGTGTTGTAAATAATCTGCCGCGACGCGCTGGTGGTTTTTACACCGAGGAAATCCGCGACGGGGGCACCCGCGCCGGATTCAAGATCGTGACGCTCGATGGCGAGGAAGTCGTGTTCGCGCATGTCGATTTCAAAACGCGCGAGCACGTGGGAAAGTACGGGCTCGATCTCTCGGCGCTGGAAACCGGCGTTGAAGCGGTCCGTGAAGCAGTGCACCGGCGGCGGCTTGTGGTGATCGATGAAATCGGTCCGATGGAAATCCGCTCGGCGATTTTTCGGGACGTAGCAAACGAGGCACTCGACAGCGAAGTCCCAGTGCTCGCGACAATCTTTGCGCGATCCCTGCCGTTTACCGACGCGATCAAGTCACGTCCTGATGTGATGCTAATCGAGGTTTGCCCGGACAATCGCGAGCGCCTTGTCTCAGAACTCTCAGATCGATTCAAGCGCTGATCCAGGCTGATGAAACGATTCCCCGCGGATCTTCAGCATGTCGTGTGGAACAGTCCGCCCACAGGCTCTGTTTCTGCGAGCTGGTTGTAAAGTTGCACCGCTTCCGCGGTGGGCAATACATGCGCTGCGACCTCACGTTCCTTTAAGAAATCCAAAGTCTCACCCGGAACGTGAAGGCATTCCTTAATCCCCCGTGAGAGCACGACGATTTTTGCGCTGTGATCGAGCAGTTCCTGTACGTCGGCCGGCTGAATGCCTGGCGAGTGCTCGGTCCCACTCTCCTGCCAGTTCCATTCACGCGATCCGCCAGGGAACAGCTTTGCATCCTTGTAAGGCTCCGCTCTCCCTTCCACCTCGAGTCGCCCCCAGGATACGTGCTTGATCCGCGGCGAGCGATGTTGATTTTTCATAGTAGGAAAATCGGTGCTCCGATGAGGGCTATGCCGCGGCAGCGGTGAGCCGCTTCGCTTCGCCGCGTTCGTACTCGTAGAGGAATCCGATGAATTGGCGTCGGTGGGACTGTTCCTCGCCGGTGATTTCCAGAATGAGATCCTGCGTCACCAGATCGACCGGGTCACACATTTTAATAATTTTCTTGTATTGATCGATTGCTTCCTCCTCGGCGCGGATCACGCCGCGAATCACCGCGATCAAGTCGGTGCTGTCTTTCGGCGGCAGCAAATAACGCTGCCCGCGATCAAGATCGAACGAGCCGGGAACGCGGCCTTCGAGCACTTTGATCCGGTTGCCCAGCTTCCGCGCGTGGCCGAGCTCCTCCTCAATTTCGCGAAGAAGCGCCTTCTTGATTTCTTCCGCGCGCACGCCGTCGAGATCGATCGAGTTGGCCAGATAATTTTCGACCGTCTCCAGTTCCATCGCGTACGATTTCCTCAATTCATTAATGATGTCGTGATTGGTTACCATGGCTGTTTTTCCTCCTTTAAAGAAATCGTTGCCGGCAGCCTTGCCGGTTCTTTTTCGCAGGAACAAGCGGGCGCCAGGTGCAGACGCTCTCGCGTGCAGCCAGGATCTCTCGAATTGTCGAATTGCGGAACAATTCTTCTCAGTGCAACATTTTGAGAAGAGTGAGCGCATTTCGGGGCGCGGCGCCTTTGGCGTCATTGTCGAAATAGACGTGCACGTAGCGGTTCTCTTTGAGCCAACGCCGGATACTGGTTACGTCTATTTGCTGCTTCTTAAAAGGATCGTTGCAGATCGCGCTGGCGGTTCTTTTTCGATGAGATCCGAGGCATGCGATGAATCTGCCTGCCGCAGGTTTCAACTTCCAGCCCTACCCCGATCAACAAAAACGGGTAGCGCGCCTGCGATCTTAATCGGCGAGCGGCGGAGTTCCTCGGGCGGCGTGCCAGAATCTTGCCACGGCGATGAGTTTCTTTTCGTCATCGATTTTCGTAAACGATGCGATACGAACCGTGGATAAGTTCGCGTAACGTCTCGATCTGGAACTCTGGCACGACACGACCGATTCGCGGAAAATTTGCGAGCGTGCGCGTATGGGCAACGAGCGCGCGGCCGAAACGCGCCGCTGCAACGGGATTGTCGCGCACGATACTCGACGATTTCGACCAGATCAGCCTCGGCCACCCGAGAGAGGATTACCTCGTAGCCCACTTGTCGATCTTTTTTTCGACTTCATCGAGCGAGACAACGTCTCCTCGCTCAATCGCATCCAATCCCTTCCGGACCCCGGCCATGAACTCAATGCGCTCCCGGATTGCATCGATCGTCGATTCATCCGGTAATTTTTGGATCGCATCAATTACCATCGCCTTCGCTGTCATGGAATATCGATACGGCGACTGGCCGGTCAGGTCAATCTTGCCAAGCCATCACGCAGGGCCTGACACTCACCGCTGCACGGCGCGCTTGGTGATCGTGCAAAATTGTGTTGGAGTTGGATGTTGGAAGTTCGGTTCTACTTTGAGTCATGTCGCTGCGCTTGTTTCTATGCGGCGATGTAATGACCGGACGCGGCATCGATCAGGCGCTGCCACATCCGGTGAATCCGGTTTTGTACGAACCGTATGTGCGCGACGCGCGTGAATATGTCGATCTCGCCGAGAAAGCCAATGGCCCGATTCCGCGTCCGGTGACCTTCGATTACATCTGGGGCGATGCGCTCCAAGAACTAGAAAAGTCTTCGGTCGACCTCACAATCATGAACCTGGAAACGGCCATCGCGTCGGAGGGAACGCCGTGGCCCGATAAGGGAATTCATTATCGCATGCATCCGCTGAACGTTGATTGCCTCTCCGCCCTTCGAATCAGCGCTTGCGCCCTCGCGAACAATCACGTTTTGGACTGGGGATATTCCGGGTTGTCCGAGACACGGCGGAGTTTGGATACAGCGGGGATCGCGCACTCGGGCGCAGGAAATAATACGGAAGAAGCAGCAGCCCCTGCCGTTCTTAAGGTAACGGATAAAGCGCGCTTACTTCTCTTCTCATTTGGATCAACAACTAGCGGTATTCCGCGGGAGTGGAGTGCCACGCCTTCTCGGGCAGGAGTGAATCTGCTGGACGATATTGCAGAAGCGACGGCCGCGCGAGTTGCGAATCAGATGCGGCACTATCAACAGCCGGGCGATCTCCTCGTCGCGTCGATCCACTGGAGCAGCAATTGGGGTTATGATATCCATCCTAAACAAATCGCGTTCGCTCATCGTTTGATCGAAGAAGGCGTCACGATTGTGCACGGCCATTCCTCGCATCACGTGAAAGCAATCGAGGTTTTCAAAGATCGCCTAATTCTTTATGGCTGCGGAGATTTTCTCACGGACTACGAAGGGATCAGCGGTTACGAAGAATTTCGCGGCGATCTCGCTTTGATGTACCTGGTCGATGTCGATTCGCAGACTGGGCAGCTTTTGTCAGCGCGACTGGTTCCGCTGAACATGCGGCGTTTCCGCCTGGAGCGCACATCGGCCAACGACGCCAAATTGCTCTGCGATCTTCTAAACGCGCTCGGAAAGCCATTCGCAACTCAGACGCATCTGGGCGAAGACAATAGCCTGATGCTTGACTGGCGAGCGGAATGACGGGGAATGACGAAGGAATGTCGAAGCCCGAATGGCAAAGAACAAGCAGCACGATCTCCTCGCTGTTCAGGTTTCGTCATTGAACCAGGCGCGCGACGAGTTCCCGCAGAAAGCGCTCGACTTCCGCCGGATTCTTGAGCGCGTAGCGCGCGGCAGTTGGCCGCAACTCTTCCGTTACGATTATCCCAACGCCGCGTTGCTGAAGCATTCGGAAAGCGTCTTCATCGGTGCGATCATCGCCGATGTAAATTGGAAGCACTTCCGGCTGTTCCAAGCCCAGTGTTTCCAACAGCCAGACCACGGCCTTGCCTTTGTCCCAATCGATATCGGGTAGCAGTTCATAAACTTTTTTGCCCGCCATCCTGCGCAGTTCTGGATGTCCTGCTACAACCTCATTCGCCGCCTGTCCGAACCGGCCAACGCTCTCATCCGCTACCTGGCGATAGTGCGCGGCGATGGAAAAACGTTTCCTCTCCAGCAGCGCCCCAGGAATTCCGGCGAGCTTTTCTCGAAGCTCCTTTTCCGCGGCGTCAAGAATCGGTAGACACTCGGTTGCGACCTGTTTCCGAAGCCCGTGTGGCCCGGCGATATCAAAACCATGACTTCCGGCGTAAATGATCCCCTCAAGATTTACGCGCTGCCGAACGTCTTCGAGGTCTCGGCCGCTGAGGACCCCGACGGGCACTTTGGTTGCAAGATTGCACAAGACCATTCGCATGGAATCGGAAAACACCGCTTGCTCAGGTCTGCTGACAATCGGGGTGAGCGTGCCGTCGTAGTCTAGAAAAACCGCGAGCCGTTTGCCGCGCGCGGCGCTTATCTTGCCAATATGATCGAGCGCAGAGGGAATTGTCGGTGCCATATTCGTTAGGCCAATACAGAAATACGCGTCATCCTTGGTTGAGAATTGTAGAGCAGGCGCTCCGCCTGCCAAACCTTTTGAGGTGCGCGGACATGTCCGCCTTTTCAAAAAGGCCGACATGTGGCTGCACTCCAAGGATCGGCAATCGCAATCAAGGACGGCGCGCGATTAGCTTGTGAAGGCTTCAACAAAGCAGTTAAAAGAGGTACAAAGTCAAAACGGCCTGCCGACCGCACTTCCGTTGTCACGTTGTAACCTTTTTAACTTTTTAACCGCTCATAAGAATGAATCGCCTCATCGTCGTTTCCAATCGGCTGCCCTTTGCCCTTGACCTCACAAGCGAAGATTTATGGACAGTCACGCCTGCCGCCGGCGGTCTTGTCTCAGCCATCGAGCCGGTTCTGCGTGAGCGCGGTGGAACGTGGATCGGGTGGCCTGGAATCGCGGGCGAGATTCCAAGGACGCCGCTCGAGGAGGCTACGCGCGGTGTCGGTTATGCCGTCGTCCCGGTGAGCTTAAGCGAGGCAGAGCGCGACGAGTTTTATTACGGCTATTCCAATGAGGTCATCTGGCCGCTCTTTCACGACCTCCAAAACTTCTGCCACTTCGAGCCAGCCTTCTGGGAAACCTACAAAACAGTGAACGAGCGTTACGCCGAGGCGATTGCGCGACACTGCCAGCCTGGCGACTTCATCTGGGTGCACGATTACCATTTAATGTATGTCGCTCAAGCGCTTCGCGCGCGCGGCGTGCATGCGGCGTTGACATTTTTCCTGCACATTCCGTTCCCGCCATTCGACATCTTCGCCAAGCTTCCGCAACAGCAGCGATTGTTGCGCGCCCTGCTCGAATTTGATCTGCTCGGTTTCCAAACGCGGCGCGACCTCCGCAACTTCCTGCAATGCGTGCGGCGCGTTTTGTCCGAAGCAGAGGTCCTCCCCAGCGCCGGAATCCAACGTATTCGCTATGGCGGGCGCGAGATCCGCGCCAACAGATTTCCAATCGGCATCGACTTCGAGTCGTTTGAAAAAGGCGCGGTGTCCGAAGAAGTCGCAGAGCGGACTCGGAAGCTGCGCGCGGCTTTTCCGGGCTGTCAGCTCATGCTAGGTGCGGACCGCCTCGATTATAGCAAAGGAATTCCGGAGCGCCTGCGCGCATTCCGCGACGCGCTGGAGCGTCACAGTGAGCTGCGAGGTCGCGTGGTCCTGATCCAGAACGTTGTGCCGAGTCGAGTAGAGATTCCCAGGTATCACGAATTCAAGGATCGCATCGATCGTTTGGTCGGTGACATCAACGGCCGGTTCTCAACCGACACCTGGTTGCCGGTGCATTATCGTTTTCGCAGTCTTAATCGATACGATTTGCTGGCCCACTACCGGGCGTGCGAAATCGCGCTGGTCACGCCGCTCAAGGACGGGATGAACCTGGTGGCCAAGGAATACTGCGCGTGCTGCGTGGACAATGATGACGGCGTGCTGATCCTCAGCCAATTCGCAGGCGCCGCTGAGCAGCTCAAGCCCGGCGCGGTGCTGGTAAATCCCTACGACGTGGAGCAGGTAGCCGACACCATCTTGAAAGTATTCCGCATGAACGACGCCGAACGCAGCGCCCGCATGAAGCGCATGAGACGTGTGGTGCGCGACCAGAATGTCTTTTGGTGGGTCGATTCGTTTCTTAGAGCCGGCTCCCAGATCAGTACTCAGTCGCAGCGAGTTTCTAAACGACGACAAGCCAAGTTCGCGCGCTGAGCGAGCACTCAAAGAGCGGCGAAGCGGGGATTACCCGGATGGAACCAAAGACTTGTCCGCTAACTGCCTGGACGAACACCAAAGCTTCAGCCCGCGTTCGCGACATACAAATCGTTGAAGCAGCGCGTCTGTGTCCGCTGCGTCAACGATTCAACACTTCGACGTCCTCGCCCCACACCGGTTCCTCTAGTTGAAAGGCCGGATCGTCCAGCTCGGTGCGATTAAATTTCTCATATTCCACAGAGACATCCGGCCAGGGCCGTAAACGCAACTTGACCCGATCGCCCGGCCGCAACCGTGCTGCTGACGTCCACACGTTGTCGCGCATGCTCCACAAATACACGACAGCCTGGGTTTCCGGTCGTAGCCGAGGGCGTTGACCTCGGCTTGAGGATGACTTCTCTTCGCCCTCAGAGCCGCGGGCACCGCCCGCGGCTACAACATCGACCAAATGCAACGCCGCGATGTGATCCTTGTATGGCACGGTGCCCGGTCGCGGCACGGGCGAAATGCTTTCGACCGTTCCGCTGACCGCGATTTCCTCGCCGGCCTTCAAACTCAAAAAGCGAGAAGGTTTCGCTTTACCCAGTTTTAGATCGAGAAGTTTCCAATTCCCAAACGACAACTCGCGCGCTGCAAATTCCCAGATCACCAGTTTCTTTCCAGCCAGCCGGTCGCGCCCGCGCGCGAGCTCGTTGCTCAAAATTTCGCGCGTGGCGAATGACGCGTCGCTGTTTCGGAGAATGCAGTCGATAGGCCGCCGCAACGCCACGCTCAGATGCTCGGCAAATCCCGCCGATTCGCCCCAGCCCATCGCTTCGAACGAAAAAATATTTGAAAAACTGTCGCCGAGCAGGAGCACATCGGCCTCCTTGCTTG
>WNGA01010533.1_pt1 | contig 18607 bp, 16 predicted proteins | sample 5400061 | NCBI WGS metagenome assembly WNGA01 (sample SAMN13153366, study PRJNA577476) | soil metagenome | isolation source: 100 cm soil or saprolite under grassland replicate 2 | place: USA:California | collected 2016-06-15 | reverse complement strand
ATCGGGTGGTTGAGTCTGAGTTCCAGCAATGGAATCGCGCTCCAGGTCACGCCGGAGGACATTGCGGCGGGTCAGACCATCTTCCGCGTCTCCGTGATTGATTTTTCCGTCAACAGCGGCAGCGCCAACGACAGTCTCAATCATTTGTTCAACAGGAACGGAACGGCCGCGGAGAACGCATTCGGCTCGGCGTTGTCGGCCGCCTCGAATTATTCCCCGACTAACTTTGCGACGTTTCAACTGGCTTTTGCGGCACCCACGACTGCGGACACCACTGTGTTGAGCAATGCTACCGCTCACATCACGGGAAAGGTTTTCCAGACCAATTCCAGCGGGGCGTCCGTTCAGGTCGGTCAAACCATCGAGCTGCTGACCGATCTTCCGCTGCCGGCGCCGGCGGTTCATCGGTTCGGGTATTTCGCCGTTTGGGGTTCGATTCAGGATTCGGGCGATGTGATCGGCTATCTGGACAATCTGGCGACCACGGGGGGCGTCGGTTTGCCGCCCAATGACCTGCCCATGGTAAGCCTCACATCCCCGACGAACGGCGCGACTTTTGCGGAGCCGGCCAACATTACGATCAGCGCGAATGCAACCGACAATGACGGCAGCGTGACGCAGGTGGAATTTTTCGCCGGCACGATGTCGCTGGGGACAGCCACCAACGCCGCGAACAACGTGTTCAGCCTGACCTGGAGCAATGTCCTTGCGGGCAACTACGCGCTGACCGCGCAGGCCACGGACAACCGGGGCGGAACCAGCACTTCCAGCCCGGTGACCGTCACCGTGAGCGGCACGACGGGCGGCGGCTCGACATTGACGATCGTCGTCACGGGCAACACCATCGATATCTCGTGGCCAACGAACGGCTACCAATTGCAGATGGCGACCAACCTGGTGGCGCCGAATTGGACGGACATTGCCATCAACACGGTCAACACCAACCAGGTCACGCTGCCGATCACTCCGGGCAACATGTTTTTCCGGCTCGCCCCGGCTTCCGCGCAAGGCGGCCCCAATCTGAGTATTCAATTGGCTGGCAATAACGCGATGATCTCCTGGCCTTCACAGGCCAGCGGTTATCGGCTGCAAGCGAACACGAATCTGCTAAGCACGAACTGGGTCAACATCTCCTCGACAAACAACCAGGCAACGGAGGCCATTGGCGGCCCGGCAAAATTTTATCGGTTGATCAGTCCTTGAAGCTCCCGGCGGCGCTCGATCACTCGAAACGCCCATGACAACCTTTTGTTGCATATGCAACAAAAGGTTGTCATGGGCGTTTCATGCAACGTTGTTAGAGATCACGGTCTCGCAGGCGCTGCGGATTCGCCCGCGCCGCGAGCAAAAGCGCCGTCAAACCCTCGGTTCGTCGAACCACTCGTCTTCGGGATCAAAGGCGGGCACGGGAATGTTGATGATTTTGAGTTTGCCGATGGCGCGATGGCGGCAGCCGGGTTTGAGGTAGATCGCGGTCATCGGTTTCACCGGGACCAACTGGCCGTCCAGTTCCATCTGGCCTTCTCCTTCGAGCACGAGATAAATTTCGGTCATCCTCTTGTGATAATGCGTCCGCGCGTCCGTTTGAATGTCCACCAGATGCACGCTGGCGACGTTTTCCGGCCAGTCCGCAAAAGCGCGCCGGGCGAATCCGCAAGGGCACGGGACTGGGGCCAGTTCGTCGAGGTGAGCGATCAAGTAGTTGGCCATAAGCGTAAGGGCTGCACGTTGGTCCGTCTCAACCATATCGCATATTGGAAAGACTAAGACCGTCCGCGGCGCTGGCTCACCAAATGCAACACCAGGGCGGCGGCGAGCGTGATTGCACTATACCGGTGCGTCAAGTAAAGCAGGCGCTGACCGGTGGTGCCGAAAAGCGGTGTCATCGGCACGACGCCTGAGAGGATGACGACCAGCCCACACGTCAGAATCAGCCAGAGGAGCGCTTTGGCCGGACCGCTCTGTCGCGAGTCCGCGCGTCCGAACCGGCAATGATCCGCCCAGGTCACCGCCACGAATGCCAGGCCCACGGCGAAAAGGGGCGCGGCGGTCACGTGGGCCATCAGCACCCAATGGGTCATCGGCGCTTTACCGAGGACAAAGGTGCCAATGCCCGTGGCGGCCAGCACGACCGCTCCCGCCAGCATCGCCAGGTAAGCCAGTTTTCCCCGGGAGGGAATGGCCGGCGGCGGCTCACCCGCGACCGGCTGTTCCGACATCTGCTCGGTTGTGATCATGCCAGTTATTTTTCTCGTCCGGACAGGTTTTGATTGGAGCGTGTTTTGCCGGTGATCGCGTTCAAACCCAGGAGGCCGTAGTTCAGCAGCACACCCAGGACAATGAACGCGGCGGCAAAAGCGATCCACTTGAGCAACGGGCGGAAGACAAAACTCGACGCGAACGTCGAGACCACCAGTTTGTCGTCGCCGCGCAGTTCCCAGGCGGCTTTGTTCACGCCGCTGCCGGTCTCGACCGGTCCGCGCGCCGACACCATGGCAAAGTAGAGGGGCGAATCGTTGCTGTGGCAATCGGCACAGCCCCTGGCTCCGAGCGACTGGCTGGCCGGGCGAACATCATGCGCCAACGCCCAGATGTAAGGCCTGGCTGCTTCATGCTCTTTCGATTTGAGTTTGCCTCCCTCCAGTTGATAGATTTTGCCCGCGGCGACGAACACCGCCTCGCCTTTGGACTTGTCGGCCGAGAGGGCCTCCAGCACCGGCTGTATTTGCGCGTCGGTCAGAGGTCTTGTGTTGTAGGGATCGCGCGCCACGTCCTCGGCCGGTTGTGCGGGCAGTTTTTCGGTCTTCGCGACCTCCTCCGGCAGCAGCGGTGTAACTTTGCCATCCTTGAACCGGCCCCAGTAGCTCGGCCAAACCGCCTTGTTCGGGGCAATCCGGCCATCGTCGCCCCACAGGAAAACCGGCTGCACAATGACCGGCGCAGTGTTCGCCCCCCGCGCCGGTCCCGGCAGACCCAGTTTGTGGGCCAGCGAGGTGTGGACGGCGCCCGGCTCCTGGCCCGGGAAAGGTCCCGAGTGGCAGGCTGTGCAGGTCATCTTTTCAAAATGGATTGGCGGCAGCCCCTTGTGCAGCGGACGTGGGGCGCCCAGCCGGCCGCCCAACTTCGCGGTGGTTTGTTTCGCGTCGCTCGCGCCGTAATGGCAACCGCGGCAGGAAAGGGTTTCAACCATGCCGAGCTCGTCGTTGAGCTGGGTTCCCGCGAGCTGTTTTGCCTTTTCGTCGTTGAGTCCGGCGTTGTCACGGCGGAGGAGCTTTGCCCGCAGTTCGATCATATCCGCGGTCACCGTTCGGTCCTTTACCTCGCCTTCATAGCCACGGACGATCATATGATCCACGCCGTTGCGGTGACAATCGATGCAACTCATGCCGGCGCGGATGTGGAAGTCCAGATCGGAGTGCCAGCGCGCATCGGTGGGTTGAGAATCACTGGTGTGGCAATAATAGCAATTGTTGGCCGAGGGCCGCCGCGTGAGCTGGAACAAGACGTTGTTGTCCGCGTCGAACCTGGCCCGGTCATATTTGATCGCCGGCAGATTGGTCGGCGGCGGACGGCCCGGCCTCCAGGAATCGGCGAAGGTCCTGGCATTTCTGGCCGCGCCGAAAGTGCCCAACCCCGCGCCGATGGTGGGGGCCCACTTGAAGTTCTGGGCGTTCATCGCTGTAAAGCGGCTCTCGTGATTGTAATGGCCGGTCGATTCGTGGCAGAGCATGCAATCGATCTCCATCTTCCCGGTGATCAGCATCCGACCCATTTTGGGGTCTTTGGGATCGATCTGAGCCGGTTCACCCGCGCCGCCGCCCGGCAGGTGGCGGGCGAACGCCGTCAGGAAATCAAAATCACTCATCCCGAGTTCGGCCGGTTTGAACGTGCCCGCCCAACCGCGATAGGAGACTGGAATCTGCGTGCGGGTTGCCGGGTCGGTCAGAATCCAGGGCTCTCCGGGTCGGCCCGGTTTGACGTTGCCTTTGGCGGCGTTGAAGTGCCAACCCCGGCCAATCATCTCGTACTCGTGGCATTTGCCGCAGGTTTCAGCGGTCGAAAACGGATTGGCCCGGGCTTCCTGCGGCTTTCCCTGCTCATCGAATGGCGGCGGGAGGCTGATGATCTGGCCCTCGGCGTCCCGGAGAGGAATATGATGCAGAAAGGGGATGCGGCTCTCCGTTTTGAGGTTCTCACCAGCGCGCGTGTCCGCGGGCCGGACAAACAACAAGAACATCACGCCCAGGAGGATGACCACAGGGGAGGGGATGACGGGAATCCGATGGACCGGTTTGGCGGTGCGCTGTCTCCCGGAGGTTCTCCGGAAGTGCTGCATCGCGTTTCGGCGCTTCAACTGAATCAGTGCTGCCGCCGGGAGGTGCATTGTCAATTGTCCGCGCAGAATAACGGAATGGAATTCCTGAGCAAGCCAAGAAACCGCGCAGCCGTCGAGGCAACCAAAGGGGGACAATGTAACTCGCCTCCGGCGGTGGGCAGGGAAGAGCGGGTCAAATCGTTGGTCTCCGCGCTTCAAACGGTTGACATTGGATTTGTCCGCATAAACAGTATCGTGCCAACGTCAAATCGAACATGAAATATCTGTCGCTATTGCTGGGCCTCGCTGCCGCGACGTCAACGACCGCGGGGTTGGCCGCCGACAGCGCCGATTCCAGCGGACCGAACGAGCTGGAAGTTGTCAAAAAGATTCACCAGGTCATCCTGTCGAAACAGGAGGCGAAGACTGAAGCCGAGATGAAGGTTTACACCAACACGATTCCCGGCACGACGGTGACGTTCGCCCTGGTGCCGATTCCCGGCGGCGAGTTCGTCCTGGGCAGTCCAGACGGTGAAGCGGGGCGGAAACCGGACGAAGGTCCGCAGCACAAGGTGAAAATCTCGCCGTTTTGGATGGGCCAGTGCGAGGTGACGTGGAACGAGTACGAACTGTTCATGTATCCGGATTACGAGAAGCAAAGGGTCAAAGCCGACGACAGTAACAAGAATTCGGATTCCGATGCCATCTCCCGGCCCACGAAGCCGTATGTGGAAATGAGTTTCGGGATGGGGAAAGACGGTTACCCGGCCATCAGCATGACGCAGCATTCGGCGAACAAGTATTGCGAATGGTTGAGCGCCAAGACGGGACAGTTCTATCGGCTGCCCACCGAAGCGGAGTGGGAATATGCCTGCCGCGCCGGGACGACGACCGCCTATTCCTGCGGTGATGATCCGTCCAAGCTGGGTGACTACGCCTGGTTCGAGAGCAACAGCGATTTCAAATATCAAAAGGTCGGACGCAAAAAGGCGAATCCGTGGGGGCTTTATGACATGCACGGCAACGTGGCCGAGTGGTGTCTGGACCAATACACGCCGAGTTACTCGCCCCTTTCCGGAGGCGCAGCGCAGGACCCCTGGGTGCAGCCGACCAAGCCCTATCCGCACGTGGTGCGCGGCGGATCCTGGGACGAGCCGGCGGAAGGGCTCCGCAGCGCGGCGCGGCGCGCCTCCGACAAATCGTGGAAGGCGCAAGACCCCCAACTCCCCAAAAGTATCTGGTATCTCACCGACGCGCAGTTTCTGGGCTTCCGCCTGGTCCGGCCCTTGAAAGTGCCGCCGCCGGAGGAGATGATGAAATACTGGAACAACGGTGTGGAGAAGGAATAAACCGCCCGATGGGGAGCCGCGCGCGCCGGGAGGATTTTGCCGCTTGAAGAGCAATCCGCGAGAAGGAACCCCGCCGCTTTTCCGCCTTTCAAACTGATGGACACGAAACAGCCGGGGCCTATACTGTAAGCAAACCCTGGCAAGCGCCTCCTCTGAATGCGGCGGCGACCCGGGACGTGATAGCAAAGCAACTGAACGACAGGAATCCCATGAACGAATCCACTCAAAGTGATTTTCAGGCGTCGGTATCACGCCGACAATTCATCAAAAACTCCTCGCTGGCCACGGCCGGCGCCGTCGCCGTCGCCGGTTTCCCGGCGGTGCTTCGCGGGCAGGCGAAGCATCCCATCAATGCTGTCATCATCGGTCTCGGCGGCCGCGGCAGTGGCGCCGGCCGCGACTTTCAGGAAGCGGTCAAAGCCACCGGAGTGGATGGAAAGATCGTCGCCGCGGCGGACATTTTCCCCGAGCAGGCGTTGAACGGCCACAAAAACTTTGGCGTGCCCGAGAACAGATGCTTCAGCGGTTTTGATGCCTACAAGAAGGCGATCGAGGTGCCGGACGTGAATTACGTGATCATCGCCACGCCGCCCGGGTTTAAAGCGACACAATTCAAGGCGGCGGTTGAAGCGGGCAAACATGTATTCACGGAGAAGCCGGTTGCCGTGGATGGTCCGGGTTGCCGGATCATGTACGAAGCCGGCGAGTTGGCGAAGAAGAAGAACTTGAAGGTCGCGGCGGGCACGCAGCGTCGTCATCGGCCCAGCTACATCGAGACCATCAAACGGATCCAGGACGGCGCCATTGGCGACATCGTCACCCTGCGCGCTTATTGGGTCAACGGCAGCCCGATCTGGTGGGATGGCGACAAGCCGCGCTATCGTCAGAAAATGGGGAGCAGCGAACTGGAGAAGCAGATTAACAACTGGTACCACTATATCTGGCTTTGCGGCGATCACATCGTCGAACAACACGTTCACAACCTCGACATCTGCAACTGGGTGATGAACGACCATCCGGTGAGGTGCTGGGGCATGGGCGCCCGCCAACAGTTGGACGGCAAAGCCGGCGAAATCTGGGACAATTTTGCCGTCGAGTATGAGTATGCCAAGGGCGTGCGGCTGTACAGTTATTGCGGGCAGATTCACCGGGAATGGAGCGGTATATTCGAAGCCGTTCAGGGATCCAAAGGAACGGCGGAAATGCGCGACGGGCACCCCAATTTCATCAAGCCCAGGAGCGGCGAAGGCTGGCGGGTGTCCAATCTCGAGCACGACAATGGCTACGTGAATGAGCATATCGACCTGATTAACGCCATCGTGCAGGATAAGGAAATCAACGAAATCAAGAACGTCACCGACAGCACCCTGACCGCCATCATGGGTCGCGAAGCCGCCTACAGCGGTGCCGGCGTCGAATGGGATGACATTCTGAATTCGAAATTTGCCTACGGCCCTGAGCTGGTCTATCAGGATTCGTCCAAAATGCAGTTCGGCGCGTTCCGCACTCTGATGCCGCCAATGCCGAGCCGGCACAACATCTTTAAGAATCCGCCGGTGATCGCGTCGGCTTAACGTACGATTCTGCAACGAACGGCGCAGGGGCAATGCCTGCGCCGTTTTGGTTTCCATGCTCGCCTCGAGCTGCGACCCGCTTCACGGACCTTCGCAAAACCGTTTGAATCGGCTCGATTCGCTCGTTTCAATGGTTCGGCCGGGCAGGCGGACGATGCGCACGGCCGCGCCTTTCGTTCCTTCAATCAGCCGTCGTCCCCGCTCCGGCCCCAGCACGCTGACCGCAGTCGCCAGACTGTCCGCCGTGATTGCGTCGGGAGCGATGACCGTGACCAGGCTGTGATCGGACAAGCCGATGCCCGTGCGCGGATCGATGATGTGGGAGTAACGCCGGCCGTCGATCTCGACATGTTGAAACAAATCGCCGGAAGTCGCCAGGCCGGCATTGGCCAGCAGAACGAAACGGGGCACGGGAGCATTCGTCGCGTCGAGCGAACCGACCTCAATGCGCCAGCCTTTTTTGCCGGGCGGCGGGTCGCCCGCGGCCATGTCGCCGCCGCCGGAGACCAGCGCGCGATGAATGCCGTGGGCGCGCAGGACCTTCAGCGCCTCGTCCACCGCGTAGCCCTTGGCGATGGCTCCCAGGTCGAGCCGCATGTAGGGGGCGACCAATTGCGCCGTGTGTTGCCGGAGATCGAGCCGCAATTTCTGATAGCCGACAGCTTTCAATGCCTCGGCGAGTTTGGCCGGATTGGGCAGTTTCTTCTCCCGACGCGCCTTTCGCCACAAGCTGACCGCCGGTCCGACTGTCACATCAAAGGCGCCGCCGGTTCGTTCGGCCAGTGCTTGCGAACGCATCAGGACGAACCAGAGGTCGTCGCCGACCTTGACGGTCCGTCCGGAACCGGCGGATTGCGACAGCCGGCTCAATTCGCTGTCGGTGTCATAATCGCTGAGAATATCGTTGAGCTGGCTGATCCGGGTAAAAGCCGCGCGTGCCGCCGGCTCGGCCGTTGCGCGGTCAGGCGCGTAGAGGACGATGCGAAAGGGAACGCCCATCTGCGGTTCGGAGAACTCGAAACGAATTGCCGTCGGGCGGCAAAGAGTGGGGCAGGCAGTCAAAAGCAGGATTGCCAGAAGACCGGTTTGCAGGCCAAATAACCGGCGCAGGTTTTGGCTATCCGTCATGCAATTCAGAATTTAAACACTCCACACATCAAGGGAGAAGAGTTATGCAATGGAAAGACAAGATTTTTGACTTTGTCCTGACACACGGGCCGGCCCTCGTCGGCGCCCTGATCATGCTGGCGGCGGGCTGGATCGTCGCCGGCTGGGTCCGCCGGTTGGTCGAAGGCGCCCTGGAACGAAAACAGTTCGAGCCGCCGGTCCGCATGCTCTTCGGGCGCATTGTCCATCTGCTGGTCGTGGGACTTACGGCGATTGTCGCCCTGGATACGCTGGGATTCAAGATGACGACCATCATCGCCGGGTTGAGCGTGGCGGGCGTGGGCATCGGTTTCGCCATGCAGGGCATGTTAGGCAATCTGGTCGCCGGCCTGGTGATCATTTTTACCAAGCCGTTTCGGGTCGGCGAATATGTCGATCTGCTCAACGTGGAAGGTCAGGTGGACAAAATTGAATTGTTCTCGACCACCTTAAGACACGTGGACCTGTCCCGCGTGGTTATTCCCAATCGGAAAATCATCGGTGAAGTGCTCCACAACTATGGAGCCATTCGGCAGCTCGATTTGACGGTCGGGGTGGCCTACGGTTCCAATCTGACCGAAACACTGGCGGTCATTCGCGAAATCCTCGGTCACAACCCGCGTGTGCTGAAGGAGCCGACGTCCGCCGTCGGGGTGACTATGCTGGCCGATTCTTCCATCCATATCGCGGTCAAACCGTGGGTGGCGGTGGCCGATTATGTGGACGCCCGTGCGGAATTATACCAGGCCATCGTCGAACGGTTCCGTGAGCGCCACATCCCGATTCCGTTCCCGCAACGCGAAGTGCGTATGCTGAACGATTAGGACGAAGCATCGCCTCCGAGCAGCGATCGGATCTGATCCACCGACGCCGTTCCGGTGGTGCCGAGTTGATGAATGATGATCGAGGCGGCGGCGTTCGCAATTTCCAGGGCCTCTGGCATTGTTGCTCCCGCCGCCAACGCGCCCGCCAGATTGGCGGTCACCGCGTCGCCGGCGCCGACAATGTCAATGGGCCCGCGCACGGGCAGGGCGGGGACGTGCGACACTTCGCCGTTGGGTGAGGCGCCGAGGATACCGCGTTCGGATAACGTGACGAAAACGTGGCGGCCCTGTTTGGAGGAAAGTGCGGCGGCTGTCGCGCTGATTTCTTTCAGGTCGGCGTCGCTCGAACTGCCCGTGAGCGCGTTCAGTTCGGCGGCGTTCATTTTGAAGCAGACCGGCGGGTAATTTTTCAACCCGCGCCGGCTGTCGGCAATGATGAACAAATCGGGCCGCGTCTGCGCCAGGTCATGGACGGCCTGCAAGACTTTTGCGGTAATCACGCCGGTCTCGGGAATATCCACCTGGTCCAGCACGACCAGCGCGTCAACGTGTGAGGAAAGATAGGAATCGATCGCATTGATAATCCAGCCTTGAATTGTCGCCGGCGTGGGCGCCCAGTTCTTGAAATCGAACCGATTGAGTTCCCTCGGCGGTTTTCCGGGCGCGACAATCAAGGGCTTCAGGTAGGTGAAGGTGCGCCTTTGTTCGGTCGCGAAGAAATGGCCAAGGCGAACACCGCGCAGGCCTTTCAAAGCCCGGCAAAGCTCAAACCCTTCGGCGTCGTCACCGGCAAAGCCGACCGGGTAGATGACGTCAATTCCGAGGGCGACCAGATTGTTCACGATCGTCCCCGCGCCGCCCGGTTGACTGCGGACGTTGAGGACGTTGTGGACCGGCAGACCGGTTTCAATGGAGATTTCCTGTTTGTCAGGGTCGATTTCCAGATAACGATCGAGACAAAAATCACCCACCACTCCAATCCGCAACGAGGCGTATCTTCCGGTGATCTCCTGGAACCGAGCGGGGCTCACAACTTTGCCAGTTGATGAAACAAATGATGCAAAAACAGCACGTTGTCACACTGGACGTAGCGCATCGTGCCGCCCATGCGCGAGTAGCTTTTGCAGAAACGCAGGTAGTACGCGGGATTGTCCTTGGGCGGCTCACCCTTCGTCCAGTCCCAGTTGCCCCCATCCTGCAGATCGACGACGTAAATCGTGTGGTCGCGGACAATCGGGCGTTCCGCTTGCAGGCGCAGGTTGTTCACGCAGCTCAGGCTTTTTTCAAACACCTGCGGCCCCATAATGGCCGAGCCGACCGAAAGCAGCACGCCGCCGTCGAGTTGCTCCACGGCCGCGCCGAACAGCCGGAAATCCGTTTCGGCCGCGCGCCCGATCGCCGCGCCGTTGAACATCGGATGGTTGGCAATGATGTCGTAGCCGATTCCAGGATGAACCGTGAAAGGGCAGTCCTGGCGGAACGCGTTGGCCAGCACGCAAGCGTTGCGAAACCGATGCAGAACCAAGTGCCGGGCCGCCTCGAGTTGGTGCGCCCGCATCGCCCGCAGCAATTCCGCGCGCGCCGGCGCCAGCGCATGCGACGGCTCATCACGCAGCAGTTTTTCGAGCGATTCGGCGGTGGGAAGGGTCGTGCCGTCTTCGTAGATGAACCGTCCCAGCGCGCGACCAAAACCTTCGCCTCGCAATCCGCCGGCGAGCAGCGCGAGGTGAATGTAGCGGCCCGTTTCGTCCCAGGTGCCGAACGTGCCCGTGGCGACATTGTCGCGGACGCTTTCGGTCGAGCGGCCGAGAAATGAGAATTCCCAGTCGTGGATGATGCCCGCGCCGTTGGTGGCCAGATGCGTGAGCCAGCCGCGTTCGATCATTTGGTTCAGCAGCAGTTGGCTGCCGTTTTTGATCAGGTGCGCGCCGTAGATCAGCATCACGGCGGCGTTGCGCGACAACGCGGCTTTGATCTTGCGGGCGCAATCGCTGACGATATTGGAAACGTCCTCCGGAGCCGGCGGCGGTGTGTCAGCCGGCTCCACGAGAATGTCCTCCAGCCGGCTTTGGCTGTGTCGATCCGCGAGGGGATAGACCTTGAGCTTCTGCAGGTCGAGAGGAGAATGGAAATTCGTCATTTCAACCTACCTGTTGGCCAATATCATTTCCAGCAGCGCGATGCCGTCGCGAAAGTCGGGAATCACGACGTCGGCGCCCACCCCGAGCAAACGGCGGCGTTTCCATTCGTCCATTCTGCCGGAGCCGTTGTGGGCTTCGTCGCTGGCCACAGCCACGGCCAATCCGCCGGCTTCTTTGGTGTTCTCGATCTCCACGTAGCCGTCGCCGAACGCGAGCAGGCGGTCGCCGGGAATTTTGTTTTCGCGCAGGATACGTTCGATCACCATTTTTTTGGAGAACTTTTTGTAATCGTCCACCGCGCCATAAACGTGCCGGCCAAAGTAGCGGGCGACATCCAGCAACGCCGCTTCGGCCGTGACGTAGGACTCGTCCGTGCCGCTGGCGAGATAGAGCGTGAGACCGCGGCGGCGCAGGTGTTCCAGCAGAGAGCGCGCGCCGAAGACGAGCAGATCGTCCGGCCGGAGTGAGCCGTCCCGCAGGCCGGCAACGCGACGGGAGATGCGCTGATCGAGTCGTCGAAGGTACTCGTTCTTGTACCAGAGCGGCTCGCGCGGTTCGCCGCCGCGTTCCTGGACGCGTTCGGCGAATTGAATCATTTGATAAATGGTCTGCTTGCCGTTCAGCCGCATGATGTCGTCGTAGAGCAGACGGCGGACCTCCTCCTCGTTCTCTCCCGGTAATCGCGGCAGCATTTCGGCGAACAGGGGCACCATCACTTCCGGCCAGCCTTCGCGAATAAGCGAAAGCGTGCCGTCGAAATCAAAGAGCACGTGACGAAATCAAAGAGCACGTGACTTACGCCGGGACGCGGGGTGAAGCCGGGATTGAATTCGACCAGGCCGCTGAAGGACCAAACGGGCGACATTTGCCCGTCAGTTATCCGTCTTTTGCGCAAAAGTCAATCGTGCGCCGGAGGACTTGCGAAGTTCGACAATTTCGAGAATGGTCCGAGTCGCTGTCTCGAATGGCAACCCGATTCCCCTGAACCGGCGCGCCCCCTCACCCCATCCCTCTCCCCCGGTGGGGGAGAGGGTGTCCGAAGGACGGGTGAGGGGGAAACCGTGGTTCAGGGGTTCAACGCGCGAAGCTTTGCTTGGGAGAATTCTCACCCTGACCCTCTCCCACGGGGAGAGGGAACAGCCGGCATCAGATTCGGTTTTTCAGCAGGTTCGTGGGGCAGACACCTCGCTGGGTGTGCTGAAAGCCAGCGGAGGATTCTCCCTCTCCCCGAGGGAGAGGGCTGGGGTGAGGGGGAAGGTGACGCTCGCTGTGCGAACCGCGTTGGCGCTTGCCGGAAGTCTGCTGATCGCACGAAGGGCCGAATGGCTTTGAGCCACTCATTCTTTCATGCTTCCGACTTTGCCGGAGGTCACTGACTCAAAGTCGCGGTCCGAAGCGCGGTCAAGCGTCCCAGCCGGAACGCGAATCGTTGGCTCGAATCGCAGAAGCGCACCGGGAAACGGGTTGCAGTTGGCAAAGGCGGCGGAACCTGCTATGCATCGCAACCATGAAAGCGGAGTTTCCCTCACTCAGCCGCCGTAGTTTTCTCAAATCGGTGACTGCTGCTGGCGCCGGACTGGCCGTCGGGGTGCCGGGCCGGGCGCAGGACCCGGCGTCAGCGCCACACCGCCCGAACGTCAAGTTCGGGCTCGACAACTTTTCCGTGCGCGCCCTGGGATGGAAGGCCGACCGGTTGATCGATTACGCGGCATCGCTGCGCACCGATTCGCTGTTCATCACCGACCTCAACGCGTTTGCCAGCTTCGATGACGATTATCTCAATGACTTGCGAAAGAAAGCGGCCGATCACGGCCTGCAAATTCACCTCGGTTCCTGGAGCATCTGTCCGACTTCAAAAGCGTTCAAGAAAGACTGGGGCACCGCCGAGGAGCATCTTCGGCTCGGTATCCAGATGGCGAAGACGCTCGGTTCGCCGGTGTTTCGAGTCGTCCTGGGAACCGGCGAAGATCGTTTGACCGAAGGCGGCATCGAAGCGCGCATCGCCGACACCGTAAAAGTCTGCCAGGCCTGTCGCAGCCAGGCGATGGATGCCGGGGTGAAGATCGCCGTCGAGAATCACGCGGGCGACATGCAGGCCTGGGAGTTGGTCACGCTGATCGAAGCGGCGGGCAAGGATTACGTCGGCGCCAACATCGATTCCGGCAACGCCTGCTGGACGTTTGAGGACCCGGTTTCCAACCTGGAAATTCTCGCGCCGTATATCGCCACCAGCAGCCTGCGAGACTCGGCGGTGTGGGAATCGGCCAACGGCGCGACGGTCCAATGGACGGCGATGGGCGAGGGCAACGTGGATCTGAAAACCTACTTTGAGAAATTCGCCGCGCTATGTCCCGGGGTGCCGGTGCACATCGAAACCATCTCCGGTTTCAACCGCGAGATCCCGTATTTCAAGAGGGATTTCTGGAAAGCCTGGCCGAAGGCCCGCGGTGAAGACCTGGCGAAGTTCATTGCCCTGGCAAAACGAGGCAAACCGCGCGATCCCTGGCAGCCGCCCGCCGGCCAAGACCGCAAGTCGGCGGAGCAGGAATATCAGAAGGACCAGATCGAGCGGAGCATCAGGCATTGTCAGGAAACGCTGGGATTGGGGCTCAAATAATTCAACAAATTCATCAGGAGAAACTATGAATCGACATTTCCAATTGCTCGCGGCCCTCGCCGTTGGATGCGGGTGCCTGTCCGGGTGCATCACGGTCCCTCAGTCGGAACGCGAATCGATGGCCTCTTACGTCGGCGACCGGGCGGCGGTCAACTTGTCCGAGATAGTGGTTTCCGTTCGCGCCGGCGAGGGAAACGGAACCTGGCACAATCTGCACATTGGACTGGGCGCCATCATCAATCCGCAGAATGTGACGTTGTCCGACCCGTATGACGTGGTTCGGATCGTCCGCCGGCAGCAGGCTCGTATCAGCTCGCGGATTGTGGAACGCCTCACCAGCAAGGGAACGATTTCCGCGACGGCTTTCCCCGCGGTGCGGGCGGAAGTTGCCGAGTTGGCGCGCGGGGTGTTCTCGGACGCGTACTCCAAATGGTCCCGCGCAAAAGATTACGGGGTGGAAATCGTCGTGACCTCGTTTTACTTGACCGACCTTTCGGTAGGAAATACGACCGTCATCCGACAATCGTGGTGGGACTAAAAGGAAATCCCCTCCTGGGAGGGGTTAGGGGTGGGTTCATGGTCCAATGCGCGGCATCGAAGCCGTGGAGGCCTCCCAAGAGCCTGCACTTTGGGCTGGTCGCAGGTTCTGAGCTTCGGCCCGATGTGGGTGGTGTTTCATGTTTTTAAAGCGGCTGCACATGGGTCGCAAACTCAAACTCGGTTTTGACAACTACACTCTTCGCAGCTTCGATTGGAAGGCGCGCCAACTGATCGAATATGCCGCGTCCCTGGATTTGGATACGGTCCTGTTGTCCGATCCCAATGTCTTCGTGAGCCACGACGAGGCGCATTTGAAGGAGATCAGGACGAGCGCCGATGACCTGGGAATCGAACTGCAGGTCGGCATGTTGAGCATTTGTCCGGGTTCGAAACTATTCGATCGGCGCCGCGGCACGGCGGAGGAGCAATTGAAGCTGACCCTCCGCATCGCCAGGACGCTCGGTTCACCGGTGGCGCGTTGTGTGCTGGGTAACGTGGACGACCGAAAAAGCAGTGGCGGCATCGAGGCGCGCGTCGCCGAGACGGTCAAGGTGCTCCGGAAGGTCCGCCGCTACGCGCTCGATTCCGGCGTGAAGATCGCCGTCGAGAACCACGCAGGCGACCTGCAATCGTGGGAACTGGTCGCGCTCATCGAGCAAGCCGGAAGCGATTTCGTCGGCGCCACAATGGATTCGGGCAACGCGACCTGGGCGCTGGAAGACCCGCTGCAGAATCTGGAAGCGCTGGGCCCCTACGCCCTGACGACCGGCATTCGCGACTCCGTGGTTTGGGAAACGGCCGATGGCGCGATGTTGCAATGGACGACGCTGGGGGAGGGCAGTGTGGATTGGAAGCGCTACTTCAAGCGTTTCACCGAGCTTTGTCCGGGCGCGCCGGTGCAATTGGAAATCATTTCCGGCCGTCAAACACTGATCCCGTATTTGCGCGACGATTTTTGGGACGCCTACCCGAAAGCACGCATCCGCGAACTCATGAGATTTGTTTCCTTCGCCAAGCGCGGCTCGCCGCAAACGCCGTTTACTGTTCCCACGGGCAGCGACGCGAGGCGGGCCGAGCAGGAGTTTCAACGGGTCGAATTGGAGCGGAGCGTTCGCTATTGCAAAGAAGTCCTGGGACTTGGCCTCAAATAATTTGTCCGGAGCAGATCGGTCTGCGGCGGAGGCAAGTGCGAATCGATCGGCCGTCCGCGGAATGCGCCTGGCCGCGTCAGCGACAGCGAAGGCAATTCGGTTTTCATTTCGCCGGGCGCGAGATGAGTCAGAGGTATTTCTTCAGCAGCGGCTGAAGAGCGGTTTTCGTCCTGGCCGGCCACAACTTCTTGTCGGTCAATATGGCGTTTTGCAACGCGCTATGGCAGGAGCAGCCGGGTTCCTTGGGGATTTGCGGCAGTGCGCGCTGAACGATTTCCTTCGCCTGCGCGGCGTTCCGCTGCAGGTTGGCAATCACCATTTCCACCGTGACGTGCGCCTCGTCCACCTTCCAGCAGTCGTAGTCGGTCACCATCGCCAGGGTCGCGTAGGCGATCTCCGCTTCGCGCGCGCATTTGGCTTCGCCAAGGTTGGTCATGCCGATCACGTCGTAACCTAGATTGTGGTTCGTCATGGATTCCGACCGCGTGCTGAACGCCGGACCTTCCATGTTCACGTAGGTGCCGCCGTCGTGTACGCGCGCGCCCAGGGCGCGGCAGGTTTGCAGGAGCAATTGGCGCAGTTCCTCGCAAATCGGATCCGCGAACGCGACGTGCGCCACGATGCCGCGTCCGAAGAAAGTGTGTTCCAGGGATTTTTTCGTGCGATCGACAAACTGGTTCGGCAGGACGATGTCGCACGGCTGATAACGCGCCTGCAGGGAACCGACCGCGCTGGCACTGATGATCCACGACACGCCGAGCTTCTTCATCGCCCAGATATTGGCGCGATGGTTCAGTTCGCCGGGCAGAAGGCGATGCCCCCGGCCGTGGCGGGGCAGGAAAACCACCGCTCGTCCGGCCAGTTGACCGGTCAGAAAACTGTCGGAAGGCGGTCCGAACGGTGTCGTGACCTTCACCCATTTCTGTTTGGTGAAACCTTCGATGCGATAGAGACCGCTGCCGCCGATAATGCCGATTCGATCAGGTGTCATGGCCGGGATTGGAAGTGCTCCGGTGACGGGCGTTGCCGCAGTCAACACCACTGCTGAATGGGAATTGCAGTGCCGGAGTCCGAAAAGTTTTTCATGGAGTGCCGCCGACAATAAAGTCGGAACGGCGCGTAGAATATTGGGATCAAGGGGACACCGCAAGGAACAATATGGATTGATCCTAAAGGGTCGCCGCGCGGCGCGGACGCGGAGGTTTACTCCGAAGCATGACTCATGGCATTCTTAACTGAAAGAAAGGCACCAAATGAACTCAAATCACCGTTATTTCCTGACCCTGTTGCTAACCGTTTTATCGACGGGTTGGGCTGTCGCAGCAGACAAGAGCATCGGCGTCGGCTCGAAGCCGATCCCCGGGGCCGAGGTCATCATCGATGGCTCGCGCGACCTGCTCGACGCGAAGTGGACTTATTGGGAAGGGCCGGGCTTCAAATCCTCCCTGCCGATCAAATGGAAGATCGTGGACGATCCGGTGGATAAAGGCACGGTGCTGATAACCGATGATCGCGCGGCGGACGGAGGCAAGTATGGCGCGGCGGACATTGTGACGAAGAAGGCGTATCGCGATTTCCGGCTGCACATCGAGTTCCTCGTCATGAAGCCGGGCGGCAACAGTGGCGTTTACCTTCAGAACCGCTACGAGATCCAGGTGCTCGACGGCGACAAGGGCAAACACGGGATGGCTGCCGTAATCAACGAAGCCGAGGCGCCGTTCAATGCCTACAACGGAACGGGGAAATGGAACGCCTACGACATCACGTTCCGTGCGGCGCGGTTCAAGGACGGAAAGCGGGTCGAGAGAGCGATGCTCACCCTGTATTTCAACGGCAAGAAAGTGCACACCAACCGGGCGATCAATCAGGTCTGGGGCGGACCGAACTCCGGCATTGACGGCGGCAACGACGGCGGCAAAGGCATCACTGACACGCCCGGCGGCCTCAAGCTCCAGTGCGAAGGCCACGATGTGCGCTACCGCAACGCCTGGATCAAGGAATTGGACTTGAAAGAGGCAGATACGGATTTCTGAGATCGGTGTGGCGCACGGCTCTGTGAGCCGCAGCACGTCCGATCTTTCAAGACGACAGTGATCGATCCGAGCGCGCTGGGCTTGGCGACGCTGCTGCCGGTCGCAGACCCGCGCTCCGTAAGCTTGCGCGCGTCTGAGCGTCGCATATAACCGGCACTCGTGAACGCTCACCGCTTGAGACGAGTCGTCCAGATTGTTGCGGGAGGGCTGCTGCTGGCTCTGGCGTCCACAATATTCTTGGAACCTGAACAACGACGGGAGTCTGGACATCGCCGTGACGACGCTATTCAACGTTGGAGCGACCCAAAACGGGCGAGCCTTCTTTGGCTTGAGAACGACGGCAGGCAGGTTTTCAAACCCGAAGCATTGCCATCCAGCCGACCCATCTTATCCTCGACAACCGATACCGCCTCTGCGCTTGAAAGAAGTCGAATTTTGCGCTTGTATCTGCGTCAATGTTTCCTCCTGGAGCCCGCCTTGTCGCGAGGGTTTCCGGGATGATGGGAAAGACAAGTTCTCGTCCATCTCTTTGCAATGGAAACCGCCGCACGGCACGCAGGAACCCATTCCCGCCCGCAATCTATCGACTGCAAGCGTGACCCCACGTCGGTGATCACCACGCCGTTCCCGCCGGATGACAGTAGCGTCGGTTACGAACGCGGCGTCGCCGTTTCCAAGGCCTGGGATGAAGCCGCCACGCAGGCAGCCATCGAAGCGGCAAATCATGTGGTCAAACACCTCGACCAGGTTTCCCACGGCAAGCCGACCGACACGAATCGCGCAGCCTCGCCAATCTGATTGGCGATTATCTTCCGCTGGCGACGCGCTGGGCCATTTGGGACAACCGGGGATTGCTTGCGAAACGGCTCGCGTTTTCCGCCACACATGATATCAAGACTGTGCGACAGTTGATTGCG
>WNGA01013270.1_pt1 | contig 18608 bp, 9 predicted proteins | sample 5400061 | NCBI WGS metagenome assembly WNGA01 (sample SAMN13153366, study PRJNA577476) | soil metagenome | isolation source: 100 cm soil or saprolite under grassland replicate 2 | place: USA:California | collected 2016-06-15 | reverse complement strand
CGCCCAGCGGAGGTCGGCAGGGCGCCGGCTGCGAAAATAGGAGTACAGGAAAGCCAACGAAAACGGCATCCACTGCACCGTCGTCAAGAAGATCTGTTGAAAGCGAAACAGCCGTGCGGGCGAAAACGCAAAGATCATCCCGCACACGAATGCGCCTGACGCGCTGAGACCGACACGGCGCGCCAGCACATACGCGCCTAATCCACACAAGACGCACGAAGCCAGGGACACCGCGTTCATCGCAAGCACCGGATTGCTTGTGATCCACAGGACGGGCGCCGCTACGACGACGCTGCCGAGCAGGTTTTCGGAAAACGCCAGCGTGTTGTGAAGCGGATAAAAGATGTTCGCGTTGAAGACGTCGAGCGGGCGAGTGAACAGCGCGTGCGTGTCCCACGCCAATGTCCATGTGAACAGGTGGACGTCGACATCGTTCCCCAGGCTCGTGCTGCCGGCCCGGAACGCGATGGGATACGTGAGGAGAACCGTCAGCGCGGCATAGATCGCGACAACCAGCGCGTGTGTGGAGAAAGATTTCGCTTTCAGATTGGCCGTAAGGATAAGCCATCTCGCGAGACGTTGCCGCGCGACGGTTCGCGTGGCAGATCCTCGGCAGGATTTTGTCGCGCGCTCGGTCTCGGCATCACAACCGCCGTGTTTTCGATTGTGAATGGCGTCTTGCTGAGGCCATTGTCGGAGTCGATCGTTGGTAGCGCTGCCGCGGGCTGCTGTTGCTCCTCGCGGCGGTCCTCGCGGTGTTGCTGCTGACGAGCTTCAATCTTGCGAGGGTCGATCGCGGATTCGACGAGCATTACGTCGCTGGAGTGCCCGCGACCGCGACCCTCGGGCGCTGATCGCGTCTTCTGTGTCTGGCCGTGTGGACGGGATGGCGACGCTCACTGATCATCGCGGACGGGCAGATTCGTAAACTGGCGAGCGTTTTCGAGAGTCGTCCACGCCGGGCGTCGGCTTTTTGGCCGCGAGCATGGGCAAACGGGATGAAGTCAATATCAAGGTGCCGATGCAGTTCGATCCCAGCGCGGTCGGTGATTCACGTCGTCTTCATCGATGTTCGGAGACTGTTTCAAGGACACGGCGCTGATGGCCGTCAGCTGACTGACATGGCCGTCAGCTGACTGACGAACACGCTCGGCACCGGAGATTTCCAGAACGGCGGAACACGCAAGCGCGGGGCAAGATTTCCGGAGCGGCAGCGATGAGGATCTGCAGAAGCGCGAATGGACATCGACCAGGTGGCGCCCCGATAGCCACGCAACACTTGCAGCAGTCCGGATTCATTGAACACGAGCATGTGGTCGAGACACTCCCGTCGCACCGACCCGATAAATCGTTCGACGTACGAGTTCTGCCAGGGTGCGCCTGGTGCGGCAAGCACCTCGTGACTGCCCATCGCGTTCGCCGTCGCGCTGAGTCCATCGAACGCGTGATCGCGCTCGCGAACAAGGAACCGAGGCGATGCGTCCCACGGACAGGCCTCGCGTAATTGTTGGGCCGTCCAGACCGCGGTCGGATCCGCCGTGACGGCGAGGTGCACGAGACGCCGGCGGTCATGGGCGAGCAGCACCAGCACGAACAAAAGACGGTAGGTCACGGTTGGGACGACGAAGAAGTCGGCGGCCATCAGTTGGTGCTTGTGATTGGTCAAACACGTGCGCCACGTTTGCGACGGTGGCCGTCGACCGCCGACCATGTACCTCGCAACTGACGCCTGACTGATCACTAAACCGAGCTTGAGCAACTCGCCGTGGATCCGTGGTGCGCCCCAGAGTGGGTTCGCTTCGCACATGGTGCGAATCAGCGCGCGGACGTCGGGTGACACCAGGGGACGTCCGGTGCGGCGACGGCTCTTCCACCTCCACCACCACTGGAAGCCCTGGCGATGCCAGGCGATGACGGTCGCCGGCTGCACGATGATCAGTGGGCGTCGCCATCCCGTCCACACACGCGAGAGCCAGACCCAGAACACGCGATCCGCGCGCGAGAGTCGCAGTCGCGAGCGGCGCGACCGCTCGAGGACGTGGATTTGCTGTCGCAACGCGAGCAGTTCGAGCTGCAGTTCAGCACGCGATCTGACGCAGTTCCATAGGGCCGACAGGAGGGCGAATACGGTCGACATTTTCCTACGCGCAGGGTACTCGCAACTGGCGCTAACTCGTGTCGGATGAACGGATTCGGAGTTTTTGGTAGGCACAGGATCAGCCGCTGGACCTGCCGGCGTCCCTCCTCTTCGCTGCCCAGCGGCCAGAACGGGTCGCCGTCTTCGAGGGAGAGGACCGAGGGTCCGCCGGCGCGTGGCGCTTCACGGCCGCTGCCGGTCATCAGCAGCGGACCTGTAAAGGCCATGCGGGGCAGACATGGGTCACCCTCAGCGCGCGTGCGGAGATCGAACTCCCATCGCGGCCCGCCAAAATCGACGACCGAGGTTATGCCGGAGCAGAAGTACGCACGGAGATACGGATCCGGATTCTGACGAATCTCGCCCACCAAATCACGATAGGTGCGGCCGTCCGGTAGCGGTGCGGGGAGGATGTCGGGCCGCGCATACAGGCCGCCGGACTGAAACAAATGGATGTGGCCGTCGATCAAACCGGGCAAGATCCATTTACCAGCGGCATCGATTCAGAGCGCTGTCTTCGGGGCGTGCTCGAGAACCTGTGCGCCGAGGCCGCGAATCCGCCCGCCGTCGATCAGAATGGCATCGTTCGGCCGGGGCGCTGCGCCACTTCCATCGATCGCCACTTCCATCGATGAGCGTGCCGCCCACCAATAGAATAGGTCGCGGTTGGACGGATGCCTGCTGAGCCGCGTATGCGGTGACGAGGACGATCGACACCCATGAGCCGACATTCATCGCGGTCACGGCCGCGGCGCCGTTGATGTCGCGCTCGTCTGCCGCACGAAGCGCGGGCGTTGCGTACGTGCGTCGCTCAAGGCGCGAGCGGTCGCATAGACCAGGCGTGTGATCTTCGCCATCTTGGGATAGTTGATCCGATCCGCCGTGTCATTGGGCGTGTGGTAGTCAGGATGTTCTCCGGTGTTGAACATGACCATGGGAACACCGCGTGCGGCGAGCGAAATGTGATCGCTGCGTCCGAACCAGTCCGACCCGTTGGTGGCGGTCTTGTAGTCGAGCCCGAGCCCGACGGACGCATTTGCCCGCTCGATGATCGCGCGAAGGTCCGGATTGTACAAGGTGCCCACGAGATTCACCGCGTTATCGACAGGCTCGACTCCCTTCAGCCCCGGAACCTCTTCGTTCCTCCCGATCATGTCCATGTTCAGCATGGCGACGGTGTTCGCAAGCGGAAGCACCGGATGCATCGCGTAGTACGCTGACCCGAGCATCCCATCTTCCTCCGCCTCGAAGACGATGAACGCGATGCTGCGATCCGGCGGAGGTCCTGCAGCGAACGCCTCGGCGAGTGCGATGGCGGCAGCGGTGCCGGACGCATTGTCGTCGGCACCGTGGAAGATCTCCGGACCGCCGGCGCCGACGTGATCGTAATGCGCCGTGATCAAGACGTACTCGTCGTTGAGTCGCGGGTGCTTCCCTTCCACGATGCCAATCACGTTGCGCGTTTCGATGGTTTTGTTTTCCGCGAGCGCGCGCCGGAGCTGCACTCGCACACCTGCAACTTCCATCCCTTGCGGGCTGCGGCCGTTGAGCGACGTTCGAAGCGACTTGATGGTTTCACCAGCGCCTGTCAACAACGTGTCCGCCACCTGCTCCGACACGGCAGCGCTCGGCACGTCCGGCGGCGGATTGACCAGCATGTGCGGCACCGTCATGCGATCCGCGCCTGCCGGCCGCATGCCCGTCACCGCTGATCCACTGACAGGACCGCTCTTGATCTGTGGCGGACGTGGCGCTGGAGTTGTATTCGAGCGCACCGTCAGGATGGCGGCGGCTCCCATCTTTCTCGCCACGTCCGACTTCGTCTCGCGGATGTTCATGCGACCGCCAAATCGCGAATCCCCGGACGGTGAGTCGTGGAGCATCAGGAGCACGACCTTGCCCTTCACGTCGATGCCCTTGAAGTCGTCATCCCCATAGCCGCCAAACACGAGTGGAGCGTCGACGGTCGCGTCGGGCCCGTTGCGACCCAGCGTGAAATCGCTGCCTTCGGCGAAGGTCTTTTCCTGCACGGCGCCATTGCTCTCGATCGTGGCCTTCAAGTACGAGCGTTGGCGATCGAGACGCTGCTGCACCATCGGAAACCGCTGGAAGTAGCTGCCCCCGATTGGCCGCAGGCCAGCTCGCATGAAGAACGCTGCGATGTAATTCGCGGCAGTGCGCCCCTCTGGGCTGAGGGAGTCGCGGCCTTTCATCTCGTCGGCGGCGAGAAAATACACGTGCGCTTTGAGCGCATCGATCCGAACTGGATCGAGCACGCCTTCGCGTGGTGTTTGCCCGTGCGCCGAGATCGCGAGCATCGCAGCGATGACGAAGGCATGCATCACGATGCGCATAACAGTGGCTCCTTGGTCGGTGAAGTCTACTGGATTTGACAGGGTTCTGACATTCGCTCCAATATCTCGCGCATCTGATTGGAGGACGATCGTGATGACAGGACGACTCGCGCTCGCAAGGTTGGTTGTGGCCGTCGCCGCGATCGTATTCGCCGCCGTGTCGGCAGCCGCGCAGACGACAGGCGCCGTTCTTCAAGGGACGGTGGCCGACGAACAGTCGGCCGTGCTGCCGGGAGCGTCGGTCACGATCACGAATACGAGCACGGGTGCGAGCCGCACCGTCGTGACGGATTCGCGCGGGTACTACCGCGCCGCGGCACTGGTGCCTGGGCCGTACGAAGTGCGCGTCGAGTTGGCGGGCTTCGACACGATTGTGCGACAAGGCGTGGTGCTGTCGATAGGCCAGGAGGCGACGCTCGGATTCACGCTGAAGATTGGAGCGGTGAACGAGACGCTCACGATTACCGGCGACGCGCCACTGGTCGAAACCACCAAGAACGCGATTGGCGGGACCGTCTCACGCGCCGAGCTCGACAACATCCCGATTCCCGCGAGGGATTACACCCAGCTCGCGACGACGGCGCCCGGGATCATGGGCGTCGCAAGTCCCGGTTTCGGCGCCGGTATCACGACCGGCAGCACGGTGAGCTCCGCCGGCGAGCTGAATCGCAACAATACGTTCATGATCGACGGCGTCAGCAACGACGACCTCGTCTCGGCGAGTTCCCGCGGCGGCATCTCGCTCGAGGCCGTGCGAGAGTACGTCGTGCTCACCAGCCAATTCTCAGCCGAATCGGGGCAGGCGGCCGGCGCTGTCGTCAGCATCGTCACGCGCTCTGGAACGAACCAGTTGCAGGGACGCGCTTTTCTCCTCGCACGTGCAAAGGCGCTCAATTCCCGTGACTACTTTTCGCGGCTCGCGAACAGTCCGAAGGCACCCTTCAATCAGCAACAGTTCGGCGGATTCGTCGGTGGTCCAGTCGTCAAGGACAAGATGCACTTTTTCGGGGCGTACGAGATGCTTCGAAACCGTACATCGTCGATCATCACCTCCCCGTTGGTGCCGGTCGATCAACGGCAGAACCCGTTCAACACCAACCAGCACCTCCCGTTCACGAAATTCGACTGGCAGTTGAGTCCAAACCAGACCGTCTCGTTGCGCTACCGCGTCGATCATCGAACACAGATCGGCGGTGGGGTTGGCGGTCTGAACACGCGTGAGCGCGGCTGGAATTCGAGGCAGCGCAGCCAGGACTTCGGAGGCAGCCATACAGCGATTCTGTCAACCCGGGCCATCAACGAGCTCCGCATTCAGTATCAGCCGACGCTGACCTTTTTCGATACCGATCCGTACGCCCCGACATCCCACGCGCCGCAGATCACGCGGCCGAGCGGCGGCTTCGGCAAGGGGCAGCCGTTCCCGCAGGACAGCATGCAGGACTACACACGATTGCTCGACAACTTGTCGTACACGGTTGGAACGCACAGTATGAAGGCCGGCGTGAGCGTCGATCTGGTCACGTTCAGCTCGAACTTTCTCAGTAACCAGGACGGCACATTCACCTTCGCGACTGATGCGCCGTTCAACTCCGCGGACAGGAGCACGTACCCGACGCAGTTCACACAATCCATCGGCGAGCGGCACCTGGAAAGCACGGCGCAGGTGTACGGCTTCTTCGTGCAGGACAGTTGGCGGGTGCGGCCCAATCTCACGTTGAATGCGGGCGTCCGGTACGACTTCGACACCGCGTGGTCACGCTCGCGCAATATTCGTGTGGCGGACGTGAGCACCCGTTACGAGCCCGTCTTGCGCGACGCGAGCGACGATAAGGACAACCTCGCGCCCAGGGTGGGGTTTGCATGGGACCCGGGCGGCAACGGCAAGATGGCCATCCGTGGGGGCTTCGGACTGTATTTCGATCAGAGCTTCCTCAATGTCCCGAGCAATGTATCTCGCGCGACCACATCGACGAGCATAACGGTCGTGAATCCCGGTTACCCCGATCCCTTCGCGGGCGGCACGGTGGCAGGGAGCAGGCCGAGCACGCTGGCAGTAGCTCCGGAGATCGAAACTCCCGCGTCGCGATCGAGCAGCATCGGTATCGAGCGGGAGATCATGCGAGGACTCGGCGTCGCGGCGGACTACGTGAACACGCGCGCGCGCGACCTGGTGTTTACCTACGATGTCAACTACCCCGATCCCACGACGCGCGTTCGCCCGAATCCGAACTATCTCGCGATCTCGCGATTCCAGATGACTGGCAATGCCTGGTCGAACGCGCTGCTCGTTCGCCTGGAACGGCGCTCTGGTCCTGGCCCGACATTTCGAGTGTCCTACACTCTGTCGAAAGCGGAACGCGACGTAGAAGACTTCCAGTTCATCGCGCAGGACATGAACAACCTAGAGGCTGAGAAGGGTCCGGCCAACAATGATCGGCGACAACAGCTCGTGGCGCTCGCCACCCACACATTGCCACTCGGTTTCCAGATCTCGGCTTACTTCTCGGCGCGGTCGGGCCTGCCTTTGACCATCACGACAGGGCGCGACAACAACGGCGACACCAACATCAACGACCGCCCCGATGTGGTGAACACCAACGGCGACCCGCTCGATCGGGCGACGTACAATTTCACCTTCGCCGGCCGATCAGGGAGTCTCGGACGCAATTCGGCGCGCGGGCCCTCCTTCGCTCAATTGGATCTTCGATTCTCCAAGTTCGTCCGGTTTGGCAACCGGAAACTCGAAGGCTTCTTCGAAGCGTTCAACATCACGAACCACGCCAATCTCGGCACGCCAGTCAGCAATCTCTCGTCGGCCTCGTTCGGTCGACCGACGACGATATCGGGCACGCCGCGGCAGGCGGAGTTCGGGTTCCGATTCGACTTCTGACGACGCTCCGCGTCCGAGTGCGTGGTGAATGCGGCCGCGCTGGGTGAGAGCGGCCGCACATCATGAGCATTCCGCACAATCTGCGTGTCGCGACTGCACATCACGCGGGCGAACGCGGCTGACTGGCGCGAACCAGATAGAACCGTCCAGATCGCGGTTGCCGAGCGAGAGCTCGTGATCATGACGATTGCTCATAAGGTCGCAACAACAAATCGCTTGGCAACCGGGCAGGAAAGCTGTGAAATCTCGCCACGAGAGAGGGGGAGCTATGCGGTCTTTGATTCGGCTGGCTCGGCTCGCATGCGCCATTGCCATCGTCACCGCCCCTTCGGCCACCTGGGCTCAGTCGGCGGGCGCAACGCTGCAGGGCACGGTACACGACCAGCAATCCGGTGTGCTGCCCGGAGCGACCGTGGCGATCACCAATACGGAAACCGGATGGGTACGCACGGTCGTTACGGACGAACGCGGGTGGTATCGGGCGACGGCTTTGCCGCCCGGCCCGTATGAAGTTCGCGTTGAACTCCAGGGTTTCGTCACGCAACGGCGCTCGGGACTGACTCTGACCGTCGGGCAGGAAGCGACCATCGACCAGACGCTTGCGATCGCCACGATCGAAGAAAGCGTGACGGTGGCGGGCGAGTCTCCGCTGGTCGCCACCACGTTCCAGGTTCTGGCGAACCTCTCACCCGGGATGCTTGGCGTCGGCAGCGGCGGACCGTGGGGCAGTGCGTTCGCAGGTGCGCAACTAAGCCGCAACACCCAGGTCCTGGTCGACGGCGGCAGCATCATTTCGGGGATGACGGCCAGCGCAGGCAGCTATTCTCTCGAGGCCGTCCGCGAGTACGCAGTGGTGATGAGCCAATTCACGGCAGAGTACGGCGGCGCCGCCGGCGCGATCATCAGCGTGGTCACACGCTCCGGGACGAATCAGCACCAGGGCCGAGGATTCCTGTATCACCGCGACGAGTCCTTGAACGCGCAGGATCCCTTCTCGAAGGCGCAGGGCTCGGGCAAGGCCCCATTCAGCCAGCAGTTGTTCGGGGCTTCCCTGGGCGGGCCAATCCTTCGAGATCGGCTGCACTACTTCGGTGTCTACGAGGGGCAGAGAAGACGCGAGACAAGCGTCATTACGTCACCGCTGGTGCCGGTGCAGGACCGGGAAGTGCCGCACCCGTACGACGCGTCCGAGTTCTTCGTCAAGGGCGATTATCGGATCACGAACAACCACTCGTTGAGCGTGCGCATCCGGACTCGCAGCTCGGAAGAGGGCGGGTGGATGATCGGAGGATTGAGTACACGCGAGCGCGGCGTGGACGTGAACTCGAGCGGTCACGACCTGCTGGTCACCTATCCTGCAGTACTTTCGTCGCGTGCGCTCAACGAATTGCGCTTCCAATACCGCTCCTCGAGCGGTGATTACGACCCCAACCGGTATAGTCCGGACGGGACGCCGTCCGTGAGCCGGCCATCCGGCAACTTCGGAAAGTCGTTCGTATTTCCCCAGGCTTCGTCCGAGGACGTCTACGAGTGGATCGACTCGTTCTCCTACTCACTCGGATCCCATGACCTGAAGGCCGGAACGAATGTCCGCGTGATCAGGGACTGGTCTTATTTCCTCCAGAACAAGGACGGGTCGTTTACGTTCCGGACTGACGCACCGTTCAACCCGAGCGACCCAACGACCTATCCGTTCCAGTACACGCGAACGATCGGCGATCCGGTTGATTACCCCAAAAACGAGATGTCCTCGTTCTTCGTTCAGGACACATGGCGCTACCGGCGCGGTCTCACGTTCAATGCCGGCCTGCGCTACGACACAGAGAACGCGTTCAAGAACGCTGAGGGAATCGGTCTCCCTGATGAGAGGGACAACTTCGCGCCGCGCCTGGGGGTTGCGTGGGATCCATTTGGAAACGGCCGTACGGCGATCCGCGGAGGGTACGGCGTCTACTACGACAAGTCATTCTTGAACATCACGATGAACATCACAAAAGGGATGCGCGCCACCGGCGTCACCATCCTCAATCCGGGCTACCCGGATCCGTATGCAGGTGGCACGGTCGTCCCGGTCAGGCAGAGCACGATGGTTCCACCGCCAGACGTCCAGACACCCGTCACGAGGACGATGAGCGTTGGGATCAAGCGAGAAGTGTTCTCCGGACTCGCAGTGTCGGCGGATGTGGTCAGGACACGAGGCAAGTATCTGTACAGCCTCGTCGATACCAACTACCCGACTCCAGGTACTGGCGTGCGGCCGAACCCGAACTTCTTGCGCATGACGACCTACGCGATGACTGGAAATTCTTGGTACAACGGCCTGCTGGTGGGGCTCGAGCGGCGAAGCGGTCGAGGCCCGCTGTTCAACGTTGCATATACCCTGTCTCGCGCTGAGCGCGATGTCGAGGACTTCACGTTCGAGAGCGAGGCGAATGATCTCACTCTCGAAAAAGGGTTCGCGTCCAATCACCGGACGCACCAGCTCGTTGCGAGCGCAACGTGGCCGCTACGCTGGGGCCTGCAGGTCGCCTCAGTCCTGCAAGTACGGTCGGGGCTGCCGTGGACCGTCACGACCGGCGTTGACAACAATGGCGATACCGTCATCAACGATCGTCCGGACCTCGCCGTCGCGGACGGGGACCCGACGAATCCCGCAACGTACTTTGCGGGCTTTACCGGCCGGGTTGGAAACCTCGGTCGGAACACGAACATCGGGCCAAGGTACGTGACGCTTGATGCGCGCGTTTCGAAGTTTGTGAAGAGAGGGCGCCGACAGGTCGAAGCGTTTATCGAAGCGTTCAACACGACCAATCGCGCGAACTACGGTAACCCGGTCGGGAACTTGCGCTCAGCGACGTTCGGCAAGTCGACAGGTCTCGCCGGGGCTCCTCTGCAGGTTGAGCTCGGATTCCGCGTGGAATTCTAGAGAGGCTGCGCGGCCGCGTCGCGCATGACGCGCACATGGGCAAGCGGCCGCGCGCCAGGCGCGATGCGTGTCCCCCGCGCGTTGACGCGCCTCCGAGGTGATCTGGTCGCCTGCGCGGGAAGGGCCAGCGCTCCTCTGCGCTGGTGACGGAGGTCTTATGAAACGATGTGGCCTTTTTCTGCTCTTCGTCGCTTTGGCCTCGTTGCCGTTGGACGGCCAAGTCGCCCCGGCCAGCGGCCCCTATGACGGGAGCCTGTTCAGCGCGCTTCGATGGCGCAACATCGGGCCGAACCGCGGCGGGCGTTCCCTGACTGTCGCAGGAAGCCGCAGCCGGCGATTCGAATACTACGCCGGCGCCGTTGGAGGCGGCTTGTGGAAGACCACTGATGGAGGAACGACTTGGAGGGCGGTCACCGACGGCCAGATCAAGAGTTCTTCCGTTGGCGCAGTCGCAGTCGCGGAATCGAATCCCGACGTGGTCTACATCGGCATGGGTGAGTCTCAGGTTCAGCGAAACATGCTGCAAGGGGACGGCGTCTACAAGTCCACTAACGCCGGGAAGACCTGGAGTCACGTCGGGTTGAGTGACAGCCAGGCAATCTCTCGGGTCGTGATTCATCCAACAAACCCCGACCTCGTCTATGTCGCCGCAATCGGCCATTTCTACGGACCGAACGATGAGCGCGGCATCTTTCGATCCAAAGACGGCGGCAAATCGTGGCAGAAGATTCTCTTCCGCGACAATCGCTCGGGAGCGGTCGATCTGGCGATGGCCCGTCAGAATCCGCAGATCCTCTTCGCGGCGATCTGGCAGGCCAGCGCCACGCAAGGAGGCGGCGTTTCGAGCGGCGGACCCGGCAGCGGTCTTTTCAAGTCGACGAACGGCGGCGATACGTGGACGGAAATCACGCGAAACCCTGGTCTGCCAAAGGCCACGATCGGGAGCATCGGGCTCGCGATCGCAGGCTCCGACGCCAATCGCGTCTACGCAATCGTGGAAGCCGAGGGTGGCGGTATCTTTCGCTCCGACGATGGCGGGGCAACATGGACGAAAGTCAACGAGGAGGGCCCGCTTCGGCAACGGCCGTCCTATTTCAACCGTCTTTACGTGGACCCGAATGACAAGGACGTCGTGTACGTCCTGAATCTCAACTTCTTCAAATCGACCGACGGCGCAAAGACACTCCGATCGGTTCCAACGCGTCATCCCGACCACCACGATCTGTGGATCGCACCCGACGATTCACGCCGCATGATCCAAGCGAATGACGGCGGTCCGAGCGTGTCGGTCAACGGCGGCGAGAGCTGGACGGCACAGGGGATTCCGACAGCGCAGTTGTATCGTGTCGCGACGACCAGGGACATCCCCTACCACGTGTGCGGCGCTCAACAGGATCAAGCTGCCGTTTGCGTCCCGAGTAGTCAGTCACCCTGGCGTTCCGTCAGCCCGTACGTGGGGACAGGCGTAAACGAGGGAAGGCTCGGCGGTTGGACGTACGTCCCTGGCGGCGGTGAGTTTGGGATGATCGCACCGCATCCACGCGATCCGGATCTGTTTTTCGCCACGGGCCCGTCCGTACTCACGCGATACGATCGACGCACCGGTCTCTCGACGACGCGAGATATTCAGGTGAGTCCGGTCGCGGGCCGGGGACCGGATCGGGAGCGCTTTTCGCTATATGCACTCGCGTTCTCGCATCACGATCCGTTCGTTCTCTACACGGCCTCACAGCATCTTTGGCGGACGGCGGACGGCGGACTGAAATGGGAACGAATCAGCCCGGATCTTTCTCGTCCCGCGACCTCGGATCAGAGCCGCCGGACCGGCGGATCGATTTCCGCGGTCGCGCCGTCGTATCACGACGCCAACACGATTTGGGCCGGCACCGACGACGGTTTTGTGCATATCACGCGTGATGGTGGTAAGACCTGGCAAAAGATCACGCCTCCCGAGTTGCCCGAGTTCAGCCGAGTCAGTCTGATCGAGGCGTCACCAAACAAGGCCGGCACTGCGTACGTCACCGCGAAGCGATACGAGCTCGACGATCGCGCTCCATACATCTTCAAGACCGATGATTACGGCAAGACCTGGAACAAGATCGTCAAGGGCATTCCGTCGAACGACTTCGTGAATGTCGTACGTGAAGATCCCAAGCGCGCGGGGTTGCTCTATGCGGGGACCGATCACACGGTGTTCGTGTCGTTTGACGACGGCGCGAACTGGCAGTCGCTCGCATTGAATCTTCCGGACACGTCGGTTCCGGACCTCATCGTCGAGACAAACGATCTGGTGATTGCCACGCAGGGACGATCCTTCTACGTTCTGGACGACATCGGACCCCTGCGCGAGTTGACACCGCAAGTTACGTCGTCTGCGCTTTACCTCTTCAAGCCTCGAGACACGATCCGACGATTGAACCTCCCGATTATCGACTACTTCCTGAAAGCGCCCGCTGCAAGAGTCGTCATCGACATTCTCGATGCGAGCGGGAAAACCATTCGCACCTATACGAGCAGCGATGAAGAGGAGAAGGACGATCAGGAGTCCGCGAGTACTCCCGCAGCACGGCCATCCGGAAAACCCGGCCTGAATCGCTTCACCTGGGACTTGCGGTCTTCGCGTGCGGCGGTCTTTCCGGGAATGGTGATGTGGGTAGGCACACCCGATGGGCCGATTGTGCCTCCCGGCAAATATCAAGTCAGGGTGACAGCCGCTGGAGAAACGCGCACCCAGCCGCTCACTGTTGTCCGCGATCCGCGTCAGCCCAATCTCACCGATGCGGATCTTCAGGCGCAGTACGAGTTAGCGCTGAAGGCGCGCGACGGAATCAACGCGGCCCATGAATCCGTGATCCTCATTCGCAAGGTCAAGGAACAAGTTCAGGATCGCATTCAGAAGGCCAAGGACGCTCAGATCACATCGGCGGGCGAGTCTCTAAACACGGGACTAAGCGCAGTCGAAGGAGAGCTCTATCAGGTGAGGCTTCGCAGCGTGCTGGATGGCTTGCCGTACATGCTGAATCAGCATTTCGCCAACCTCAAACTCAGCATCGAGACCGGAGACGGACGGCCTACGGCGCAGGCGTATGCGGCGTATGAGAGGCTCTCGTCAGAATTGAACGGACATCTGAGCAAGCTGAACGAATTACTCACGACCGAGATCGCCCGCTTCAATCGGCTGCTCACCGATCGCAAGCTCGCACCAGTGGAAACGTCTCGCGGAGGCACCCGATGAGGCTGTTGTTCACGGCGGCATCCCTTGTCACGCTTGCGGTTTTCGCGCCGCTTGCGGCGCAGGGAACGGCGCCGACCGAGCAGATCGTCACGACGCAGCATCAGATCACGCTCAACGGTCGGCCGCTGCAGTACACCGCGCGCGCCGGACTGCTCCCGATCCGCGACAACGAGACAGGCGACATCCGGGCGCAGATCTACTTCATGGCCTACACGCTGGACCGCGCGACAGGGCAGCCGCCACGACCCCTTGCCTTCCTCTGGAACGGCGGTCCCGGCATGAACTCGTCGCTCATTCACCTGCTTGGATTCGGACCGAAGCGCGTGAAGACGGGAGACGTGTACCCCACGAGCCCTCCGCTGTCGGAGACGGAGCTGGAGGACAATCAGGAAACCTGGCTCGATCAGATGGATCTCGTGTTCGTCGATCCGGTCGGCACGGGATACAGCAGGCCGACCAAAGCCGAGTACGCGGATGGCTTTTACGAGACGCCGGGCGACGCCGAAGCCGTGGCCGAGTTCATCCGTGTTTACCGGGGCCGGTTCGACACGTGGGAGCAGCCGCTCTTCATCGTCGGCCACAGCTACGGCACCACGCGGGCCATGGCGATGTCAGCCATACTCGAGCGCCGTGGGATTCCGCTGAGCGGAGTGGTTCTCATGTCCGGCGGCATCCTGGTTGGACAGCCCGCACTGAGCTCCGATCTCTCGACCGCGCTCGGCATCCCGGGGATGACCGCGGTGGCGCTGTATCACAAGAGGCTTGCGCCCGAGCTTCAGCGCGATCTCGGCGCCGCGCTGAAGGAATCGGAGGCATGGGCGCTGAAGGAATATGCTCCGGCGCTCGCGAGGCTCGATGCGCTCGGTACCGCGGAGCGGGATGCTGTCGTACGCGGCCTTTCGCGATACACGGGGCTGCCGACCAGCGCGATTGACGGGAAGACACTCCGTATCGAGCGCAGTATCGAGCACGATCAGTTCAGGATGCAGCTTGTTCCCGGCCGGATGCTGGGCATGTACGATCAACGCACCTCGCGCCCCAGCGATACGACGACGGCACGCTCCGACGGTCTCCCCTACCTCCCCCCAGATCCAAGCCTCGCGCCCGCGTTCAAGCTGGCGCAGGGCACGTCGATCCTGCTGAATCGCTATATGGGGCAGGAGCTCCGCTTCGAGAGCGATCTGCTGTATCAGGGTGCGTTAGGTGGAGGTTACCCGTCCACGGCGAGTTCCCTCGTCCGCCGGTTCAAGTGGAACCGCGAAGCGCAGACGCAGCCGACGGTTGCCGATCCCAACCCGCCGCTGCGCCAGGCGATGTACGCGAATCCGGCGATCCGCGTGTTCCTGCTGCGCGGCTTGTACGACTCGCTCGGCAACGGCTGCCTCCGTCAGTTGTACATCGTCAACCACCTCAGCCCGGATCTCCGCCGCAGGGTGACGATCGGTTGTTACGGCGCGGGTCACGATTTCTATACGGACAAGCTCGTACGGCAAGAGGTCAAGCGCGACATGATGGCTTTCGTGCGTCGCACGCTGGCCGGTGAAAGCGTCGATGGTTCGCAGGAGTGAACGATCGATACGACGTTTTATGCTGACCGACAGTTGAGGTCGTTCGGGCAGTCTCCTTTGTTAGCAGTGCGCCGCACCCCGCGGCGAGTGTCGGTCGACGACGCGCCGTCGTTTTCCGTTGCCATCCAGTCGCGGAAGGGCGCCTGGCTCGAGCAGCTCTATCTGCAGCGCCACGCGAATTGCGGGAATTAGCGCCGCCTGCAGACGTTTCTCGAGATCGACAAGGGCGGCACGCTCGATGCCACGCGTGACTTCCACTCGTAGCGTCATCGTGGGAAGCGGCCGTTCTCGATCGACCACGATCTCGTATTCATCGCCGAGCTCCGGGATCGCGCGCACCACCGATTCAATCGCGGACGGAAAGACGTTGACGCCGCGATACCAGATCATGTCGTCAACTCGCCCTTCGACGGAGTCCCGCAATCGCACGCCGGTGAATCCACATCCGCATGGGCCGCCATTGGCGAACCGCGCCACATCACGCGTCCGATAGCGCAGCAACGGCTGTGTGTCGCCGATGATGTTGGTGTAGACAACTTCGCCGGGCTCGCCGTCAGCCACTGGATGGCCGGTCGCGGGATCGACGATCTCCGTGATGACGAAGTCACTCGCGATGTGGAGTGAAGTGGAATACGCGCAGCCACCTCCCAGCGGAAAGAGCTCCGTGAGGCCGTATCCGTCTGTGACGGTCGCACCCCAGGTTTCGACGAGCCTCCTTCGCGTCGACGGAATCGCCGCCCCCGGCTCGCCAACCGAGGCGACGGTCGAGATCTCCAGTTCTCGAAGGTCAATGCCGACGTCACGGGCCATCGCGCCGACGTGGAGGAGGTAGGTCGCCGTGCCCGTGACGATCCGAGGCCGCAGCTGCTCGATCATCCTCAGTTTGGTGCGGGTATCGTGGAGTCCTGCCAGGACCACGAGCGCGCCGGCGCGTGCCGCGCTTTCGGTGCTTGCCATCGGCCCCATGAGACCGTCGATCGGGCCTAGCACCAGAACGACATCTCCAGCAGACACACGCGGGTTGCGCTGGAAGCGATCGAGGATGTAGCGCCAATCCCGCGCGGAACACACACGCGTCAGCGGCCGGCCCGTCGTGCCTGAAGTCGTCATGAACCTGGTGAGAGACGAGCGGTCGCAGGCGACGTAAGAGCCAAAAGGCGGGTGCGCCGCCTGGTCCGCTTCGACGTCCTCGCGCGTGCAGAACGGCAGGTGCACGAGATCATCCACGCCTCGCACGTCTCGCGGATGGACACCCGCCGCGTCGAGTCGCGATCGCCAGAATGGCGTGCGCTCGTACACATATTGGACCATCGCGCTCAGCCGCTCGCTTTGAAGCTCGTGCAGCTTCTCCGGTGCCAGGCGCTCGATCGCGGGGTCCAGAACCGTGTAATCCGGAAGCGAGCTCATCGCGACCTCAGAACAATGCAGCGCGCCGGATCGATGCGACACATGACAACCTCGCCCACGCCAATCGAATCATCCTGGAACGCTGCCGGAAGGGTGGCTTTGAGTATGCGCGCACCGACTTGCACGTGACACTCGAGCGCAGCCCCTCGAAACACGATCCGCACGACGGTGCCTGACAGCAGGTTATCGGCTGAACACGTTGCGTCTTGCACAATCGTGAGATCTTCCGCGTGGATCGCGACGTCGATGCGCTCTCCCCTGCTGCAGGCGTCTCGGAGGTGGACCAGCAAACGACCTGCATCACTATCGAGTACGACGCGTGCCATCGAGTCGCTCCTGACCGACTCGACGGTGCCCGCGAGCACGTTTTCGGCGCCAAGGAATGACGCCACGAATGCCGTTCGCGGCCGCGCGTACAACGCTCGTGGTGTATCGCATTCGATGACGCGGCCAGACTCCATAACGGCGATGCGATCCGCCATCGCCATCGCCTCGGTCTGGTCATGCGTGACCGACAACGTCGTGATCCGAAGCCCTCGGACAAGATCGGAAATCTCGCGTTGCATCTCGGCGCGAAGGCGCGCGTCGAGGTTCGCGAGCGGCTCGTCGAGCAGGAGCAGCCGCGGCCGTCGCACGAGCGCCCGTGCCAGTGCAATGCGCTGCTGCTCTCCGCCTGACAACGTAGTCGCACGGCGACGCGCGAAATCCTGCATGCCGACGAGCTCAAGCGCGTGCATCACCTTTGCCGAGATCTCACCTTCGGACGATCGCGGCCGTCGCACTTGCAACGGATACGCAACGTTCGTAAAGACATCGAAGTGTGGCCAGATAGCGTACGACTGAAAGACCATTCCAATATCACGTTGGTATGCGGGTACATACACGCCACGGCCAACATCGGTGACGACCGTGTCCCCAATTCGGATCTCTCCGTCGTCAGCCTCATCGAGTCCCGCGACGCACCGAAGCATCGTGGACTTCCCGCTGCCGCTCGGCCCGAGCAGCGCCAGGAACTCGCCATCGTCAATATCGAGTTCGACTGCCTCCACCGCGGAGACGCTGCCGCGAGATGTCGAAAACGTCTTGCTGAGACGCCGAATTTTCAACATCGTCAGGCTGCTGCACGTCGCGCGACGAGTCCTACCGGCGCCATCGATACGACCAGCATCGTGGCGATTGCCGCGGCTTCGGCTGCATGACCATCCTCGAAAAACCGCCAGAGCATTACGCCCAGGACCATGTTGTCGCGGCTTCCGAGCACCATGCCGAGAGTGAACTCGCGTATTCCGACGATGAAGAGGAGGACGAAGCTTGTCGCGAGTGACGGCGCGATCAGCGGCAACACGATCCGCCGAATCGTCGTACTCCAGCGAGCACCGGATACAGCCGACGCGTGTTCCAATTCGCGGCCGATCTGCATCAGACCGGAGCGACTGATGCGCGTGCTCACCGCCAGACGGTACGAATAAGCCAGCACGAGGATCCAAATCGTTCCATAGATCGGAATGGGCGCCGACAAGTAGAGAATCATGGTGGCCAGCCCGGCGATCACGGACGGTATGCCGATGGACACGACACTGATGATGTCTACCAGTGTCCGACCAACGACACGCGTCCGCACGACGATCCAGGCGAGCAGGACGCCGACGGCGGTCACGACGATCGCGCTGAGGGTCGCGACCACAATCGTGTTCGCCACGGCGCGAGCGAACGTTGGGTCCGCGATGACGGTGCGATACGCGTCGAGGGTCGCGTGTTGCAACATTGACGTCGACAGCGGTGCATTCCCGACGATGCTCGTGCCGACGAGCGCGATCACGGGCAACACGGTGGCGACACAAAGATAGCTCCAGACCAACACGATGGCAGGCCACCGCCAGCGGCGCAGCGAGTAGCGCAGCACCCGATACCCGCGCGATGTGATCGTCACGTATCGATCGGCGTGTCTAACCAGGCGGTTGTAAATCGTCAGCAATGCGACGCCGACACCCAGGAACGGCAAGGCCACGGCTGCCGCGCGGCCGTACACCGGCAGTCCCGAATCAGGATTCAGCTCGTAAAAAATCCTGGTGCTGAACACGTCGATTCCCG
>WNGA01005309.1_pt1 | contig 18609 bp, 20 predicted proteins | sample 5400061 | NCBI WGS metagenome assembly WNGA01 (sample SAMN13153366, study PRJNA577476) | soil metagenome | isolation source: 100 cm soil or saprolite under grassland replicate 2 | place: USA:California | collected 2016-06-15 | reverse complement strand
GCGCAGCGTTCGCTGCGACGAGCTCCCGGTTCGCCGCGAGCGTGCGGCCGTCGCTGCGCTCGTGCAGAAAGGACAGGACGAAAGGAGTCACGGCTTGCCCCGACACGCTCTTTCGTTCCGCTTCCGCGAGCCCTTCCTCGATCAGGGGTTCGACGTCGTCGAGGCTTTCGTCCGGGGGGCGCGCGACGAGGATCCCGCCGCGGGCGAGCTCCCAGTGCGCGCGCGCGACGCGGGCGGCCTCCTCCGCGGAATCGACGCGGGCCGGAACCGGCGGCCCCCCGCGTGCGGAGTAGAACAGGGGCAGCTCATCCGTGCCGTAGCCGAGCAGCGGGACACCGAGGCTCTCCAGTAGTTCCACGGTGGCGGCCACGTCGAGCAGGGACTTGACGCCTGCGGAGACGACGAGGACCTGCGTGCGTGCGAGCTCGCCGAGGTCGGCGGAGACGTCGGGTGGATCGGGAAAGCCTCGGTGGACGCCGCCGAGTCCGCCGGTGCCCAAGAAACGGATTCCCGCGGCCGCGCAGACGGCGAGGGTTCCGCCGACAGTCGTCGCTCCGACCGCGCCCTGCACCGCGCAGACCGCGAGGTCGCGCGGACCAACCTTGCGCGCGGAGGAGTCGAACCGTTCCAGTTCGTCGGCCGACAGGCCGACACGGATCTCCCCGTCGAGCACGCCGATCGTCGCCGGCACCGCTCCGGCCGCACGCACCTGAAGCTCTGCTTCGAGCCCGACCGCGACGCCCTCACCCTCCGGAAATCCGTGCGCGACGAGCGTGGTCTCGAGCGCGACGACCGCGTCGGCGGTGCGCACCTCGTCGGACACGACGATCACGGCATCGCTCCCAACTTTGCGACGCAACGCGCCGCCGCCTCGACCGCCAGTTCCGGTCCGCCGACGAGAAAGCCGGCGGCGAGCGCGTCGCCGGCGCCGGTCGCATCCACGACGTCGCCCGCGCGCGGAGGAAGCTCGACCCGTTCGTCGCCGAGGACGAGCACGCCGCGCGCTCCCCGCTTGACGACGGCGGTCGGCGCGAGGCCGTAGGCAGCTCCGACGATCTCCCACTCCGGCTCGTTCGCGAAGATCACGTCGGGCCCAAGCGCTTCCAGTTGCTCGCGGAACTGCACGGGACCGTACGCGCGGATCTGTGTCCAGGCGGAGAGGTCGACGCTCACGCGCGCGCCCGAGGCCCGGGCAAGCTCGGTCGCGCGCAGCGCAGCGGCGTCGATCGGCGCGCCCAGGAGTGCGTAGCCGGAGATGTGGAGACAGTCGCATTCGAACCAGGCCGGGTCGAGCTCGTCCGGCTCGAGCTCGAGCGCAACTCTGCGATCGGAAGCCATAGTGCGCTCCCCGTCCGGACCGACGAGGGAGACGACGACGCCGGTTCGTCCGGTCGCTTGGCCGGCGAGTTCGACGCCGCGTTCCTCGAGCTCCGCGGCTACGAGCCGTCCCGCGGCGTCGTCGCCCCGCTTCGCCACGCATCGCGCTTCGACTCCCAGCGCCACCGCCCAGGCGGCGACGTTGGCCGCCTGGCCGCCCGCGCCGGTCTTCGTCGTAGCGCTCGCGTCGGCGCCGGGCGCCAGCGGGTCGCCGAGGTGCACGATCACATCCAGGAGCAGATCGCCAAGAGTCACGAGGAACACGGGTACGATCGTTCCATGGACGGCGAGGAGAGGCGCGGCCGTCTCAGCTCCTTCGTGGTGGGCGGGCTCGTCGGAGCTTCCGCAGCGCTGGCCGCGGCCCGGCGGAAGCGGCAGCGGCGACTGCCGCCGCGCCAGACGCCGCAGGGTCTCCAGGCCTTCGAGGGAGCCCCCTGCTATCGCGAGATCGTCGAGAAGGAGCGCGAGGAGCTAGAGCCGTGACTCCGCCCGCCGCAGCGCCTGCAGGTTGACGCCCGCATCGCCGATGTCCAGCCTGCGGCCCAGCCGCATGACGTCCTCCGAGACCGCCAGGTAGCGAGCCCGCGTCACGAGCGGGCGTCGCGAGCGGATCACGAGATACGGCCCGTAGACACGGCCTTCGAAGGAGGAGGCCGGCTTCGGTAACGCGAACGGAATCGTCTGCCGTTGGCGCGCGTTCGTCGTGTCGCTCGCGTCGAGGACCCAGACGCCGCGGCCCAGCGGCTCGGGGACGTCCTTCAGCGCGTCCGCGAGCAGCGCCGGGTCCGCGCGGGGGAGCGCATGGTCCGAGAAGGAGCGATCGCGCTCCCATGCCCGGAGATAGATCGGCTCGTAACCGAGGAGGACGTCGCCGGCGCGGCCCGTCGACGCAAGCCAGCGGGCGGCGGCGTCGCGTGCCTGGGGCTGGCCCGCGGGCTCGCCGTCGAAGAACTGCGGCGTCTTTCGGTGCGCCCAGGCGACTTCGCCGACGAGGATGACGGTCAGAGCGGCCGCGGCGAGCGCGGCGGTCAGCGGCGGCTGCAGCCGGCCGATCTCCACCAGCCCGACCGCGATCAGCACGCTCAGGAAGGGCAGCGCGAAGATCAGATGCCGCGACTCCGGCGAGATCGTCGAGCGCAGCGTGACGACCATGAACGTGATCGCCGGGACCGAGACGACGCAGGCTGTCAGCAGCAGGGCACTCCGCCGCCTCCGTCCGAGCCAAAGGGCACCGGCGAGTGCGAGCGCGAGGACCGGTATCGACCATGCGTCGTGTCCGGTGCTCAGGTCTCCGGCGACGATCCAGAGATAGTGGAGGACCGAGCCCACTGAGCCGAGGCGAGGGCCGCCGCCGCCGACGCCGACGTCGAACCGGTCTCTCAACACGACGTCGGCCCACCAGAACGGAATCCCGAGCACCCCGACGGCGGCCAGCGTCGCCACCGCCGGGCGCATGTGCTCGCGGCGGAGCAGCACGAAGAGTCCTTGCGCGGCGACGACGAGGAGCGCGTATGGATGGCTGGCGAGCAGCGCGACCAGCGCGAGCCCCCAGAGGGCGAAGCGCTTCCGTGTTCCGAGCTCGAGTGCCGAGAGGAGCGCGAGGAACGAGAGCAAGCTCGTGAAGAGGAACAGGCTGTACATCCGTCCGTAGATCCCGTGGAAGAGCATCACCCAGGTGCCCGAGGCGAGGACGGCGGCGACGAGCCCGACGATCCGGTCGGCGAGACGCAGACCAAGAAGTGCGATCAACGGCACGCTCGCGACGGCGAAGACGAGCGAGACGATTCGAAGCGCGGTCAGGCCGCCGCCGAGATGCGCGACCGCCCAGGCGAAGACGAAGTGGAGAGGTGCGCCGCCGCGCTCGCCGAGGACCGTGTGCAGGACGTCCCCGAACGAGCCGCGGCCGACGAAGAGCGCGAGTGCCTCGTCCTCGTGCGGCGGCCAGGCGCGCAGGAACCAGCCCAGGACGCCGGCGAGCGCGGCTGAGATGGCCGCCGTCCCGGCCCAGAAGACGTCGACGTCGTTCGCACGCGCGCGTGCACGCGCGACTGCGGAGGTGCGCGATGCGACCTCGATTACGGGCTCTTTCCGGGACGTTTCCAAGCCGATACCACTGCTAGCGTCTTTCATTCTCGTGCCTACCTACGAATACAAGTGCCCGAACGGGCACGTCTTCGAAGTCTTCAAGCGCATCGCCGAGCCGTCGCCGGAGGCGTGTCCGACCTGCGGCGCGTCGCCGGTCGAGACCGTGCTGTATCCGGTCCCCGTCCACTTCCGCGGCTCGGGGTTCTACTCGACCGACTACGGGCGCGGCGGGCGAAAGAAGGAACCGGCGAAGGAGTCGACCGAGTCCGGCTCGCCCGAGAAGAAGGACAAGCCGCCGGAGAAGAAGGCCGCCGAGGCCTAGCCGGTGCCGCGCGAAAGCTGCGCTTTCGCGCGGATTTGGGTACGCCCGCTTCGCGGGGTAAACGTGCGCGGGCAAGGCCCGCGCACGCTTCTGTCGGTTGGCGACGGCCGTGGTGCGCGGGCGGTGGCGCTTCGCGTCCCCGCCCGCGTTAGTCCGGCCTCCAGGTAGACCGGCTTTGCCTGATCTACCTTCCGGCCTTTAAGTCGGAGATGCGAGCGGCCGCGGCTTCGGCTCAGCGGAACCCGCGGTTGCCGACGACGCAACCGGGGCCAAATGGACCTGATCCGGGCGGCGGCGGCTGCGGTGCCGAGCGCCCCTGCACCATCTGAATCACTCCACGGTTTTCCTCGGACGCGACGATCACGGAGGCGCCGCCGAAATCCCCTGGAGTCCCACCGAGCCGGCAGTGCAGGGCATCCTTCTGACCTGCCCGCTTCAGCACCCACCCGAGCTGCACGAACTGCCAGGCGGAGAGGTCCGTGGTGAGCGGCTCGAGAAGATCGCTTCCGTCGAAGGGGAGCTTGACGAACATCGAGACGCCCAGCACCTTGCTCATGACCGCGCGCAGCACCTGCTGTTGTCGCTCGCCGCGCGTGATGTCGGACTCGGACGGGTCGAGCCGGTTCTCGCGGATGCGGGAGTAGATGAGCGCCCGCTTCCCGTCCATGTGCTGGTTGCCCTTCGCGAAGCGGTAGCCCTGCCACGAAGCGCACCGCGTCCGGTTGTACGGGCAGTCGAACTTGTTGGACAGGATCGGCTCGGGAACGTTGATGTCGATGCCGCCGATGTTGTCGATCAGATGCTTGAAGCTCCGAAAGTCGACGATCATCACGTGATTGATCTCGAGTCCCGTAAACGTCTCGATCGTGCGGATCGCCAGGTTCGTCCCGCCGAGCGGCAGTGCCGCATTGATCCGGTCCTCGCCGTAGCCGGGAATCGGTACGCGTAGGTCACGGGGAATCGACAGGTAGACGAGCCGGTGGCGGCTCGGATCCGTCCGCAGGACGATGATCGAGTCGGTGTGGTTCAGGCCGACCCGGCGGTCGGTGTTCTCGTGGTCCCGGCCGAGCAGCAGGATGTTGGTCGAGTGCGAGAGCAGCATGCCGTTCTGATTCGCAAGCACCGGCGGGACGTTGTCGTCGAGCCGTGCGTTCGCCTTCGCGACGCCGCTACGGAACGAGAGGTAGCCGGCGACCGACCACACGATCATGAGGAAGAGGAAGACGAGGAGTCCCAGGCCGATGCGTCGCTTCCAGCTCCAGCGTCGTCGCGGTCTGCGGATCCTCGGCGGCCGGGGCCCGCGTCCGTCCCGCGCGGGCCGCGTCTGCGGCCGTTCCAGCGGCACCTTGCCCTTGACGCGTCCTCCACGGTAGACGCGATAGGGCTTCTCTCCGGTCGCCATCGAGGGAGTAGGGTAGCCGCGCGGTTTGGACGGACAACGCGTCATCGGCGTCGACCTCGGCGGCACGAAGATCCTGGCGGGAGTTGTCGATCGGGAGGGACGGGTCGAGCAGCGCCGCGAATATCCGACCCCGTTGGGATCGCAGGACGAGCTTCTGGCGGGACTCGACGTCGCTGTCGAGGAGATGCTCGGCGAGGAAGTCGTGGCGCTCGGCTTCGGAATCCCTTCCCCGGTCGACCAGCGCACCGGCCGCGCCCAACAGGCCGTCAACATCCCGCTCGGCGACTCCATCGATTTCCGGGGTCGGATGGCGGAGCGCTTCGCGCTGCCTGTGGGGATCGAGAACGACGCGAATGCTGCGGCCTATGCGGAATTTCACTTCGGGGCAGGGCGTGAGGCGCGGACGATGGTGATGCTCACCCTGGGGACGGGTTGCGGCGGCGGCGTCGTGATCGATGGACAGCTGTATCGCGGCTGGGCGGAGTTCGGGCACATGGTGATCGAATACGACGGACTGCCCTGTCAAGGGACGTGCACGGGGCGGGGCCACCTCGAGCCGTACGTGACCGGAATTGCGGCGACGAAGCTGGCGCGAGAGGTTTTCGGGCCGGCGGTGGACGCGCATCGCCTCGTACGCCTGGCCACCGAGGGCGAGTCGCGGGCGGTGGAGATCCTCGATGGCATCGGGCGCCATCTCGGCGTCGGGATCGGCAGCCTCGTGAACATTTTCAACCCGGAGCTGGTCGTGATCGGGGGTGGTTTCGCGGCCGCCGGCGACTTCGTGCTCGACCCGGCGCGCGAGGTCGTGCGCCGCGAAGGCCTCGCCGGGGCCGGAGAGCGCGTGCGGATCGTGCGTGCGGAGCTCGGAACAGCCGCCGGACTGATCGGCGCCGGGCTCGTAGCGTTCGATTCTCTCGCTTAGATGCCGCTCGCCGTTTGCGCGACACCGATCGGGAACCTCGACGACGTTACGTTGCGCGTGCTCGAAGAGCTCCGTTCCGCGGACGTCGTCCTCTGCGAGGACACGCGCCACACGCGCGTGCTGCTCGACCGGCACGGGATCTCGGCGCGCCTGCTCTCGTACCACGAGCACAACGAGGCGAAGCGCACGGCGGAGGTCTTGCCGCGCCTGTCGGCGGGTGAGCGCGTCGCGCTGGTCAGCGACGCGGGCTTGCCGGGCATCAGTGACCCAGGGGCGCGGTTGGTCGGGGCCGCGCTCGACGCAGGCGTACCGGTGACGGTGCTGCCGGGCGCTTCCGCCGTGGACACGGCGCTCGTTGCGAGCGGGTTTGCGGCGGATCGATACCAGTTCGTGGGCTTTGTGCCCCGTGGCCCGCGGGCGCTCGCGGCCCTGTGGGATGAGCTCGCGGGCTGGCCGCACCCCGTCGTCGCCTTCGAGTCGCCTCGGAGGCTGCCCGCGACGCTGCGCTCGTTGGCTGATGCATGGCCGGAACGCGAGGTCACCGTTTGTCGTGAGCTGACGAAGCGATTCGAGGAGGTCGTTCGTGGAACCGCGGCCGAGGTCGCGGCGCGGTTCCCCGAGCCACCGAAAGGTGAGATCACGCTCGTACTCGGCCCCGGGGCGGCGCGGGCGGATGACGCGCAGGCGCTCGAGGCCGTGGCCGAGCTCGTGGCCGCAGGCGTGCCGCGCCGCCGTGCTGCCGAGGTCGTGGCCCGGTTGACGGGGAGCTCGCGGAACGAGCTCTACCGCCGTACCTTGTAGCCAGTATTGACAACAGCAGACGGCCCCGCTACGGTTGCCTAGTTCACAAATCTGGCAACAAGGAGGAAATCGTGCGGCGTTTCGTTCTCGTGACCGTGTGCGCGCTGCTGCTACCCGTGTCCGTCGCGCGCGCGTGGACCTGGCCCGTCGACGGGCCAGTGCTGCGACCGTTCTCGTTCGATCGCGCCCATCCGTACGCCGCCGGTCAGCACCGCGGCATCGATCTCGGCGCGCCCGGCGGTCATCCTGTCCTCGCTCCGGCGAAGGGAGTGGTCTCGTTCGCCGGCACGGTTCCGGGCGGCGGAAAGACAGTTTCGATCCAGACACCGTTCGGCTACACCGCCACGCTCGTCCACCTGGGGTCGATCGGTGTGACCCGGGGCGCGCTCGTCGGGGAAGGCTCCGTCGTCGGAGCTGTGGGGCCGAGCGGCGACGTCGATCTCGCCGAGCCGTTCGTCTACTTCGGCGTGCGCGTCACGAGCGATCCGCAGGGTTACGTCGATCCGTTGTCGTTGCTGCCGACGCGCGCGACGCCCTCCGCGCGCGCTCCGGAGGAGTCCCCGGCCGCCTCGTCCGAGCTGGTAGGAGCCGCTCCCGTAACGGTTCCTGCGGCCACCGCTGCCGCGACCGAGACGGCGCCTGCGACAGCGCCGGCGGTCGGCCGACCGACCGAGGTCACACCGGCCACGACCGGGTCCGCTGCGCCGTTCACCGCGGTTGTCGCGACGGCCGAATCGTCGCCCGTGACGGGGACGCAACCTACGATCGAGAGCGTTGAGCAGCCGGCAATGCGTCCCGAGACGCGACCCGATACGGCCGGCCTGCGCGTGGTCCGGCCGATCGGTCTCCCGCAAGTTGCCTGGACGCGCTCTCGGCCTCTTCACGCTGGGGCTGTCGTGAGGCCTGCCCGAAGCGCGGACGTCGCCGATGCGGCGGGAGAGTCCACAGCGCACACCGCCCCGACTGTGTCTGCTCAGCCGGTCCGGGGTGAAGGTCATGTCCCCGAGCGTCCGCTGGACGAGGCTGCGGCTATGCGCTCGCGTGGCCGCTCCGGCTGGATTCTCCCGGCGGGACTTGCGGCAGCCGCAGTTGTCTTGCTGTTTCTGCTGCGTCTGGCGCTGTGCCGAGCCCCGCTCGACACGCTCCCTATCATGGAATCGAATGAGCTTCTACCTGACGACACCCATCTATTACGTCAACTCGACGCCGCACATTGGCCACGCGTACACGACGATCGCGGCCGACATCCTCGTGCGCCATCACAAGCAGCGAGGCGAGGAGACGTTCTTCCTGACCGGCACGGACGAACACGCCTCGAAGGTCTACCGGGTGGCCGAGGAGCGGGGGCTCGACCCGAAGACGTACGTCGACCAGATCGCCGAGTCCTGGAAAGAGCTGCCTAGGACCGTCGGTGCCGACTACGACTTTTTCATCCGCACGAGTGACGAGGGACATAAGCGCTTCGTCCAGGAGTTCATTCAGCGCATCTACGACAACGGGCACATCTACCAGGACGTCTACGCGGGTCTGTACTGCGTGGGCTGCGAGGCATTCAAGACGGAGGCGGAGCTCGTCGACGGGAAGTGCCCCGAACACGGCACCGTGCCGGAATGGATCGAAGAGACGAATTACTTCTTCAGGCTCTCCGCCTTTCAGGAGCGGCTGCTTGAGTTGTACGACTCGCGGACCGACTTCGTTCTGCCGCGATTCCGCTACAACGAGGCCCGATCGTTCATCGAGGGAGGTCTCCAGGACTTCAGCCTCAGCCGCGCGGGTCAGCCGTGGGGCGTCCCGATTCCCTGGGACGAGAGCCAGGTTGTCTACGTCTGGGTCGACGCGCTGATCAACTATCTCAGTGCGCTGACATACGCTCGCGACGGCGAAGATCTACGGATCAAGTTCTGGCCCGAGGCCCGGCACCTCCTTGGCAAGGACATCTTGCGTTTCCATTGCGTCTACTGGCCCGCGCTTCTGCTTGCTGCAGGCTACGACCTCCCAAAGCAGCTGTTCGTGCACGGCTACTTGCTTCTCGACGAGCAGAAGATCTCGAAGTCTCTAGGCAACGTCATCGATCCTCTCGATCTCGTCGACGTCTACGGCAGCGACGCTGTCCGCTTCTGGGCGGTACGCGCAGTGTCATTCGGGCAGGATGGCAACGTCACGGTCGAGAGCCTTCACGAGCGGTACGACCGCGAGTTGGCGAACGATCTCGGCAATCTCGTCTCGCGGACGACCGCGATGATTGCCCGCTACCGTGACGGCCGGATCCCCGCTACAGCCGGCGCAACAGCCTTGTCCGAGCCGATCCGGGCTGTCGCACGCGACGTGCCGCATCGCCTCGACACATTCGACGTCACCGGTGCGGTCGACGTGATCTGGGAGCTCGTCCGAGCACTCAATCGATATGTCGAGCAGACGAAGCCGTGGGAACTGGCGAAGGACGACGCGCGCGCATCTGAGCTCGACAGTGTTCTCTACGACCTCGCTGACGGTCTTCGGGTGGCCACGATCGCGCTCTGGGCATATCTGCCCGAGACGGCCCCGCGCATTCTGCGCGCGCTCCGGCAGCCGGAGGACTTCAGGTGGGAGAACGTCGAGGCCGGGCGCACGATTGCAGTGGAAGGTATCGAGCCCGCGACGCCGCTCTTTCCGCGCGTGGACGCTCCCACCGCCGCCGCGTGATCGACACGCATGCGCACCTCGATGCGCTTGACGATCCGGCGGGGGCGGTTGCGCGCGCGTGTGCGGCCGGCGTCGACCGGATCGTCGCGATCGGGTCCGGTCTCGCATCGGCGCGGACGACCGTGGAGATCGCTGAGCGCGAGGACGGCGTCTTCGCGGCGGTTGGGATCCACCCGCACCAAGCCGCCGACGGCGAGTCACTCGAGGACCTCGCCGGGCTCGTGGACGAAAAAGTAGTCGCGGTCGGCGAGATCGGGCTCGACTTCTACCGGGACTACGCGCCGCGCGATGATCAGCGGCGCGTCTTCGCCACGCAGCTCAGGCTCGCCGCCGAGCTTGGCAAGGCGGTGATCGTCCACAGCCGCGCGGCGGACGAGGAGACGGCGGCGATGCTCGCCGGCTTCGAGGGGACCGTCGTCCTTCACTGCTTCTCGTCACCGGGCCTGCTGCCGGTCGCGCTGAAGCGCAGCTACTACATCTCCTTCGCCGGCAACGTCACGTATCCGAAGGCGACGGAGCTGCGCGATGCCGCCGCGCAAGTCCCAGCAGAACGCATCCTCGCCGAGACCGATTGCCCCTACCTAGCGCCGCAGCCCGTACGCGGGAAGACGAACGAGCCCGCGTACGTCGTCCACACCGTCGCTGCCCTTGCGGACACACGCGGGGAGGCCACCGACGAGCTTGCCCGCCGGATCGACGCGAATGCCGCGGCCGCCTTCGGCCTCCCGTGAGCGTCCGGGCGAAGAGGGAGCTTGGCCAGCACTTCCTCGTCGACGAGAACATCCTCGGCGTCATCGGTCGGCTCGCCGAGCTCCGGGACGACGATGTCGTGCTCGAGATCGGGCCCGGCTTAGGTGTGTTGACGACGTATCTCGCGGACCGCGTCCGGCAGGTCTACGCCGTCGAGCTGGACGCCTCGCTCGGCCCCCAGCTCATCGATCGTCTGGCGGGCCGGCCGAACGTGGAGCTCCGGTTCGGGGACGCTCTGAAGCTCGACCTCGCGGAAACGGCTCCCGGCGCGACGAAGCTCGTCGCGAATCTGCCGTACAACATCGCGACGCCGCTGATCGTGGAGAGCTTCGACCGCCTTCCGGAGATCGGCCTGTGGTGCGTGATGGTGCAGCGCGAGGTTGCCGATCGTCTCTTCGGCGAGCCTTCCACGAAGGCGTACGGCGCCGTGTCGGTGTTGGTTCAGCTCGCAACTGAACGGACCGGGTACCACCCGGTGTCGCGCACGGTGTTCCGGCCCCGCCCGAACGTGGACTCGGCGCTCGTCGCTTTCCGCCGCACCGGCCTGCCCGACGATTTCGCGCGGGTCAAGCAGGTCGTCGAGGCTGCCTTCGCTCACAGACGCAAACGCCTGGCCAATTCGCTCGAGCTCGCAGGACTCGTGGACCGCTCCCGGGCAGAGACTGCGATTGCGCGCCTCGGAAAGCTCGCAACCGTCAGGGCGGAAGAGCTCACGCCTCCGGAATTCCTCCAGCTCGCGGAGGCGCTGCACTGAAGCGAGCGGCTGCCGCGGCGAAGATCAACCTGGCGCTCGCCGTCGGGCCCCGTCGTCCGGACGGGCGACACGAGCTCGTCACCGTCTATCAGCGCATCGCGCTTTCGGACCGCATTGCGGTTGAGCGGTCGACGAAGCTCCGCGTGGTCGGCTTCGCAGGGGACACGCTCGTCCACCGCGCGCTCGAGCGCGTCGCGGGTGGCGACGGGAGCGGCTTTGCGGCCCGGATTCAGAAGCGCATCCCCATCGCGGCCGGACTGGGCGGCGGGAGCTCGGACGCCGCGACGGCGCTCCGGCTCGCCAACGAGCTCCGCGACGATCCGCTCCCCGAGGAGGAGCTCCGCGCGCTGGCCCGCGAGCTCGGTGCAGACGTTCCCTACTTCCTCGCGGACGGCCCGCAGCTCGGCACGGGGGACGGGACCGAGCTCACGTCGCTCGAGCTCCCGCAGGACTACTGGATCCTGCTGGTCCTCCCCCGCGGTGCGAGGAAGATCTCGACACAGGACGTCTACGCCGCTTTCGACGTGCGTAGCGGCGAGCAGGGTTACGAGGAGCGCAGGGCAAACGTCCTCGACGCGCTCGCCGGCGTTCGTCGCCCACGCGACCTCGCCGCGCTCCCGCCGAACGACCTCACGTCGTCACCTTTGGCCGACGAGCTACGCGCGCTGGGAGCCTTCCGCGCGGACGTGACCGGTGCAGGTCCAGCCGTCTACGGATTGTTCTTGCACGGCGATCAGACCCGCGCAGCGCAGAGGCGCATTTCCCCCAAAGGGCGCACGTGGCTCACGGCACCAGCGTGGTACCGTTGACCACATGGCGTACAGCCAGCCCATGATCGAGGCGGGCAGCACGCGCATCGGCCGATGGCTGCGCGCCCGACGCCTCCGTCTGGCTCTCTGGGTTGCGGTCGTGGAGGGCCTGATCGTCGCACTCACGCCTGACCTGACGCGCTGGACCGTCCTGGTCCTCGCGGCAATCGTGCTCGCCTTCTACATCGTCGCCGGTCGCAACATGAGCTGGGACGTCGCTCGCCAGCTCTCGTGGATCGCCGCAGCCTCGCAAGCGCTCGCGATCCTCGTGGTGATCCTGGCGTTCATCGTCTGGGTCAGCGCAATCGTTCTCGTAGCGATCTTCGCGATCATCGCGCTCGTCTATCTCTTCTCGGACTACAAACGCACCTAACCAGCTCTTTGGGGCGTGGCCAAGTGCTAAGGCGCCGCTTGCGGCGCCGACCATCAAGGTCGTGGCGACTTTGCTGCCACGACCGCGTCGAACAACGCCTGCGAATGAGTGCAACACTGGCGCCGATACTTCCCTTTGCGATGGGGCGTAGCCAAGAGGTAAGGCAGCGGGTTTTGGTCCCGCGATCCCAGGTTCGAATCCTGGCGCCCCAGCTCTGATGACGCCCGAGCTCGCAGCTGTAGTCATGGCCGCCGGCCTCGGCACGCGCATGAAGTCGGCGACGGCGAAGCACCTGCATCCGCTGCTCGGGCGCCGCCTCGCGGACTGGGCCGTGGAGGCGGTCCGCCCGCTCGGCGCCGATCCGCTCGTTGTCGTCGTGTCACCCGAGGCCGTGGACGCCTTCGACGGAGTCGAGGTCGCTGTTCAGGAACGACCACTCGGGACCGGCGACGCGCTCCGTGCTGCACGGAGCAGCGTCGAAGACGCGCAGAGCGTGCTCGTCGTCTCGGGCGACCACCCGCGGCTCAGCTCCGAGCTGCTGCAGCAGCTCGTTGCCGAGTACCGATCGTCGGGCGCGACCGCGACGGTGCTCTCGTTTGAGCCGGACGACCCGCGCGCGTACGGGCGCATCGTCCGCGACGGCGACGGGCGCCTGGCCGCGATCGTCGAGCATGCCGACGCTGACGAACGCCAGCACGCGATCCAGGAGGTCAACTCGTCTATCTATGTCTTCGCCGCCGACAAGCTCTGGCCGGCGCTCGACCGCATCGAGCCGGCCAACGCGCAGGGTGAGCTGTATCTCACCGACGCTGTGCGGCTGCTCGTCGAGGGCGGGGAGGAGGTCACCGTGTTCAAGGCTCCCAATGCGGACGAAGTCGAGGGTGTGAACACACGCGCCGAGCTCGCGGAGGCGGCGGCTTTCTTACGCGCGCGCGTGAATAAAGCGCACATGCTCGCGGGGGTCACGATCGTCGATCCGGAAACGACGTGGATCGATCCCGAGGTCGAGCTCGAACCCGATTCGACCATCCACCCGTTCACCGTGCTGCGCGGCCGCACGCGAGTGAGCGCTGGCGCGGAGGTCGGGCCGCATGCGGTTGCCGTCGACGCCGAGATCGGGCCGGATGTCCAGGTCGGTCCGTTCTGCTATCTCCGACCTGGTACGAAGCTCGGTCCGGGCTCGAAGGCGGGGACCTTCGTCGAGATCAAGAATGCGGAGATCGGCGCCCGCGCCAAGGTGCCGCACCTCTCCTACATCGGCGACGCGGAGATCGGCGAAGACACGAATATCGCAGCCGGCAACATCACGGCCAACTATCCTCATGAGCCCGCCCGAGCGAAACAGAGGACGAAGATCGGTAGGAACGTCAGGACCGGCATCCACAATGGTTTCGAGGCACCGATCGAGATCGGGGACGACGCATGGATTGCAGGTGGTTCGTACATAACAGAAGATGTCCCTCCCGAATCGCTCGCTGGATTCCCGCCGACGCAGATCACGAAAGAGGGCTACCTCCGTGGAAAGCGCAACGACTGAGCTGACCCGCCTGCCCGGGCTCGAGGTCGCCGAGACCAAGCCGGAGGTCAAGCCCGAGCACTGGATCGAGCGCGGTCCGTCCAAGCGGCTGATGCTCTTCTCGGGCCGCTCGCACCCGGAGCTGGCCCAGAAGATCGCCGGCAAGCTCGATATCCAGGTCGGCGACGTCTCCCTGCGCACGTTCGCCGACGGCAACACCTACTGCCGCTACGAGGAGTCGATCCGCGGCGCCGACCTCTTCATCGTCCAGACGAGCTCCCCGCCCGTCGACCAGCACCTCATGGAGCTCCTGATCATGATCGACGCCGCGAAGCTCGCCTCCGCGAAGCGGATCACGGCCGTCCTGCCGCTCTACCCGTACTCGCGCCAGGACAAGAAGTCTCGGCCGCGCGAGCCGATCACGGCGAAGCTGATCGCGGAGATGCTCCAGACCGCAGGCGCCGACCGCGTCCTCACGATGGATCTCCACGCCGGACAGATTCAGGGTTTCTTCGACGTGCCGGTCGACCACATGACCGCGCTGCCGATGCTGGCCCAGTACTTCCGCGACCTCGGCCTCCCGGAGGAGCTCGTGGCCGTCGCCCCCGACACGGGCCGAACGCGCCTGGCGAGCAAATTCGCGGAGATGATCGGAGGCGATCTCGCCGTGCTGCAGAAGGACCGCCCGGCGCACAACGTCGCGCACATCACGAACGTGATCGGCGACGTCGAGGGGAAGTGTGCGGTGATGACCGACGACATGGTCGACACCGCCGGGACGCTCGTCGCCGGCGCCCAGTTCCTCAAGGATCACGGGGCCAAGAAGGTGTACGCCTGCGCGACGCACGGAATCTTCTCGCCGCCCGCGATCGAGCGCATCGAGGAGAGCCCGCTCGACAGCGTCGTCGTCACCGACACGGTCCCCATCAATCCGCTGACGAAGCCCGAACGCGTCACCGTCCTGACGGTGGCCGACATCCTGGCCGAGACCATCCACAACGTCTTCGCCGACGACTCGGTCTCGGCGATCTTCGGCGACATGAACGCCCTTTTCTAGAAGTGCCCGCCAGGCTTTAGCCTGGCGTGGTTGGAGGCTCGACCGGAGTCGCCGCCCTAACGTCGTCCTCAAAGACCAGCGCTACCTTGCGCGCGTGAGGCGCCTGCTCCTGCTGGCAGTCATCGGCGCTGCGTTGGCGGGCAGTGGACCCGGCCACATCCACGCGTTGAACTGCAACCCGAACGGCGCATCGCAGGACCGGTTCCCGGCCTGGTCTCCGAGCGGCGACACGATCGCGTTCATGCGTCAGCAGACGGGGTGCGACGCGCCGCCCGAGTCCATCGGGTTCGTGTCGCCCGGCAGCGCCGAGCAGATCTATGGAGCCGACGGCAGGAGGACGAGCGGCTCCGCCCAGTTGGGCGCCCAGCGGCTTGGCCGTCGCGTACGGGCGTGACCGGGAATCGGTTGGCGTCATCGCACCGACCGGGCCCGTCGGCGACGACGGGCCGGGCGTGGTCCCTTCCTGGGCGGGTGACAAAATTGCCGTCACTGTTGGATCGTCGCTTGAGCTGATCGAGCTGTTGAGCAGTGTGCGCCGCGTCCTCGTGCCCGCTTACGCCAAGCCGACGCAGAGCACAGGTGTCGCGGCCTGGTCACCGATCGGACCCGCCTTGCCTTTGGCGTGATGCTCGACGTCGGCGAGGGCGCGATCGGCGTCGTCAACGCGGACGGCTCCAAGTTCGGAGTCCTTGCGCGCGGTGCGAACCAGTCCGTCAATCCGACCTGGTCTCCGGACGGGCAGACAATCGCCTTCGAGACGAACCGCGACCGGGACTTCGAGATCTACTCGGTGCGCCTCGACGGCAGCGACCTCCGGAACCTCACTCACGCGCCGCAAGGTGACGACCGCATGCCTGCGTGGCACGGGAACACGATCGCGTTCATCAGCAACCGCGACCGTTCACCTCGCGACCTCTACGGGTTCGCGCTCTTCACGATGTCACCGGACGGATCGAACCTCCACTGGCGCACCTGACGGCGCGAAGATCGCGTTCGCTTCGGGACGCGAATGCCTCCGTTGGGGCATCTATGTCATGGACCTCGCCGCGGAGCGCTCCGCCGGATCACGAACCAGTGCATGTTCGACGGAACCCGTGGCGACGACGTCCTCAGCGGCACACCCTTCAAGGATTTCCTCGACGGGTACGGCGGCAACGACGAAGTGTTCGGCCTCCAGGGTCCGGATCTGCTGAGAGGCGAGGTTGGGAACGACCACCTCAACGGCGGCCCCGGCGCCGACGTGCTCGTCGGCGGGCCGGGGAACGACGTCGTCAACGGCGGCGACGGGAACGACCGAGTGATCGTGGAACGAGGGCACGACCGCGTCTCGGCAGGCGGAGGCAACGATCTAATCGAAGGCGTCAATCGCTCGCGCGACGTGATCTCTTGCGGTCCTGGGCGCGACACGGTCTTCGCGGATCCGAACGACCGTGTCGCGCGGGACTGCGAGCGCGTCCGGCGCGGCTGAAGCCGCGCGGTTTCCGGAACCCGACTGCAGGTTAGGACCGCGGCATGAGACGAGGGCCCAGTCTTCTAGCGATCGTATGGGTGGGCATCGGCGTCGCGATCGCCGCAACCCACGACTACTTCGAGCACGTGAACGGGTGGAGAGGGGTGCTGTCGGCGGTCTTCGCCATCTTCCTCTGGCCGCTCGTCCTGCTCGGAATCAACCTGCACATCAGGAAGTAACGGCTACACTTCGCCGCCGGAATGGCCGGCGAACGAATCAAGCTGCAGGTCAGGGAGCGCGAACGGCGTGGTTCCGCCGATGCCCGCCGCCTCCGCCGCTCTGGCTTCATCCCGGGAGTCCTTTACGGCAACGGGAGGAAGCCCTACGCGATCTCCGTCCCGGAGCGGGAGCTCCGCCGCGTCCTGACCGGCGACGGTGGTCTCCACGCGATCCTCGACGTCGTGCTCGAGGGCCAGCAGACCACGCACGCTTCGATCCTCAAGGACTACCAGCAGGATCCGATCCGCGGCCACATCTCGCACGTGGACCTGCAGGAAGTCCGGCTCGACCGGCCCATCCAGGCGAGCGTCAACGTGCAGCTCGTCGGCGAGCCGGCGGGCGCAAAGGAGGGCGGCGTCCTCTCGCAGGTGCAGCGCGAGATCAACGTCGAGGCGCTGCCGATGGAGATTCCGGAGCACATCGACCTCGACGTCAGCGGGATGGCGATCGGCGACACGCTCCGCCTGGCCGACCTGGCCCAGATCGAAGGCGTCACCTACCTCGACGATCCCGAAGACACCGTGCTCGCCACGGTCGGGCTGCCGACCAAGATCGAGGAGCCGGAGCCCGAGGAGCTCGAGGAAGGCGAGGAGCTGCCGGAGGGCGAGGTCCCCGAGGAGGAGCGGCCCGAGGGTGCGGCCGAGCAGCCTGCCGAGCCCGGCGCGGAGGCTGCCTCCGGGTCCGAGGGCGAGCCCGGCACCACACCCGGCTAGATGCGCCTCCCGTGGCGCCGAGGCGACCGCGCCTCGTCGCTCGATCTGCTCGTCGTCGGCCTGGGCAATCCCGGCCGCGAATACTCCGGTCACAGGCACAACGTCGGCTGGATGGTCGTCGACGAGCTGGCGCGCCGACACGGCGCCTCCTGGAAGGGGAAGTTCTCGGGCCGTCTCGCCGAGGTGCGGCTGGACGGACACCGCGTCGGCCTCCTCAAGCCGGAGACGTACATGAACGAATCCGGCCGGTCGGTCGGCGCCGCTGCGCGCTTCTACAAGCTCGAGCCGGACGCGATCCTGGTCGTCCACGACGAGATCGACCTCGAGCCCGGCCGGCTGCAAACGCGGAAGGGCGGCGGCCTTGCGGGCCACAACGGCCTGCGCTCGATCGCCGCGCACCTGCGGTCGCAGGATTTCCTGCGCCTCCGCGTCGGCGTGGGACGCCCGGGACGAGGGGACCCGCGGCCGCCGGCCGACTACGTTCTCTCGAACTTCACGCCCGACGACGACGCTGAGTCGATTGTCGCCCGCGCCGCCGACGCGGTGGAGGCGCTCGACGCCGAGGGCCTCGAGCGCGCACAGGCGCGGTTCAACTGAACCGCGACGACGTCCTCGACGTCCTCGCCCGGCTGCGCACGGACGGGATCGACGTGTGGGTCGAGGGCGGCTGGGGCGTCGACGCACTGCTGGGCGGGCAGACACGTCCGCATGACGACCTCGATCTCGGCGTCCGCTTCGAGGACGTCGATCGCATTTGCGCCGTCCTGTCCGAGTTCGAGCGGTCCAACGACGATTGGCCTGCGAGCTTCGTCCTCCGTGACCGCGAGGGCAGGAAGGTCGACTGCCATCCACTGCAGTTCGACGAGCGCGGCGACGGGTGGCAGGCGAATGTCGCAGGCGGCGTGCCGTACCGCTGGCCGCGCGAGGGCTTGCAAGCGCGGGGACGAATCGGAGGCGTCCAGGTTCCATGCATCTCGCCGGAGCTCCAGGTCCGGTGGCACGTCTACTCCGAGTTCGACGACGTCGACTGGCTCGACGTCCGGCATTTGTGCAAACGCTTCGGCCTCGAGGTGCCGCCGCAGTGCCGCGAGCGACCGGGGTTCGTCGCCGCGAAGCGCGCCGCGCCTACCGTCTGAAGCGCAGCCACAGCTTCTCGTAGTGCTCGGCGGCGCCGAGGATCGCATCTATCCGGCCGCTACCATGCCATGCGCCGAACCGACGGGTTCGGCCTTTCGTCATGGACCAGCCGATCCTGCACCCATTCGTCCGCGAGCTGCGTGAGAGCGAGCGTCTCAGCGCTTTCGCGGAAGCGTTCCC
>WNGA01010506.1_pt1 | contig 18610 bp, 11 predicted proteins | sample 5400061 | NCBI WGS metagenome assembly WNGA01 (sample SAMN13153366, study PRJNA577476) | soil metagenome | isolation source: 100 cm soil or saprolite under grassland replicate 2 | place: USA:California | collected 2016-06-15 | reverse complement strand
ATCGATCCTACCCGTAGTTGCACTGATCGTGGTACGAGAAGGAGCACACAGGCGGGCTGATCCGCCGTCGCTCAATCGAGTATTGCTAGGTCAACGCGAATTTCTCTACCCTTAGGTGGTGTGGGCGACTGCGAGAATGAAGCGGCGAAAATGTGAGCGAATTGCGGCCCATGCTCTGGGAATTACAACCACTTAGCAGAATCCAATAAACCTCTTGACAGATTTTCAATTGTGGGCTATATGCTTGCGGATTGAGACGTATCAATTTTGGTGGAAGTCAGGAGGCCACATATGAAAAAGCTGAGTCTTAGTGTAGCTATCCTTTTGGTGCTCCTTCAGACAGGGTGGGCGCAGGGTAGCGGTGAAGGATCAATTTACGGCACTGTTGCTGACGCTTCGGGAGCAGTGATTCCCGGCGCAGACGTGACTGTCGTGAACGATTTGACTGGGCTGACTCGAAACACCACCACTGATGACAACGGGTCTTTCCGTGTGGACTTCCTTCGGCCTGGTGAGTATCGCCTTGAAATCCGAAAGCAAGGTTTTGAAACTGCGAAACTAACCAACATCAAGCTCTTAGTAGGTCAGATCCGGAAAGTGGATTCTGCCTTGAACGTTGGTTCAATTTCTTCAGAAGTAACTGTCAGTCAAGAAGGGGTCGCGCTAAACACGACAAACGGGACCCGGGGCGATGTTATTGAGAAAAATGAGATCTCCAACCTTCCGTTGAATGGCCGGGAGTTTCTCCCTTTAGCTACGCTGGTTCCGGGAGCATACAGTGGAACTAGGCCCCTGGATGTTCCGGTTGGTGCAAAGGGGAATTTCGTTGCTGGCTATAACGGAGCACGTGGAAACCAGAATTCTTTTTATCTCGATGGGGGAGTCAACACGTCACCACAGGCGAATAACATGATTTCATCTCCGTCGGTTGAGGCCATCCAAGAATTCCGGGTCCAGACAGATCAATACGCTGCCCGCTATGGTCAAGCCGCTGGCGGTATCATTAGTGTCATCACTAAATCGGGAACCAATGCCTTTCACGGTTCACTTTATGAATATCATCGTGACAAGGCCCTAGATGCACTTCCATTCTTCTACACTGGGACTCGCAAAGACTTGCCCAACCGCTTATGGAACCAGTTCGGGGGTTCAATCGGTGGACCGGTTTGGGCCCCGATATTTGGTGAAGGTGGGCCATCCTGGTGGAAGGGCAAAGATAAGCTGTTCTTCTTTTTTAATGCGGAATTCTTCCCCCAGCTAGCTTCACAGGAAAAAATCGGTTTTGCTCCTACTGCAGCCGAACGAGTTGGGGATGTACGCAATTCCATTAATCCATGGTCAGGTCAACCAGTTGTGTTGACGGATCCTCACACGGGAGAAATCATTCCCAGCGGAATCTTGCCAGATAGCCTCAAGTCTCCAGTCGGCATTGCCCTGATGAACCTGTGGCCCGAACCCAATTACCCTCAAAATCCGGCGTTCAACTATCGTGTTTTTCGACCGGTGCGGAACAGCGTTCAAAAATATTTGTTACGAATTGATGCGAACTTTTCTTCCAACAATTCTCTTGCCGGTACCTTAAATTGGGGCAATTCCGATCAGGGCGTGGCGGGATTCATCGACTATGGTGACAAGATCCAAACTGACCATGATCGAACGGTAACGACGCACTTTACCCACATCTTCAGTCCCAGCTTCGTCAGCATCACCGGCTTTACTTTCAACCAGGATTTCTATGGGGACCGCTATAGGCTAGCGGAGAAGAACTATGGAGTTGAGCTAGGAATGGATCCTAGCGTGAATAAGAATCCGGGTATGCCTTGGATCCTTTTGTTCACTCAGGGATCGCAGTTTTTCACATTTGGTGCTGCCGGTGATAACAAGAATTTCACTCGGCAGGGGCAGATCTACGAAGACATGTCTTGGCAGAGAGGGCGCCATACGTTGCAGTTCGGCGGCTTGTTCTGGCGTCAGAATTACAAATGGCAGTTCTTCTCTGGGTCATCCCAGTATTTCGTAAATCTGATCGATGGAATTGCTCCTGGCACTTGGCCGCTGTTCGGGGTAACGGGATCCGCATTCACTAACCTGCTCGCCGGCCTGTACAACTTGGGTGTTTTTGGCGCCGGCGGCGGCGAGTACGCACATTTCCAGCGGGACACATATGCGCTATACGCTCAGGATGATTGGAGGGTAAGCCGCCGACTAACGCTAAATCTGGGGTTGCGCTGGGATTATGAGCGGCCATTCAAGGTGTTGGATAAGAAGTTTCTCAGTCTTAATGAACAAAACGGATTGATTAAATATACGCAGGGCGCACCTGGCATTTCTGCCATGCAGATCCCGTATGAGTCAGATGGTTCGGATCTCACCTACCGATCTCACCCCTTAGTGCTTGATCCTAGGGTTGGATTCGCATGGCAGCCGTTTAGTAGCGGGGATACAGTACTGCGCGGTGGATACGGTATTTTCCACACGAGTGAGCTCGCTACCAGCATACAGGCTGCTTCGTTCGCGAATCCCTTCGGTGGGCCAACAACAGTATGGCAGAAGGGCATCCTCGGCGGGTTTCCGGATGGCGATCATCTCGACGGGTTTAGCAACCCTCCTTTCGGCCTCGATTCCGCCCGAAGACGTCATCCCGGTTGCTGCTTCGTCTACACCGACACAAAATACCCGCGTTCATATATGCAGCATTGGAACCTGACAGTCAGCCACAAACTTCCGGCAAAAGTGATCGGCGAAATTGCTTATGTGGGGGGCCGAGGCGTTAACCTTTCCGGATACACGCCTCTCAGTTCTTACAACACCGACGCTTATAATAAATTCGTCGTTAACTATGGTCCGAGTGTTAAGCCTCCGGTTCGCGTCAAGGGATTCAACTCAATCTACAATGCCCTGCAGGTACATGCGCGCCGGAACCAGGGCCATGGTTTAACTTTCCTGGCAGCCTACACTTGGTCTCACGCGATTGCTGATTCGTCGAATGACAATGTAACTGAAAATCTAAACAACGAGTTGCTGAATGGTGGGGTCGATAATTGGCACAGGTTTCGGGCCAATGCCGGGTTCGATGTTCGCCATCGGTTCAGTCTATCCACAATCTATGAACTACCCTGGGGACGTGGACGCAGGATTGGATCTAACTGGAGTAAAGTAGTGGATACAGCCTTGGGAGGATGGGACCTAAGCGCAATTTACACTTATCAGACCGGCTTCCCGTTTAGCGTCCGGTCAACAGCACAGACCATACCGGATCGGATTTGTGATGGCAATCTGCCTAAGAGTGAACGGTCACTTCAGCGATGGTTTGACTACACTTGTTTCCCCACACATATCAATCCTGTCACTGGCCAACCGTCCGACGGGAATGCGGGGGCGAACCAAATCTATGGGCCGGGAATAAATAATTGGGACATGGGAATTCACAAGAGATTTATGCTGAAGGAAACCATGAACATAGAATTGCGTCTGGAAGCCTTCAACATTTGGAATCATCCCCAATTCCGTGGGCCCGTTAGCGGTAATTGGTTCAATAACACCAAAGAGTCGGCTGAGATTGGAACAGCCAGGGATCAACGCCAGGTGCAGTTGGCGGTGCGATTCGATTTCTAGCACCCTAGATATCTCCCATTTCAGGTTGAGCTAGAGACTCAGTCCTCCTGTGGTAGTTGGGCTCGCAGGTCCGTTGCCGCTCCTGTCGAACTCTGTCATTTCTTACTATTTGAATCGCAGAATTTGACTGGAGGAATAAGCAGGTGAATCGCCGAGGATTTCTACACACAACGGCTAAGGGGATGTTGGTTGCTACTGTACCAAGTCAGAGTCTCCTCGCTGCCTGGGGCAACCAAAGAAGTATACCCCCGCTGACAGGCTCGCCACAGCAAAGAGATGAAATCGTACGTTTCATTTACCCGCAGAGACCTCTCGGAATTTCGTGGCCACTAGGGCCCGACGACGTTACCGCACTTTATGGCTCTTATGTTGGAGGTGTTCAAGGTGCTGTTCAATACCAGGACCCTGACGCTAAACCTCCGGGCGCGTATTGGCTAGCATGGACTGGGGGTGGCGCCGTAAGTTGGAACGTATCTTCTCCTGACACCGCGGATTACGAACTCAACCTTTGTTACGCCTCGTCTATTCCCGACGTGTCAATCTCAGTGTCCGTTGGTCACCAAGCCCTTAAGAGTACAAGTGTCGCTACCAAAGGGTACTTCCCGAACGATCCGAATGGCCCGATGAACTTTGAACGGATTCCTCTGAAGGGAAAGGTGCGCCTGTCGAAAGGCGAAAACATTGTTCGGTTGCAGTTCACAGATTTCAAGGGGACGGTCAGAGTTCGCTCGCTAGAGTTCATCCCAATTGCGGCTAAGTACAGCTTGCAACGCGACAGAGAACGAGCACGGACCAGTCGAGCCAAAACAGATTGGTTCGTGCGTGTATCTAAATTCGTGAACGCAGTGGTCGATTCCGGCGCCGGGTATCTTATCTTCACGGCTAATCATGCCGAACCGACGTTTCCTGCACCGCTGAAGGCATGGGAACACTACCATCCAGGATGGACCACCCAGCGTGATCTGATCAATGAACTGGCCACTGAACTTGGAAAGCACAACATCCGGTTGATTGTTTACCTTGCGTCAGAAATCCTCGGTGGCGTTCGTGCCTCCCATGGTGTGTCACGGCTTGTTTCGACGCCCGAATATGAGGACGCCTTCAAGAATATCCTGATCGAGATCGGTAACCGTTACCGAGAAAAAGTTGCCGGCTACTGGATCGATCATTTGAGTTGGAGCAAAGAAAACTTTCCGAATCTTTCCTTTCAACGCCTATGGCACGCCGTAAAGGCCGGAAATGGTGAACGGCTCGTGGCCTACAATTTCTGGCAATTCCCAGTGATGACCGAATGGCAGGACTACTGGGCTGACGAAGGAGCCGTGAGTATTCCGCCGAACGACCGCTATATGACAATCGGTCCGGCCAAAAGTCTGCAGTATCACGTTTCGGTCCCTATTGACGGCGCCTACATGCACTTGAAACCTGACACCGATATGGAAGGACCGATTTACAAAGACGAGCAACTGATCGAGTTCGTCAAAGCCTGCATCGCACGCGAGGGAGTGGTGAGTCTTGGGACGGGTATTTCTCAAGATCTACAGATGAGTGAGGCAATAGTTCGACAGTTGCAGGCAGTACGCAAGGCAGTTAGAGGACACTGATTCGTTAGATCAATTGGAGCCGTTTACCAGAGGAAACCATAATGAGCACACGTCATCTTCTTCTCTGTCTAATGCTATCTCTCACAGGTCTTGGATACGGCATTCTTAGTTCAGCGAAGCTAGCTGCACAAACGAATGTATCGAACGGGTCGGTATGCGAGGAGCGACCTACTGTTGCGGTTGACGGCAAGCCCCAGGACAAAGTTCTCGCGTGTGATGACTTCAACGGTCAGTCAGCACATTGGGCTGCGTCGAATGGGGTATCCCGCAAGGATATCTCCAGTGGAAATGTTTTGCTTCTAAACCGGCACGAAGACACGAGGCCTGGCGCGGAGCCTACGACACAACTCGTCTACCCGCTAGGAGAGCCGAATGGCGATCTAACGATTGAAGTCAAGTTCGACGACTTCCTACCGAATGCAAATTCACGATTTCAGATCGATTTCCAAGCAGCGCCGGGAAATGCTTTGGATTTCGGCAGGTGGTCGGCGGGAGGTAAGCAATACCTGCAATTCCAGGTTATCGGTGAGTCGCAATCAAAGCTCGCAACACAAGTCGAGTACAACCACGATGCGGGAGTGCTGAAAGCTCAGTACATTGCGAAAAGTGGCGAGCTTCGCGCCTATTACAAAGAGACCTCCGACAGTGAATTCAAGGAGATGCCGGGAAGTCCTTTTGTCCACGCGGGTTTCAGTAAGGGGCCTTATATAGTTGTTCTCTACAGCCATAATTTCGACGCTGGTGGCCCAGCATCCGTCAAATTAGATTGGGTGAAGATTTCTGCTAAGGGCAATCAGGGATCTGCCGACTCTAAGGGCAGTAGCAGCAGCACAGATACGCAAATGCGACCGCAGCCCAAGAGACCAGCAGATTTCAAACCGTTTCATTTTCGGTATTCGACGGAAGCCTTGAGGCAGAAGTTTTCAGCTAAAGTCTTGAGGCGGGCAAATCAAGAGATGAGCCGAGTTAATCGGATAAATCAAAAAGGTCCGTATCAACCAACTTGGGCTTCCCTCGACGCTCACCAGCTTCCCGAATGGTTTAGAGATGCCAAATTCGGCATGTTTATTGATTGGGGCCTCTATTCTGTTCCCGCCTACGCCCCGACGGGTTACCCAGATTGGTATCTTCACATTCATACCATTGTTTACGGCAGCAAACTACGATCCGGAGTTATTGGTGAAATCCGCGCTGGCGGGTGGTATGAAATATGTTATTCCCTTCGCGAAACACCATGATGGATTTGCTCTTTGGCCCTCAAGCTATACCTTTCGCAATGCGGCAGAGATGGGGCCGAAGCGCGATCTGATAAAACCACTTGCCGACGCCTGTCGAACGGCAGGGTTAAAGTTCGGCTTCTACTTCTCTTTGGATGAGTGGGAGCATCCGATGATCGATAAGGATGGCAATCTGGTCATCCGAATGTGGGACACGGAACCGCGGTTCAAAGTTAACTTGGTTCCGTACTCGCCGACTGAATTTCAGGGCAAGATTTCCGGCAAAATTCCCTTGCGGGACTTCTACAACGACCTGATTAATCCTCAAGCGATCGAGTTTATCGATAAGTATGATCCAGACATTCTTTGGTTTGACGGAGATTGGGTAGTAGGTGCGGATGAGCGTAACTCAAGAGCGATCGTTGCCTACTTCTACAACCGCGCTCGTGGGCGAAAGGAAGTAGCTGTAAATGACCGTATAGGGCTAAGCCGTTTGGTTCCCACCGCGGGCCAAGACAAATCAGCGAAGCCCCATGGAGATTATTATACGAGCGAATATCTTTACGAAACAGGCAAGGATCCCGGCTTCGGGCGCTATTGGGAAGAGACAAATGGGCTGAGTGCCTCGTTTGGTTACAATTGGCAGGAGACGAATGACAAAGTTCGATCAACTCACCAAGTGATCGAGATGTTAGTTGACGTAGTCAGCTCCGGAGGAAATCTGCTCCTCATAACCAACCTTACGGGCGACGGAAAGTTAGATCCTCTGTTGGTTGAACGGCTAAATGGGGTGGGTGCTTGGCTTCAAACCAATGGTGAGGCGATTTACGCAACTCGTACTTGGAAGCAATTCAAACAGGGTGATGAGATTCGATTTACTAGAAGTAAAGACGGAAGATACGTATATGCGATCGCACTCAAATGGCCTGGCAAATCATTAAGTCTTCAGTCAATGAACGCTAAGAAGGGATCCAGCATCATCATGCTGGGCACCAACAGTTCATTGCCCTGGCACCAGAACGGCAACAACTTGGTCATTAAGCTTCCACAGGATGGGAATCAGACTCCTGAGGCTGCTTGGGTCTTCAGAATCGAGCAAGAGCCATGAGCGGGAACCTGATGAAGAGTTCGGACGAACCCGTGGAGATCGCCACGAGCGCAGATGCATGCGTGGAAGGAAGGCGAGATTTCATGAAAACGATGCTCGCCGGACTTGCCGTTGGGGCGGGAGGTTGGATCACTGGGCCCCCTCAGGTTAATGCGTCTAAAATGAGCACTAGCGGAACCGAGCAAATACAAGAACAACTTTCCACGCTCAACGAATACAACCAGCTTTTCAAGGAGAAATTTAAACGGTGCGTAGAAATCGGCTTTCATTACCACGATCTCGGACAGTATGAAGGGTACTACTCTGAAATATTAAGTAAGTTTAGCGCCAAGCAGATCGTAGGGAATCTGATGCGCGCCAAGGCCGACTCGTGCCACTTTTGGGCAGAGGCTATTTCAGATTACTACTACGCTGCTACGGACTCGCAGCTGCAGCTGGCGCATAAGCATAAGAGCTTGCGTGGCCGAGATTTGATTAGGGAGTTGACAGAAGAAGCCAGAGCACATGGGATAAATGTTCTTGCTTATACCAGCGCGCACTCGAGTTGGGATTTCGCCCGGTTTCATCCTGAAGATGTAATGAAGGGCGCCGAAGGTAATGCTCTGGCACCCAGTATCTGTTTCAACTCCAGTCTGTTTCTCCAGCTACAAAAAGAGAGAAGTTCATACCTCCTGGCTAACTATAGTATTGCTGGATTGTTCTTCGACATGATGAATTTTCCCTTCGACAAGCTGGCATGTTATTGCGAAACGTGTTCCAGGCTTTTTAGAGACAAGTATGGATTTGACCTCCCTAAAAAACCTGCAAGGGATGATTCCTGGGAAAAGTTTCTTGAATTCCGTTACGAAACGAACTGGCGATTTGCCCACAACCTCAGGGAGCATTTGCGGAAGCAATTTCCAGGTCGGATCATCTGCTTCAACTATCATGGCCACATCCCTTTTGAATGGCATGCTGGGTTTCAGCCTGTACGTCATTCAACTCTTTCAGATGCGACATTAGCTGAAGATTTTGCGTCGAGATTTAGTCAGGCATACCCAAGTATTACCTCCGCATTTCTGGCGGGTGTGCGTCCTGGATCAACATTTCAGCTGATGACGGATTTGACCCTCGGTGGATATGGCGACTTCACTCAGCGCCCGGTAGCCGACCTCAAGTGGGATCTCTTCACTGGGAAAATGCGAGGCGGGAACGTAATGGTGATTGAGAAGATTCTTCACGATTACTCCTTGAGGCCCCCAGTGTATGAAATGATCGGAGAGGCATTTGCTGAAGTAAAGGAAAAGGAGCCTTACTTTGATCATCCAGCCCTCAAGGAAGTCGGGCTATATTATTCCGTACGCACACGCGATTGGTACGACCAGTTCAACTCCGACGCGTACGAACGATGCATTGTTGGAGCCTACCGCGCCTTAACGGATTTGCACTATCAGGTGGAGTTTCTCTTTGATGAATCCGCCGATTTGAGGCGCCTTCAAGAATTTCCAATCATCTTCCTGGCCAACACGGCTATTTTGACCAATGCCGAGGTTGAACGTCTAAGAAAATACGTTTCCGAAGGGGGTAGTCTTCTGGTCACCTGGGAGACGGGTTTGTACGATCCGCAGGGTCGTCCGCAGCGGGAATTTGCCCTTGCAGACCTTTTGGGGGTTCGTTACGGCGAACATTTAGACCAGACTTGGAAAACCGAATTTGGCGAACCTGATATCCATGTCGAGCACTGGAACTTTGTTCGCTTCAGTAAGGGCCAGTGGACCGCCGATGTACATGCTGACTTTGACCTGCCTGTTATAGGGCGACCAATTGTCATTAAGAGTGATGGTGCAAACACATTTGGTGAATTGAGAACGTCCCTACCAGGGGGTCGTCCGCCAGGGACGGCAGGATGTTCGCCATGGAAGACGGTGGGAAGCGCGTTAGCAACTAATCGCTTTGGAAAGGGTAATACTGCCTATTTTCCTGTCCCGCTTGATTGCCAATACTCCACTCCGCGTGCATTGCCTGATCATCGAAATCTCATTAGGAATGCTCTTCGGCATGTCTATTCCAAGCGTGAAGTTGTCGTTCAGGCCCCTATCAATGTCGAATCGGTCGTAATGCGAGGAGGCACAGAGGGAGAGTTCATAGTACATCTCGTAGGTTTATGGCCTCGCAAGAATTGCAAGACGCATTGGCTTGCACCAGCACCCACAACCGAAATCATGGAAGAGCCGGCTATCTATCGCGCCAAAGTCAATTTTGCAAAACCAGTTCGTCAGGCCCGTGCGCTCAGTCCTAGCACATCCATAAGAATGGACGGTCACGCAATAACACTGCAAATTGAACAGGTTCATGAAGCAGTCATCGTCAACCTATGACGGATAGCAGGTTGAGAAAGTATCTGACTTTCGACCTTGGCGCGGAGAGCGGTCGTGCGATCCTTGGGTCTGCCGATTCCGGCGTGATCACAATCCAGGAGATACATCGTTTTGAGAATAGGCCAATCGAGTGCGCCGGCACACTTCGATGGGATGTAATTCACTTGTGGAAAGAAGTTCGGAAGACTCTAACGCGAATTGAGCAAGTGGAATTGAGCGGAATCGGCGTCGATGCGTGGGGAGTCGATTACGCGCTGCTAGATGCGCAGGGCGAACTTCTCCAGATTCCCTATCATTATCGTGACGACCGGACACGGGGCGTGATGGAGTCTGTTTTTGAGATAGTCTCGAAAGAAGAAATTTATCGAACCACTGGGGTTCAGTTTATGCCCATTAACACGCTCTATCAGTTGTTCGCTGCAAAGCGAGACGAACCACAGCTGTTGAAAGCTGCCAAAGTGTTACTTACCATCCCCGACCTCTTTCACTTTTGGTTGACCGGCAACGCTGTCTGCGAATTTACTAACGCCACTACAACGCAGATGGTAAGCGCCTCGAGCCGAACTTGGGCTCGCGACCTGATGGACCGGTTGGAACTGCCAGCACAATTGCCAGCAGAGATCGTGGAACCGGGAACCGTTATCGGAACACTCCTGAGCAAACTCTCGACGAGGCGTGCGCGGCCAGAAATTAATGTCGTGGCTACAGCTTCGCACGATACCGCATCTGCGGTTGCCGGGATTACGGCACGCGGCGGCACCGCCTTTCTTAGTTCCGGTACATGGTCATTGATCGGTACGGAAGTAGACGCCCCCATCATTACGGCTGATGCGTTGCGTCTTAATTTCACGAACGAAGGCGGAGTCTGTGGGACAACAATGCTATTGAAAAACGTTATGGGACTTTGGATGTTGCAGTGTTGCCGGCAATCTTGGTCATCACAAGGGAGAGTTTTCGATTACGAAGAGCTGTTGAAATTGGCTGCTGATGAACCCCCTTTCGCTCACCTCGTGGATCCGGACCATGAATCCTTCCTCCATCCCGCGGAGATGCCTAAAGCCATCGATCAGTTTTGTTCCAGCACAGACCAACCAACCCCTAAAACTTTCGGAGCCTACGTGCGTGCGGTTCTGGAGAGTCTGGCGTTCAAATATCGCATTACTATTGAGAACTTGGCATCGCTAATCGGCAAACCAATCGAGCAGATTCGTGTAGTAGGTGGCGGATCTAAGAATCGGTTGCTAAATCAATTTACTGCCGACGCCACGGGCAGAAGGGTGTTGGCTGGACCCGTTGAGGCCACTTCACTTGGCAATATCGCCGTACAGATTCTCGCCACGGGTGGTGCGAGTTCGCTCGGCGAAGTACGTTTGATGGTTGAGCGTTCATTCCCAATGGAAATCTTTGATCCTTTAGAAAGCGATAAATGGCACGACCAAGCCGGGCGTTTCGAACACTACTTAAGAGCGAGTTATGCGTAATACCATGCGATTCACTCTGTTGAAGGATCTATGGAACGAAGATGAGGCTGCCCACGCCGCGCAGAGAGATCCGCTGGGACCGTTGCGATATCGCTCAAACCTGTTGGGCTCCGATCTGCGCATTACCAATTTCGGCGGTGGGAATACTAGCGCGAAAATTAAGCTGCCGGACCCGTTCACGGGAGAGCCTGTGTCAGTGTTGGCTGTGAAGGGGAGCGGCGGGGATCTAGGGTCAATTTCTGAATCGGGATTCGCGCTGCTCTACATGGAGAAATTGCAACGACTCAAGGACATTTTCCGCGGCGAGGGGCATGAGGATGAAATGGTGCAGTACTATCCCCTGTGTGCGTTCGGCGAGAACCGAGTCTCAGCTTCAATTGATACGCCTTTGCACGCCTTCCTTCCGTATTCTCACGTAGACCATCTCCATCCGGATTGGGCCATAGCATTCGCGGCCAGCGCAAACGGTGAGACGAAACTAGGGGAGTTTAACAAACAATTTGGAAGGAACCTTCTATGGGTTCCCTGGCAGCGGCCCGGATTCGAATTGGCGTTGATCCTTGAAAGGGCGGTAAGCGAGAATCGTGGGGCGGATGGCATCATTCTAGGAAGCCATGGCCTCTTCACGTGGGGCATGAGTACCCACGAGTGCTATGTCAATTCTATCCGCACAATCGATGAGCTGGGTGAATTCATCTTGGACCATCAAAAAAGGAAACGGGTATTGTTCGGTGGCCTCAATCATCCGCCGGTTGAAAATCGGGAAGACATTGCGGCCCAGATCCTGCCACTGCTTCGTGGGATGTTATCGTCGAACCGTCGAGTCATCGCCCACTATAACGATTCCGAAGATGCGCTAAATTTCGTGGACTCAAAGTGGTCACGAGACCTGGCACAGCTCGGCACTAGTTGTCCAGATCATTTCCTGAGAACGCGGATCTGCCCCATGTTCGTCGAGTGGGATCCAGAGAAGCAAGACGTAGTGACCCTGAAATCACGCATCAAGGAAAAGGTTGTCGAGTACAGGACGGAATATAAGAATTATTACGACTCGTGGGCCACCTCCGATTCCCCGAACTTACGCGACACGAATCCCACCGTTGTAATCGTTCCGGGGGTCGGGTTATTTGGTTTTGGGCGAAATAAAAAAGAGGCACGTATCACCGCGGAGTTCTTCATTAATGCAGTCAACGTGATGGCCGGTGCGAATGCGCTCGAAGATGGAACTATACCGCGGCCCCTTCCCCAAGCGCGCACGGCAGAGCAATCGAAACAGTTCACGCACTTCCACAATTATGTATCATTGCCCCGCTCGGAGGCATTTCGGATCGAATATTGGCCTCTAGAGGAGGCAAAGCTGCAGCGCATGCCCGCAGAGGGAGAATTCAGCCGAAAGATTCTGCTGGTTATAGGAGCCGCCAGCGGAATCGGCCGGGAGGTAGCCTTGTTGCTTTCGCGCAAGGGAGCACACGTGGTTATCTCCGATATTAATGAGGCTGGTGCGGCGAGGGTTGCTGACGAAGCGGCTGCGGTATCGTCGAAAGAGCTGGTGGCCTACACAAAGGCTGATCTGGGTTCGTCGGACAGCCTTGCTGACGTGGTAAAGTTCACGGTAATGCAGTTCGGCGGAGTTGACGGCATTGTGAACACAGCGGCCAGTTATCCCGTTCCCACCGGTCATGGTGAGTTGACTGAGGCAGAGTGGTCCAGGACTTTTCTGGTTAACGTTGCTGGCAACTACTTGTTGGCGCGAGCGACACAATGGGTCTTCGAAGACCAGCATCTTCCCGTCGCGATCGTGTTAACCAGTTCAGCAAATGCAATCGTTCCCAAGGTAGGAAGCGAGGCGTACGACACCAGCAAGGCAGCATTAAACCATCTGGTGCGGGAGCTAGCAATCAAGCTCAGCCCCAAAGTCCGAGTCAATGCGATCGCACCGGCCACAGTGGTCGCCGACTCTGCCATGTTTCCTCGTGACCGGGTCGTACAATCGCTACGGAAATACAATCTTGAATTCTCGGAAACCGCACCCACCGAAGAGCTGCGCGCAAAACTCGCAGATTTCTATGCCGAACGTTCGCTGACGAAGAGGCCCGTTCTTCCGGAAGATTGTGCTCGTGCAATCCTCTGGCTACTAAGCGCTGAAAGCGCTAAAACCACAGGTCACGTGCTGCCAGTTGATGGCGGCCTGTGGAATGCTTTCTTTCGCTGAAGTTTAGTTAAACTCACAAGTGCGAGTGCGATGGGGAGAAGTTCTCTGAGAAGAGATAAACGGCTTAAAAGATAGGGGCAAAAGACAAATTGATCCCTTCCCGCGTGATAAATATTGCAGACCTAAGGCGACTCGCCGAATCACGGTTGCCAAAAGTGGTCTTCGATTACTTGGATGGCGGCGCAGAAGACGAAATAACGTTGCGAGAAAATTGCCGCTCATTTCAAGAAGTGAAATTTAGACCGCGGCAGGCCGTGGCCGTAGGCGATTGTGACCTTCGTACGCGGGTGCTGGGAACCGAAATCGCCTTTCCTGTGCTGCTCGCGCCAATCGGGTACAGCCGGCTTATGCACCCTGGCGGAGAAGTTGCTGCTGCTCGTGCGGCCGGTCAAGCAGGCACGATATATATCTTGTCAACCATCTCTGGTCACAAACTCGAGGCTGTCAAGGCGGCCACCTCTGGTCCGGCCTGGTATCAACTGTATTTGTTAGGTGGCAGAGAAGCCGCGGAGGCCGCGATTGAGCGAGCCCGGGCCGTTGGATTCAAGGCGTTAGTAATTACCATAGATACAGCAGTGGCAGGTATGCGGGAACGTGACCCGCGGAATGGTATGAGGGAGCTTTTGGCTGGCAGCCTTTTTTCAAAGATCCCTTTTTTACCCCAATTACTAGCTCGTCCGGGTTGGGTCTGGTCGTTCCTGCTAGATGGCGGAGTACCGAAGCTAGAGAATATTGTTGTGCCTGGAAAGGGGCCCATGCCGTTGATTGATGTCAGTGCAGCGCTGGCTCAATCGACTATAACTTGGAACGATTTGGCTTGGATCCGAAAGTGCTGGCCCGGCCCAATTCTTGTGAAGGGTGTTCTCACTGGAGACGATGCAAGACGCGCAGTAGACGCAGGTGCCGCCGCCATTGTTGTTTCCAATCACGGTGGGCGTCAATTGGATGGCGTGCCGGCTACAATTCGAGTACTTCCCGAGGTGAGCGAAGCCGTTAACGGACAAGTCGAAGTGCTGATGGACGGGGGGATCCGTCGTGGCAGCGATATTGTGAAGGCAATCTGTATGGGTGCGCGCGCAGTTCTGGTTGGTCGCGCTTACGCTTATGGGCTCGCTGCTGGGGCCGAAGTCGGAGTGAGTCGGGCGTTGGAGATCTTGCGCGATGATGTGGAACGTACGCTCAGATTATTGGGATGCTGTGCCGTGGCGGACTTAGACTCGTCCTACGTAGCATGCCCACGCCAATGGTGCAATTCAATATAGGAAGTGCTATGACTGGCTGGCTATCTCGGACTCGCGGAAGTTACTCGACACGAACTCCAGTGTTTCCCTGTTAGTTAACCCTCACTCCGCTTTCATTCTCAGCCGCAAGTAGTCCGGTGCATTGTAAGCCTCTCGTAACTATTTGTTCTGTGAAGAGGATCGTTTCTCGAAGAGCTGAGGGTCGAAAGAAGAGCCAAATCGATCGAACCCATCGTTACGTTCAAAATCCGTTCGTTCTAATGATGATCTCTAACTTTGTGTATTGCATGGGGGACATGAGTCTCATCTTCCACTGCGTACTCTACAAACGGAACCCTGATATACCAATGATCCAATAAGAATGAGTGAGAAGTTACATCTGATTCGCCAACGACAAACATATTTTCTCCATCGGAATTCCCATATACAACGCTAGCTTTCAGCGCCCGGAAACTCTGGAGGGCCATCTTGTCTGAATGCGACTATATTAGACTTCGCCTAAAAGACGAGCGGCGCCTTATCCGTTTCAGCCTCGCGCTTTTATAACTTTCGAGAAGCTCGAGTTTCTAAAGTACTTCTCAACACAGATTTCAACCGAAAGGCAGCTACCCAGAGAACATGCAACGTGTTCTCCGTGTTGCTGAAATACAATGAAATATAAAATGTTTTTCCTGCTCGCGATTTTTTTTCTAGTTGCGTCGAGAGCTCCAGTTAGCGCTCAAGATTGGCGAAAGGTTACGTGTCCGGATGGCTTAGATAACAAAATTGAAGTTGAGTACAAGGCCGGCACATTCAAATATCAAAGTGAAGGGCGAGATGATAACGTCCAATACTTTTTCCGCGTAAAGAATCAATACCAAACTGAACAGAGGGTTTGGGTTATTATTACGACCCAGAACGGGAACAAGCGGCAAACTTGGAACAATGTACCAGTCACGCTAACTCCCAACAAAACTTTCAGCAATTCCTCGTACATCACTGCTTACGGAATCGACTTACTGAGTTGTCGAGTTTCATACTCGCGCCCCGGCGTGACAGGTAAAAGTGTGTCAGGGCCTAACGGTAAACCTCTTAACCTGGGCGTTGATGAAGTCACATTTCCCGGGCCAAAGCCGGCACGAAAACCTAAACAAAAAGTCGAAAAAGTGGGCCCAGATAGTCGGGGAATAATAGCCTGCTTAGAAACGCTGAAACCTAAGTGTTAACAATTACGAGTCACACAAAGGATAGTTAATGATGTTCGCTGCCCTTGCACTAATTGTTTCCGTGGCTTTCAATGCTTCAACATTCTATGTTCCTGATTTACTGACTTCTTCCGGAACCGAAGGGAGGCCCTCCGCCGTCAACTTGAACCAAAGTACTTCCGGCGTCTTCTCGCCGCCTTGTAGTGATATGACCGGAGCGGTTGAAATGCGAACTTGGGCCAGTGAACAGACACGGCATTATCAACTCATAAATCAAAGTGAATCAACACTCGCCATACGGACTATGCATAACGAAGGTCGACATGTCGTATATGAAGGGTTGACCACCGACTTTAAACCAGGCGACTCGTACAAATTCGATCAAAGCAGAAAAAGGCCATCCGCGTACCGCATAGTAGTAATCGAAGCCAAACACATGGCAAACATCACTATTCGGACCAAATGTGGACAGGCAGCACTAGACTTGGCAAAGAAGCTACGCAAAGAGTTGTACGATGAAATAGGTGGGAGCGAACACTGCTACGGGCAGTAGGTGCGCTGGTGGGGTTCCGGTCTACTAAAGGACGTTTCATAAACGAATAGACTTATAGGCAGAATTTGGTTCACCTTGGTGAGTTTTCTCTTTTAGCAAGGTTTACCCTCACGGTGGTCCAAACTTGCATTGGCGGTCCATTTTACGCGTTTGGCGACGTTTGAGATGGCGCCGGCAATAACCGATCAGCACCGGCGGCATCCAACCGGTAGAGCGTTCGACACTTATCGATTGGAGATTTTCAATCGCTTTACTAATCCGACTCCTGTTGCCAGTCAAATAGTGCTTCGTTCTGGGTGTGCTTGGCGCGATGAAGGTGACCCTTCAGGCTGCCAAAAGTCAGGCCAAGCCTCTTGGCGACGGTTTGAATTGTTCCGCCTGTTGCCACACGTGTTGCATCGATGCTGCACCGTTTGGCGCGGGCGGTCCACTGCTTGAAGGTTTCTCCGTCTCTAAGAACGCAAAGTTCGAGCGGCAGGACTATATCGCCTTCCCTGGCGATGGAGTGCAGGAACAAATACGCCTCGCCTGATCGGACAACGCCAACTGAGGGAATGGAAGGCTGATTACAACCCAACGGATCGGACATCTTCGAGACTTCGGAAGTCGTAGTGCCATGATCGCCTATTTGAGATCTCAGTTTAGCAAGAGCGAACTCTACAAGCTCAATGGAAATCGACTCCATACCTTCAACATAGCTCGTCAACTCATAAACCAGATTCCGGAGCGACCGAATATTGCCTGGATAATCAAACTCGCAAAGCAGTACCAGCGCCTCCTTGTCAATACGAAACCGATCGCGTCGATTGGCCGACTCCGAAATCGAGTTCGCAACCTGCATGAGGAATCGATCGACTATTGCCGGGATGTCTTCGCGTCTGTATCTAAGTGGACTAGCTTCCACGGTCAAAACGGCTAAACGACAATAAAGATCCTCGCGGAATTCTCCTTCCTGAATCATTTTTGCCAGGTTCCGTGAAGTCGCCGCAACGATCTGAACATCGAAGAACTGATAGTGATTAGTACCGAGCCGCTTGATCTGTTTTTCATCTATCACCTTCAGCAGTCTGTTTTGCACTGTAAGGGGCACATCGCCAATTTCATCAAGAAACAAAATGCCGCCGTCAGCTTCCTCGAATAAGCCTTTCCGATCGTGGTCCGCTCCGGTGAATGCACCTTTGCGATGACCGAAGAGCTCGGCTTCAACGAGGTGTTCCGGCAAATTGGCACAATTCAGTTCTATTAGCGGATTGCTGGCACGCACGGACAAACGATGTATTTGTCTCGCGATTTGGGTTTTGCCAGTCCCAGTCTCACCCGTGATGAGTATGTTGAAGGGCCGTCTCGCGACGCGTTCAATATCCGCACGCATCCTTTGCGCTTGCTGGCTAATCTGCCCCGCAAAAATATCCTTCGTCTGATGAGCAGGCTCTTCGCGAACGAGTCGCAAAAGCTCGTATGCCGAACCCCTATTCTTGCTCTTCGTTTGGTTTGAGGCTCTCATGGGTAGTGATTTTCGGACGGTTTGCTCTGGATCGAGTGGCTAGTCGTTTGAATACACGTGACCTGTCTTAATCGCTTCGAAGATTTGATTGATGAGATGACTTTATTGCTCGGCCCACATGCTGGTCGTTGTGGGCTCTTATCCAGAAGGGCGAGGTTTTGGAGAGTTCAGGCAATGAGACGAACACAACGTAACTTGGCGCTTGACGATGCGATAACACTCGCAGGATGCAGCTTCCAAGCCGAGGCGATCGAGAATCGTAATTGAGCCGCGGCTGTAACTGATTAGGCCGGTCTTCTGAAAATAGCGGGCGGTTACGCTTACGACCGAACGCTGAACGCCAAGCATATCGGAAATGATCTCGTGCGTAAGTTCGACGGTATCCGACTCAACCCGATCATGCGTACAGAGTAACCAACGGCAGAATCGTTGCTCCGCTGTGTGGAAGCGATTGCATACGGCCGACTGAGAGATTTGCGTGAACAGCGAATGCGTGTAACAAACCAGCAGGCTTTGCAGTCGACCTCCGTGCTT
>WNGA01005308.1_pt1 | contig 18610 bp, 16 predicted proteins | sample 5400061 | NCBI WGS metagenome assembly WNGA01 (sample SAMN13153366, study PRJNA577476) | soil metagenome | isolation source: 100 cm soil or saprolite under grassland replicate 2 | place: USA:California | collected 2016-06-15 | reverse complement strand
ACGAGCTCCTCGGCGAGGCGATCGTCGTCGACTCGAACAAGGTGGGGGTGCGTGCGCGCGTGCGACCCGATCTCCCAGCCGGCGTCGCGAAGAACACGGAGATCGTCCCACGTCATCGGGGTGAGCTCGTGCTCGTATCCGCTCCCGATCCAGCAATCCGTGCCCGGCCAGGCGGCGACCTCGGCACCGACGAAGTCGGTCGGGACGAACACCGTTCCCGGTAAGCCGAGCGACTCAAGAATCGGAAAAGCTTCTTCGATGACCGATCGATAGCCGTCGTCGAACGTGACGACGACGGTCTTCACCGTTGGCGGATTCAGCACCGACTGTGTAAACGAGGCAGGTCGGTAGCCGCGGGCGAGCAGCAGGCGAAGCTGAGTCTCGAGGGAGGCGGGGCTGACAGCCCCGGGCCAGCTGTGGCTGATCCCGTGATAGCAGAGCACGATCATCCGGCTGGTTCGAGGCAGCAGCCCGCGATCTGGCGTCGCCCGACGGTTACCGCGTCGGTGCACTGCGACCTCGCCCGCACATCACGCGAGTACGACTAGCACACACCAAACAGCAGGGACGTCGGTCCTTCCGGCATTCATCCACGTCGTAGCTCCGGGCGCTCAGTGGTAGTTCTCTCGAAAGGCGGGTCCTGCAGAGGTTTCTAGAGCACCCGTGGGTGGGTACAGGTAGGCTTCACAGCGATACGCGCACGAAATACGGGGGAGGTAGTCAACGGACGAGAACGCCATCCGTGTCGAGCGGATCGCGGTTTCGGTCGCGACGACTGGTGTAAGCGCAGCATCAGTCGCCGAGACCGACGCGGCGATCATTGCTGCGCTCACGCTCGGGCCATCGAGAACGAGCGAAGCATCCGCCGGGCGCAGGATCGAAGACGCCGCGAAGCGCCTCTTCGACACCGCCGCGGCCGTGCTGCTTCTTGTCCTGCTCGCGCCGCTCATCGCGTGCGTGTCGATCGCGATCCAGCTGGACAGCAGAGGACCGGTTTTCTACGCCAGCCGCCGCGTCGGCTTCCGCGGGTGCGCGTTCGACATGCTCAAGTTCCGGAAGATGCGGATTGACGCCTCGGGCCCGGCCCTGACGATCGCCGGGGATGAACGCTTCACCCGACTCGGCCGCTTCCTCGCCGCGGCCAGGCTCGACGAGATTCCCCAGCTCTGGAACGTCCTCCGGGGGCAGATGAGCCTCGTCGGGCCGCGGCCGGAGGATCCAGAATTCGTCTCTGCCCATCGAGACGACTACGCGGCGATCCTCGAGGTGAGGCCCGGGATCACCGGGCTCTGCCAGCTCGCCTTCGCCAAGGAGGCCGCGATTCTCGACCCGACTGACCGGCTGCGGGATTACGTCGAGAGACTCCTTCCGCAGAAGATGGCCATCGACCGGCTGTACGCTGCGAACCGCTCGTTCCGGATGGATCTCTGGATCCTCGCCTGGACAGTGACGGCGATCATTCTGCGTCGCGATATCGCTGTCCATCGCACGACCGGCCGCCTCAGCCTGCGGAAGCGACGACTAGACGGGGCGCACCGGCCGGTGTCGAGCTCGCATAACGGCACTCATTCTCGCCCTCCGGCACGATCAGCCATTGAGCGGCCTGCCCGCGCGGCAAGGACCCCCGACTCCGGGTTGTCCTGAACGCACATCCGACCGCCGGTTGCCGGCGGTCGAGGCGCTGGCAGTACGAGCATTGCTGCGCGGCGCGGGCGATCACCGAGGAGATTCCTTGACTTTCGGATCGTCCTCACGGGGCTCTTGAGCGTCGCGACGAGCGAGTTCGCGCGTCCGCATTGACGGACGCCGCGGCGGGCGGACGCCGACGCGCTTCTGAGAGACCCCGGGCTCCAGGTAATCGCCCAAAGGGGAATCTTCTAAAGAACGGGTGATCTTCTAGTGAGAAAACATGGCTCGTTAGGCGGCTAGCTCCGCGAGTGTGACGCGTTGCCCGAGGCGTTCGAGTTGGGCGACGAGGCGCTTGATCTGGCGTTCGGGGCTTGGCGCTGGTAGAAGTCGCCGCCGGCGTCGCGGTAGAGCTCGCCGGTGGTGAGCATGTGCCAGCAGGCGCAGAGGATCGAGTGCTTGACGGCGCCCTGGGCGGGGCCGTGGCCGCGGCGCACGCGGAGGCGACGGTATTGGGCTTGGAGGTAGCTGTCGTTGGTGCGCGCCGCGGATTGGGCGGCTTCGGTGAGTGCACGGTTGAGCCATTTGGAGCCCTTGCGTGTGCGGCCCGATTTGCGTTTGCCGCCGGACTGGTGGTTGCCGGGGCATTGGCCGGCCCAGGAGGCGAGGTGGTGCTGGGAGGGGAACCGGCTCATGTCGGTGCCGATCTCGGCGATCACGACCTCAGCGGTGCGCGTCTCGACGCCGGGGATCGAGCGCAAGAGCTCAACGGCCGGCGCGAAAGGGCGCAGCTCTTCCTCGATCGCTGCCGAGAGCCGCTCTATTTGCTCATCGAGGAAGTCGAGGTGGGCGAGGATCGCGGAGACGACAAGCGCGTGGTGCGCGTCGAAACGGCCTTCCAGCGCCTCGGTCAGCGCGGGAATCTTCGCGCGCAGCTTGCCGCGCGCGAGCTCGGCGAGCGTCTGCGGGTCACTCGTCCCGCTGACGAGCGCGTCGAGCATCGCACGCCCGGACTTGCCGAGAATGTCGGTCGCGACCGTGTCGAGCTTGATGCCGGTGTCCTCCAGCACCTTGTGCAGACGGTTCGCCTCGCGAGCTCGCTCCTTGATCTGGGTGGTGCGGTAGCGCGTGAGCGTGCGCAGCCGTCGGATCGGCGGAGGCGGGACGAAGCTCGCTCTGAGCAGCCCCGCCTCCAGAAGCTGGCACAGCCACGCCGCGTCGGAGACGTCGGTCTTGCGGCCGGGGACCTGCTTGACATGGCGGGCGTTAACGAGCAGCAGGTCGAACTCGTCCTCGAGCCTGCGCGTTTTTCTGTGTATCGGTGGGTGGTTAGGTGTTGTCGGGGATGCGGTCTCCGAAGTGGATGCGTAGGACTGCCATCGCGTTCGTCCAGTTGTAACAGGTCTTCCATGAGTTCTTGGCGCGCTGGATCGCGAGCCAGATCAGCCGCAGGGCGGCGTCGTCGTTGGGGAAGTGTCCTCTGGTCTTGATCGTCTTGCGGATCTGCATGTGCAGGCTCTCGACCGTGTTGGTGGTGTAGACGATGCGGCGGATCTCCTCCGGGAAGGCGAGGAAGGGGATCACCCGTTCCCAGGCGCGGTCCCAGACCTGCAGGGCGGCGGTCCGCGTCTTGCTGGCGGACCAGGCGGCCGTCAGCTCGTCGAGCACCTGTCGGGCGGCGTCGGCGTCGGCGGCGGTGTAGATCCGTCTGAGCTCGCCGGCGCAGCGCTTGCGTTCCCTCCAGGAGAGGTAGCGCAACGATTGCCGGACCAAGTGGACGATGCAGGTCTGGTTGACCGCCTGCGGGAAGACAGCGTCGATCGCCTCCGGGAAACCGGAGAGGCCGTCCGTGCAGACGAAGAGCACGTCGGTGACGCCGCGGTTGCGGAGCTCGGTCAGGACGCTCGTCCAGAAGCGGGCCCCCTCCGTCTTCTCGATCCAGAGGCCGAGGCAGTCGCGTTCGCCCTCGAGCGTGACCCCGATCGCCACGTAGACAGCCTTCTTGCGCACGACCTGCTGGTCGCGGATCGCGACCTGCATCGCGTCCAGGTAGACGACGACGTACAGCTCCTCGAGCGGCCGGCCCTGCCAGGCGCGGACGTCGTCCTGGATCGACGCCGTCACCTCGCTGATCAGCCCGTCCGAGACGTCGACGCCGTACAGCTCGCGCAGATGCCGCTGGATCTCGCGGGTCGTCATCCCGCCCGCGTAGAGCGCGAGGATCTGCTCGTCGAAGCCGTCGAAGGAGCGGGCGTGCTTGGGCACGATCCGCGGCTCGAACGACGCGTCCCGGTCGCGCGGCAGCTCGACCGTGACCGGCCCGTCGACCGTCCGCAACGTCTTCGACGAGAGGCCGTTGCGCCGGTTCGGCTGCTGCTCGGGCGGCTCCGCCCCCGGCCGGTAGCCGAGATGCTGCTCCAGCTCGGCGCCGGCCGCACGTTCGATCAGCCGCTTGCGCAGCTGGTTGATCAATCCGTCCGGGCCGGTCAACTGCTCCGGTCCTTGGTACTCCCCGAGCAGCCGATCGATCAGCTCGTCCGGGATCTCCATGTCGCCCATCATGGGCCTCCTTCCGGGCCGCCCGACGGAATCGCTCCGACCGCGGCTACGCCGCGATCGTCCCGACCCCGTCGGACGAACCAGTCAGATACACAGAAATCCGCGCACTACCTCGTCCTCGAGGATCGCCCACGGCGCCTTCCAGTAGACGCCGGTCGCCTCCATCGCGACCTGCGTGACCCCGTGCGCCTTCAACCAGTCGCGCAACGCGAGCAGCCCCGCGACCGTCGTCTTGAACTCGGCCACGTACTGCTCGCGCGTGCCACCGCCGGCGGGCGTGCGCGTGCACGCGGTCACCTGCGCCTTATGGACATCAAGCGCCGCCGGGCGCTCAACGATCACTTCCATCGACTGCTCCTCTCGGGTCGCGGACAACAACGTGCCGTCCGCCAGGAGCCCCCGACGACAGGCGAGTCTAGTGAGCGTGCTCGAGGCGACAGTCCGGGGTACCGGAGGGAGGCTCCCACGCCAAACTGAATGACGGGCTTAAAGGCACCAAGACGTAACGCAGCGTCAGCGGACAACGCCGCGGATCATCACGTTTTCACGCGCCCGCGGGTGCCCGCCAACCGCCGGCATGAAAACTGATGGGAAATGACCGCTTCGGTCAAGCAGCGGCGGCCTCCAGGGTGACGTGATGGCCGAGCCGTTCGAGTTGGGCGACCAGGCGGCGGGTGGCGCGTTCGGGGTCGCGGCGGGTGAAGTAGTCGCCGCCGGCTTCGCGGTAGAGCTCGCCGGTTGTGAGCATGTGCCAGCAGGCACAGAGGATCGAGTGCTTGACGGCGCCGGCCGCGCGGCCGTGGCCGCGGCGGGGTCGCAGCCGCTGGTACTGGGCGGCGAGGTAGACGTCGCTGCTGCGGGTCGCTGCCAGCGCCGCCTCGGTCAGCGCGGTGTCGAGCCACTTGGAGCCGTGCCGGGTTTTGCCGGAGCGGCGTTTGCCGGCAGAGCGATCATTGCCTGGGCATTGGCCGGCCCAGCTGGCGAGGTGCCGCTCGGAGGGGAAGCGGCTCATGTCGGCGCCGATCTCCGCGACGATCACCTCGGCTGTGCGTTGCTGGACGCCGGGGATCGTGCAGAGCAGCTCAACCGCCGCGGCGAAAGGGCGAGTTGCGCCTCGATCTCGTCGGAGAGCAGCTGGATCTGCTCGTCGAGGAAGTCGAGGTGGGCGAGGATCGCCGAGACGATCAGCGCGTGCTGGCGGTCGAAGCGGCCGACCAGCGCCTCCTTGAGCGCCGGGATCTTCGCCCGCAGCTTTCCCTGCGCGAGCTCGGCCAGGACCTGCGGATCGGTGGTGCCCTGCACGAGCGCGTCGAGCATCGCTCGCCCCGAGGCACCGAGGATGTCGCTGGCGACGCAGTCGAGCTTGATCCCGGTGTCCTCGAGGATCTTGTGCAACCGGTTGCCCTCCCGCTGACGCTCGCCGATCTGCGCCTTGCGATAGCGGGTCAGGTTGCGCAGCGCTCGGATCGGCTTCGGCGGCACGAAACTACGCTGCAAAAGCCCCGCCTCCAGCAGCTGGCAGAGCCAGGCGGCGTCGGAGACGTCGGTCTTGCGGCCCGGCACCTGCTTCACGTGGCGGGCGTTGACGAGCAAGCAATCGAACTCGTCCAGTAGACACCGGTCGCCTCCATCGCCACCTGCGTCACGCGACGCGACTTCAGCCAATCGCGCAGCGCCAACAGCCCCCGCACCGTGGTCGCGAACTCGGCGACCTCCTGCGCCCGCTCGCGGCCCCGGCCGGGCACGCGCACGCACGCCGTGACCTGCGCCTTGTGCACGTCCAAACCGGCGGCGCGCTTAACGATCGTCTCCACAGCTGCCTCCTCTCGAACGACGAAACACGGGTCGTCGCCCGCGGGGCCTCAAAGACAAACGAGTCTGATGGGCGTGCTCTACGGCAACAGTCCGGCGTACCGGGGAGGCCCCAGCGCCATGCTAAAGACGGGCTCACGGGCACCATAGGCAGACGGCGTCAACGAGCGACCCACCGATCCTCGCTCATTTCAACCGCCCGCGGGTGGCCGCGCGGCGATGGTTGCTAAAGAGAAATCAGCGTCGTCTTCTAAAGAGAAGAGCCACAGGTTATGCTCGACGCTCCCAACTGCGACGGAAGCGGGAAGGATGCGGCGCTGCGGATTGGTCCCACCGGGACGATCGGGTTCACACGGCTTGCCGCTAGGTCCTCCGATCGCGCGCAGGTTTGCGGCGAGTTCCTCTGCGCCGGAGGAGACAAGCTCGACCTCCGCGGCGTCACCTACGGAACCTTCCGTCTTGGCGAACGCGGCGAGGAGTTCCGCGCCGGCGGATGTAGTCGAGTGCGACTTCGAGATGATGCTGGGCGAGCGGGGTCAACGCCGTGCGCACGTACACGTAGACTCAAGCCGCCGAGCGGCACGGGCTCCGCGTCCTCGTCGAGCTCGCCGCCGAGCCTCGCATGATCGAGGCGTCGATCCGCGCGCAAAGGGTCGCCGTCCACTGCAGCGCCAAGTTTGGCCGCTATCTCGAGATTCGGCCGGGAAGCCTCGCCGCGCGTCTCTTGATCGCAGTCGAGGAGAACCTTGGACGAACCCAGGTCGTCCCGACGAGATCGTCACACAACTCGCGGCCGCCGGCGGCGTGACGCCGCAGACGCCTCGTCAAGAAAACCATCACCCGTCGTTGCGGGTGCTTACCGCCGAAAGCTGAGAGGAACGGAAGGTGCAAGCCAAGAACCCGCATCGCACGAAGCACCGGGCAGTCATCCTCGCCGGCGGGCAAGGTCGCAGGCTCGCTCCCTACACGTCGGTGCTGCCGAAGCCGTTGATGCCGATCGGCAACCGCGCAGTCCTCGAGATCGTCGTACAACAGCTCGCCAGTTACGGGATCACGGACATCACGTTCAGCGTCGGATATCTCTCGCATCTGATCCGAGCTATCTTCGACAGCCGTACCGATCGGAACGTGAACATCAGCTACGTCCAGGAGGAAATTCCACTCGGCACGGCCGCCCCGGTTCGCCTGGTCGAGGGGCTCGACGACTCGTTCATACTCATGAACGGAGACGTGCTCACAACACTCGACTACCGCGATCTGCTTCGCCGGCACCGTGAGACCGGCAACGTGTTGACGGTCGCTACGGTGCGGCGGACCATGAAGCTCGATTACGGCGTCGTCCGCGTCGAGAACGAGGTCGACCGAGTGCACGCGTGGGAGGAGAAGCCCGAGATCGTTTCGCTGGTCAGCATGGGCATCTATGCCGTCGAGCCCCGCGCAATCGACTTCATCCCGGAAGGCGAGTATTTCGACTTCCCCGATCTCGTTCAGGCGCTACTCGCGGCGGAGCAACCGGTCGGAGCCTACTTGTACGATGGGCTCTGGTTCGACATCGGCCGGCGGGACGACTACGAGCAAGCAGTCGCAAGCTGGACGTCGACCACAACGGCGGCGGGCTCGCAAATGAACAACGAGCACTGAGTCGTGAGAATGGCTGGCTCCGCGCCGCTCGGTCCGCCGCACGGGCGGGAAGACGTCGGGTGAGCAGCGTGGAGGGACAGCCGGTCGCCGGCGGCCGGGTTCCACGGTCGCAAGCAAGCCGGATCGAGCACGTGTCGATCATCGTGCCGATGCTCGACGAGGAAACGCGAGTCGACGGACTCCTCGCCGATATCGCGGCTCAAGAATTCGCTGGCGAGCTCGAGCTTTTGGTCGCCGACGGAGGCTCGAGGGACCGCTCCGTCGAGCGACTACGAGCGGCGGCGAGCCGGCATAGCGTAGCGCTGACGCTGATCGAGAACCGCGACCGGCTCATCCCCCACGGGCTCAACGCCTGTATCCGCCGCGCTCGGGGTGATCTCATCGTTCGCATGGATTGCCGCGCCCACTATCCGCGCGATTACCTCCGACGTTGCATAGCGGCGGCCGAAGAGACCGGCGCCTGGAACGTAGGGGGCTTGACGGTGCCGGTGGGGCGAGGCCGGATGGGGCGCGCTGCCGCTTGCGCCACAGACAGCCCGTTCGGCGGCATCGGCTGGACGCGCCATGCGGCGGGCGGGCGCGACGAGGTGGACACCGTCTACGGCGGTGCGTTTCGCCGCCACGCCTTCGAGCAGGTCGGGCTGTTCGACGTGTCGCTTCCGCGCAATGAGGACGAAGACTTCAACTTCCGCCTGCGTCGGGCTGGCGGTCGGGTGATTCTCGACACACAGATCAAAGTCTTCTATTCGCCCAGGGAGTCGGCGGCCGCGCTGTTCTCGCAGTACGCCGGCTACGGGCGAGGCAAGGTCGACCTGATGATGAAGCACAGGCAGCCGATGAGCCTGCGCAGTCTCCTTCCTCTCACCTTCGTCGGCTCTCTCGCGGCGCTCACCCTCATCTCGATCCGTTCTCGCCGCGCTCGTGCGCTCCTTACCGCCGAGGTCGCCGTCTACGGCGGCTGCGCCTTCGGTTTCGGGCTCCGAGCGATCGCTCGCCGGAGGGAACCGTTACGCCTTCTGCCGGCCGTCGCCGCCGTTTTTCCTGTGCTTCACCTCGGTTACGGTGGTGGCATGCTCCGCGGACTCGCGGCCGTCGCTGCCGGAGCGCGTCAGCTTCCTCGCCCTGGTCGCCACGTTCGTCCTCGAACCCCGCCTCCTGCTGAATGATGGGCATCAGGTCTGAAGTAACGGCCGAACGTGCCCCACGTGCTCCAGGCCCTCGCCGCAGTTCGATTAGACCCGACCGAAGCAGGCGCAAGACGCCCTGGCTACGATTCGTGCACTCGTCGTTCTCATAACGTGTCCGAGGACCTCTCTCTACTCCGCCATCTGCGCACCCTTCGTCGTGACGCGTGGCTGATCGCGCTCTGCCTGGCAGGCGCCCTAGTCTCGGCAGCGATCTTCCTCTCGACCCAGCACTCTGTCTATCGCGCGTCGATGAAGATCGTCATTGGACAGGGCGGCGGAATCTTTCAACCCGCTGACGCCGGTGCCGTCGACCCCCTCGCGCAGACGATGACCAACCTCCTTCAGAGCGACATCGTCGCGAGCAGGGTCGTCACGAAGCTCAACCTCTCGCTCACGCCTCGTCAGCTCCTCGACCACCTTGCTGTCTCGACGAAGCCACAGACCGCGGTGCTCTCGGTCCGCTACGACTCGCGTGACAAGGCCGGCGCCGTCGAGATCCTGCGCGTGACCGGTGACGTGTTCACGACTCTCGTTAGAGAGCGGCTTGGCGGACAGAACCGTTTGGCTCCGCCGCGCGGCGCGGAGACGGTCCCGGTCAGCGCGAGCGTCTTCGACCCGGCGCATCTCGAACCCGGGCGCATTTCGCCGCGGCCCGTCAGAACGATGGGCCTTGCCGGCGCGCTCGCGCTCTTGATCGGCGTCAGCCTGGCTCTTGCCCGCGAGAGCCTGAAGCCGCGGATCGACAGTGGCGATCAGGCCGAGGAATCGTTCGGAGCTCCGGTCGTCGGAACGCTGCCGAAAAGATCAGGGCGCACGCCGCCGCTTGGGCTTTCGGCCCAGCGTGGACGAGTGGATGCGCAACTCGTCCGCGCGCTCGCGCCGCTGACCGGCTGGCTTCAAGCAATGCATGTGACCCGCGAGAGAGTGATCGTCGTCACGAGCGCAGAAGACAACGAGGGTAAGAGCGTGCTCGTCGCTCATCTCGGGGCAGCCTTGGCCGCCGCAGGCGAAGAAGTCATCTGCGTCGAGGCGGACGGCCGTACTCCGACGGTGAGCAACTACCTCGGAGTGCAAGCCAACTCCGAAGGCCCCGAATCGTACGGCCTGGTCGACGTCGTCCACCGTCGCGTCGAGGTTGAGGATGCACTCCACGCGGTTCGGCCTATCCCCGCCGAAACGAGTCACGATTATGCCGATGGAACAGGGCAGGCTGATGCCTCTCGCCTCCCCGACTCGCCGCAGGAACGGCATGGTCTCGGGCTGCTCCAGGCGGGACCATCGCGCTCGAGTGGGGCCGCTCTGCTCACCTCGGACCTCATCTCGCTCACGACCACGCTCTCCTCCGTCGGTCGCTACGTTATCGTCGACGCGCCGCCGCTGCTGCTCTCGCCTCACGCCCTTCCGCTTGCTATGGCGAGCGACACGATCCTCGTCGCAGCGCGAAAGGGTTCGACAACCAAGGCTAATGCGGAAGCGGTGCGGAAGATCCTCGCGACGGTCGAGCGGACGAGGATCGGCGTCGTCCTCTGCCATCCGCGCTCCACACGTCGCCGCCTGTTGTTCCGCGGACTAGGCCGCGCTAGGGTGCACACGGCGAGGCTGATCGAGTTCACCGAGGCACCCTCCCACGTCGAGGGCGCTCGCCGCAGCAAGACCTGACGTGAATGTGCTAGCCGGCACGGGCACACGTGCGAGGGAGGCCGATGCTCTCGCGTGGGGGGGCGCCGGCCTGCTCGCCGCGGCGCTTCTCGGCGTCGGCACCGTCTTTGATAACAAGCTCGGAGTCGTCCTCGCGTTCTCACTGACACTCGCCGTCGGGATCGTCCTCCGGCCCAAGGTCATCCTGCCGATCCTCGCCGCCTCGGTGTTCGTCGAGGCAGTGAGCGTCGGCGGGATCACTATCAGTCGACTCCTCGCTCCGCTGGCGCTCTGCGTGGTTATCGGTATTGCGATGCGGAGGCGGTTGACAATCGGCGCGTCCTCACCTCTCGTCTGGGTCGCCGCCTACTTCCTGTGGGCGCTCGCGAGCTTCTCGTGGACGATCAACAGCGCGGACACCCGCTTCAAGCTTGGCTCGCTGACGCTTGCCCTCGTCTACCTGCTCGCGGCCGCGACCCTCATCGAGTCAGTACGCGAGCTTCGCAGCGTTCTAGTAGCAATCGCAGCCGCCTCGCTCTTGATCGGACTGTTCGGAATTGCAACAGACGCGCTCGCAATCTCGAGCCAGCTCCAGGACGGGCGCCCGAACGGAGGAGTTGGCGATCCCAACCTCTTCGCGGTGTATCAGGTGCTCGCCATTCCGCCCGCCATCGCCCTCGCCGCTTCGACCCGTAGGCGCTGGCTGCGTTTCCTTCTCGTCTGTGCGGTGCTCGGCATCCTCGCGTCGATCTTCGCCTCCGAGTCACGCGGAGGGCTCCTCGCCCTTGCCACCGTCATGCTCCTGATCGTCGTCCTCCCTGCACGTGCGATCTTCCGCTCTCGCCCCCAGAAGGCGGCAATCCTGATCTCCGTCGTCCTCGCGAGCGGCGTGGCTTTCGCCGTGACGGGCGCGTCGCTCATCGAACGCGTCGGATCGCTCGAGACGAGCGATCCGACCGGGTCCACCCGGGTCTTCCTCTGGGACGCCGCCTGGACTTCGATTAAGCAACGTCCCGTGCTCGGCCTCGGCTACGGCGCTTTTCCCGCCGCTGCCCCTCGGTTGTTGCACGAGACTGAGGGTGTCGATTTTCGCCACATCGAGCTACACGCGACCGGGAAGGCGCGCGAGACGCACAACGTCTACCTCGGTGCGCTGGCGGAACTCGGGCTTCCGGGTCTTGTGCTCTTCATGTCTGTCCTGCTCGCGACGACCCGACAGCTCATCCGCACCTCGAAGAGAGCCCGGGAGGCCGGAGCCGCCTTCGTCGCGCGGATCGCAAACGCGCTGCTGCTGAGTCTCCTGGGCTGGTCGGTCGCATCGATCTTCTTGTCCACGGAGAGCTCCCGCTCGCTGTGGGTGCTGATCGGCGTCTCACTGGCGCTTCCAAAGCTGATCCGGAAGGAGCGCCCTGCGGGCTCGAGCATCGCCGATGCGGTCGCGGCCGCCGACGGAGCGACGAGGAAGACCGATCTCGCGCTCGTCCACCTTGCCGCACCGGTGGCCGATGGAACGCAGATCGTCGTGCCGGCACGCGCGGCGCCGGGGGCGGCCGTGGGCGGCGGCGCGTGGGCTGCGCCTGCGGGCCTGGTGCACTTGAACACGGCAACGCTCGAAGATCTCGAGATGTTGCCCGGTATCGGCCCGGTGACTGCGCAGAAGATCCTCGACTACCGGCAGCAGCACGGTGCGTTCGCACGCGTCGACGAACTCGATGCGATCCCCGGAATCGGCCCGAAGCGCCTCGACCAGCTGCGCGATCTGGTCGCGCCCTGACAATCCGCGTGGCGCACGCGTTCGTCGCCGGCTCTGCATCGGGCATTGCGTCTGCAACCCCTGCACGTCTCCTCTAGCCGCGTCTCGCGCTTGGGCCTTCGCGGTCTTCGCGGCGCGGCGCGTCGTCGGGCTCTGTCTCGCGGTGTTTGATCGCTGCAGCCGCCAGGCGGACGATGCAGTCTGGGTTGCGGCGGTCGAAACTGCCGGCGTTACGCCCGGCCGCTTCGTCGTTTAGCCGCTCAAACCCGAAAGTCCGTTCCGCGAGCGGAAGCGCACGAGGACTTGGGACCCGAGCTGGCCGTCTCCTCCCCAGGGGCAATCCGCAGCTCCCGACGACCAACTCCGGGCCTCCACTGAACAGACGCGACGCGAGAGCGAATCTTGCGATGCGCTGCGAGATAAGTGCCCAGGGGCGGCGTCTTTCCGTTCACACCGCAGCTCGGCAGCCTGCGCCCGGGGGAGGGCTCGGGCACGACCGAGGGAGCCCTGGGCAGGAGGGAAGCATTCCATAATGTGCTTACAAAAGCCAAACATCCGCAACGTCGGAGACAGCGCTGTTTACGCTGTAACGCACATCCGCCATCGACGCTGGTTTCCCGAAGTACCTGGTACAAACCTGACCTGATCTCCGATTCCTTGACTCGGGCCGCTCGCGGGATCGTTTGACATGCTCGATCTGCTGCTCGATCTCGATGAGATCTCGGGTCTGCTCGCGGACGAGCTTGCGGGCGGTAACTGCGCGCGATCGTCGAGGAAGGAGCACGCCCTCGACGCCTTTCTCCTCGCCGCGGGGATGAACCAGATCGTCGAGGACTACCTACACCGCGACGTCTATTCGCTCGGCAGGGGAGCCGTCCGGATCGGAGAGTTTGTCCACTCCCCTGCCGGCTCGCTGGCATCGGCGACCGCTCGTCTGGCTCGCTCAGCGGGACTGGCAGTTCGCGCGCGTAGCGCGCGCCAGCGAAGTCTCGTCCACTGGCAGGGAGAGCTCGCCTCCCTCGTCGGGCGCCTGGCGGAGAATGTCGCCGCTGAGGTCGAGCGGTCCGGTACCGAGACACGAGGAGACCAGACGGCTGAGGTCGAGCCGGACCTGCTGCTGGCCGTGCGAGACGTAATCGAGCCCGTAGCACGTTTCCCGGAGTCCCTGCGGACGAGCGTCGTCCGTCTTGCTCAGTGTTTCCGCAGCTTCGATCAGCGACCGGAAGACTGCCGCCGGCTCGCCCGCCTGCTCTCGACCCGGTTCCCGGATCGCGCCAGGCCGATTCTCGTCGTCGGCTTGCGGACCTCGGGCAGCTACCTGGCACCGCTTCATCGGGCCTTCCTGAAACTGGACGGGTATGCGGACGTGGCGTTCCTGACGTTGCGTCCAGACCACGATCTGCTCTCGCATGAGCTCGAACGCATCGCCGAGACCGTTCTGGCCGACGGCCTCGTGTGCGTGGTCGACGACCCACCTCGAACGGGAACACAACTCGCGCAAGCAGCGGAACAGCTCCGACGACTCGGCATACGCCCGGAGTCGCTCGTACTCCTCGTGCAGCTCTTCGGTACGCCTGCGTCGCTTCCTTCGCGCCTCACGGAGTACGAGTCGATCGTGCTTCCGTGGGAGCGTTCGTCGATTCGCGACATGCTCTCGGAGCGCGCCGTCCGGCAGACCCTCGTTCGACTGGTGCGCGGGCAGACGATCGCGATCTCTACCGGCACCGGCTCACGGGAGGTCGTGGTCGGCGAGATCGAGGACGTGAAGCGGCTCAACACCTGGGCGACGCGGGTCTCGCCCGCTCATCGCGGGCACGCGAGCGCGGTCTTTCGAGCACGGATCGTTGAGGAGGGCTCAGGCGAGCAGGCGGAGCAGGACATCTACGTTCAAGGCGTTGGCCTCGGCTATCTGGGGAGGCATGCACTCACGGTCGCGTCCCGGCTCGCATGCTTCGTTCCGGAGGTCTACGGCTTCGACGATGGATTGCTGTACCGGACGTGGCTTCCGGAGGATTGGCGGCTTTCTCCGCCGTCGCCTGCGGAAGAGGAGACGGTCGCGGCGCGCGTAGCGTCGTACGTCGTCGCCCGTCGAGACGCTCTCGCCGTCGCCGAAGATGTCAGCCGCCGACTCGTTCACCGCGAGCCTGTATGGGAGGTCGTTGCCTCCATGCTTGGGGACGCCTTCGGTAAAGCAAGGTACGTTGTCCGCCCCCTGACGAACCGGATAGCCATCCGGCTCGTGAGAACGGCTCGTCCCTCCGTCGTGGACGGGAGCATGGCTCTCTCTCGCTGGTTCAGACCTTCGACGGAACCGATCGTCGAAGGGACGATCCGAAAGGTCGATTTCGCCTCGCGCGCGTTCTCGAACGAAGACACGTATTGCTACGACGCCGTCTTCGATCTCGCTTGCGCGGCAGCCGACTACGCCGCTCTGTCTCCCGCGCAGCCCGCGGCACTCGAGTTCGGCGACCGTCTCCGAACGCAATATGAGCGCGCCGCGGGAGAAACGATCACCGGAGAGCGGTGGTTGCTCTACCAGCTTCTCTACCACCATCGGATCGGTCGCCGCGATTACCATACTGCGGTTCGGGGTGCCGAGGAGGAGACGGAGCACTCGCCGACTCCGCTGTTCGCACGGTTCTTGGCCGGGCAGCAGGCGATGGCGCTTGCCCACCAGCGTTACTTCGGGGACCTTTTCTTCGCGGACCGGGCGACGCCGGACTCAGGTCCGCTGTGTGCGATCGACGTGGACGGTGTCCTCGAGACGAGGTGGCTCTCCTTCCCGGCGATCTCGTCGGCAGGGGCTATGGCACTGCGAGCGCTCGCCAGCCACGGCTATCGCCCCGTGCTGGCGACCGGGCGCTCGCTCGCCGAAGTACGCGCCCGGTGCATCGCGTTCCGCCTTCCCGGCGGGGTCGCAGAATACGGCGCCGTCGTGTACGACCATCTCTCCGGTCGTGTGCGGACTCTCCTGACTTCAGCCGATCAGGACGAGCTCGCCGCGCTCCGCGCGATCCTGCTCAGGACGCCCGGTGTCCAGCTCGATCCGCTTCACGAACATGGGATACGCGCCTATCGCCTCGACTCGCACGGTCGACCCTCTGGCCTAGACGCGGCGACCATCCAGGATGTGCTCACGCGAACCGGTGATCCGAAGCGCATTCGGCCGATCCCGGCGTACTCGCAAACCGACTTCACCGTTGCGCATGTCGACAAGGGTGCTGGGCTTCGAATCCTTGCGGACGAACTCGACCGCACCACGAGCGAGCGGAGCAAGTCGCAATTCGCGTTCGCGATGGGCGACACCGTTTCCGATCTGCCGATGTGCGTTCTCGCAAGCCGTGCATTCGCTCCATCGAATGCCGACCCGAAGCTCCGCGAGTTGAGCGCGCTTGGCTCGCACGGCATCGACTTCGTCGCACGCCCGTATCAGGCCGGTCTGCTGCTTGCTGTGTCGACGTTCCTCGGGCACCGGCCAGAAAGGTGCGACGTGTGCAGCCAGCCCCGGCCTCGCTCGAAGGAAACACGGATCCTCCTCGCCGCGCTCGGAGCGCTCGACGGAGGACGCCGCGAGAAGGCCAATCGGGCCTTGCTCCTCGCGGCACTGCTGCACGCTCGTGACTCCGCTCGCCGGGGTCCAGCGGTGTGACCAAAAGGCCGGCAGACTTTCAACCCCCGTCCTTCGTCTCGTCGGCGCTCTTCACGTTCGGCACCCAGATTGCCGTCGCCATGCTCTCGCTTGTGAACGTCCTGATTGTCGCAAGGGCGTTGGGTCCAACTGGTCGCGGGCAAATCGCACTTCTGACGACGATCGCCTATCTGTCCTCGCAGGTTTCCCTCTTCGGCGTGGAGCAGGCGAACATCAATCTCGCCGGGATCCAACCCCGGTTGAGGCCGGCGCTCGCAACGAACTCGTTGATCCTCGCAATGGCGTTCGGCGCCTGCGCCATCGGCTTCCTCGCGGGTTTGATCGCGATCTTCCCGGGCGTCGGCGGCGGTCTCGCGATCGGGCTTCGGTGGCTGTCGCTCGCCTCGATTCCGTTGCTGATCTTCCAGACCTATCTTCTTCTCCTCGTTCGCGCGGACTACCGCTTCGCCTTCGCGAATGCCGGCTCGATGGTCGCACCCATCGTCAGCGTGGGTGCGAACGGCCTTCTCGCCTCGCTCGGCGCGATCAGCGTCGGCACTGCATTCGGAGCCTGGGTCGGTGGCCAGGCACTCGGCACGCTGTTGTTCGCCTGGTGTGTCCAGTACCGCATCGCCGGCTTCGGCCGCCCAGATCTCGGACTCGCAAGGCAGACGCTCGGGTTTGGGCTCCGGGCTCACGGTGGCCGCATCATGATGCTCGGGAACTACAGGTTCGACCAGTGGCTTGTGGGAGCGATCTCGGGCACCCGCGAGCTGGGTGTCTACAGCGTTGCGGTCGCGTGGGCCGAGGCGCTCTTCCACCTTCCGACCGCCCTCGCCGCAGTGCAACGTCCGGATCTCGTTCGCGCTTCACGCCGTGAGACCGCCCAGACCACCGCCCTGGTTTTTCGGGCAGCCGTCCTCATCACGCTTCCAATCGCCGGTGTCATGGTGGCGGCCGCTCCAATTCTCTGCGTGACGATCTTCGGCGCCGACTTCGGAGGCTCGATCGGCGAGCTACGAGTCCTCGCCGGGGGCGCCTTCGGCATCCTGGCCATCAAGATCCTCGGCAACGCGCTCACGGCGCAGCGGATGCCCCTGGTCGAGACGGCAGGCATCGGCGCGGCATTCATCGCCACGATCGTCCTCGACGTTCTTCTGATTCCCCGGTCCGGCGGGTTCGGCGCGGCGGTCGCGTCAAGTCTCGCCTATTCGACTGGCGGCATCTTCATCGCTCTCATCTCCACGCGCGCTCTCGGGGGTCGGCTCAGCAACTTCGTCCCGCGCCCGCGCGACCTCGCTGCGCTCTGGCGAGAGGCGCGTGGCGCACTCCGGCGCGGGACTTCGGCTGCGCCCGCACTCGTCCCCGCGCCAGGTTCCCAGTCTGCAGACGAGCCGCCGCCCCCGGCGTGACCTACAGGGCGCCGATCGAGATCAGTCGCGGCATTAGGCGCAAAGAACCTTCGGGCACCCTCCACGAAGCGACTTGGTTGCAACCCCGGGGAACGAAAGCATCGCGGGACGTGACCACAGCGCGACCGTCTCACACCGAAACTCCGGCGGATACGGCTTCCGGAAATTCGATCCCCTTGGCATGGTGGCGCATCCTTCCCGCCAGGCCGGACAATGCTGACCAAGCGCTCAGGTGTCCACGAAACCGGGGGCATTCCAGCGCGGAAAATCGGCGAGCGCACTATCGCGACGCGTGGCCTGCGCGCTCGATTGCTGAAGGGACGCTGTGCCGGCTGAAGTTGGTGCGCCACCCTGCCGTCAGCTCGCTCGGCGGCGGCGCGGCGCGCGGCTCTGCCGTCTTCTGCGAGGCGTTTGCCGAGCAGCCGGCGAGCAGCGCTACCGCAAGCAGGACTGGCACCGCGACCCTCATCACGAACTTAGATGCGGCGGCGCGAATCTTCGGTGCGGTTCCTCGCATCAAACGGTGCGATGAGCCAGCGGACGGCGAAGCAGGCGCGGCGGGCGGCCAGACAAGCCCGGCCGCCCAGGCGACTGGCCCGCCGCCGCTGGCTCTGGGCCTCGACGGTCGCCCGCTGGCTGGCCGAGGACGCGTTGAAGCCGTGGCAGCACCGCTCCTGGATCTTTCCCACCGACGCGGGCTTCCTGGAGAAGGCAGGTCCCGTGCTCGACCTCTATCAGGGCCGCTGGCAGGGCAAGCTGCTGCACCCGGGCGAGTTCGTGATCTGCGCGGATGAGAAGCCGTCGATCCAGGCGCGCCGGCGGATCCACGGGACGCTGCCGCCGGCTCCGCGCTCGCGCGGCCACCACGTTGAGCACACCTACCAGCGCGGAGGGGCGCTCACCTATCTGGCCGCGCTCGACATCGGACGCCGCGGCGGCCGGCGCCCGCGCGTCTTCGGTCGCTCCGAGCCGAGAGGCGGAATCGCTCCCTTCGACCGGCTCGTCTGGCAGGTAATGACGAAGCAGCCCTACGCTTCCGCGCGCCGCGTCTTCTGGATCGTCGACAACGGCTCCTCCCACCGCGGCCGCAAGTCGGTCGAGCGGCTCGAGCGGCGCTGGCCCAACCTCGTCCTCGTCCATCTGCCGGTGCACGCCAGCTGGCTCAACCAGATCGAGATCTACGTGCGCCACGAGGCGCCATGCATAAGGAGTAGCCCCGGCGGCGCTGGCGCCGTCACCGCTTTGGGATGAGAATGCCGGCGCCGTCTTGGTCGACGCCGGCATTCCCCTTGCTGCTTCTAGCGCGTTAAGGAGTATGGCGCGGGGGCCTGCGGAACCGCAAACTGCTGCCTCG
>WNGA01005303.1_pt1 | contig 18618 bp, 16 predicted proteins | sample 5400061 | NCBI WGS metagenome assembly WNGA01 (sample SAMN13153366, study PRJNA577476) | soil metagenome | isolation source: 100 cm soil or saprolite under grassland replicate 2 | place: USA:California | collected 2016-06-15 | reverse complement strand
TACAATCACGCCTTCCTGGCGGGGAACCCCGGCACGCCCACGTTCGGCGGCAGCGGCAACCCCAATGACCGCATCGCGTTTTCGGCCCGGGCCGACGGCAACATTGACGTGTGGGATACCTTCTTCTTTAGTCAGATCGGCACGATCGTGGTGCGCGATCCGATCACGGGGCCGCTGCGCGTCGCGCGCAACCGGGCCAACACGCGCCAATGGCTCTTCGGGGTGACGCCGGTCGGCGTTGTGATGATCGAACTGCCCGTGGTCACGAACCCGAACCCATCGAAGCCGATGTGGGGGCCGCCGGTCCCAATCCACTGAGCCGGTGCCTTTGGGCCCGGGTGCTGCACGCGCGAGCCCGACGTCTGTCGGGCTCGCCTGTTATAAGGGGTTGTAGGGGCGCAGCATGCTGCGCCCCCTACGTCCACCTCCGCCGGCGGGCGAGGGGTCAGGGGGTGAGGATGACATTCCGATTCACGACGGCGGGCGAATCGCACGGCCGTGGCCTGGTGGGGATCCTCGAAGGCATTCCCGCCGGTCTCCCCGTCTCCGCCGCCGACGTGGACGTGGAGCTGAAGCGACGCATGGGCGGCTACGGCCGCGGCGCCCGCATGAAGATCGAATCGGACCGTATCGAGTGGCTCGCCGGCGTGCGTGCGGGCGAAACGCTCGGCTCCCCCATCGCCATGCTCATCTGGAACCGCGACTGGGAGCACTGGCAGGACGTCATGGCGCCGGAAGCGGACCCTACACCGGATCCCCAGGGGGGGGGCCGCCGGCGCCAGGTGACGAGGCCGCGCCCGGGCCACGCCGACCTGGCGGGCTCGCTCAAGTACGATCGCCAGGACGCCCGCGACATCCTGGAGCGGGCCAGTGCGCGCGAGACCGTGGCGCGCGTCGCCTGTGGGGCGGTGTGCAAGAAGCTGCTGCGTGAGTTCAACATAGAAATCGGTTCACACGTAGCGGAACTAGGCGGTGTCGTGGCGAACGTAGGGGCGCAGCATGTTGCGCCCCTACCTGCGCACATTAACGACGTAGCCGACCAGAGCCCCGTCCGTTGCCTGGACAAGGACGCCGAGGCGGAGATGATCCGGCGCATTGACGCCGCCAAGGCGGCCGGCGACACCCTCGGCGGCATCGTAGAGGTCATCGCCCTGGGCGTGCCGGTGGGGCTGGGATCGCACGTCTCCTGGGATACGAAGCTCGACGGCCGGCTCGCGCAGGCGCTGATGTCGATCCCCGCCGTGAAGGGGGTCGAACTGGGCCTCGGCTTCGAGGCGGCCCGCCGCAAGGGCTCGGAAGTGCATGACGAAATCATGCCCGGCTTCGCCCGTGCGACGAACCGTGCCGGCGGCACCGAAGGCGGGATGACGACGGGCGAGCCGCTCGTTGCTCGCGTTGCGATGAAGCCGATTTCCACCTTGATGTCGCCGCTCAAGACGGTGGACCTGAAGACGGGCGGCCCCGCACAAGCGCAGTCGGAGCGCTCGGATGTGACGGCGGTGCCGGCCATGGGAGTCATTGCCGAAGCGATGCTGGCGATCGTGTTGACCGAGGCGCTGCTCGAGAAATTCGGCGGTGATGCATTGAGCGAGCTCAAGCGCAATGTGGACGGCTATCTCGCGCAGGTGCGCGTCCGCGCTCGATCAGAGCCTCACGTCCCCCCTCTCCGCATTGTGGAGAGGGGGACAGGGGGTGAGGCGTGAAAAAGCACATCGTGCTCATCGGACTGCCGGGCGCCGGCAAGAGCACGGTGGGCCGCATCGTCGCGGAGCGGCTGCATGCGGGATTCCTCGACATCGACACGATCTTGATTCGCAAAGAGGGCAAACCGATCGCCATGATCTTCGCCGAGAAGGGCGAGCCGGCATTTCGGGAGATGGAGCGCAAAGAAGTCAACGTGGCGCTCGCGAATCAACCGTCGGTGATCGCCCCAGGCGGCGGATGGGCCGCGCAACCAGGTGCGCTCGACCTCGCAAGGCCACTCGGGTACTTCGTTTATCTCAAGTCGCGCGCCGAAGTGGCAGCAGGTCGCGCAGAGCCGTCGGGAACCCGGCCCGTTTTAATGGGTGATGATCCGTTGGCACGCATGCGCGAGCTCTTCACGGCGCGCGACCCGTACTACGCGAAAGCGGATGCGACGGTGCAGACAGAAGCAAAGCCTGCGGAAAAAGTCGCGGATGAGGTCGTGCGGCTTGCGCAAACGAGTGCTGGATGGTAGAGATGCAGCCGACCTAGACGTCTAGGCATTTTTGACTCGAGGTTGATAGGTGACTGATAAAGAAGAAGAAGTGAAACCCAAAAAGAAGCGGGCGCCGCGGAAGAAACCCGCGGAAACCCCGCCGCCGGAGACTGAGATGACCGACGCCGCTCCTGCAAAGGGCGGCGCACTCGTCATTGTGGAGTCCCCGACAAAAGCGAAGACGATCGGCAAGTATCTGGGCCGCGGCTATACGGTCAAGGCGACCATCGGACATCTCCGCGACCTGCCGAAGCGCGAGCTGGGCGTAGACGTCGAGAATAACTTCACGCCGAAGTACGTCACCATTAAGGAAAAGGCGAAGACCTTAGCCGAGATCAAGAAGGCGGCCAAGGCTGCTGATCGCGTGCTACTCGCGACGGATCCTGATAGAGAAGGTGAAGCGATAGCATGGCATGTGGCCTCCCAGTTAAATGGAAATGGAAACGTCCGGCGGGTGCTGTTCCACGAGATCACCAAGGACGCGATCGCGGAAGCGCTGTCCAACCCGCTCGACATCGATCAGCGCAAGGTGGACGCCCAGCAGGCCCGGCGCGTCCTCGACCGTCTGGTCGGCTACAAGGCCTCGCCGGTGCTCTGGAAGAGCATCAAAACCGGCCTCTCGGCGGGTCGCGTGCAGACAGTCGCGCTGCGGCTGATCATCGAGCGCGAAGAGGAAATCCGGAAGTTCGTCCCTCAGGAATACTGGACCATCGCGGCCGACCTGGAGAAGGACGGCCAGCCATTCCAGGCCCGGCTCCAGAAGCTCGCCGGCCACAAGCCCGAGATCAAAACCGAACAGGCAGCGCGCGACATCGTCGCGGAGGTCGAAAAGCTGCCGTTCGTGGTCACCTCGGTCTCAACGGGTGAGCGCCGCCGCAAGGCGCCGGCCCCCTTTACGACGAGCACCATGCAGCAGGAAGCGGCCAAACAGCTTGGTTTCTCGGCCGGCCGCACGATGCGCGCCGCCCAGAAGCTGTACGAAGGCGTGGAGCTGGGTGAGCAGGGGTCGGTCGGTCTCATCACCTACATGCGCACCGACTCCGTGCGCGTGTCGGATGCGGCCATCAAACAGGCGCGCGAGTACATCAACGCCCAATTCGACAAACGCTATCTGCCGAATGAGCCGAACGTGCACAAAGGCGGACGAGGCTCGAAGGTTCAGGATGCGCACGAGGCGATTCGGCCCACCGAGGTAGGACTCAAGCCCGACGATCTGAAGAAATACCTGGAACGCGACCTCTTTAAGCTCTACCAGCTCATTTGGCGGCGCTTCCTCGCGTCGCAGATGACGCCGGCGGTCTATGAAGCGACCAAGGTCGATTTCGAGCTGGCCGGCGGGCGGTTCCTGTTCCGCGCCACGGGCTCCCGCGTGGTGTTCGACGGCTATCACGTCTTGTACAGCGAAGCCCACGAGCCCGAAGACGCGAAAACGCTGGACAGTCTCGCGCCCATTCCGAAGCTCGCCGAGGGCGACCGGGCGACGCTCAAGCAAGTGGTGCCCAGCCAGCACTTTACCGAACCGCCGCCGCGCTACAGCGAAGCGAGTCTGGTGAAGGAATTGGAGCGGCTGGGGATAGGCCGGCCATCCACCTACGCGGCCATCATTTCCACGCTGCGGGCGCGCTGGTATGCGACCGCGAAGGACCGTCGCTTTCAGCCTACCCCGCAGGGCGAGACGGTGTGGAAGGTGCTGAAGCGATCGTTCCCGGAGGTCTTCGAGGTCGGGTTCACGGCGAACATGGAAAACGAGCTGGACAAGGTTGAAGAAGGGGACCTCGACTGGCAGGCCGTACTGGGGGATTTCTGGCTCCCGTTCAACCGTGCGCTCGAAGCGATCGACATCAACAAGATCATCCACGAGGTGCACGACCTGTCGGGACTGGACACAGAGAAATGCCCCAAGTGTGGCTCGCCACTCGAAGTGAAGAGCGGCCGCTTTGGGCCGTACATCGCCTGCGTGCGCTACGCATCGAAGGAGTGCGACTACTCGCGGTCGATCAAGAAGGACAAGATCCCCGATCGGCCCTCCGACGAGATCTGTAAAGAGTGCGGCGCACCCATGGTGATCAAGACCGGACGCTTCGGCGAATTCCTGGCCTGCACGCGCTATCCCAAGTGCAAGTACACGCAGCCCGTCCCGCTCGGCATCAAGTGCCCCAAGTGCGGCCTCGGTGATCTCGCGGAACGGCGGACGAAGAAGGGACGGACGTTCTACGGTTGCTTGCGGTATCCAGACTGCGATTATTCGACCTGGAATAAACCGGTTGCCGTCCCCTGTCCGAGCTGCGGCTTCGTGGGGATGGAAGAGATCAGATCCAAGACGACGGGAGAAACGACGCGCAAGTGTCTCAAGTGCGGGCACACGATGACCGTGGAAGAGACCGCCCCCGAGGCAGAAGAGGTAGCCTCGTAGGGGCGCAGCATGCTGCGCCCCCTCGACATGTCGTGCCCATACATGTGACGGTCGTAGGCGGCGGCCTCGCCGGGTGTGAGGCCGCGTGGGCATTAGCGGAGCGCGGTGTTCCAGTCATCCTGCACGAAATGCGTCCGGTCAAGATGACGCCCGCGCATCAGACGGAGAGCCTCGCCGAGCTTGTCTGCAGCAACACATTCAAATCGGTCGAACCCACGCACGCGCACGGCCTGCTCAAAGCCGAGATGCGCCAGTTGGGGAGCTTGGTGCTGCAGGCGGCGGACGAGGCGCGGATCCCCGGCGGCAGTGCGCTCGCCGTCGATCGCGTGGCGTTTGCGAAGGGAGTCGAGGCTAGGGTCTCGGGTCACGGGAACATCACGATAGTTCGTGGTGAAGTTACCGATCTTCCCAGCCCGGGAATCATCGCCACTGGTCCCCTTACATCGGACGCACTCGCCAACGCAATCGCCGCGCGGCTGGGCGTGCAGTCGCTCGCGTTCTACGATGCCATCGCTCCCATCGTCTCCGCCGATTCGCTCGACTACAGCCGGCTGTTCAAGGCCTCGCGCTACGGCAAGGGCGGGGGCGACGACTACTGGAACGCGCCGTTCACGCAAAGTGAATATGAAGCCTTCGTCGCGCAGCTCATCGCGGGCGAGCAGTACGTGCCCGGCCACGAGTTTGATAAGGTCCCGTACTTCGAGGGGTGCCTGCCCGTCGAGGAGATGGCGCAGCGGGGCGTCGAGACTCTCCGGTTTGGACCGATGAAGCCCATCGGCCTGCCTGGTGATTCATATGCCGTGGTTCAGCTCAGGCAAGAAGATCGCGCGGGCCAGATGTGGAACCTCGTTGGCTTCCAGACACGGCTGAAGACCGGTGCGCAGCAGCGCATCTTCCGCACGATCCCCGGTCTCGAGCACGCGGAGTTTCTGCGCTTCGGCTCGATTCACCGCAACAGCTACTTGAATGCGCCCGCAGCGCTGACGCCGCACCTCTCGGCGAAAGACGATGCGCAGCTGCTCTTCGCGGGACAGCTCACGGGTGTCGAGGGGTACACCGAGTCGGCGGCGACGGGCCTGCTGGCGGGCATCAATCTCGCCCGGCTGCTCGCCGGCGAGGAACCCGTCGTGCCGCCACCCACGACGATGCTCGGGGCGCTGTACCGATACCTGCGGGAGACCGACCCGGCCCGCTTCCAGCCGATGAACGCCAACTTCGGGCTCATGCAGCCGCTCGATCCGCCGGTCAAAGACAAGTTCAAGAAGAAAGAAGCATTGGCGGAGAGAGCCCTGAGAGAGATGACCGCATTTGCGCGAGTCCTCACCCCCCAACCCCCTCTCCACGTTGTGGAGAGGGGGAGTGCAATGTGAGTAACGAGATCACGGAGTTCGTCACCTTCCTCTCGAAGGAGCGCAACGACTCGCCCCATACCGTCAAGGCGTACGAGCATGACCTCGGGGCATTCGCGGCTTTCTGCCAGGACTACTATGGAGGGCCCTGGAGCTGGGCGGGCGTGGACCGGTTGGCGGTGCGCGGGTTTCTGGCGGCGGAGCAGCGGCGCGGTCTGGCCAAGCGCTCCGTGGCCCGCGCGCTGTCGGCGCTGCGCACTTTCTATCGCTTCTTGAACGCGACGCGCGGCCTCGAGGTCAACCCCGCGCGGGCGGCGCGAACGCCCAAGCTCGAGCGCACGCTACCCGCGTACCTGAGTCGCGCCGAGATGGAGATGCTGTTTGCCGACGCCGAGGCGCGGGCGGCGGCGGGTGGATTCCGCGAGGTGCGCGATCTGGCCATGCTGGAGCTGTTTTACTCGACCGGCATGCGGCTCTCCGAGCTCGCGGGACTGAACGATCCCGATATCGATCTCGTGTCCGACCAGGTCAAACTGCGAGGCAAGGGCAAGAAGGAGCGCATCGTGCCCGTTGGCTCGCACGCCACGACGGCATTGCGGAAATATCTGCAGCAGCGCGATCGGCGATTCTCCGGTGCGCGGGCCGTGTTCGTCAATCAGCGCGGCAAGAGGCTTACGCCGCGCGGCGTCCAGCTCGCGATGAAGCGGCTCTTTGACGGCCTGGCGCGTGGAACGGAACTCCACGTGCACGCGTTACGGCATTCATTCGCAACGCATCTGCTCGATGCCGGCGCTGACCTCAGATCAGTCCAGGAGCTGCTCGGGCATGCCTCGCTGGGGACCACGCAAGTGTATACTCATACGTCGGTCGAACGGCTGAAAAAGGTCTATCACCAGGCGCATCCGCGGGCCTGAGGAATTACATGCAACGGATGCATAGCACCACAATTCTCTGTGTCCGCCGAGACGGCAAAGTCGCCATTGGTGGCGATGGCCAAGTGACGGTCGGTGAGACCGTGATGAAAGCCAACGCCAACAAGGTGCGCACCCTGCGCGGCGGGAAGATCCTCGCGGGCTTCGCCGGTGCAGCGGCTGATGCCTTCACGCTCTTCGAGAAGTTCGAGGAGAAGTTGGAGCGCTATCCGACGAACCTGCCGCGCGCCGCGGTCGAGCTGGCGAAGGACTGGCGGTCCGACCGCGTGCTGCGCCGCCTCGAGGCGCTGCTCATCGTCGCGGACAAGGAGCACGGCTTCGTCGTCAGCGGCTCGGGCGAGCTGATCGAGCCGGACGACGGCGTGCTCGCCATCGGTTCGGGGGGCTCGTACGCCCTGGCCGCGGCACGCGCGCTGCTCAGCTCCACCAAACTGAATCCCGCGGAGATCGTCCAGCGCGCGCTCGAAATTGCGGCCGAAATCTGCGTCTACACCAACACGAACATCACCGTACTCGAGTTATAAATGCCTCCGAAAGCTCCCGTATCGAGACCTCCAGAACCTCCAACAACCTCTGCCACACCTCCGAATCCTCCGGAGGCTGAGGCTGTCCCCTGGTTGGAGGAAATGGCGCCACGGCGGATCGTAGCGGAGCTGGACCGCTACATCGTCGGCCAGGAAGCGGCGAAGAAGGCCGTCGCCATCGCGGTGCGCAACCGCTGGCGGCGGGCGCAAGCGCCCGAAGAGATCCGGGACGAGATCATGCCGAACAACATCATCATGATCGGCCCGACGGGCGTGGGAAAAACCGAGATCGCGCGCCGGCTCGCGCGGCTCGCGGGAGCACCGTTCCTGAAGGTCGAGGCGTCGAAGTTCACCGAAGTGGGGTACGTGGGCCGCGACGTCGAATCGATGGTACGCGAGCTGGTGGACGTGTCGATCAACATGGTGAGGTCTGAAAGGGAAGATGAGGTCTATCCTACGGCTGAGCTGAGGGCGGAGGAACGGCTGCTCGATTTGCTTTTGCCGCCGCTTCCCTCGCCGCCCTCCGCCGCCGCTTCGACACCGTCAACGGGGAGCGGGGACCAGGGAGCCAGTGCCGCCCGTCCGTTGTTCGTCGTGTCCTCCAAAGGCGACGTCGAGTCCAAGCTCCCGGAGGCGGAGACCGAAGCCAATGAGCGCCGTCGCCGCACACGTGAGAAGCTGCGCGCACAGCTGAAAGACGGGCAGCTCGAGGAGCGCGACGTCGAGATCGAGGTGCAGCAGCAGAGCTTCCCGATGCTGGAGATGATGCAGCCGCCGCAGGGGATGGAGGGGCCGGATATCAATTTCGGTGAAATGATTCAGGAGCTGATTCCCAAGAAGAAAAAGCGCCGCACCGTGCACGTACACGAGGCGCGCCGCATCCTGATCGACGAAGAGCTGAAGAAGCTCGTGGACATGGACGACGTCGTGAACGAGGCGCTCGATCGCGTCGAGAATCACGGCGTCATCTTCATCGACGAGATCGACAAGATCACGGGCCAGCGCGGCCAGAGCACGGGACCCGACGTGTCGCGGGAGGGCGTGCAGCGCGATCTCCTGCCGATCGTCGAAGGCTCGACCGTGCAGACGCGCTACGGCTACGTGCGCACCGATCACATCCTCTTCATCGCGGCCGGCGCATTTCACATCGCCAAGCCGAGCGACCTCATTCCGGAGCTGCAGGGCCGCTTCCCGATCCGGGTCGAGCTGTCGTCGCTGACCGAGGCGGATTTCGTGCGCATCATGACGGAGCCCGAGAATGCGCTGACCAAGCAGTACGCGGCGCTGTGCGCGTCGGATGGCGCGACGCTCGAGTTCACAGCGGACGGCGTGAAGGAAATCGCGCGGATCGCGGCGAAGGTGAACGAGCGGATGGAGAACATCGGCGCCCGGCGGCTACACACGGTGCTCACGACGCTGCTCGAGGACGTGCTGTTCGAGCTGCCCGACTATCCCTCCAAGCACATCGTGTTCGACGGGCCGGCGGTGCGGGAACGGCTGCTCCGGATCGTGGAGGACGAGGACCTCAGGCGCTACATCCTGTAGCCGAATTATGACGTTTGGCGCGCGGCGTGCCCCTTTGGCGGCACGCCGTTTTGCTTTGCGGGTAGGAATTGCGCACAGGGGAGGCCCTTCAACCATCGGAGGACCTTGTGAAGCAATTCAAGCAGCTGCTGGCCGTCGCCGCCGTCGCCGCCGTCGTTGCCTGCTCCGACGCCTTCAAACCCACCACCGAGAACGTTGTCGGCGACTATAGCGTCCAAACGTTCACTACGACTGACACCAGCGGCTCCACTAACTGGGTTCAGCGTGGCGCGAGTCTCACGCTCACCCTCGGGCCGTCCGGAACCACTACGGGGCATCTGTTCGTCCCCGGCGCGGCGGAAGGTGGCGGCGATTTTGATACGATCTTGATAGGCGACTGGATGCTCGCCGGCAATACGATCACGTTTAACATGCCCGCCATTGACACGTTCGTGAGGGACATGCCGTGGACGGTGACGAAGAACAGGCTGTCCGGTGATCACACATTCAGCGGCACGAGGATAAGAGTCGTCCTGACCAAGTAGCCCGTGATGCGCGACCAGTCCCAGGGGAGATAAAGAGAGAACCGAGTGAAACGGATTCCGCCCCTGCTGGCCCTCGTTGCCGTCCTCGCGTGCAACGCTGATCCCTTCTTCCCGAGCGCCAAAAACATGTCGGGCGACTACACCGCCCACTTCCTCTTGACCACCGACAGCTCCGGAACGGTCGATTGGATCGCGGCCGGCGCGTCGCTTACACTCAGCCTCGGTGCGGACGGTTCTGCCTCCGGACGTCTGTTCGTGCCCGGCGGCGCCGCAGGCGGCGGCGACCTCGAGGCCGACATGGCGGGCACGTGGCTCCTCGTCGGCGGCACAGTAACGTTCGGGCAGACCGCTGACACGTTCGTGCGTAACATGGACTTTGTCCCCAGCCGGAACCGCCTGTCCGGCGATCACACCTTCACCGACGGCACGCGCGTGCAAGTCGTCCTCACGAAATAGCTACCCACTCAGCCTTGTTCTAGCGCGGACCCCCGGGTAAAATCCGCCTGTCATCGTAGCCTGTCATTTTGACCGACGTTCCCCCTCTCCCGTGGGAGAGGGGGTGAGGGGGTGAGGACTTGGCGAAGCGCGACTTCCTCCAGATCACCGACTTCACCCGCAAGGAGACTGAGCAGCTCTTCGACCTTGCCAAGCGGATGAAGGCCCGGGGGTACCGGGAGACCCCCCTCGCGGGCAAGACGCTGGCGATGATCTTCGCCAAGTCCTCCACCCGCACCCGGGTCTCCTTTGAAGTCGGCGCCTACCAGCTGGGCGGCCAGGCCCTGTTCCTCTCGAGCAAGGACATCCAGATCGGCCGCGGTGAGCCGATTCCGGATACCGCCCGCGTGCTGTCGCGCTACGTCGACGGGATCATGATCCGCACGTTCGATCACGCCGAGGTGGAGGAGCTGGCGCGGTTCGCCACGATCCCGGTGATCAATGGCCTCACCGATCTGACCCACCCGTGCCAGGTGCTGGCGGACATCTTCACGATCAAGGAGCACCTCGGCACGTGGGAAGGGAAGCGCATTGCCTGGGTGGGCGACGGCAACAACATGGCCAACGCCTGGCTCGAGGCTGCCGCAGTGCTCGGGTTCGAGCTGCGGCTCGCATGCCCCGAGGGGTTTGAGCCGAACATGTCCAAGTACGAGGCCGCCAAGAAGGGCGGCTGCGTGATGGTCACCGAGGTGCCGGAGGAAGCAGTCGAAGGTGCGCATGTCGTGAACACCGACGTCTGGGCCTCGATGGGTCAGGAAGGCGAGGCCGAAGCCCGGCGCAACGCATTCAAAGGCTATACCGTGGATGCCGACTTGATGAAGCTCGCGGATCCGAAGGCCATCTTCCTGCACTGCCTGCCGGCGCATCGTGGCGAAGAAGTCACCGCCGATGTGATCGACGGGCCCCAGTCACGGGTGTGGGACGAGGCAGAAAACCGGCTCCATGTCCAGAAAGCTCTTCTCGCAACCCTGATGGCCTCATGACGACCGAAACTCTGAAGCGCACCCCGCTCCACGACGTCCACGTCGCGCTCGGCGCCAAGATGGTGCCCTTCGCCGGCTTCGAGATGCCCGTCACGTATCCCACGGGGATCAACAGCGAGCACCGCGCCGTCCGCGAGGACGTCGGAGTGTTCGACGTGTCGCACATGGGCGAGTTCGAGATCACGGGCTCCGACCGCAACGCGTTCGTACAGCGCGTCACCTGCAACGACGTCGGCGCGCTGAAGCCCGGCCAGGCGCAGTACTCCGGCATTCTGACGAAGGACGGGACGTTCGTCGACGACTGCCTCGTGTATCGCTTCGAAGACAAGCTGATGATGGTCGTGAACGCGTCGAACATACAGAAGGATTGGGATCACATCGTCGCGCAAAAGGGCGGGGCGAACGTGCGGCTGCGCGACATTTCCGACGAAACGGCGCTCCTCGCCGTGCAGGGTCCGAAAGCCGAAGCTCTGATCGGCCAGCTCACGAATCTCGGCGTCGGGATGATTCCGTACTACCACTTCGCTCAGGGCAAGGTCGCAGGCGTGCAGTGCTTCGTGTCGCGCACCGGCTACACCGGTGAGGATGGGTTCGAGCTGTACTGCCGCGCGGCCGATGCCGAGACGCTCTGGCACGCGCTCGTCGGTGCCGGGCGCGCCGAGCCCGTGGGTCTCGGCGCGCGCGATACGCTGCGCCTCGAGGCCGGCCTGCCGCTGTACGGCAACGACATCGACGACACCACGACGCCGTACGAAGCGGGCCTCGCGTTCATCGTGAAGCTCGAGAAAGGGGCGCCGTTCACGGGGCTCGAGGCGCTGAAGCGCCAGAAGCTCGAGGGCGTGAAGCGCCGCCTCACGGGGTTCAAGGTGACTGACCCAAAGACCGTCGCGCGGCCGGGCTTTGCGGTGTTTCTCGAAGGCGCGCAGGTGGACATCGTGCGCAGCGGCACGGTAACGCCGACCGTGAACGTGGCCATCGGTACGACGTATTTGCCTGCCGACCGCGCCAAGCCCGGTATGAAGATAGAAATCGACGTGCGGGGTAAGAGAGTGGCGGCGGAAACGGTGAGGCTGCCGTTCGTCCCGCACAGATACAAGAAATGAGAATCGGAATCCTGACGATTTCTGATCTCGGTGCGGTGGGCCAACGCGCCGACACATCCGGCGACGCCATTCTCGACTGGGCGTCGGAACGCGGCTACGAGGTCGTCGTGCGCAGCGTCGTGTCTGATGAGACGGACCGGATCGCGGGGAAGCTCGTGCGCTGGGCGGACTCCGGCGAAGTCGACGTCGTGCTCACGACCGGCGGCACGGGTCTGACGGAGCGCGACGTGACACCCGAAGCCACCGTTGCGATCCTCGAGCGCGAAGCCGCGGGCATCGCGGAGGCCATCCGCGCGGCGTCAGGTCCGGGATTTCCCCGGGCATGGTTGTCTCGGGGCAGGGCGGGGACGCGTGGCAAGACGCTGATCGTGAATCTCCCCGGCTCGACAAACGGCGTGAAAGAAGGCTTGGCGGTGCTCGTGCAGTTCCTCGATCACGCCGTGGATCTTCTCTCCGGAGCGAACACGAATCACTCCGTTCGTTCCCCCTCTCCCGTGGGAGAGGGGGTCAGGGGGAGAGGACATGGCTGACCGGGTCCTCATCACCACCGACGACCTCGAGCAGGCCGTGCGCGTGAACGCTGGGCTGGAGCAGGCGGGCTTCGACACCGCGATGGTCTCCTCCCTCGACGACGTGCGCCAGGCAGTGAGAAGCAAGGAGCAGGGAGCGGGGAGCCGGGAGCCGGATGCAATCGTGCTAACGGGCGGCTTGCACGAGACGACCGCGCAACGCCTCCTCGTCGCCGCGCGCGAGCATGCCGTCTCGACGCTCGGCCTGGTCGAGGCGACCGACGAGGATCCCAACCAGATCGGCCGCGAGCTTGGACTCACCGCCTGGCTCGTCAAGCCGGTGGACCCGAGCGAAGTCACGGCGACGGTCCGCCGGCTCATCGATCGCCGCCGTCTGCAGCAGCGCACCGGCATCCTCGGCGAATCGGCCGCGATCCAGGAAGTGTTGGTGAAGATCGAGCAGATGGCGCCGGTCACGTCGACCGTGCTGATCGAAGGAGAGTCGGGCACCGGCAAGGAGCTGGTGGCGCGCGCCATCCACAACCTCTCGCCACGGGGGGGGCCCGGCAAGGCGTTCATCGCGGTGAACTGCGCCGCGCTGCCGGAGACGCTGCTCGAGAGCGAGCTGTTCGGTCACGAGAAGGGTTCGTTCACGGGCGCCGCCGAGCGCCGCCTCGGGCGGTTCGAGCTGGCGAACGGCGGCACGATCTTCCTCGACGAAGTGGGCGAGTGCCCTCCCGCGACGCAAGTGAAACTGCTGCGCGTGCTGGAGGACAAGAGCTTCTTCCGCGTGGGCGGCACACAGCCGATTCACGTGGACGTGCGCGTATTCGCCGCGTCGAACCAGTCGCTCAAGGAAGCGGTCGCATTGGGGACGTTCCGCGACGATCTGTTCTACCGGCTCAACGTGCTGTCGGTGTATCTCCCCCCGCTGCGCGAGCGGCGCAGCGACATCCCGCTGCTGGTCCGGACGTTCATCGCGGAGTTCGCGAAGACGCACGACCGCAACTTCAAGGGCATCACGCCCGACGCGATGCAGCTCCTCGTGGATGCGGACTGGCCCGGCAACGTGCGCCAGCTCAGAAACCTCATCGAGTCGATGGTGGTGCTCGCGCCCGAGGGCGAGATCCGCGCCAGCGATATCCCGCGCGACATCCGTGAGCGGACGCGCACGCTCCCGGTGCGCATCGCCCCCCCCGCGTCCCCGCCAGCGCGCGAAGTCACGAGCCAGGACCTCGAGTTCATCTTCCGCACGCTGGTGGATCTGAAGATGCAGATAGAGGAGATGCGCCGGCGCATCGAAGAACGGCCTTCAGAGCGAGTGGAGGTCATTGAAGTCGGGACTCGGGATTCGGGGCTTGGGACTCGGACAATCGAGGCCAGTGTCGATCCCCTAGCCCCGAGTCCCGAGTCCCCAACCCCTGTCATCTACAAACCCGGCATGTCGATGTCGGATGTCGAGCGCGCGGCGATAGATGCGGCGTTGCGCGAGACGCACGGCAATCGCCGCAAAGCCGCCGAGACGCTCGGCATCGGCGAACGCACCCTCTATCGCAAACTCAAGGAATACGCGATAGATTAGGCCCCAGCCCTACCCCCGATTCAAAGCTCTCTAGCGCCCAGCCGGAGTGCGCGTGCATTTCAAAATCGACCCGGAGCGGTGCGTCGCGTGCCTGGCATGTGTACGCGTGTGCCCCTCTGATGCCGTAGCGGTCGAGGATCAAAAAGTCTGGATTGTGGACGAGGCGTGCACGCGTGTCGGTCTCTGCCTGCCGGCGTGCCCCCACGACGCCATCATTGCCGTCGGTGACGCGACACGGGCGCTGGAGTTCGCGCTCAGCCACAAGGCCGTGCTGATCCTCTCCGTCGAATCTGCTGCCTGGTTCTATCCTGCAACGCCCGAGCAGGTCGTAAATGCTTGCTACGCTGCCGGTTTCGGCACGGTGCACCGCGGCGTGCTGGGGGACGAGCTGGTGGCCAAGGAGTATCTCGACCTCTGGGCCGAGGAAGGATGGGGACAGGGCGGCACAATCATCCGCAGCACCTGTCCCGTCATCGTCGAGACGATCAAGCACCAGTATCCCGAGCTGATCCCCTACCTCGCGCCGGTCGCCACGCCGATCGAGGCCGAGGCGCGCTATCTCAAGGCGATGTACGGTGAAGACATGCCGATCGTGTACTCGGGCGTCTGTCTGACCGAGGGCGGCGCCGACGTCGACGCCGCGATCACGCTCGCGGAGCTCGAGGGGATCTTCAAGAAGCGCGGGATCAAGGTGGAGGACCAGCCGCTCTTTTTCAGCCGCATTCCGGAGGAGCGGCGCCGCTACTGGAGCTCCCCGGGCGGCCTGCCGCTCGAGTTATTAAAGGAAGCGCGCCAGTCGAGCCGCCGCTTCCGCAAGCTCCGTGGGCTGGGCGCCCTGGAAGGGATCGCCCGGGCCGTCTCCGTGGACCACATCGACCTGGGCTTTGTCGACATCCTGCCGTGCGAGGGATGCCTCGACCACCCGCTGCTCGGCCCCAAAGAGGAGCTGTTTCGGCGCCGGGCGATCGTGGGGGCGACCGAGCCACCCCGTGCGACGGCGTCGGTGCTGGCCGAGGGGATCGCGATCGAGGTCGGCGCCGCGTTCAAGATCCCGGCGAACGGCAAGCAGCCGGCGCCGGAGGTGGTGGACGAGATCATCGATCAGATCGGGCTCGCCCCCAACGGCCGGACGTGGGATTCGGGGGCGTGCGGGTACGAAACGTGCCACGACTTCGCGGTGGCGGCGGCGCAGGGGCGAACGACGCTCAAGTCGTGCCCCCGCTATCTGGAGCGCCAGGCGGCGCTGGCGCAGCAGCAGGCGGCGGTGGACGCGCTGACGGGGTTGGCGTCGTTCCGGGTGTTGCGCGACAGGCTGGCCAATGAGGTGGCGCGGTGTCACCGGAGTGGGGACCACTTTGCCGTACTGTTTCTGGACCTCGACAACTTCAAGCAGGTGAACGACCGGTTCGGGCACGAGGCGGGCAACGCGGTGTTGCGCGAGACGGCGCGCCGCTGCACCGCGCACATCCGGTCCACCGACGTGGCGGGCCGCTATGGCGGCGACGAGTTCGTGGTGGTATTGGTAGGGACGGGGGAGGAGGGAGCGCGCGGCGTGGGCGAGAAGGTGCGCGCCGCGGTGCAGGAGGCGGGGGTGGGGATGGGCTATCCCGAAGGGCTCGTAACGGCGAGCATTGGGGTCGCCGAGTACCGGCCGGACAAGAAGGACGAGGACGTGTTGGTCGCCGCGGATCGCGCGCTGTATCGTGCCAAGGCTGCGGGACGCAATCAAGTCGCCAGCGGTGGAGAGGAGCAAGCCACGTGACTTCCAGTTCCGAGCCCGCGTCGGGTCAGCCACTGCCAATCGGCGGTGGGACGCCCGATCCGTGGGGGATGAAGCGGCTCGAGAACCTGATCACGGGGCTAACGGGCGTGCTGTCGGCGCGCGTGGTGGCGACACCGCTGGGCGAGGTGAGCGAGGTGCACGTGCTCACCAAGAGCGACATGCAGCCCAAGCAGGTCGTGCGCAACATCGAGTCGGCGCTGATGGCGCAGCTCGGTTTCAAGATCGATCATCGCAAAATCAGCGTGGCGCAAACGGCGGACGTGCGGCCGATCGAGGCGTTGCAGGAAGAAGCGATCAGCGAGCGCGCGAAGCGGCGCGTGGTGGTGTTCAAGAGCCTCGACGTGCGTCCGTCCGAGCGGCCGCAGCGCGTGCAGGTGCGCGTGACGCTCGCGTTCGGGGAGAAGGAGGCGCACGCCGAGGAGGTCGGGACCGATACGACGCGCAATCGGGTGGAGGCGGCGGCGCGCGCGGCGGCGGCGTGTCTCGACTACTTGGTGCCGGACAATTCGATTGCGCTCGAGGGGGCGCAGATCATCGAGGCGTTCGATCGCAAATTCGTGCTCGTCGCCGTACACGGGCTCGGCGGGCGCGAAGCGCAATTGCTCACCGGAACGTGTGAAATTCGCGAGTCCGCCGAGCGCAGCGCGGTGTTGGCGGTGCTCGACGCCACCAATCGCTGGGTCGATGCTAGACGCTAAATAATGGTCTGTTCACCACTTAGGCGTCTTGGCGTCCTGGCGCCTTCTCCGTTCGTAGTGCTCCCCCGCCTTATCCCCTTCGTAAGGGTTAATCCCTACTAGCGAACTTCGCGTTTTAGTCGTATTTCGGATTTCGTGGCTCCTACTAGAACGAAGCGCTATTGGGGCACGCAGCGTGTTGCTCGCGTGCTGCAGGTGACACCGGCAACGGTGGCGAGCTGGATCGATCAGGGGCATTTGAAGGGGCATCGCACGCCGACGGGTCGGCGGCGTGTGGCGTCGGGGGATCTGGCGGAGTTTCTGCGCGCGCATGGGATGTTGGTGCCGGCGGAGCTGTCGGGCTCGCGCGAGCGGCCGGTGGTGGTGGTGGTCGAAGACGATCCGGGATATCTGAAGGCGTTGGTGCGAACGATTCACCTTGAGGCGCCCGAGCTGGATGTGCTCGAGGCGTCAACGGGTGTGGACGGGTTGCTCGAGATCGGTCGTGTGAGTCCCGACCTGGTGGTGCTCGATTATGCGTTGCCCGATTTGAACGCGGTACAGGTGGTGGAGCGGCTGGTAGACACGTCCAAGCGTCTCACCGCGCCGGTGATGATCGTCACGGGCGGAATGCCGGCGACAGCCGAGAATGATCTACGACGTTTGGGCGTGCTGGCGATCGTCAACAAGGTGGACGGTATGGGGGTGGTTATCGAGGCGATGCGTCGTGCGTTGCAGGAACGGAAGGTTGCGTAGTGGCTTTTCATTCCGAAAACAGGGGGCCCCTGGTCACCGCTAGCTAGAGCGGAGCGTAGCGAACAGTATACGAGCGGAGCGTCGGGCACACTATAGAGAGGTGTGCCACTCCTAGGCGAGGCCGTACAACTCGCTGGACCCATTAAGGGGGTGACGCTCGATGTTGCAACTGCTCGCTTTTCTGTTCACAGCAGTCGCGAAGTTGTTTTTCGCCGATGGCGCAGCACAGTTCTAGCGGCGATATGGGGCTCCTCTCACTTTCTCCGAATGGTTCTTCGAGGCTGAGCGAGGTGCGTGATGACGAATGGTCAGCCCAACCTTGATCGTTGGACGTTTCGGCTGTTTTTGGCCGGGGTTGGCGTTGCCGCGCTCGGTTTCCTCCTGGCTACGACGTGGTATATCCCATCACTTGACGACAGTCGTTTTTGGAATGCGCTGATCGCGTTCACGATTCTTGGGATCGCCAGTGACTCCTCGTTTCTACCCAATCCTCGCGTTTCAAGTGCTCGTGTTGGCTCCTCGGTCGTCTTCATCCCATTCTTGGCATCGGCAATGTTGTTCGCTCCGCCTTGGCCGATGGCTATTGCATTAGTTACTGGATTAGTCTCACAAGTCGTCGTGCGACGGAAGAGCCTCATAAGAGCGGTGTTCAATACTGCGCAATACATGTTAGGCATTGGATTAGGTGGGGTCGTCTACAGCTCATTGGGTGGTCATGTCGGCTTTGATGGATTGCAATTCAACCTACAGGCCTTCGCGGCTCTCGTTGCTGTCTTTTTCATAATTAATCACGGAACGGTTTCGGTCGCGGTTTCTCTAACAACTGATGTGTCGTTGCGCGAGGCGTGGAGAGGGATTGCGGGCGGTGTGCTGCCGTACGATATGATTTCAAGTTCGCTTGCCATCGTACTCGCGTATTTGTTCATCAAATTCCAGATCGTGGGACTGACAGTACTCGTCCTACCGTTGTTTTTTGTGCGTCACATGTATCGGATGAACCTTCAGCTGGAGCGCGCTAACAGGGAATTGTTAGAGCTAATGGTAAAAGCCATTGAAGCTCGTGATCCCTATACGTCTGGTCATTCGGTACGGGTGTCCGAATATGCGCGCTCGATGGCACGAGAATTGGGGTTACCGGCCAAACACGTCGACGATATCGCGACGGCTGCTTTGCTACATGATGTTGGCAAGATCCATGAAGATT
>WNGA01005738.1_pt1 | contig 18620 bp, 14 predicted proteins | sample 5400061 | NCBI WGS metagenome assembly WNGA01 (sample SAMN13153366, study PRJNA577476) | soil metagenome | isolation source: 100 cm soil or saprolite under grassland replicate 2 | place: USA:California | collected 2016-06-15 | reverse complement strand
CGCTGCGGGCGAGCGGGCCGGGGACGCCCGGCGCGGGCGTCACCGGCACGGTCACGACGCCGCGCAGATCGACGTCGGTGACGGGGCGGCCGAGCGGCGTCCACGCCGTGCCGTCGAAGCGCACGATCGTCCCGCGCTCGCCGACGGCGATCGCGCCCCGCTTCGACCACGCCCACACCGCGAGCAGCGGGCCCGGCGGCGCCTCATTGCGCAGCGTCGCCGCGCGCCCGTCGAAGCGCCAGATCGCGCCTCGGTTGCACGTGAAGGGCCCGACGGGCGGTCGCTCCTGCGTGCACCGCGTCCCGACCAGCCAGCCGTCCGTCTCGCTGCCGGCCCACACACCCGCGACGTGGACGCCGTCCGTGTCCTTGTCCTTCGGCAGATAGGCGCTCTCCTCGCTCTTGCCGTCGCGAACGGGCGCGACCCGGGCGTCTTCCATCACCCAGAGCGTTCCGCCGGCCGCGACCAGCCGGCGCGCGTCGAAGCTCGCGGCGACGGCGTTGGGCCGCCATTGCTTGCCATCCCAGCGCAGGATCCGACTGCCCGCGGGCTCCTGCGGCTCGTCGGTTGGGCAGTCGCCGTCCGGGTCCCGGCACGGGCGGTTCGAGGTATCGACGTTCGGAAGCAGGCTGGCCAGTGTCAGCGCGCAGACTTCGTCCTTGCCGCAGCCGACGACGCCGGCGATGGCGCCCTTCGTCGGTGTCGGCACGGTCTGCCAGCCTTTCCCGTCGCGGTGAAGCAGCGTCCCGCCGTCGCCGCCAATCCAGAGATCGTCGGCTGAGCGGCCCCAGATCGCGAACAGCGCGTGCTTGGTGCCGCTGCGTACCGGGGACCAGCGTCTGCCGTCGCCGTGCAGGATCATGCCGCGCGCGCCGACGATCCAGATGTCGTTCGGCGCCGCGACCCAGAGGTCGTAGAGGTCCATCGTGGTGCCGGTCGTCTCGACGCGCGCGTCGGCGCCGTGCAGAGACAGCACGGTCCCGGTCGCACCCACCGCCCAGATGCGCGCGCCGTCCGGCGTGCCCTTCACCGCGTAGAGGTCGTTGCGCTGCGCGAGCGGGCTCGGCCACGCGAAGCGCACGGGCGCGACCGGGAGGTCGAAGGCGGAAGGGATGCGCTTGCCGGCCGCCGGCGCGGCTGGCGCCGGCGGCGTAGCGACCACGCCCGGGATCGCCGCGGCGAGGACGGCGAGGAGGCGGTCGCGCGGTCGCACCGGACGATCATACTGGATGGGCACCAAGTGGCGGCGCCAGTCGAAGACTCTGGGTGCCGCGGTACGTCCTCTTGCGGATCAGGCGGAGGTGCCCACCCGGAACCGGCGACCACTATACAATCCTGACTCTTGCGGACGCTCGTCCTCGCTCTTGCGTACGTGCTGATCGCGGGCAGCGCCCCTTTGGCCGCTTCCGGTGGCCTCGCTTGGGTCGACCCGGCGCGCTGTCTCCCGGTCTGCGCAGGCGCGCCGACGAGCACGATGCGACGACTGGATGACGCCGGAAAACCGAGCGCGCGCGGCAAACACCGCGTCGAACCCGAGACGGCCGACGCGCTCGGCGCGCTACTGGGCGGCGCCCGGGACGCCGGACTCAGGATGCGCATCAGTTCAGCATTTCGCCCTTACCGCGAGCAGGCAGGGGTTTTCCGAAAGACGAAGGAGCGGGGACGAGCCGCGCGCCCGGGCCACAGCGAGCACCAGCTCGGCACGGCCGTGGACCTGCGGCTGCCCTCGACGGCAGGCATCGAGTGGCTGGCCGCGCACGCGCACGAGTACGGGTTCGCGCTCAGCTATCCGCCCGGCAAACAGCGGCTGACCGGGTACCGCCCGGAACCGTGGCACGTCCGCTTCGTCGGGCGCGAGCTCGCCGCGGAGCTGCAGCAGCACGGCAGAACCCTTGCCGAGCACCTTCGCGCCCGACCGGCGCTCGGTCGATTCGGCGACTGCGGCGACTGCCCCCTCGCGGCGTCGCGCGCGCCCTGCGGTCGGATCGACGAGCGCGGCAAATGCGAGGGGACCATCCTGAGCTGGTGCTACGACGGCGCGCTCGCCACCGTCGACTGCGCCGCTTCCGACCAGACCTGCGACGAGAGCGGCGAAACGCCCGACTGTCGATAGCAACGCGCGTCACCGACGGCCGCGGCTTCGCCGCCGTTCAATCGCACCCACCGCCAACAACGCGAACCCCAGCAGCGCGGACGGCGAGCGAGCGTCGCTGACGTCGCAAGAGCAGCCGCTCGAGCCGGTCGCGCCGCCTCCCGTCCCAGCCGATCCGGACGTGCCGGCTGCGCCGGTGCCGGGCCCGTCTCCGAGACCGCCGGCCACGCCGCCACCACCGCCGCCACCGCCCGTCCCCGTCGTGCTCGCGCCGAGCTCGAACGCGCCGACGTCGATGGCCGCGTCGGACGGGCGCGCCATCGCGCTGCCGACCGGGATCAGCGCACGCAGCGGTGGGTGGAAGCCTGGCGGCCCGAGCGGGTTCGGGAACGCGAAGCCGGCGGGCCCCGACAGGGTCATGTTACCCGCGCCGACGACGGGGCTGCCCGAGACGGGGCGAACGTCGGCGGTGAGGTTGGTGAGGCCGGGCGATGCGCCGCTGATCGTCCCCGTCCACTGCGTGGGCACGTTCGTCGCGCCGGTCATCACCCAGTTGTTCGAGCCCGCGATGTTGACGCCGCTGACCCACATGAACTCGCTCGCATCCGCCCGCATCACGTTGGGCGCGCCGGCGCCGTTCGTGACGATGACGTTGTTGTGCATCTCGACGCTCTCGAGCTGGTCGAACAGCCGGAACACCGCGCCCGAGCCGGGCGCCGTCACGATGGTGTTGTTGACGAAGCGGTAGCGCCCTTTCGACCACCCGGTCGCGTCGCCGCCGATGCGCGCGACGAACGACGTCGACGTCTTGCGCAGCACGTTCCCGACGACGTCGGAGTCCTCGCGCTTGAGGTCGACGGTCCACGCCGCGGCCGCGCCGTCCGGATCGGGGCCGATCAGCTCGAGCTCGTGGTACAGCGCGCCCTCGATCCAGTTGAAGTAGATCTCGTTGCGCTCGGCGCGCGACTTGACGCTGTTGCCTCCGTTGGCGTCGTGGACGTAGCAGTACTGCATCCGGAACACGCTTCCTGGATGCGCCACCTCGTCGGTCGCCATGTAGATCTGGTGATTGCGGTCGCCGCCGCCGGCGTGGTGGACCTCGACGTACTCGAGCAAGAAGCTGCCGGAGTCCTGGTCGGCGCCCAGGATCCCCTGCGCCGGGCAGTCATGCACGACGCTGTCCCGCAGCGTGTTGTGGTCGCCGTGCTGGAAGAAGCAGCGTGACGTGCCGCCGGAGATGTCGAATCCCTCCATCACGACGTAGTCGGCCTCGACCTCGACCGCGTTCGCGCCGCCCTGGATGCGCGGCCGCATCCCGCTCGCGGCGATGCCGACGATCCGGATCGGCTGCGCAGCAGTGCCCGACTTCGTCCACCGTACAGCCGAGTAGGTGGCGTTGCCGTCGACCTCGACGACGTCACCCGGGCCGGCGGTCGCCACGGCCTGCGAGATCTGCGTCCAGGTTCGCGTCGGCCCGACCTGGTGCGTCGTCGCCCGCGCCACCCCGCTCCCGAGGAGCAACGTCACCAGCAACACGCGGCTCATCGCCGCGATGATATCAGTCAGGCAGCTTTTTCGAAGAACAGCGCGGCGTTCGCTTCGGTTCTAACCGATCCCCGCGCGGCGCAACTGAACGGCAGGCTTGTGGCATGATCCCGGCATGGGGCGGGGTTGGCTTGGCTTACGAATCGCGATCGTGTGTGTCGCCGTCGCCGGCGCGTGCGACGACGGTGGTCCCCCGGCGCGCGGGTTCGGTTCGCGGCAACTTCTCCAGCTCCGCGACCCCTCGTTCACGTTTCTGTTTCCGTATTCGCAGTACGCGCTGTTCAACACCGGCGACCCGGATCTCGGCGAGACCGTCCAGGCATTCGCCGTGGATGTCGACACCGGCGAGATCCGATCGTACATGGAGCTCAGCGAGCTGCCGGTTCCCCTTTCACCGGGGACGGCGCCCGCGGGAACTTCATCGGGGTCAGCTATAGCATTGGGAACAACGGAACTACGGACGTGTCCAACTTAGGCTTTCGCGTCTACATGACGCAGTCACCTGGCACGGCAGCGGGAGGAACGAACCTCCTTACGGGCACGCTCAGCCTGACGAAGCAGTCCTATACCACCCAGACTAGCGTCCTTCAAATTCCAGCGTCACTTCCTCTCGGTCTTTACTGGATTCAGTGGGAGTCGACACGCCGAACAGTGTGGGGGAATTCAATGAAGACGACAACTTTGTTCACAGTGCAATGACCGTAAACGTCAATTGCTGAGGGCAATCATGCAAAATCGTGCATCGTTGATAACCGCATGTGTAGTCATTGGGATGGCGCTTGCGGGAGCGGTAGGCGGATGTGATTCGTCCAAAACAGCCGCATCGAGCGGGCCGCCTCGGAGTAGCTTGCGGTTTGAAGCTGGAGTCGGAGTCTTCGAAAGCCCGTTCGGCGCCAGCCTTGTTGCGTCGTTGGACCCCGTGGCGAGTCTCTATGACTTCGCAATGTCAGCCTCCAATGGGAATGGGCGGTGGGGTGCAACGATGAGCCTGTCTCGAGACGCCGTCGCTACCGGCCGTGTGGAGGTCGCCATCGCATCGCCAAGTGATGGGACGGCTGCCCGCGTGGAGACACTGGGAGCGGTCGCAGAAACAGGCACGTTCACATCCACTTTTGGTAGCGGCACGCTCACGGGATCCGTCTCCACTTCGCCTGACATCCATAGTGGTACCTTCTCAGGCGCGCTGGTGGTGAGCTGCTATGTCCCGAGCGGCGCATTGGCCGGACAGCCTACGCCGGGAGGCACGAGAGGGCCGGGCGCACTGGTTGAAGACACGCAGCTTGAAACGGAGCAGTGTGCCTTCCTTAGACCCTGGCGAGGAAAATGAGGACGCATCGGATGCTCGCTCTGGCAGCCGCGATGGTTCTCTGTGCCTGCACGAGCGACGGTAACTGTCCTGCCTACGTCGTCACGGTGGACGCCTCTACGGACACCCTTCCAGCGACCGGCTATGGGAGCGCTGAAGAGTGCGCCAAATTCTGCGACGTTTACCACGGCGTGTGCCAGCGGGTAGCGGAGAACCGCGTTCGGTGCATGGCTGGCTGCGGCTGACTGACGTACCTGCGTTCTGGACAGTGGCGGCCACACTCCGCCGAGAGGTCGACAATCCACCGATCCTTGGCCATGTGATGTTCCACTCAGATCGGAGCTTGGGCCGCAAGGACACCGCGCTCTTTTCTGGATTGGACGAGGTCAGCCGCTTCTGGGCTCGCCAAGGCCGCAATGACGTTCCCGATCGTTGCATGACCCTCTCCTCGTTGACGTGCACGGCGGATGGCGCGCGCAGCCCGCGCGCGTTCTCATTCGTGCCTCGCAAGGGGGCCCGTCATCATCGAGAAGCTGCCCAATTTCGCTCGAGAATTCGGGAATTCTGCTACACAACTATCACCGTCTCGAAACGCACTCTCGACCATCCCCGGGTCATCATGGGCGCGTGATTCGAAAGGAGAAACCGTGGAGACCGCAGACAGCTGGGGTCGAGGTGAAGGGTGGAATCGAGTGAGGGAGTTGATCGAGGCCGCGAAGACGATCGAGGGACCGGGGTGGGACGCGGCCCGGCGGGAGCAGTTCTTACAGCGGTGCCTCGCACGCGCTGACAAAGAACGGGAACGACGGCGGACCATGGGGGCGTTTGCGACAGGCGCCTCGATCGTGCTGCTCGCGGGGCTGTTGCTCCACCTCGCGAGCGGCTTCCCGGCTCTCGCGCCCGGCGCCTGAGATCGCCGGGAAGGTGGCCGGCCAGCGCCACACCGCGGAATAGAAGCCCGGGCGGGGAGCTGGCCGGCGATGCCGGACGACGGTCAGGGTCAAACGGCTATTCGACCAAATCGAATGCCTTCGTCTGATCGGTCGTAGGGCAGGTCCCCTGGACGATGGCCGTGCCGTCGGCCGTGCCGTTGTTCTGAACCAGCAGGCAGAGGTTGCTGTGCTGGAACTTCAGCAGGCGCGGATCGGGCAGCGACCCCGCCACCACCGAAAGCGTCAGCTTCTGGCTGTTCCGGGTGCTGCTGCAGGTCCGCTGCTCGACCCGGGCTCCGCTGTTCGTCGCCGCGTTCTGCACGTCGATGCACTTTCCGCTGTGCTTGTACTTGAGGTTGTAGACGCCCGAGCCCGCGCCGACCTCTACGAGTGACAGCCGCTGGTTGCCCTTCCCGTGACAAGCCCACAGCTGCGAGAGCACCCCATCGGCGGTGTTCGTCTCACCCGCAGAGTCGAGGCACTTATTGCTCGTCCTGAAGCGGACGGTGTAGTTGTTCCCCAACACCGGGTTCATCACGGCCACGCCGTTCACCAGCTTGCGCAGATCGGTCTCGCGGCGCGACATCTCGTCGAAGGTGCGCGTGCTCCCCGTTATGGGATCGACAACGCTGACTTGACCGCTCAGCCACGGCGAACGCTGTGCCCCCGACGTTGTGGGACTGAGGTGCAGGATGCCGGTGCCGGTCTCGGAGCTGTGACATCCGTTGCACGTTCCGACCGAAAAGCGGAATCGCGCATCGCTCCAGGCGCCCTCAGAGCCGGCGGGCAACCCCGTCGGATTCGGACCACCCCAGAAACTGGGGAAGGGACGCGGCTCCGGGGCGGAGGGGTCGGCGCCGATCATGTTGAAGCCGCCCCGGAAGAAAGTGCTGGTGCCAGGGAATGTATCCGGGACGGAATAGCTCGCGATGGGTGGCTCCGTGACCGTACGGTTCGCGCGTCCCCACTCGAAGTCGAAGGCATTGGCAAACAACGGTCCTCTGTTCGCCCAAATCCAATCGGACATGGCCTGTGAGCCGTTGATGAGCGCCATCGTGGGCGATTGCTTCACGGTCACGCGCCGGAACAGACCCGTGCTGGGGCTCGGCTCCAGCTCGGTCAGGTCCCAAGTCTTTCCTGTGGTGGGCGAAAACCGAAGCTCGTTGGTGCGGATGCGCAGGAGCTTGCCGTTCAGGATGACCTCTTCCGTGAGAGCCTGCAGCGCGCTTCGATAGGCCTCCCTCTCCGTGGCTGTGCCGACGCCCATCGTCGAGAGCGCGAGCCAGCGGCTGCCGTAGTCCTTCACATCGTTCTCGTTTCCCTTGTTGGGCGAGTATTCGACGATCATGGCTGCTTCCGTGTCTGCCCCGGGGGGACACTGAGCGGTCCCGAGGAATCCGAAGACAAATCGAAGCTCGCCGCCGAGTGGATCGCCGGAAGCGCGATGTCTGCGGAGATCGATCCGGTTGACAATCGCGATCAATTTGAACGGAGCTTTGTGCAACGGCAGCGCCGTGCTTCCGCCCGCAAAGAACGTCCAGCTGTCGCGCAGTCTTGGGCCCATAGACGCTGGGATGGTCTGACCGTTGATATCCGCGGTGGTCGTCCAGGCGTCCATGAAGCTGGTCACGAACGTCGACGCCGAAACATTCCGGTTCGCTGCTTCCTCCTTCATCATGTGGCCAAACGTCCATTCTTTCGAGTTCTCGTCGCCCGCTGCACTGGAGCACGGATCTCCTGTGCGGTCGCCGTTGAGGGTCACCCACGGCGCCGTGATGACCAGCGACTGGTTCGCCGTCGCCGTCAGCGCGGAGCGCACCTCCGTTACTTCCTCGTCGGCGGGCGCGCCGCCATCGAAGTTGATATCTCCGCAGCCCACCACCAAAGAGAGAAGGGCAGTCGCCCGACGAAGCCGGCCTCGACGCCGGTCCTGCACGCCGGTGGCGCAAACCCCACCCGGAACACTCGATATTGTCGTCACCATCACGGACTCCTTTCGATTCCCTTAACCCTGCCCTCGCGGTGAGCCGGAGGACGGTGCTGTAGAAGTCGGACGCGCGAGCGGCGCCGGATCAGGGGAGGTCACATCCCGTGATCCACAATCCGTTGCCAGCTCCGCAACATGACCCGTCCTTGCGGCGCTGTTCAGTGCCATCAAGGTAGATAACGCGCCAAGGGGAGATCTTGGCAAAGGGGACGCGGCCCGGCGGAATCCGGACGCGGCCTGATCTCGGATGGGCGCTGACTGGAAGGCCGCAGAGGTCGCTGGGTTGCGTTGAGCACGGAAATCGCACCGGCCTTCTGCTACGCTGAAAGGAGATGTCGATGGCGGGCGCCGATATCACTGTGGAAATCCTGAAGGACATTCGGGACGAACTTCGAGGTGTGCGCAGCGAGGTTCACGATCTACGGTCAGATATGAACAAGCGCTTCGCGATGGTCGAAGCCGCGATCCTCGACGTGGCGGAGCAACATCGTTTCGTCGTTCGCTACACGAAAGCGATCGCCGATCGGGACGGCCAGCTCGAGCCACGGGTCAGCGCCCTAGAGTCGCGCGTCGACAAGCTCGAGTCGACGTAGGTCCGCCCGTTCGAGGACGCGCTCGCCGAACGGCACCGCCTGCTAGACGCTGCGTAGCCGGCGGCGGTGCTGTACCCCACGTCCGCAGGCTTCATTTGCGGCGCCGTGCGAATCGGAACCCGGCTACCATGGAGGACCTATGCGTAAGGGGTTGGCTTGGGTGCTTTTCGTCGTGGCGGGTTGCGGGGGCGGGTCGCCGGGCGGGCAGGGGAGCGGGGGCCGTCCCGGCCAGGGCACGGGCGGCGTGTCGGGCGTCGCGGGCACGACCGGCGTGAGCGGCGCGACCGGCACCGGCGGCGTCACCGGCACCGGCGGCGTGACCGGTGCGAGCGGCGTGACCGGCACCGGCGGGCTCACCGGCGTTGCTGGCACGATCGGCGCCGCGGGCACCACCGGGGGCGCGGGCGTCTCCGGTGGTCGCGGCGGCGGTGCGGGCACCGGCACCGGCACCGGCGGCGCGGCGGGCACCGGCAATCTCGACGCGGGCGCGGATCGCCCGCCGACCGACGGCGGGCCCGGCGACGTTCCCGCCGCCATCGACAGCGGCCGCGACGCGTACAGCTACGACGGCCCGCCGGGCGATCGGCCCGGCGCGCCCGCGATCCCACCGGTCGCCGCGTGCGGCGCGAACGACGTCCGGCGCGCGGGCGGGATGTTCACCACCGCCGCCGAGCTGGCGGCGTTCGCGGGCGTCCAGTGCATCACCGGCGATCTCACCATCAGCGGTCTCGGCGGCGCCACCGGGTTCACCGGGCTCGAGTCGGTGCAGACCATCACCGGCTCGCTCAGCATCCTCAGCACGACCGTCACCAGCTTCGCCGCCCTCGGGTCGCTGCGCGCGATCGGGGGCGGGCTGTCCGTCACCTACAACAACATGGCCGTGGAGATCTCGCTGCCCGCGCTCGCGCGCGTGCAGGGGAACGTCGGTTTCGCCGGCGCCACGTCGACGACGCGGCTGTCGCTGCCGGCGCTGGTGCGCGTGGACGGCATGTTCACGTCGAGCGGCAACATGTACACCAGCGTCGACCTGCGCGCGCTGGCCGAGGTGGTCGGCACGTTCAACTGGATCGACAGCCGCGGCATGTTGCCCGAGCTGTCGCTGCCCGCGTTGCGCACCTCGGGCGCGATGTTCATCACCGGCAACACGTACATGGGCGCGTTTTCCGCGCCGTGGCTCGAGACCATCAACGGGGCGATGATGTTCGGCACCAACTCGGGATTGAAGGCGATCGATTTGCCGTCGCTGACCACCATCAAGGGCCAGATCTCCGTCGAGGCCCAGACGATGTTGACCGCGTTCGTGTTGCCAAGCCTGACCTCGGTGCAGAGCACGATCACGATCGGCAACCGCACCGGCGTCTCGCGCGGCAACGGGGTGCTGACCTTCGTCGGGCTGCCGGCGCTGACGTCGGCGCCGGCGGCGATCGGCCTGGCGCTGGATCCGATGCTGACCGACGTCGACTTCGCGCGCCTGCCGGCCGCCACCAGCGTGAGCCTCGATGGGCTGACCGCGCTCCAGCACTTGAACTTGCCCAGTCTGCAGACGGCGAGCGGCATCTCCATCGCGGGCAGCCCAAACCTGGTCGACGTCGGCCTGCCCAACCTCGTGCGCGTCGGCTCGATCAGCATCAACGGCGGCGCGTTCCTGGACGTGGGGTTGCCGTCGTTGTTGGAGGTGACCAGTAGCATGGATGTGCGCTCGTCCGTCATCCAGAGCTACCGCGTGCCCAAGCTGACCAGCGTCACCACCCGGCTGACGCTGAACCTGTCGACGTCGACGACGGTCATCGACTTCCCCGCGCTGACCACGGTAGGCCTGCTGAACATCACGGGTGGACGTTTCACCAACCTGGACGGGCTGTCGGCGCTGCGCACCGCCCCGGACGTCACCATCGCGAACGCCGCTTCGCTGGTCGATCTCAAAGGCCTGCGCAGCGCCGCGATCACGAAACAGCTGACGCTGGACAACCTGCCGGTGTTGCCGTCGTTGGCGGGCCTCGAGGGGCAAACCACCATCGCGTCGATCACGCTGAACGCGGTGCCGGCGTTGGCCAGCGTCGCGGGCCTCGGCAATCTGACCCAGTCCGACAACATCCGGGTGGGCGGCGCGGTCGGGTTCAAGAACCTCGCCGGCTGGGACAAGCTGGCCGAGGTCGGCATGTTCGTCATGAACCTCACGCCCGGCTTCGAGTCGTTCACCGGCCTGACCGCCCTCAAGAAGGCGGGCTACCTGTCGCTCGGCAACATCCCGGGGCTGACGGCGGTCAACCTGCCCGCGATGACCGAGTGCCGGACCATCTACCTCACCCTCGACAACGACACAGGCCCGCTCACGATCGACCTGCCGGTGTGGGCCACGGGTGAGAGCATCGTCGTCTACAACGCCCGCACGTTGACGACGTTGAGCCTGCCCGCGTGGACGACCGGCAAAGAACTGCACACGAGCGACTGCAACGCGCTCGCGACCATCACCGCGCCCGCCCTGACCCGGCTCGAGACGCTGAACCTCAACCGGAACGCGTCGCTGACTTCGTTCAAGCTGCCGGCGCTGACCAGCCTCTCCTACCTGACCCTGACCGACAATCCCAAGCTGCCGAGCTGTCTGCTCGACGCGCTCCGCGACCAGCTCGGCCCGCAGGGCGCGCCGTTCAGCGTCCAGGTGAGCGGCCTCGACGACGTCGCGACCTGCAATTAGCCCTAAGGGGACGTTTAGGTTGGTTAGAGCGCGTGGCGGAGGACCTGGCCGCGGCCGCCGAACACCCACGCGTCGGTCGTGGTGACGACGATCGCGTTCAGGTAGTTCCAGATCACGCGATCGGGCGCTGACCAGTTGGTGCCGTCGAAGCGCAGCACCTCGCCGACGGTGGCGACCCAGATGTCGCCGGTCGGCCCACCGCCGACGTACGTGTCCGAGGTGAGGCGCATGTTCGGGTTCGGCAGCGCGGGCAGATTCGTCCAGGTCGTGCCGTTCCAGCGCTTCACCGTGCCCGAGTACCAGCCGTACACCTCCGTCGCCGACCGCCCCCAGATGCCCGAGTTGTTGGTGGTGGTCTTGGTCATGGTGGTGCCGTTCCAGCGCCAGGTGCCGGCGCTGCTGGCGAACCACACGTCGTTGGCGGCGGCGCCCCACACCTTGCGCCAGTCGCCGCCGCCCGGGAACACGGTCGTCCAGCGCGTGCCGTCCCAGCGCTGGATGGCGCCCGCCGAGCCGACCGCCCACACGTCGTTCGCGGCGGCGCCCCACACCGCGTACAGATCCGTCAGCGTGCCGGACGACACCGACGTGAACGACGATCCGGTCCAGTGCAGGATGACGCCGCTGTCGCCGACCACCCACACGTCGTCGGGACTGCTGCCCCACGCCGCCCGCAACCCGAACTTCGTCGGCGTCGGCAGCCGCTGCCAGCCGGTGGCGGCGTGGTAGCGGGCGACGACGCCGTCGTTGCCCAGCGCCCAGATGTCGTCGGGACCGCTGGCCCAGCCGCCCCACATGATGTTGGTCTCGAACCCCGACGTGTAACGGGTCGTGCCCCCGGGCTGGATGCGGAGCAGGTTGCCGCCTTGACCCGTGACCCACACGTCGTCGGCGGCGCGCGCGAACGAACGGTCGAGCGGTGACACCGTACCCGTGGCCCAGGGCACGAACTTCGCGCCTTCGAGGTGGAACGCGGCGCCGAGGTCGCCGAACATCCACACGTCGGTCGGGCTCGTGCCCGCGACGGACATCATGTAGGGGCCGAGGCCCATCTCGCTCCACGCGTTGCCGTCGTGCCGGAACGCGCTGTAGTTGCCGGCCGCCCACAGCTCGTTGGGCCCGCTCGCCCAGATGCCGTTCAGGTAGGTGGCGCCGCCGTCGGGGGCGCGGTAGTCGATGTGGCTGAAGCTGGTCTCGCCCGGGCGCCGGCGCATCACGACGCCGCCCAACTGCTGTTTCAGGAACACGGTTCCGTCGGCGGTGACGGAGATGTCGTCGATGGTGGAGGTGAGACCGCTCGGTGTCTTCGTCCACTGCGTGCCCTCCCAGTGGTAGAGCTCGCCGTTCTGCGCGCCGATCCAGACGTCGTTGGCGGCGCGCCCGTTCACGCAGAACAGCGCGCCGGTGGTGAGCGCCGTTTGCAGCATCCACGCGCTGCCGTTCCAGTGCACGAGCCCGCCCCGCGTGCCCACCGCCCACACGTCGTTCGCCGCCGCGCCCCACACGCCGAACAAGTTCTCGGTCGTGCCGCTCGCGACCGACGACCAGGTGCTGCCGTCGAAGTGGCGGATGGCGCCCAGCGGCCCGACGCCCCACGCGTCGTTCGCGGCGAGCGCAAACACCTCCAACTGTTCGCCGTAGGGCAGCGGGTTCGACCAGCACCAGCCGTTGTCGTGACAGGTGGGCTGGATTCCGGGCGCGACCACGCCCGCGTCACCTTTTCCGGGCGCGTCCACCACGAACGATCCGCGATCGACCGGGCCGACGTCCGACGGGGCGTCGGCGGTGCTCATGTCGGCGGGGCGGTCCTGCGCGCCGTCCGTGGTCACGGGCATGTCCACGGCGGCGTCGGTGTTGCCGCCGGCGGTTCCGCCGCGACCGGCACTCCCGGAGGTGCCGCCGGCGCCGGAGATACCGCTTGCGCCGGAGGTACCGCTTGCGCCGGTGGTGCCACTTGTGCCGGAGGTGCCGCTGGTGCCGGAGGTGCCGCTGGCGCCGGAGGTGCCGCTGGCGCCGGTCGTGCCCGCGGTTGCGGTGCCGGCCCCCCCGCCTTTGCCGGCCCCGCCTCCGCCACCGCCACCGCCACAACCCATCACGAACGCCGCCGCAGTCACGCCGATCAACCGGTAGCCGACGCCCGTTCGTCCCCGCATGGCGGCAGTATAAGCCGGGTGCGCGGTGGAGCTGCTCGGGCGCGAGCCCCTCAATCGGATCGCGGGTCGGCGTCGGGACGCGCCATCAACGCGCGCTCCCTCCGACTGCCTCCAGAGTGCCCGCCTTGACGGTGCCCTTCCTCGACTACCGGCACACCATCATGGCAGGGAGCGGGCTACAAAGGTGCGCGCCTCACCCGACGGGAAGATCGCATCCACCGAAAGGAGAAAAGGCCCATTGAAGTGCAAGGTGAGCTGCGTGGCGAGATCGAGTGCGGTTTCGGGGACGGGGCCGGCTACGAGCGTTTGCTCGGCGTCGTTCCAGGTCATCTCGGTTTCCCAGAAGGCACCGAGCGTGCCGACTACGGTGCCACCAGCGCCGTACAAGAATAAAATCCCAGGCCTGCCGAAATGATCGACCAAGCCTTCGAGCTCGTAGACGCTGCCGCCGCTACTAAGGGCCTCGAGCGCAAGGCCGACCGCCGAAGGTTCGCTCGATTTTCGCAGCCAGGGGTAATCGTCAGCGGCGCGCAGCCAGGTAAACGACGAGTGCCAGCTGCCGCTGGTGTCACGGAAGTCGCCCGCCATGCGCTGGCCATCAGATGAAGCGTAAACATCGGCGGCATAGGTGATTTGCTCCGCCAGAAAGCTGAACTGCAGGTGACGGCCCTCGGCCGTTCCTGCAAGCGGCCGGCAATAGCGCGCGAGCTCCGGCAGGAGCGTCGTCGGCAAACCGCCGTAACAGCCCAGGCCCGAAAGCACGCCATTGCTGACACTCAGCTCGATGCCAACAGGATCCTCGAACGAGAACATCCCCCAGCGACCATTCACGGGTGGCACGGGTTCTCCTCGGGTGCCGGCGCTACCGCCCGTGGCGTTCCCGGCGCTACCACCCGTGGCGGTGCCGGCGCCACCTCCCGTGCCCATGCCAGCCGCAGCGTCGACGTGTGGGGTCGAACCCGTCGAGCCACAGCCAAGAACGAACAGGCTCATCGCCAGCATCGTCGCCGTTACCGCGCGTCCGCGCTGCTCCATGCCCCGAGTTTCCGGGCGGATGGGTAGCAGCGCAAACCGAATCGTCGCTCTCAATGAACATGCGCGGGAAACGGGCTCTTGGATCGCAGTGTCGCTCAACGACACTCTATCCGAGCTGGCGGCGCAGCCAGATTACGAGCGGCGCGGTGGCTCTGGCGTGATCGAGCAGCCAGCGCGCCAGGGCCGGCTTTTGCAAGAGACCGGCAGGAATCGCAGGGAAACTGCAGATCAGTCCTTTGTACTTGAGCAGCTCGGCGCGCGGGTGGTCGGGCGCGAAGCCCTTGGGAACGCGCGCGTAATGTTCGTAGCCGCCGGCCTCGTAGCCATTCCGGCGCAGGCCGGCGATGATTTGCAGCAGCGCGCGTCCGGGCGGTCCGACCACCGCCCGTCGCCAGCGGGCGACCCGCCGCTCGTCGAAGCGGTAGCACCCGACGCCGGCGTATTCTTCGTCGAGGCCGAGGTGCAGATACAGCACCGCGTTTCCCGCCTGGGCGATCGCGTTGCCTGCCAGCCGGATGATGCCCGCGATGTGAGTCTTGTATGGCGTCTTGTCGCGCGCGAAGCGCAGGTCCCGGTAGATGCGCAACACCCCGGGCTCGGCCAGTCGGAGCGGTTTGTATGTCGGGGCGAGCCCACGCGCGACCTCGCGGAGCAGGGCCAGCATCGGTTCGACCCAGACCGACTGGTAGCGTTGCTTGTTGGCGGCGAACCAATCCTTGGACATCTCCGACGCCAACTCGTGCCAGAACTGCATGGCGTCGCGATCGAAGCCTCGGAACGCGGCATCATTTGTCGGGCGGCGCGCCATCGCGGGCGCGATCCTATCAGCGTGTCCGAGGACTTTGCCGGAAGACGCCGCGCTGGGCCGTAATCGGCGGCTGCACGCATACAGCGTGAGCCGTCTCGCTGGGCTGGTTTCTCCACCCTACATAGCGTAACGGGAACCGCAGACGCCCTGACGGGAGGAGAGCATGGACGCTTTTACCTGGTTCAAGTCTGTCTTCCGAGGTGTCGAGGCGGTTCATCAAGCCCCGTTGCGCGCGGACTTGGCCACGGAGCGGTGGGCCGACGTACCGCTGATTCCCGTGGCGGGCCGCTCGCAGCCACCGGCGCCTCCTGCCGATGACGACGATTGGGGCGTCGCGATCGCGCATGCGAAGATGCGGGCAGCATTTCCGAAGGCGCCGAGCCTGATGCCTCCTCCTCTACCGCATCACGCACCGGCGAGAGCGGCTAGCCCGCCGCCCCCTCCTCCGCCGCGGCGGGCATCGATGCGGTCGATCGCCATGCCGAAGCCGCCACGCTCCGCTGATCCCGGGGCGATGCAGGCGAGGCTAGACGCCCTCGTTTGGGGCGGTCTGCGAAAGCCGGCGGCGCCGCGGCCAGCGCTCGCCGCTCGGCGACCGGCCCCGGAGGATCAGGCCACGCCGCTTCCGCTCTCGCCCCGACGTTCCCTTCGGAGGCGGGCACCATGACCTGAACAGCCAAGGCGTCCGCCTAGCGCGCAGGCGCTCAGGCGTGGGAGCGCCGTCCGAGCCAGAGCGAGTGCAGGCCGTTCGAGTGGCCATTGGCGCGCACGCGCACGAGGCGCGGCTCGAGGTCGGCGTCGCGGAGGCGCGCCGTAAAGGCGCGCGACTCGAACGTAGACCAGATGGCGAGGACGCCGTTCTGCCGCAAAGCCCCTCGCGCGCGCCGCAGCCCCTCGCGCGAGTAAAGGCGCCTATTCTCCCGGAAGGTGAACGCCTCGGGGCCGTTGTCGACATCCAGCAAGATAGCGTCGTAGTGCTCGCGCGCGGTTCCGATCACGTCGGCGACGTCTCCCTCGATGACGCGCACGCGCGGATCGAGAAGCGGCGCGTCCGCGAGGTGGCCGATGAGCTCTCGGTTCCAGCGCACGACCGCGCCGACGAGCTCGACCACGTCGACGCCGGCGTCGGGGCGGAGGGCCGCGAGCGCCGCGCGCGCCGTGAAGCCCATTCCCAGCCCGCCGACGAGCACGCGCGCGCGCGGCAGGGTGTCGAGGCCCGCGCAGCCGCGCTCGGCCAGCTTCTCCTCCGATCCGTGGCTCCCGCTGGTCATGAGCACGTCGCCGTCGACGCGGATCGAGTGCTCGTCGCCGCGGCGCGCGAGTGTCATCTCGCTGCCGTCGTTCATGAGTGCGCGATCGAGGGTTCGCCAGGGGAGCAAGGGGCGGACCCTACACGGTCGAGGGCCCCGAGGCACGCGAGGACGGCTACGGGCATCGCCTGGGATGGAAGCAACCCGCCAGTTTTTTGAGGCGGGCAGAACAATTTTCCCGGCGAACGCGCGTCAAGAGTGCGCTTTTCCAGTGGCAAGCTGGCAAATCAGCAATGGATTCCAATGGCACGTCCTATGCTGGCTGGTGGTGCGCGGTGATTTGGCGGGCGCCTCTGCGCGCTGAGAGGAGAATCGATGAGCGCTTCGAATTGCTGTCGCTTATCCCCGAGGGGACGCCTGGTGGGACGGCACGTGGCGCTGACCGCCCTCGCTGTCGTCCTTGGGTGTGGGGGAGGCAACGGTACGAGCGGGACCGGAGGAAGGGGGGGTGGTGCTGCGGGTGGCGCCGGTACCACGGGCAGCGCCGGCACCACGGGTGACGCCGGCACCACGGGCGGCGGCGGCACCACGGGCGCAGCAGGCACCAACGGAGTCGCGGGCACCGGCGCGGGTGGCCGAGGCGGTGCGAGCGGTACCACGGGAGCAGCCGGAAATGGCGGCGCGGGTCGGGGCGGATCGACGGGAGCAGCCGGAAGTGGCGGCGCGGGTCGGGGCGGATCGACGGGAGCAGCCGGAAGTGGCGGTCGAGGCGGTACCGGTGGCGGCACGGCCGGGAGCGGAGGACGTGGTGGCGCGGCTGGCGGCGGCGAGACCTGCGGGGGACAAATTTGCGGCCAAGGTGAGTTCTGTTGCGGACCACCTGCCTGTGGAAACTGCCGCAACATCCTGACCGGCCCCAACTGTCCGACGAGCTGCGGTGGCACGGGCGGAAACGCAGGGCAAGGTGGCCGCGGCGGGCAAGGCGGCGCCGACTGCGGCGTGACCGGATGCCCCGTGGGCCAGGTCTGCTACAGCCGTTCCGCCGGCGCGGCCATCGTCTCGATGGAGTGCGTCGACGATCCTTGCGCCCCGGCACCGCTCGCCTGTGCTTGTGCCGAATCGACGCTGACCGCTTGCGATCAATTCTGCACGGTCACGGAGCGGAACATCACCTGCGGCACCCGTTGCGCGGCGCCTGATACGCCGATCGCGACACCGTCGGGCGAGCAGCCGATCGCGACGCTGCGCCCGGGCGACCTCGTTTACAGCATGCATCGGGGTCGGCTGTTGGCGGTACCGATTGTCCGGACGACCCGGACGCCGGCCGCGCGCCATCAGGTGGTCCGTGTGACGCTGGAGACAGGTCGCGTCTGGTTGCCGTCGAGATCGTTCCGTATCTGCACGCCTTCACCTACGACGTCCTGCCTCACTCGGATTCCGGCACCTACTTGGCCGCGGCCGCGCTCATCGGCAGCACGCTTGCGCAGCCTGCCGCCTCATCCGCATCGGAGTGTCGGGCGCACTAGCCGGGCAGCGAGCAGAGGAGCCCTCCCTCTAGCGCGAATCCCGTGCAATGCGCGCCGTATTGGGTGCAGAGCGGTTCGCCACACGTGCAGTCTGCGCACCGGCCTGCACTCGGAATGGCGACGCACGCGCACTGTGTCGTGCCGATTGCCGGGTTCCGCACTTTCACGGACTGCTCGTTCGCTCCGCAGATCAGACCCGTGCAGTCCGACAGGGACGACCGCCTATCGCAAATGACGTTCGCGGCAGTGCAGTACGTGCCGTCGACGTTGCCGGACTGTCCCATCTCACAGCGCGGCAGCGCTGCGCTTGTGCAATCGCTGCTTGCGACGGCGTCGGTGCACGGTGTGGTGCACGCGGCGAATTGCCCGCTCGAGATCTGGCAGCTGAAACAGGTGAGCCCGCTGGCGCAGGGACCACCACAGGCGGGCACGAACGTGGTGCAAACACCCTGGCGGCAGGTCACGCCCGCTGTCATCCCGTTCCTGATCGTGGAGCCGTCGTCGGTGATCGTCGGGCGCGTGTCGCACGTGCATGCCGGCCAGGTCGCCTGGCATTGCTGTTCGAGGCTCGTGTAGCGAGCCTGTTCCGTCGTGCGCAGGCCGATGTGCTGGAGCCGCCCGCAGCAGTCGGCGATGTTCGTGGCCGCGAAGCAGTCGGCGTCCGTCGTGCACGATCGATCGAGCGTCTGAACGGTCAG
>WNGA01014304.1_pt1 | contig 18628 bp, 13 predicted proteins | sample 5400061 | NCBI WGS metagenome assembly WNGA01 (sample SAMN13153366, study PRJNA577476) | soil metagenome | isolation source: 100 cm soil or saprolite under grassland replicate 2 | place: USA:California | collected 2016-06-15 | reverse complement strand
CCCTCGAGCGCGGCGATGACGTTGTCCGCCTCAACCGCGAGGGCTTCGCGGGTGTCGAGCTGCGGTGCGAACATGTCGCCCGAGCGATACTCGACCATCCACTGGTATTCGCTCTCGACCGAGCCGCTGGCGGACACGATGACACCCTTGTCGTAGACTTTGAGCTTCTCGCTGATCTCCGTGTCGTCATAGATCATCATTTTCCGAGAGCCGCCCACAATCGTTCGCCGCACCTTGGCCGGCGCGAGCCAGTTGACATGCACATGCCCGATCAAGGACCCGTGGTAGCGGACCGTGAGGTACGCGATGTTCTCCGTGGGACTCCCACCATGGCATGCGCCCGTTCCCGACACGCTGACGGGGTCCTGCCCGAGGAGGCAATCCATGATCGACACATCGTGCGGGGCGAGATCCCAGATCGCATTGACGTCCGTCCGGACCGGGCCGAGGTTCAACCGGACGGAATCGAAGTAATAGAGGTCGCCGATGTCGCCGCGCGCGACCAGCTCACGCATCTTCCGTACTGCGCCGGTGAAGACGAAGGTGTGGTCAACAGCGAGCAGTACGCCCTGGCGCTCGGCGAGATCGCACAGCTCCTCGGCGTGGTCCGCGCGGGTCGTGAGGGGCTTCATGACGAGCACGTGTTTGCCCGCCTGGATCGCCGCCCGGGCCAGATCGAAGTGCGTGAACGAGGGCGTTGCGATCACGATCAGGTCCAGGTCCGCGTGGATCAAGTCCTCCGGACGGTCGGTGATCTTGGCGACGCGGTACTCGGCGCCGACGCGCGCGGCGCGCTCATAGCGCACGTCGCATGCTGCCTCCACGCGGCTCCCCGGGTGCCGAGCGAAGTTTCGCACCAGGTTCGGGCCCCAATACCCGCACCCGATGACGCCAACCCGAATCGGCCGCATCGCGGGCCTCCGCAGCATGTTAGGAGAAACGGAAGCTAGGCCGCCCGGCCCGAGTTGAACAGGACGACCGGAACCGTGCGCAGCAGAATCCGGATGTCGAGCCAGAGAGACCAGCAGCGGACATACGTCACGTCCAATTCGCACATCTGCCGGTACGTCAGGAGGTTCCTGCCGGAGACCTGCCACAGCCCGGTGATGCCCGGTTTGACTTGCAGTCGGTCGAACTGCCAGTGGTCGTACGCCTCGAACTCGTAGGGCAGCGGCGGGCGCGGACCCACAAGGCTCATGTCCCCGCGCAGCACATTGAAGAGCTGGGGCAGCTCGTCGAGCGACATCCGCCGCAGCCAGCGGCCGGCGCGAGTGACCCGATCATCCTTCGTCAGTTTGAAGACGGGGCGGCCATCTTTCGCGACCTCCCCGGTTGCGTCTTCACCGCGCATCATGCGCGTGACCAGCGTGCGGTGCACCTGGTCCGACACGCCATCGCGCATAGTCCGGAATTTCAGGACCTTGAACCGGCGCCCCCCGCTGCCGATCCGCTCCTGGTGAAAGAAGACCGGACCGGGCGAGTCGAGCTTGACGATTGCGGCGAGGAGCACGAGCAGTGGGGCCAAGATGACGAGGCCCAGTGCACCCACTGTCACGTCCGCGACCCGCTTGATCACGAGCTGCTGTGCCTTGAGCGTCTGAGCCGTCAGCTCGACGAGCGGTTGCCCGCGGTTCCAGACGACGCTGGGCTGAACCCCGGCCAGCTCAAACGTGCGTGGCACGGAGAAAAGATGGCACCCGGCGGCGATCGACTGCTCGACGACGTCGTGCAACTCCGTGTCACTCAAGTGCCCGCAGATCACGACCGTCTCGACGCCCTGCTGCTGGAGGAAGGTGGGAAGGTCGCCCAGGCCGCCGAGGGCGCGGGCGCTAGGGGTTGCCGCCGTGTCGACAAATCCGAACACGATGTAGTCGCCGCGAGGCGCGAAGGCAGGGCGGCTCGCGAGGTCAGCGCATTCCCGCGCCGTGCCGATCAAGATCGTGCGCGAAGAGGCCGGCGTGCGCTTGACAATGCGGGCGTCCACCGCGTCGATGCCGAAGCGGATGGCCACGAGGCCGACCCAGACGACGACGGTTGTGACCGAGTACTGGGCCGCGACGAGGCCGAGGCCGCGCTCCCAGAGCGGAGCCCAGAGGGGGAGCGCGGTCGCGAGCGCGCAGCCCCAGAACAGGCGGGCCGCGTCGCGCCGCCGGTCGCCAGCGCCGTAGTTCCCGGTGGCGATGAGGCCGAGGATTAGAGCGAGCGCGTATTGCCAGCCGTCCAGGTAACCGGCGGGGAGGAGCTGCTGCACCGTGTTGGCGATCCAGGTGCCGAGTAGCGCCTCTTCGCCGACGGACCGATACAGCTCGCGCAGAATGGCGAACGCCGCGAGGTCGGCCGTGAGGAGAACGCCGAAGCGCCCGACGGCGCGCGCGAGGTGGCGGCGCAGTGTCGAGGGCGCACGACGCTGGAGCGAGAGCCGGGGGTGTTGGACCTGGCGCGGAATGTAGTGGGGGGCGTTTGCCGCGGCGTTCGGCCCCCCGGACCTAATGACCCGGGAGGGCTCGGCAGGAGACACGCTATCCGTCTGTACGGGATCCACAGCCTGCTCGAAACTCCTCAAGGGCGAAGGACGAGCGCAGAACGAACGGAAAAGATACGGGCTGAGGGGCGGGTTGCCTAGCCGTCCAAGCGGCCTTTGCGCGCCTCTGCTTCCAGCAGCGCCACGAATCGGGGGTAAATCACGTCCTCCGCGAAGGCGGTCTGAAATGCACGCGTGGAGCCCTCGGCGAGCCGGCGGCGGAGCGTTGGGTCATCCGCGATGGCGAGCACCGCGCGCGCCAGGTCCGCGGGGTCACCCGGCCGGTAGACGATTCCGCAGTCCCATTCACGCACGATGGTCTCAGCTTCGCCCGCTAGACCCAACAGCAGGGGCAGTCCGGCGCTCATGTATTCGAAGAGCTTGTTGGTAAGGCTCATGGGAGCATCGGGGATATACGATACCAGGCCTGCGCTCGCGATCCGCGAGAGTCGTGCAATCGCCATCCGATCGACCCATCCGGTGAAGCGTACGTTGCGCAGACCCTCCGCCCGGGCCCGCCACTCCGCGTCGCGGTCGCCGGTTCCCGTTAGTACAAACAACAGATCCTGACGGTCTGCCAGACGTCGGGCCGCGTCGATAATGGTGCCGATGTCGTAATGGCGAGCAAAACTCCCCACGAACCACAGCACCGTCATATCCGGCCGTACGCCCAGCGATTCGCGTAATGCGGCGACCTTTGACTCTTCCACGGAGGGGGGCGACGGGTAACCGTGGGTGATGACCGCGTCCCGTGGGCCTCGCGCGCGATTCCCGAGCGTGAGACCCCACGTCAGGTATGTCTCGGAGACGGCCAGGATACCCGTGGCGCCGTGGAGCGCGCTCCGCGCCTGGCGGACGAACGGGCTGAACAAGAGCGACCCCAGCCGTCGGAGCGGCCGTGGCAGAACCCGGTAGAACACATCCGGCCACGGGTCACGCACATCCACAAAGACAGGGATGTCGCGCTCCTGCCCGAAGTGGACCGACTCGACGCACAGCTCGAGCGGCGGCAATGAACAGACGATCAGGTCCGGCTCGGCCAGGGTCGCTGCGGTCGTGCGGAACGCGCGGGCGATCTCGCGATGATTGCGCAGCCGGTCGAGTGACACGTTGTGGCGATAGAGACGCCCGGGGAGGAAACGGACTTCGTAACGAGGCTCGACCACGAGCACCGAGCTCGGGACGTCATGGAACTGCTTCCGAAAGTGGTCGACCGTGGAGGTCCACCAAGTGACGTCATGGCCGGCACGGGCAAGGTGGCCGCCGAGAACTCCCGTGCGCAGGAGACGCTCCCGCCCTTCGGGGAGCGGCACCGGTTCCCCGACCGTGATGAGCCAGAACCTCATCGGTATCGTGCGGCGGCGGCAACTTGCATCGCCGAGTCCTGGTCCTCAATGGGTGGGTTCATGCGTCGGGATACCCACTGTCGCGAAACCCCGACAAGGACGCACCGCGCGTTTTCGGGACACTGATTTGCCATGGGGGGAGCCCAAAGTTAGTATTGCGCGCTCAAGGATGGCGAGGCTCCTTCTGGAGATTTTACCCGTGCCTTCCCAAACCGAACGCATTGCAGATCTCAAGTCCTGGCTCGCCGGCCAGCAACCGGTCTTGGGCAAGCAGTGGGTCGCAACCCTAGAGGACCGCAAGCGCGAGGAGGCGGAGTTTCACAACGCCGACCGCGAAGGTCACCGAGACGAGTCCCGCGAAAGCAGTCCCAACCGCCGGTTCTACGAGTCCTTCACGATCGTCGAGGCTCATATCCACGCGTGGATTCGGCATCACGCCGCCGCCGGCGCATTCCTCGACTATGCCTGCGGCAACGGGCGTCTAGGTCGAATGGCGGCGGAGCATGGAGCAAAGGTAGTCGTTGGAATCGATATCAGCGACGTGTCGGTGCAGAACGCCAGCGAACGAGCCGCGCAGACGGGTTTCGGGGACGTCGCGCACTTCCTGCAGCGGGACTGTGAGGACACGCAACTTCCGGCGGATCGATTCGACGCCTGCCTCTGCTCCGGGATGCTGCATCACCTCGACTTGGCGCGTGCCTTTCCAGAGCTGCACCGCATCATGGCGCCCGGGGGACGGATCCTCGCAGTCGAGGCACTGTCCTACAATCCGTTTATTCAGCTCTACCGCCGCCTCACGCCGCGGCTACGCACGGAGTTCGAGGCACGGCACATTCTGGGGATGAACGAGGTCCGACAAGCGGAGCGGTGGTTCACCGTGGAGAACCTGCGATTCTTTCTGATGGCGGCACCGCTGGCGACCTTGCTTCCCGCGGGGGCCATCCGCCGGAGTGCGATCAGGGCGGGTCACGCCTTAGATGCTGTGTTGACAAGGATTCCTGGCGTTAGGCTTTGGAGCTGGGTGTTCACCTTCGAATTGGTCAAGAAACCATTTGCGCCAGCCTGAGGGCACCGACGGTGCGGGACGGCTTGCCTGATCGGCGCACTCCCGCCCAGGGGGACTTTGCCGCATCACTCTGCAGTCTGCCGTTCGGAGAGTACCTCGCTGGGCTGGTTGATGCCAAGCTCAAACAGCGGAGTCCGTCACCTCACGTCCAGGGACTCTAGCCACAGCTCAAGGTTGACCAGCTGCCACAGAAACATCATGTGGTTATCCTGTTGCCGTCCGGATGTCACGATCTCCTCGTGCTCATCCACAAGCCGCTCCACTTCCACGAGGTTGTAGATCCCGCGCTCCCTGAACCGACGCGAATGCACCAGGTCGAGCACCGCGGTCCGCCCGGAACCGGAAAACCAAAGGTGCGCTGGCGCGTTCCAACCGGTCTTCTTGATCCGCGTGCGTGTCTCCTCCGGCAGGATTCCACGCATGGCCTCGCGGAGGAGACGTTTCGTCGTTCCTTCGTGGATTTTCATGGTCCCGGGCACCCGGAACATGAACTCGACCAGACGGTGATCAAAAAACGGAAGAACATGATCGAGTCCGAACGCCGTAGTCTGACGATCCTCCGCGCGCAAGCAGCAAGGAATCGTTTCCCGAAAAATGTCCTGGAACGTCCGGTTCTTCAGATAGCTTCTGAATCGATGGTCCATCACCGGCTCGAACGCCTCTAGATCGAAGAAGTCACGGGCCAGAGCCGCCTCATAGCGCCGCAAGCGGTGCCGGTCGGCTAAGCAGCGACCCGGACGAGACCAGTCGATGACGCGAGCGAACACATCCTCGATGACGTTCCAACTCTTGCGGAACACCGGATGATCGTGGTACTCCACCCATTTCGCGACCTCCTGGCGCAACGCCGACTGCAAGCCCGCCGCCTGCAGATCAGCAAAGAAATAAAAGAAGTACTCGTACTCTCCCGCGTTCAGCTCATCTCCTCCCAGTCCACCGAACAGCGACAGGAAGCCCTCGTCCCGCACGCGCTGACATAGCAGGTAATGTGAGAGCCAGGTTGCCGTTGCCACTGGCTCGTCGTGGAGCTCGACCATGCACCGGATCAGCTCCATAACGTCGGTCGGCTCCACAGGCACGGCGTGCCAGCGGGCCACCGTGGCGTCGAGCATGCTCCGGATCTCGCGGGATTCGTCGTAGGTCGCGTCACGATAGACCGTCGAGAACGCGTGCTGGCGAGTACCCGTGAGCCGCACAGCCGAGACTAGCACGGAGGAAGAATCCATCCCCCCCGACAGCGTAAACGCTGGCCGCTCAAGGCCGCCGAGCCGCAGGGACACCGCGTGAACCAGCAGTTCGGCGTAGCGTTCCGCGAGTGCCGACTCGGCCTCGTTGTAATCGGGCAGGTCTTCCAAAACCCAGTACGCGCCCTGGCTGATCGCACCATCCCGGAATTTCACCCAGTGAGCGGCAGGCACCTGCCGGATGTCCGCGAATGCGCATCGCTCTGGGTCGTTATCGAAGTACCGATAGTGGGAGCCCGCGAAGAGCGCGACGAACCGTCGATTCGGCTCACGCGATACGAACGGCAAGGCGAGCAATGCCCGAGGCCGGGAGGCGAACCCGAATCCATCCGGCCCGCTGACGAAGTAGAGCGGCTTTATGCCAAAGCGGTCGCGGCCGAGCCAGAGCGTGCGGTCACGCTCGTCGTACACCGCGGCGGCAAAATCGCCATTGAGCTGTCGCAGCGCAGCCTCGAAACCGCCAGACTCGTACAGCCGCAGCAGCAGCTCGGCGTCCCCCTCACCCGGCCCAGCGGTCGTGGTCAGCTCTCGCCGATTGTAGATCTGCCCGTCCAGCACGGCCAGGAGACCAGTTTTTTTTGCCAGTTGCGCCGCCCGGCACCCGCACCACCCCAGCGCCGCCGGGCCGAGCAGAGACCGCGCCGCGGTCCAGCTCGTGTCGCCTCGGCAAGCGCCCAGCATGCGGTCTAGGAGCGCGCTGCCATGGGGGGATGGCAGCACCTCGATTACGCCTGCGATCCTCGACATACCGCTACCGTGTGCTCACCGACTATTTCACCGCGTACACCGTCCACATGCTCTGGAGGTACTCGTCAAAGCCGCGTTTGCGGGCTTCCTCCCGAGGCAGGTAGTACGTCGTGAGACAGGGATCGATCACCGAAAAGCCGCGCAACAGCTCGGCGAACTCCGGTTCGCGGAAGAAATGGGACAGGCCGATGTTGGTCAGATGAAACTTGGAGCTGCCGTCCCCCAGGATCAATGTGCCGGGGTCCTCCGTGAGCTGCTCAGACTGCTTGGCGCGGAACACGGAATGCCCGGCGTCCAGCATGTAGCCAACAAAGACGCCCCCAGCCTTGAGGAGCCGGCGCACCTGCTCGAAGGCCTGCTGTCGATCACTGCGGTTCAGATGCTGAAACACGCAGGCCTCGATGATTCCGTCAAAGCTTGCATCGCGGAACGGTACGTCGATGACCGACGCTTCCACGAGCTCGACGACTCGGTCCTCGCACCCGGCGCGCTTCAGGTTCTCCCGAGCCAGCGCAAGCGCCGTGGGCGAGATATCCACCCCGCTTACGCGCGACCCTTTCTGAGCCAGCCAGATAAGGTTCGGCCCTGCCCCGCATCCCATCTCAAGAAAGTGCAGCGGCGAGCCTTCCGCTCCGCGCGACCGTGAGCGCAGGTAGTAGGATAACGTGCGGATGACCGCTTCGACCGGCGCGGTATTATAGGCCTGTTCCGCAATTTGCTGGGCGAACGAGTCTTCCCAGACTCGCTTCGTCACTTCGTAAGAGCTGTTCAAGGATCGTCCTTTCGAGTGGCTAGGCTGCGACCAGGAACGCGCGGAGCGTGAACTTTGTGCTCGGCTCGCGCAGGCGCTCGACCAGCTTGGCCCTGAAGCCCGCGCGAGTGATCAGGTGCGTGAGCGATTCAGCACTGAACACGTGGTGGTGGTCAATGAAAAACTCCTCGCGTCCGGGCCCCTCAGCCACTGCGGCTTCACCGTCTGGGACTTCGACGTACACAAACCCACCGGGTGCCAGGTACTCGCCGGCCCTCGCCAGCATGGATGCGGGGTCTTTGACGTGCTCAAGGACTTTATTGAAGGTCACCAACTCATACCGTCCGAGCTCCGCAGCGCGAGGGGCCTCCATGAAGCCGCTGCAGATCGCGGACACGCCCACGACCTCGCGCGCGTGTTTCGCGGCTCGCGGATCGGGGTCGAGCGCCGTGCACTGCCACCCTGCCTGTTTCATCCGGTGCAGAAACACGCAGAGACCGGAGCCGACGTCGAGGACCGTGCCGGGGCCGTTGCGACCAGCGCCGAAATGCGCCGTGGTAAACTCCTGGACCCGACGCACGCGGCCTACGTTGTCGCTCTGATCCGGGCTGAGCGCGTTGATTCGATCGAACGCGCGGCGCAGACCGACCTCACCGTAGGTCGAATCCACATACTCACCGGTGTAGAGCGCGCCGGCATCCATGGCGTGCACCGACAGAAAGTGGCCGCAGCGCTCGCAGCGCAGCACGCGACGCTGATACGACTGCTGCTCGCTGAACCGGAAGCGGACCTCGCCAGCCGGCGGTGCATCGTAAACGAACACTTCGGCGAACCGCATGCCGTCGCACAGACAGCGGGGCACGACCGAATCGGGCGTTTCTTCTCCAGGCGAGCGCGAATCGAGCAGCGCCTCGAGCTCTGCGCTGTCATCGAGCCAGCGAACGACGACGATACTTTCGGCGGCCATGTACTGCCGCAGCTCCTCTTCTTTCCCCTCCGCGACAAGAAAGATGAAGAACTTGCCGTCGGGCGAGCGGCTGAGGACCGCCCGCAATCCGAACCGCCTCAGCCGCCCATTCAGAGAGGGCGTCGCGTAGTACCCCCAGGACTTGCGCACGACATCGTATTCAGCACCGGCTCTCGTGACGAATGTGACCTGCTCGTCAGGCTCTAGCGTGATCCGAGCGGTGTCCTTTAGCTGAATCCTGCCGCCACGTCCCACGGAGAACACTCGGGCCGGGTCGATCGGTGTAAACTTCATGCCCAATTCCAGTCCGGAATCACGAACCCCTCGATGACCCACTTCCCATTGTGCCGCGCCCAGACCTGCGGGTTGCGGAATCGCTCGACGATGTCGAAGAACTCAGTCCGTGTGATCCCGATAAAGTCGCAGAACCTGCCGATATCCTCGTGCGGCGTCTCGTCGCCGCGCTCGCGCACAATGCGGATCGCCTCGGCTCTCGTCATCCTACCGTTGCGAATCTCGAGCGACAGGTTGTCGAACAGCCTCGTGAAACCAAACTTGTACCACTTTAGCCAGTGGTGAATGGAGATGAAATCATCGTCGATGTCGGCGTAGTCGTAGTATCCGGTCTTGGGACCTTGAGCGCGCGGGCGAAACCCGTGCTCACGGGCGACCACCAAGCTCGTTTCAGGATCCCAGGGAAAGTAGTATCCCAAGAACACCGCCAGGACACCTCGCGCATTCAATTCCGCTTCGCACGGCCCGAAGTAGGGCGTCAGGTCCTGCTCTGTGAGCTCTGCCGAGAGCCAATCTCGAGCCGTGGTGCCCTGCGTCACGCCATACTTCGCGAGCCAGCGCGCATCGAGCCGAAACCCGTGCAGCTCATCGTCCGCGCCGCCGTATTCGAACGCCGAGTTCTCCCCCCAGATCACCAGCGGGATCTCGAATCGCACGGCGATGTTCAGGGGAATATTGAACAGCGCCATGTGCATCGGGATGGCGGTGCTGCCAAACCGGACCAGTGCCTGGTAGAGGAATCTCCGCTCCACATTGGGATTGACTTGAAAGTCGATATGGTCCACCCCGAGCCCGATCAGGTTGGCCAGGTTCTGCGCGCCGACTTCGGTCCGCGCGGGCGGCTTCCAGGTGACCGCCAGCGGGTGCAGGCCGTATTCGAGGCACCGGGCGACCTGCCAAGTGCTGTCCTTGCCTCCGCTCACCAAAAACATCTTGCTGGTGAGGAAGTAGAACAGCAATTTGCTCTCACTGTTCGGCAGGTACTCCTTCCCAATCAACGCCTCGATCTTGTCGCGCCGCACATGCTCGAAGATCGGACTGCGATCGAGCAGGTAAGCGCGGACCTCTGGATGGCGGACGTCCAGAAACGCAAAGATCGGCGCGTTGAACCCGACTTTCCGTCGGTTTGCCAGCACGCGCTCCGGCACGATCCCCTCCATCGCATCGCGCAGGATCGCCTTGGCATATCCGTTGCGCACCAGATGCCGGGTCGGAATCCGGTAGCAAAACTCGAACAGCTCCCGATCCAGATACGGAGACCGGTTCTCGATGGAGAAATACATGGCATTGAGATCGTCCTCATGGAGGATGACCGGCACGGCCTCATGAAACAGCTCGTTCAACATGCGGTTCCGTAGCAGGTCTCCGGTGAAGCATGCCTCCGTGAAGGGCTCGTGCCAATCCCGAATCAGATACTGCGCGAACTCGTCAGCATTGAGGAAAATGTGCGCGCGGAACGCCGGATCGCCGATGAACAGCTCGGCGTTGCCGAGATGCGGATTTCGCACTGTTGGACGGATGTGCTCCAGCCAGGCCTCCCGCGCCGCAGCATGTCGCGCGGGATCGGTTCGCACTTCGTACAGATAGGCCAGATGATGGTCATAGTAGCCGGTGAACAGCTCATCAGCGGCCGTCCCGCTCACGGAGATGCGGTACCCCTGCTGCGCGATGCTTTCCATCAGCAGCCAGTGTGCGAAGTAAGTGATTGTGTACACAGGCGCGTCGTGCTGGCGCACTAGCTCGCGAAGCTTTGGGAGGAACCGGGCAGTATCCACCGGAATCGCGGTGTGCCTTATCCCCAGCGCCGCGACGGCGTAGTCGACCATCTCCTGTTCTTCGTAGCGGGCATCCGAATTCACGATCGTGAAGCCGTGCACGTCGTACTTGAACACGTTTTTCGCGATGCTGATCAGCGCGTTGGAATCGACGCCGCCGCTCATGCAGAAGGCCAGCGGCACGTCGGCCCGCAGGCGAAGCTTGACCGACTGGATAAGCCGCTCGCGCACCCCGGCCACCGCGTCCGCGTAGGACAGGCGTTCGTCGGGACAATGCTGTGGCTTCCAATACCGGACGGCCGCACCAGCCGCTCCCGCGACGTCCACCCGTAGAGTCGATCCCGGGGGGAGCTCGCTGAGGCCTTCAAAGAACGCCCGGCCGTTCTTGTAGAGCCCCTTGTACCCGTTCACGAGATAGCCGTAGAGGTGATCGACGTTGACGCTGAGTTTTCGGTGCAGCAGCGCGTTGATGAACTTGACCTCAGACGCGAAGTAGAATCCCGAATCGTCCCGGTATAGAAAGAGAGGCTTCTCTCCGAAACGGTCACGCGACAGTACCAGGGTGCCCTCGGCCTCGTCGTACACGGCGACGGCCCACATGCCCTCGCACCGGTCCAGAACGCTCCAACCGAAGTGGTCGACCGCACGGAGCAGGACCTCGGTGTCGGAATCCGTCGCGAAGCGGCACCCTTGAGCGGCAAGCTCGCGCTTGAGCTCGACGTAGTTGTAGAGCTCGCCGTTGTAGACGAGCCACCGCGATCCGATCTGGAACGGTTGGTTAGCGCGAGGATCGAGATCGATGATGCTGAGTCGCGTGTGCAGCAGATGGACGTGCCGCCCGGCAGGATTCACCCAGTGCCGCTGCGCCGCCGCATCCGGCCCGCGTCGGTTCATCAACGCCAGACAGCGCTCGAGGCGGACAGGGTCCAACTGCCCGCGACCAACGTATCCTGCAATTCCGCACATACGGCGTTACTCCGATCCAAACGAGCTACAAAAGCGATCGCACCACGTCGTAACGGGGAGCGAAGAACGGTTTCAGATAGCTACTCCACCAGCGGTGCGGTCGCTGCGATCGCGCACGCGATGCCCGCGATTCGCCTGGGTCCGACAGCTTCCCCGAGGAGGACTGATGCCAGCAGGACCGTCACGACAAGGTACAGCGAGCTCACCGGCAACACCACGCTCGCCGGAGCCCGTCGTAACGTACTATAAGGCGACGCTCCCGATTCCGGCGAGCAGTCCGCCTCCCGCAGCTACGAAAAACCCGCCAATCTTGCAGGACATGATGGAGGGTGCTGATCCTCCTGATCACTCAACGTCGTCCACCATGATCGGCTCACCGAGGGACACGGCCCGCTTGAGACGTTTGCCCAGGAGTTTCCCCTCCTCCCCTGGTGACAAGCCGACGGCCGGACGAGTCCAGGCCAGGTCCTGCCAGTCCAATCGATGGCCATTGGAGAGATCGACCTTCGCCACGATGGATCGGCCCACCCGCTGGGCGAGCGCCGATTCGCTTCGTTGCACCTGCTTTTCCGGCCGACCAAGCAGGACGCCAACACGCGCAACGCGATGCACCAGCTCCCTCATCTCGGGCGGATCTGCCGACAACTGGTGATCCCGAAAACTCGAGTACGCCTTGTCCAGCGTGAAGTGCTTCTCGATGATCCGGGCCCCTGCGGCCACCGCGACGACGCAAGCCTCGATGCCGATCGTATGATCCGAATATCCAATCGGGCAACCCAATCGTTCGCGCAGCAGGGAAATTGCCGCAAGGTTGAGCTCCTCTGGAGGCGCGGGGTAGCTCGTCACGCAATGCAGGACCGCGAGCTGAGGGACGTGTCCTCGCTCCCGCCAGCGCTCCTCAAGGAACCGCACACTCCCGGCGATCTGGTCGAGCGTGCTGAGGCCAGACGACAGAATAACCGGCTTGTCAGTCCGGCTCACGACTTCGAGAAGGGGATAGAAGCCGCGATCGGCCGAGGCAATCTTGTAGCAGTCGACAAGCGATTCCAGGAATGCGGCGCTCTCGAGATCCATCGGCGTCGACAGGAACAACAGTCCCAGCGACTTGGCGAGATCGCGCAGCGCTTGGAACTGTGCGTACGACAACTCGAACGCAGCGAGCTGGTCGTAGCGCGCCGAGTCCATCCGGCTCACGAACTGCTGGGTCCGGTACGTCTGGAACTTCACGGCGTCCACGCCAGTCGCGGCGGCTCGGCGGACGAGCTCCTGCGCGGTGTCGAAGTCTCCCTCGTGATTGTTGCCGATCTCCGCGACGATAAGGACCTTGTTCGCGAGGTCGACGTGCCCGATCCGCATGAGTCGTTAGTCCCCGCGTGCGCCGTCGACGACATGGCGGTGCAGCACGTACGCGGCATCCGCGATGCCGAACCCCAGGTGCTGGTAAAGCTGCAGGGATGGGATGTTCGCGAGCTGCGTTCCCACTTGAAGCTGATCACACTCCCGATACCGATCGATGAAAAACCGTACTAAGCCTCGGCCAATCCCACGGCGTTGCACCGCCGAGTCGACGCCAATCAGGTCAATGACCTTGACCGGGCGACCGTCGACTTCTCGTCCCAGAACGGCAAGGAACCCCGCGACCTGGCCGTCGGCCAGGGCGACGTAGAGCGCCTCCCCCCGCTCACCACGTGTATAGCTCTCGATCCAGCGACGTTTCACTCGATCCGCCACGGCCTGAGGAATCATCGGGTCGAGATGGAAACGCGAATACCGGAAGCACGAGGCTGCAATTCGCAACACAGCCTCGTGGTGCGACGGCTGCACGGTGCAAATCATGACTCCTGGCGACGACCCGAACGGGAGGACCGAGTCGAGGACAGCTTGCGGCAATCTGAAGGTGACGTTGACGTCGACGACGTAGAAACCAGAGGCGCACAACCAGCGAACAGCGTCGATCGAATCCGTTCCTACGCGGCAATAGTAGAATCCCGCCGTGCGCGCCCGCACATGTTCGGCCAGCTGACTCGTCTCCGCCTCTGCGGAATGAAGCCGCGGTGATCGGAGGGTGAGCTTGAAGACACCATAGCCAAACACGCCGGTCAGCCAGCTGTCCTGCTCGATCACCCACTCCATGCCCGTCAGTCCTCGTGAGGCAGGAGGGCTCGCTGGCGTGTCAGCGAGCGGTACCACTCGATGTACTTGGGGAAGCCGACCTCGATGGGATACTGTGGGGCGTACCCCAACAGGCGTGCCGCCCTGCGGATGCTCAGGGTGCCGCGAACCGGCATGAGCTTGTCACGCTCCACATTTTCGACGCCCACCCCGGGGAAATGCTGGCGCGTGATCTCCACCAGCTCCTTGATCGACCGCGCGCAGCCATAGGTCATGTTAAGAATTTGATTGCGGGCCGCGGGGTGACGAATCGTCAGACCAATCCCTCCCACGAGGTCGTCGACGTAAGTGAAGTCCAGTTTCTCCGCGCCATCACCATCCACGCGCAGGCGCGATCCGTTCAACGCGCTCTCGATGAACACTTGCCCGACACGTCGGCTCACACACCGCGGCCCGTACAACGCGGACGGTCGAATGATCGTGTACGTCAGACCGAACACCTGCTGGTACGCGATGACGATCTTCTCCGCGGCGACCTTCAACGCGCCGTAAATCCCGATCGGATTGAGCGGATGGTCTTCGTCCACCTCCTCGGCCTGGAAATCGCCATAGACCATGCTTGATGACAGGTAGACGAACTGCTCCACCCCGGCGTCCCGCGCAAAGTCGAGGGCGTTCTCAAGTGTGCGGAGGCTGTGATCGAACGTGCTGTAGGGATCCTTGTTGGAGCGGCCCGCATGCGCCACCGCCGCAAGGTGCACGATGACCTGAGGCGCAATGCGGCTCAGCGTCCGGGACAAGGCGTGATAGTCGCGCGCATCGACGGGATGCAGTGGGATCCCGGCCGCCCGGAGTAGGTCGAGGCGCTGGTTGATGATGGCGAGGTTCAGATCTCGCGTGGCGGCGTCCTTGTACTCAGACGCGAAGTACAGAAGGTTGTTCACCTGGAGGCTGTCGATGACGTCGACCACGGCGCCCTGCTCCACCAGGCCTAACGCGAGGTTGTGCCCGATGAACCCCGCTCCTCCGATGAGCACGATTTTTCGTCCACGCATCTCAAGCATCAGGCGTCCTTCGCTGCGTCCCTGAGGACGCATCGGACTGTCTCGGCGATATACGCGATATCGGCTTGTTCAACGTGCGGACCCACGGGCAACGCCAGCGAGCAGTCGCTGATACGGGTCGCTGCAACGAAGGACGCGGGCGTGTACCCGTACTTCTGCCGGTAATAGCTCATGCGGGGAACTGGATGCGGATAGTATACGCTCGTTCCGACGCCGAGCGCGTTCATCCGCGACGCGACTTCGTTGCGCAACGGGGCGAGGCGGCCCTCGAGGACAACGGTCAAGCAGTAATGACTGTTTTGGGCTCGAGCATCATCGGTGTCAATGATCCGGACGCCGTCCAATGCCGCCAGCGCGCGCTTGAGCGTTGTGAAATTCGCGTTGCGCATCGACAGATTCTGGTCGATGCGGCTGAGCTGCGCGCGTCCCAGCGCTGCGGGCATTTCTCCCATACGGTAGTTCATGCCGAGCGTGGCGACCTCATACATTCCTGGCAGGGCCCGTTCACTATGCGTCCGATCCACTCCGAACGCTCGCCATTGGGCGACCGCAGCCGCGACCTCGCGGTGACGAGTGACGAACATGCCTCCCTCGCCGGTGGTGATGTGTTTCACAGGATAAAAGGAAAAGCACCCGGCGTCGCCCCAGAGACCGACGTGCTTCCCGTCATACCGGGCCCCCAGGGCGAGCGCGCAGTCCTCCACAACCTTCACGCCGCGCGCCTCCGCGAGCGCCACAATGTCCCGCATCGCGCACGGGACACCGACGAAATGCACCAAGGAAACCGCCCTGGTGCGCGAGGTGAACGCGGCGCAGATCGTATCCGGAGTCACGTTCCCGGTCGCCGGATCGCAATCTACGAAGACGCATTTCGCCCCGACGAGCTCAACCGCGTGAGCCGTCGCGGTGTGGGTCTGCGCGGGCACGATGACTTCGTCGCCCGGCCCGATGCCCCAATGCAGATACGCCAGGTGCAGCGCGGCCATTCCAGAGCTGACCGAGACGCAGTACGCTTCCCCGCCGAGGAACGCCGCGAACTCCGCCTCGAACGCCTTCCCCTCGGGTCCGTGCGTGAGGATATGGCCGGAAAGCACGTTGTGGACGGCGTTGCGATCCGCATCCGTCACCCAAGGGCGGCCGAACGGGACGACACGGCGTGGATTCATGAGTAGGCAATCTCCACAGGACGGGCGGCCTTGAGTGCTGCATCCGTCGCCAAACATACGTTCACCAAGTCGAACTCCGCATTTGCGTGTGAGTGGGCATCGGCCTTGTTCAAGATCCTGTCGATGAACGCTGGGACCAGCACCCCCTTGGAAGCCGGGAGCAGAGGCAGGTCCAGCTCGGTCGCCGAGACTGCGGGGGCCCGCGCGGTGTGCACTCTGGCGCCTCGATCGTCGCACAGGAACGTGGCTTTCGTTCCGAAGACCCGCACCGTGTGCTGGTGCCGATGTACACACCCGAAATTTGCCGTGATTCGCCCGATCAGCCCAGACGGGAACTGGAACGTGGCCGCAACAAAGTCATCATAGCGAAACCGCGTACCCAACGTGGAGAGACGATTTCCCACAGCGGTCACCGATCCCGGCCGCTGTGCGGTGAGCCATAGCATCAGATCCACCAGATGGACACCCCCCCCCTGCATGACTGAATAGTCGTCCACGTCGGCGCGCCAGCCACTCGTGATCTTGTCGATTCGCCCGTACAGATAATCACCATCGAATGCATAGATCTCACCGAACGTGCCCGCCCCGATCTCACGCTTCAGCCATTCGTAGACCGGGGCCGCGCGCAACACCAAGTTCGCCGCGAGCTGCCGACACCCGTTCGCCCGCCACGCCTCTCGAATGCTGCGGAACTCCTCCTGGGAGCGGCACAGCGGCTTTTCATCCATTCGGCCGCCGTCCAAATCGTATACCCACCGCAGCTGACATTTCAGCGTCTGGAGATACGCGCGAGCGTGCTGCTCACCGACCCCCAGCCCGACCACGGCAACCCCAAGCATGAACGACGTGGTCAGCGCGACCGCCGCGCGAGCACAAACCCTGCACGCTCGACCTCGCCGGCCCGCTCTAATCGGTGGAGGTCCTCGACGGTGTCTACGGCCAGACTGGTCTCGGCGAGCTTGGGGTTCGGCGATTCCACGTTCAGGATGCGGAACCGCTCCGGATGACGGTAATAGAACGACGTCACGTGCTCGTGATCCTCGACGGTCAACTCTCTAGGGTCAATTGCCGCGAACGTGCTGACGCGAATCAACTCGGCGTTGGAGCCGCGAGGGAACGTCCGAGGAAACACCGTTGTCACCAGATCGAATGCAGTCTTGGCCTGCGCGGCCACGCGTTCCAGTACGTGGACGCTCAGCAAGGGACTGTCGGCGCTGACCCGCAGGATCCAGTCGCAGGGATGCTCGGCGGCGCATGCGCGGAAGCGCTCAAACACGCTTTCGAGCGGACCGCGAAACACCGAGAATCCTGACGCCGCCAGGTAGCACGCGAGCGGATCATCCGATCGATCAGCACTCGTAGCCACGTGTACGGGTGTAGCGGGCAGCGCGTCGGCAACCGCATTGAGAACCCACCGAATCAGCGGTGTGCCCCGAAACGGGGCAAGCACCTTGCCGGGAAATCGCCGCGAGCTCATGCGTGCTTGCACGAGGACACGGATCGGCGTCGACGCGGACTGTTCGGTCACCACAGCTAGCGTTCCCCTCTCCGCGATCCGAACTGGCCGAGTACGTTGCGAATCTCCCCGATGGCCTCCTGCCTCAGCTCCGCGAATCGGGCTGCGCCAGCCGGATCTTGCATTCGGCTTCGCCGGAAGAATTCCCGCGCAAAGGCAATCGTGAGGCCCATCAGGAGGCCGATCACGAGACTCAGCATTCCCTTCACCAGCAGATGCCGCGAGGAAGGCCTCGTGGGAAGTCGGGGTGCCTGGACCACAGTAATGACAGGCGTATCCCGCACTTCATTGATCTTGGCGCGCTCGTACTCCTCTGCAAACCCCGTGTAGATCTGCTGGCGCATCGTCACCTCGCGCGCCAAGCGATCGTTCTCAAACAACAAGTGCGGCGAGTTCCTGAACTCTCGATTTGCTTTCAAGAAGGCTTGATGACGCGCCTCGGCTTCCGACAGTTCGGCGCGGAGCTGCGCCAGTCGCTCCGCGATGAATTGTCGCTCGGCGGTCGCCTGGCTGCGGCGCTGCTTCAAATTGAAATCGCTCAGCTGTGCCAGAAGTTGTTGGGCGATCTGGAGCGCCATCGGTGCGTGGCGAGCGCGCACCTCGAATTTCACGAGCCCCGTCTGCAACTCGGCCTCGGCGGAGATGTCGCGCTTCAGCCGGTCAACCGCAGCGTCCTGCTGCTCTAGCGGCGTGCCTTTCCGTACTCGATACAGATCGACGAGCCGAACGGTTACCGCCCCCATATCGCCATCCATGCGATACGCGCTGTCCACGACCGCGGCGAGGATCTCGCGGGACTTGAGCAACTCGGCATAGAACGTCGGGGACTGTCCGGCCTGCCCTGCGGGGACCGCGAGCCCAAATTGCGCGGCGATGCCGAGCAAGCGGGAATTCGACGCTTCCGCTTCCTGGGGCATGAACCAAGCCGAGGCCGTGAAGCTTCTCGGACCAAGCAGCGAGCACGTCACCACCACCGCGAACAGGAGGAGCGGGACCGCCAGCACAACGTAGCGGTGCCGCACCGCCACGTTGATGAGGTCGTAGAGCGAGAACTCCTCAGGGAGGGATCCGTGCGCTTGCGGTCGAGATGCAG
>WNGA01009353.1_pt1 | contig 18628 bp, 13 predicted proteins | sample 5400061 | NCBI WGS metagenome assembly WNGA01 (sample SAMN13153366, study PRJNA577476) | soil metagenome | isolation source: 100 cm soil or saprolite under grassland replicate 2 | place: USA:California | collected 2016-06-15 | reverse complement strand
GGGAGCGGCACGCCGACCGAATCCGCCGGAGCCTCGGCGTCACCGAGCCAGCTCGCCAGCCCCACCCCACAGCCGACACCCGTCCTCGTCGCCGCGCCTCTCGACGGGATCCTCGCCTCCCCTGCCGCAGCCAGGCAGCACGTCATCGCGGTGATGATCGACGACCTCTCGGCGGCCCGGCCCCAGTCGGGATTCTCCGACGCGTCGGTCGTCTGGCAGGCTCCGGCGGAGGGCGGCATCCCGCGCTACATGCTGCTGTTCCAGGAGCGCACGCCCAAGGCGGTCGGACCGGTCCGCAGCGCTCGCTACTACTTCATCGCCTGGGCCAGCGAGTGGAAGTCGGTGTACGCGCACGCCGGAGGCTCGCCGCAGGCACTCGCCACCCTGCGAGCGCAGGGCAGTGGGCAGCTCGTCTACAACGCCGACGAGTTCGCCTGGGGGTCGTACTTCTGGCGGGTCACGACGCGTTTTCCGCCGCACAACCTGTACACCGACGGCAAGCACCTGCGCGAGCTGACCAGGAGGCTCGGCGCCACATCGGCGCCGCCCAAGGCCGCCTGGCGATTCGGCCCAGACGCGCCACTGGAACAGCGCCCGACGGGCGGCCGGATCGAGGTTGACTACCTGGCCAACCGGGTCGTCTACCGCTACGACCGGGCCTCGAACACCTACCGCCGGTTCGTCTCGGGGAGCGTTCGACAGGTGGACGCGGGCACGAAGCAGCAGGTCGCGCCCAAGAACGTCGTGATCATGCGAATGGTCTTCGGGGCCCTCAACGACGGCCATCCCGCCAAGCACCGCCTGGAGGCCCGGATCACCGGCAGCGGCGTCGCCTGGATCGCGACCAACGGGCACACCATCAAGGGCACCTGGCGCAAGAAGTCGATCAGCTCGCCGACGCGCTTCTACGACGCGGCCGGCCACCAGGTCCGCCTGACCGCCGGCCAGACCTTCGTCCAGGTGATGAAGACCACCGACGTCGTGAAGATCCAGGACGGGCAGCGGGTACAGAGCGCGGTCCCACCGCCGGACTCGAGCCCGTCCGCATCGCCTCAGACCTGGACTGGCCGCCAGGTGGCTATCTAGCCGACGAGCATCGCCATGGTCGCCGCCGGGCGCGGTGTCCGGTCGCCGGATCGCTAATCCGGGCTGGGTCCACGGTCGGGGCGCGGCGCCGGCGCGGGGTACACGCTGATGCGAACGCCGGCCGGTGGCGCGCCGGCGGCCGCCAGGGATCCGTGGAGCGGGCTCAGCAGGTCGATAACGAGCAGGTATTCGCCTGGCTCCGACGGCACGACGAGGCTCAGATCGACGGTCGCCTGTTGTCCCGGGGCGAGTCTCGGAGCGTCCACGATCGCCGGATCCGCGGTCCGGGAGGTGTCGAGACCGAGCGGCAGCCAATGGGCGACCACCTGCGCCCCGGGCCGGTAGTAGGAGCGCGGCCCGCGGATGTCTCTGTTGGCGACCGGCGAGTCGGCCCATGGCAAGGCGCCGTCGTTGGCCAATCGAACCGGCAGCTCGATCACCGACTCGGACGCCAGGGACAACGCGGCGACGACGCCGTACGCGACCGACAGCGGCGGGCTCACCTTCACGGACAGCGCCGGAATGAGCCCCTGGCTGGTGGCGTCGAATGCCACGCCGTCCGCCGCGTAGATCGTCGTGACGAGTCGGTAGCGACCCGGCTCGGCCGGCAGGTCCACGGTCACGGTCAGGCGGCCACGGACGAGCGTCGCGGGCATTGCCGTGACGACCGCCTCCGGCGCCTCGCGAACGACGAGATCGATCGCCGGTGGTGACGCACCGGGCGACGCGGTAGCCTGGCCGGGCGAGGCCGACTGCGGACCGGGGGAGGTCCCGGGCGGTCCGGCCGGGAAGCCAGGCAGGACGAGCTGCCACCGCACGCCGAGCTGGAGGCCGGCAGGCAGGCGGATCCCGGTGGCAAGCTTGATGGGCAGCGCCAGGCGCGCCCGGGTCGCGGCGACGAGTGCCCTGTTCGGTGCCGCCGGCGCGAGGATCGGAGCCGTCACCCGCGCGCCGATGGCGGCCAGCGATGGCGCGGGCGGCGCGAGACCGTACGGCGAGATCGGCAGCGGCGTGGCGCCGGACCCACCGCCGACGACCTGGTTGGCGCGAAGTCCCGGGCGCCAGACGAGCGACCGGTTGTAGCCCGCATTTGCCCCGGTCGGATCGAGGAAGGCGATGGCACCCCGGGTACGTGCACTCGGAAAGGCGACTACGTGGTCGTGGAAGGTCGGCGCGCCTCGCCAGATCCGGTCCACCATGGCCGACGATGTGAGCAGCGGCCGGATGTATGGCTCCGGCGGGCCAAACGTGTCGGCGATGACCGCGTCGGCGCCGGCCCGCAGCCAGCCGGCCGCATAGTTGTCCACCCGCTGGGAGGCCACGTCGAGGCTGGGCTCTGGGAGCCCGCTCTCGGAGTTGCCGGAGGCGTAGCAGAGGTGCAGGAGGAGCACACCCGCGTGCGGCGCGAGATGGACATCGGTGGCTAGGAACGACTCGCCGAAGTACTGGTGCGCCACGTCATCCCCGCCGGCCACCGGGTTGAGCCCGAGCCCGTTCTGCGTGACCGGGTAGGGCGCGGTCCGGTACGGGCTGGGGAACCCATTGCCGTGCCCGAGATAGACGACGAGCGATGCCCCCTGGAGCACGTGACGAGCGGCTGGCCACGTCGCATCCGGCGAGAAGAGCGTAACGACATCCCGCGTCCAGCGGGCGGCCTCCCGGGCGGCCGCCAACCCGATCGACCGGTAGGCATCCGTCAGCTCGCCCGCCGGTCCGACGATGACGACCACGCGCGGCTGCGGCGAGGCCCCGGCGACCGGCCCAGCGACCATGCCCAAGGCGAGCGCCACTGCGGCGAGGGTCCCGGAGAGGGTGCGCCAGGCACGGCGCGGGATCGTCATGTGTCGTCTTTCGATTGTGTCGCCATGTTCGCCGGGGCGGTTCCGTACGCTCTTTCATACCGGCGGTGGGGTTGCACAGGTTCAGGGCAAGCCTGGTTCGCATTCCATCGCCATCAGCCCCGGCCATCGCTGACCGCGCCGCAGAGGGACAATACTGCGACCGGCTTGTTCATGGATTATCCGCGACTTGTCCGCGGCATCCGGCCGCAGGGTCAGCAGGTTCGTGACGCTAGCCGATGGACGGGCGGGCGACCTCCGCGTAGACGGCCCTCGTCTCGCGGGCGACGTCCGACCAGCTGCGACCGGCAGCCGCGGCCCTGGCCTGAGCCTCGGCGACGAGGCGCGAGTGGACCGCCTCGTCGGACCAGGCCGCGGCGAGCGCCACCGCCAGCCGATGGGGGTCGCGCGGCTCGACGAGGATCCCGGCGCCGGCCACGAGCTCCGGCAGCGCGCCGACAGCCGAGGCGACCACCGGCGTACCGCAGGCCAGCGCCTCGATCGCGGACAGGCCGGCGTACTCGCTGAGCGCCGGCAGGACCACCGCGCGGGCACCGCCGATGATCGCGGCCAGCCGCTCGGTCGAAAGGTATGGCGCATACGAGACGAGGTCGCCAACGCCTTCCCGGGCGGCCGCGCGAGCCAGGGCGGCCCGGTCCGCCGGGCTCGCGCCGACGAGGACCAGGCGGGGTGGCCAGGGGACGGCAGAAGACAGCCCGGCAGTCGAACCGCGAGCGCCATCACCTTGTCTGGGGCCATCGGGATCGACCGGCCGCCGGGCCAGCGATGCCAGGGCGCGCAGAAGCGTGCCGAGGTCGTGGCGAGCGTCGTAGCGGCCCGGATAGACGAGGTATCGCTCGGGCAATCCCAGCCGAGCAACCTCGGCCGCCGAGCGCGCTGCGGCCGCCGGCGTGAAGGGCCGGCGGGGCGCGAGCGGCACGATCCGGATCCGGTCGCGCCGCAGGCGGAGGAGCCGGCGGGCCGCCCGGGCGGCGGCCGCCGAGCCAACGATGACCGCTGCCGCATCCCGCAGGATCCGGGCACGCAGACGCTGCCCGAAGCGGGCGGCGGTCGTCGCCTGATATGAGTCGGGCAGCTCCCAGGGGGCCAGGTCGAGCAGAGTCACGACGACCGGGACGCCGGACGCCAGCGGTGCGACTCCGCCGGCGGCGTGGTAGACGGAGCCCGCGGCGCCGCCCGCCTCCGCCCGCCAGGCCGCGCCGAGCGACGCGCCGCGCAGGAGGAGCGGATCGATGGTCAGCGCGCCGGCCCGGAACAGCCGGGTTGGCGGCAGCAGTCGGCGTCCCACCACGACGAGACTGACCAGCGCGGGCGTGGCCGTGGGATCGTCCAGGCCGGCCTGCAGGAGCAGCGCGAACGACTCCCCCGGCAGTGGATCCGCGGCGAAGGCGGCCACCAGCTCGGCCAGGTACGTCGCGGTGGTCGGCGCACCGTCCGGATCCTGCAGCGGCCGGGCATCGAGGATGACCCGGACGCCGGGAATGATGGGCGCTTGCCGACCGCTCCCGCTTTCCCCGAGGCGGCCGCTCATTCGCCGCCGGCGTCTCGCCGGCCGTGCGCCCGGCGAAGACCCGATCGCCACTCGTCGAACCGGAGCTGGCAGACCACGACCAGGGCCTCCAGGACGATCCGCCGGGACATTTTCGACTGGCCGACCCGGCGATCGCGGAACGTGATCGGTACTTCACGAACCCGGGCGCCGGCCCGGCTTGCCCGGTACGTCATCTCGATCTGGAAGACATACCCACCGGCGTGCACGCCGTCGAACGGAACCGCGGCCAGCGTGTCGGCCTTCCATGCCTTGAAGCCGCCGGTCAGGTCGCGCGGCCGCAGGCCCAGAACGAGCCTGGCGAACAGGCTGCCACCGCGGCTGATGAGACGGCGGCCCAGGCCCCAGTCCACGACGCTACCGCCCGGCGTGTAGCGCGATCCGATGACGAGATCGGCCTGGCCGTCCTGGACCGGAGAGAGCAGCGAGGCCAGGGCGGCCGGATCGTGCGACCAGTCGGCATCCATCTGGATCACCGTGGTGGCGCCGCCTTCCAGGGCGAGGCCGAAGCCGTCGAGGTACGCCCGCCCCAGGCCCTGCTTGGCCGGCCGGTGGCGGACCCGGATGCGCGAGTCCGCGGCCGCCAGCTCGTCGGCGATCGTGCCGGTTCCGTCGGGCGAGCCGTCGTCCACGATCAGCAGCGTCGCTCCCGGCAGCGCCTCCAGGATCGCCCCGACGATGGGGCGCAGGTTGTCGGCCTCGTTGTACGTCGGCAGGACCACCCAGGCGCCCGTACCGGCCGGCGACGTCCCCGGGGGCGAGTCAGCCGCGGCCCCTTCGTCAGCCATGCCGGGCAGTGTAGCCGCGCGTCCGGCGCCCCACGCCGTGGCCCAGCGGCGGTGCGTGGCATGTGCCGACGCTCGCGCCTCTGCCGACGCTCGCGCCCCTGCCTGCCCTCGTCAGAGGATGGTGACCGTGAGGCCGGCCCGGTTCGTCCCGCCCGCGCTGTCCCGGGCACGGATATAGACGAGCGCCGACCCGGTTCCGCCGGCCGCGACCGTGAACGACACCCGGAACAGGCCAGTGGACAGGACGGTGGCGGTCTTCGCCACGGCCGAATGGCCCGGTTGGGTGAACGTCACGACCGGCCGCGTCGCGAGCGGCTCCACCGAGCGGATCGTGACCGTGAGCGTCTGGCCGGCGCGAAGCGTCGTGGACGACGGCGTGACCACGAACGCGCCGGCGAACACGGACCGACCCAGTGTCGCCGTCCCGTAGCGGCTCACGACCGTGAGCAGGGCAGCGTAGCGCCCCACCGGCGCCCATGCGCCGTTCGCGAGCTTGCCGTTCCACGTCCAGCCCCACGCGCCTGCGGCCTGGCTCCGATTCGTCCAGGGCGTTCGAACGACGTGGCCGCTGCCATCGACGATCACGAGCGTCGTGGTGGCGCTGCGGATGAGCCGGAATGTGACACGCGACGTGGGGAGCAGGCGATCGCCGTCCTGCGGGTCGAACATGCTCGAGGACCAGCGCAGGAAGCCCGCGGTCCGGTCCACGATGACCGCCCGGTCGACGACCGTTCGATTGCCGGCAACATCCAGGACGTCCACGCGCATGAAGTAGTGCCCGTCCCCCACCGGCCGGCCCGCGGCGTCAAGTCCCGTCCAGCGCACCGCGCCGCCGGTCACGCCGCTCACCGCCCAGCGCCGAACGAGCGTCGTTCCATGGCGCACGCTGACCCAGCCGGACACTCGCTCCGTGCTCGTCCAGCGATCGACGGTGCTGTCCGCGGCCCCGTCGCCGTTGGGAGAGATCAAGGTGGGATCCAGCGAAGCGGCCACGCCGGGGGCCACCGTGTCCTTGACCGCCGTCCAGCTCCGAACCGTCCGGTTGCCGGCCAGGTCGGCGATCCGCAGCGTGAGTCGATAGGCGCCGTCCGGCGCCACCGCGTCGGCGTCGGTTCGACCGGTCCACGTCACCCGCGCGCTCGTGCCCGAGCCACTCAGGCTGCGCACGGGAGCGCCGACGGTGGACCCGCTCAGCGGCGACGCGCTGAAGTCCCAGGTCGCTCCGCCGGCCACCGCGAGGGCAACCGTCAGGCTGTCGTTGCGACCGTCGCCGTTGGGCGACAGGTACGTTCCGCTGACCGACGCCGAAACGACGGGCGGCGCGATCCGGTCGACGGTCACCGCGTAGCGGGCGACCTGGGCGGCCGTCACCGGCCGTGCCGAGGGCGCCGAGTAGGCCTTCGTGCCGATCATCCCGACGAGCTGGAGGACGTACCGGCCATCCGCCGGCGCGCCGATGCCGGTCAACGCGCCGTCCCAGTCGAAGACCTGGTCGCCGATTCCCACGTCGGCCAGCGCTCGCGATCCGACGAGTGACCCGTCCAGCCGGTACACGCGAAGAGCCATCGAGTCGAGCGCGACGTGATTCGTCCAGCGCAGCCGGAGCCCGTCCTTGGACGCGTCGCCGTTGGGGCTGAACGCCCGGGCCGCAAGCGCCGCGGCCGACGTGCCCAGGCTCGCGCCCCCCGTATCGCCGAAGGTGAGCCCGTCGACTCCCGCGTCGACGAGGGTGGCGTTGGGTGCCGTGACGGCAGCAACGAAGGTCTCTGTGGTGCTCCGAACGGCCATCCAGACGCCGCTCCGGGTGAAGTTGACCGTGTTCCACTCGGTCAACGGCCCGGTGACCTCGTACCAGGTATACCCGTCCGCGCTGACCGGGCCGGCGATGATCGCGACCCGGGCGCCGGCAGCCAGGCTGGCGACCCGCAGGGAGGACGTGTCGGGCGAGACGCGCTGGCCCACGCCGTCGGCGACGACCCGGCCGAAGCCGCCGATCGCCAGTGCCGGGGTCGCGTCGTAGATCGAGCTGACATCCCAGGCTCCCACGTTGCCGTACGCGTCGGTGGCCCGGACTCGGAAGGCATAGCCATGGCCGTCCGCCCCGAGGAACACGTCGGACGTCGCCTTCGTGCCCGTGAGCCAGGTCATCCACGCGCCGCCATCTGTCGAGACCTGGACGTCGTGGCCGCTGATCGCCGAGTCGTCGACGGTTCGCCAGCTGACCACGAAGCCCGAATCGGTCGTCCGGACCGGCATGACCACGATGCCGGATTCCGGCGCCGTCGTGTCGTGGAGGTACTTCAGCGAGATCGCGCCGTATAGCTCCGGGCGGGTCCCGTCGTAGCCCAGGGCCCAGATCCCTGACCCCCGCAGGCCGCTGCGGATGACCAGGTCGTAGCGCGCCTTGAGGGACTGCGCGTCGTCGAAGTAGACCTCCCGCCAGGACGTGACGCAGCCGTAGGTCGCCGTGCAGTTCTGGCGCTGGTAGGCAAACCAGGGGCTCTGCTCGATCGAGTCGTAGCGACGGCCGTAGACCCGCACGAGGTCCGCCGCCGTGTCGTAGATGACCGAGGCGGAGTAGCCGTACTTGGCCCCGCTCTGGTTGGTGGCCCGCAGGGCGCTGGATGTCGTGGACCAGGCCCGGCCGTAGTAGGGCAGCCCCAGGATGAGCTTGGAGGGCGACACGCGAGCGCTGTAGGCCTTGATCGTGTCGATCAGGGTGTAACCGGAGCCGTTGAGAGGATCGATGGACCCGGCCGTCGCGGAGCCTGCCGTCCGATAGTCGTAGCCCATGATGAAGATGGCGTCCGCGCCGCCCGAGGCGGTGGCGCCCTCGATCGGGTAGTTGCCGATGTATCCCGTCGTGTCGAACGTCAGCTGGTAGCCCGACCGAATCCGGTTCAGCTCCGCACGTACCGTCCGCACGAACGTCGTGTACTCGTCGGCGTAACCCGAGACGATAGGCTCGAAGTCGAGGTTGATCCCGTCGGCCCCACGATCGCGGACGGCGGCCGCGGCCTGCCGGGCGAGGTTGAGGCGGGCCGTCGAGCTGCCCAGGAGGGCGGCCTGCTTGGTCCTCTGGCTGCTCGTCCAGGCGAAGACCGAGATCGTCAGCACGACCCGGGTGTGATGCTGGTGCGCGGCGGTGATGACGCTCGTCAGCCGGGAGCTGGTCCAGCCGCCCCAGCCCGTCGTGAGCGAGCCGTCGCTGTTGCGCTTGAGCAGGTTGCCCTTCACGTCCGCGCCGACGCTGAAGTAGGCGATCGTCGAGAGGTAGTCGTACTTGAGGACGGTCGTGCTGTCCGAAAGCGTCCAGTACGGGAGGAATCCGAAGACCTGGCGACGAAGGCCGGAGACCGCCGTGCCGGCGGCCTGCGTCGTCTCGGTGGCCGGCCCGGCCAGCGTCGGCTCGCCCGCCACCACGACGCCCACGGGCGCCGCGCCGTCGACCGGCGCGGAGGTGCCGCCGTCGAGCGGCGCGGAGCCGCCGGCGCTGTCGACATCGTCCGGCGGGTCGGTGGCCCACCGGCTGCCCTGCGGGGCGCGCGCCATGTCGATCCCGCTCGCCTGGCCGGCGGGCAGCCTCTGCGGGCCGCGGCCGTCGACCGGCCAGCCGTCGTCCGCCCGAGGCGTGTAACCAACCTTGACGCGATCGCCCGGCGTGAACCGGTTGGGATCCTTGGCGTGAGCGTGCGATTCCTCGTACTGGATGGTCGGCTCGACGCCGAGCGGCATGTCGGACGGATCGGTAGTGGCTGGCGCAGGAGAGGCATCCGCCGGGGCCGGCGCTCCGCCGAACGGGTCGACGCCGCTGCCGGCTGTCCCCGGGTCGGAGGCGAGCGCTGCGGGCCGGGCCGTGCCCGGCGCCGAGGGCGGGGCCGCATCTGGTGCTGCGGGCCCAGCCGTCTCCGGCGCGGTTTGTGGCTGGGCGGCCAGGACGCCCACGGCCCCGGACGAGGTGGCGAGCAGGGCGAGGACCATCAGCGAGACGAGCCAGCGCATGAGACGGGCGCCCGGCCGGGCGATGGGCCGGCGGCTCGCCCGGCCTGCCGGAGCCGGGGTGGCAGCGCGACCTCGAATCGGCGATCGGTTGGGCATGTGACGGTCCTCGGCGGGGGCGATGCCAGCGAATCGCCGGTGCGAAACGAGGGCGCCACCGTAGGCCGATATGGAGGATATGGCAATCCTGACCATCGTCCCGGATATGGGTGGTACGCGGTCGAGCGGGTGGCTCCGGGGCGCTGCGGGGCGGTCAGGGAGGGCCGGGAGCTCAGCCGTCGTCGATGGCGGGTCGGCGACGAACGGAATGGTCGGGACAGGGACCTCGATGCCCGGCTCGCTCAGTGGAGCGCGAGCCGCAGGTACGATTTGTTGGTCTGACCCCCGCCGTCCAGGCCGGTCACCCGGAGGACCAGCGTTCCGGTCGAGCCCGACGAGGCCAGGTGAATCTTGATCCGGTAGGTACGCGTGGCAATCTTCGTCATCGTCACGGTGTAGGCCGTGCGCCCAGGCTGATAGACGCGGAGCCGGGCGGATGCCACGTTTTCAGCCGAGACGGCGGTGATCGTCAGCCACTGGCCGCGAGCCGGGGTGGTGTCGGACGAGGTGACCCTGAAGGCGTCCGCCAGGACCGAGGCACGCTGCGTGATCGTGGCGGTCCCGTCGGTGGCCGTGACGAAGGATGTGTACAGGCCGCGCGGGACGAAGCTGCCCGCGGTGGTCCTGCCATCCCACGCCCAGGCGTACGCTCCGGCGGCCAACGGCACATCCGCGTAGCGCGTGGCGACGACCGTGCCGGCGGCGTTGCGCACGGTCCAGGTGACAGTGGCCTGCCGGCTCAGCCCGAAGCCAAGCGTGGCCGACCTCGCATACGCGTCGCCGTCCTGCGGGAAGAACAGGAGAGGAGAGGCGGTCACCGATCGCAGCGCGGTGTAGATGACGACCGGCCGGCTGCGCGCCGCACCCAGATTGCCGGCCCTGTCACGCGGTGCGAGGAGGACATCGTACGGACCGTCCGGCGCCGTCCCGCCGGCGTTCATGTCGCCGGCCCAGCTCACGGCGCCCGCACCGGCCGCCGCGGTCGCGGCGAAGGAACGGACGAGCGCGCCGCCCTCGTCGCGCGCGGTCACCAAGATCGAGCCGGCTTCGTTCGTGGAGTACGGCAGGCTCACCGAGTCAGCCCAGCCGTCGCCGTTGGGGCTGAACGTGACCGGCACGGCATCGGCAAGCGGCTCCGGGCCCAGCTCCGGCGCGACCGTGTCGACGACCAGGGAGCCCGTCCGGCTGCCCTGGGAGTTGCCCCAGCCGTCGGTCGCGGTGACGACGAAGCCGTACGTCCCGTCCGGCACCGGAGCGCCGTCGACCATGCCGTTCCAGCCGGCGACGTAGGTCGCCCCGGATCCCGAGACGGTGTGAAGGACCGCGCCTTCCGCGTCGGTGAAGGCGACCTGCCAGCTGGCGCTCTCTGAGAGCTGCCCGGAGACCCGCGCCGAATCCTGGCTGCCGTCGCCGTTGGGCGAGAACGCGCCGGTCCCGGTGTCGGCTGTCCAGACGTTGGGTCCGGCGCTGTCGCGCGGTCGCAACACCGCGGCCGACATGAAGCCGGAGCGGGCGCCGTCAAGGCTGTGCACCGCGAAGACCGCCGCGCCATTGACCGGGGCGTATTGGCCGTCCAGGCGCAACCTCGTGTCGAATGGCATGCTGGCCGGCGGGAGCCCGGTTTCCGCGTTCGGCGTGAGGGCAGCGTCGTCGAACAGGCCGGCGCCATCAACGCTGACGGAGGCCGCGCCGGGCACCAGGAATGTGGGCGGATCGACATCGGTGGCCGCATACCGGGCGCCCGTGATGTCGTCAGTGCGGAGGTCCAGCTTGGCCACGATCGAGCGGCCGAAGGGCGGCGCATTGACGCGGTCGGGGTCCATCTGCGCCGTGTATCCGGCGGTGCGCGTGGAGGCGAACCTCAGGACGTGGTTGTTGAAGTTGGGATTGGCCCGCCAGATCTGGTCGACGGTCCGGTGGGTCGTGAACAGCTGCCGGACGTACCAGGCCGCGCCGCCCCACATGCCGGAACCGTACACCTCGGCGATGACCGCTCGAGCGCCGGTTCTGAGCCAGCCCGCGGCCATGTTGTCGACGCGCTGCTTGCCGACGCTGAGCGTCCCTTCGGGCAGACCGGGCTCCGAGTTGCCGGCCGAATAGCACAGATGGTGAAGGAGCACGACCGCGTTCGGCGCCAGATTCACGTCGCGGGCGAGGTAGTACTCGCCCCAGTACTTCGTCGTCGAGTTGTCGGTCGTCGTGTCGACCGGGTTCAGGCCCAGGCCGTCCTTCGTGTACGGCTGGAAGGGGCCGTAGGGGCTGGGCCAGCCATTGCCGTGGCCCATGTAGATGACCACCGACGCGCCCTGGAGGGCCGCCTTGGCCTTGGTCCATGTGGCGTGGGGCGTGTAGATCTTGACGACGTTGGTCGTGTACTTCCTGGCCTCGGCCGCGGCGGCGTCGGCGTCGCTCTTGTAGTAGCTCGTGGACCCGGCGACCGGGCCCACGATGATCACGACCTTGGGATTGACCGGGGGCGTCGCCGCGGCGGCACTCGGGACGGCCAGCCCCACGATAACGAGGCAGCCGGCGGCGACCGCGAGGAAGAGTCTGCGCACGACGGCGATCTCCAGGACACGAGGGTGGTACGCACGCGGTGAGCACGTGCCCCTGCAGCCTCGCGCCAGACGGTCGCCGGCTCAATCGCGGGATGGTCCCGAGCGGCATGGCCCCATCGGCGGACAGCTGATGCGGAGGTTGGAGGAGCGGACCGGTGGGCTGGACTCCGGGCCCACGGCCGAGCCCTCCGGCCCAGGTGCCGTCACGCACCACCTCGAGCCGTGTTCGACGGGCCGTCAGCCGCGCAGGCGGGCGACCAGCTCCGCGAGCGGCGGGTTGGAACGATCCCGCTCGGACAGGATCGGCCGGCCGTCCGGGGTCATCGACAGACCCGGCCAGGGCACGCCAACGTCCGGATCGTCCCAGGCGAAGCCCAGCTCGTCGCTGCCGTCGTACTCGTTGGTGACCAGGTAGAGGAGCTCGAGCGCCTCGAGGGCCAGGAACCCGTGCGCGACGCCGGCCGGGATCACCACCCACTCGTCGGCCAACAGCTCGTGCGTCTCGACGAGGGCGCGAGGTCCGCTTCCGTCCAGTAGCGGTCGCACGTCCACGAGTGCCACGAGGGCCGCGCCGGTCGTCACCACCCAATAGTCGAGCTGCCTCCGGTGATAGTGGAGGCCGCGCAGGACGCCCGCCGCCGAGTTGGAGAGGTTGGCCTGGACGAAGCGGGGCGGTCCGCCGCCGGTCGCGTCGGCCGTCCGGTCGGTGTCGGCCGTCCGGTCGGCGTCGACCGGATGGAGGGCCCCGAACGCGCTGGCCCGCCAAAGCTCGCGGAACGCACCCCGGTCGTCCTCGTGGCGAACCAGCCTGCCCAGGCGGACGCCGGCCAGGCCACTCGGTGAGCCGGCGTCGCTCATCGGGCGCCGGCTTGCCGCGGCCGGATCAGGCCGGGGATGTAGTCGGCAAGCGCCGCCTGCCACGCCCGGAGCGGCTCCCCACCGGGCAGGGGCGTCGGTTCCAGCACGGCCCAGGCCGGCGCGGCCGAGTCGCGGGGCCAGGTCGCGGCGCTGATCTCCTCCATCGGGACCTCCACCCCCTCGGCGAGATCCGGCGCGAACGTCGGCGAACCGGTCTCGTCCGCGACGACGCGCAGCGGCTCGCCGGCCAGCCGGGCCCGGTCGGCCGCAGCCAGGATCTTGGCCGGGAAGTCGTTGCCCGGGGGGCCGAATAGCCACGCCGTCCGGACGATCGCGAGGCTCGAAGTTGCCCCACGGAACGCCTCAGTGGCGGCGCGTTCGCCGGCGAGCTTGCTGGCGCCGTATGGATTGATCGGATCGGGTGTGTCGTCCACCGCATAGCCCCGTCCGTCGCCGCGCCGCCCATCGAAGACCTCGTTCGTCGAGACGATGACGAGGTCGATCCCACGGGCCGCGCAGGCCGCCGCCAGCTCGCCGGTCGCCTTGCCGTTCCGCCGTCGGCAGAGCCCTGCATCTCGCGCGCAGGCCTCCGTGTCCGTCCAGGCCGCGGCGTGGATCACCAGCTCGGGTCGGTCGCGGGCCACGAGCCGAGCGGCCGCGGCCGGGTCGTCCAGGTCGTAGTCCGGTCGACCCCAGCCCAGCGGTCCGGCCGGTCCCGTGAACGGTGCGTCGCCGAGCGCGGCCATGAGCGCCCGGCCCAGCCGCCCGCCGGGCCCGGTGACCGCCACTCGCACCGTCAGTCCGCCTGCGTCGAGCCCGCCAGGCGAGCCCCGTACTGGCGGTCGTAGTAGTCATCCCACGAGCCGGACCGCGCCGCCCGCCACCACGGCTCGTTCGCGCGGAACCAGTCGACGGTCGCGGCGATCCCGTCGGGGAACTCCGTGGCGTTCCGCCAGCCCAGCGCCGCCAGCTTCGAGCCGTCCAGGGCATATCGCCGATCGTGGCCGGGCCGGTCCGCCACGGTGCGGACGAGGTCCCACGGCTTGCCCAGCCGCTCGAGCAGCGCCGCCACAACCTCGCGATTGGTCATCTCGGCCGACCCCGCCACGTTGTAGATCTCGCCGCCAGTGCCATTGCGGAGGACGAACTCGATCGCGCCGGCGTGATCGGCCACGTACAGCCAGTCGCGTCGCTGGAGGCCGTCACCGTAGAGCGGCAGTGGCTGGTCGTCGATCGCGTTGGTCACGAACAGAGGGATGAGCTTCTCCGGATGCTGATAGGGGCCGTACGTGTTCGCGCCACGGGTGACGAGCGCGTCCAGGCCGTAGGTGGCGACGTAGCTCCGGACGAGCAGGTCCCCGGCGGCCTTGGCGGCGCTGTACGGCGAACGCGGTGCGAGCGAGTCGCCCTCGCCCGACCGGCCGGCCTCGACCGAGCCGTACACCTCGTCCGTGGAGACCTGGACGAAGCGCGGCGCGGCCCGCTGTCCGGCCGCGGCCCGTTCGAGCTCGCGGCGGCAGGCCTCCAGGAGGACGTGGACGCCGATGACGCCGGTCGTCAGGAACGCCGCCGGATCGAGGATGGAGCGGTCGACGTGGGACTCCGCCGCGAAGTTGACGACCGCATCGGCTGCGTCCACGAGCGGCCCGACCGCCGCCGGGTCGGCGATGTCGCCGCGGACGAAGCGCATCCGCTCCGCCTGCTCGGGATCGGCCCGCACCGGGGCGAGGTTGGCCTCGCTGCCGGCGTAGGTCAGCTTGTCCAGCACGGTGATGCGGGTGCCGTCCCGCCGCGCGAGCACGTTCCGCACGAAGCAGCTGCCGATGAAGCCGGCCCCGCCGGTCACCAGGAGGTGGGCGCCGGGACGCGCCCAGGGACCGGCCTGCGCCGGCCGGGCGGAACCGTCCGTCACGCGTCGACTCTGGGCGGCAGCTCCACCGGATCGCTCCGTCGCTGGAGCGGCCGCTGGGTCGGGACCGCCAGGCGGCCCGCGGCGTCGTCCTCGGCCGCGAGCTCCGCGGCACGCAGCAGGGAAGAGACGGTGCCGGCGTCCGTCCAGTGGCCGTCGTACACGCGGGTAAACAGCCGACGGCCCGGGATGTAGTGGTTGAGGACGTCGGTGATCTCGAGCTCGCCGCGCCCCGAGGGCGCGAGGTGCTCGATGACCTCGAACGCGTCCGGACGGAGGAAGTACACGCCGATCGGGATGAGATCGCTCTTCGGCCGGGCCGGCTTCTCCTCGAAGCCCACGACGTCCCCCGATTCGTCCAGCTCGGCGACGCCGAAGCGCTCCGGATCGGGCACCCGGTACAGGAGCGTGCCGCCGCCCCACGGGCCCGACTCGAACTCGCGAGCCGTCTCGGCCAGCGGCTCCCCGCGCAGGATGTTGTCGCCGAGCACGCAGCAGAAGGCGTCGGCGCCCACGAAGTCGCGGGCCAGCCCGATCGCGTGCGCGATGCCGAGCGCTCCGCGCTGGTAGCGGTAGGTCAGGTCGAGCCCGAAGTGGTTGCCGTCGCCGAGCAGCTCCACCACGTCGCCGACGCTCTTGCCGCCGACGATGACCAACACCTCGCGGATGCCCATCCCGGCCAGCGTCTCGATCGGGTAGTAGATCATCGGCCGGTCGTAGATCGGCAGGAGATGCTTGTTCGTGACGATCGTGAGCGGGAAGAGCCGAGTCGCGGTCCCGCCGGCCAGAACGATCCCCTTCATCGCGCCACAGCGTAGCAGGCGGCCGGCCCGCTACGGCTGGGCGGACGGCGAGGCGTCGGGCGACGGCTGGGGCAGGCCGCCCTCGTAGTCGGTGATCACGAGGAGGTACTCGGCCTTGGACAGGTCCACCGCCGGCGCCAGGTAGGCGGTCTGGACGACGGCGTTCGCGTCGCGCTGGACGTCAAAGACCTGGCCGATGGGGAGGCCCTTCGGGTAGGGAGACCGGACGCCGCCGCCCAGGACGATGCCCGCCGTGACCACCTCGTCGCCGATGTTGACGCGCTCCGTGGAATCGATGTTGGTCATCACCAGCACGCCGCCCAGCTGCCCCGCCACATCGCCGGTCGCCCGGTTGCTCTGGACCATGCCGGTAACGGTCGCCGACGGATCGTTGATGAGCGTGACATGGGAGCTGTTCGGAGCGAGGCCGGTGATCCGGCCCGCGAGTGCTCCGCCGGGCCCCACGACGACGTCGCCCATGGCCAGGCCATCATCCGAGCCGCGATCGATCGTGACGACCCGGGCCACGTCCGGCCGCTCGCGGGCGATCACCGTCGCCGCGATCGTGTGGTAGGCGAAGCCCGTCCGGACCTGGAGCAAGGCGGTGAGCTGGTCGTTTTCCGGTTGCAGCGCTCGCAATCGGGCGTTCTCGGCGGCCAGCTCGTCGAGCCTGGCGCGGAGATCGCGGTTGTCCTGTCGCAACCGGTCGATCTCCCGAATCGACTCGACGACCGAGCCGACGGTGGACGCGACGCCTGCCATGGCGCCCTGCAGCGGCCGGAACGCGTAGCCGGCACCGTTCTGGAGCTCGCGGACGGCGGCCGACGTGGAGAATGCCATGCACAGGACCGATATGCCCACCAGGATCGTGAAGCTGATGGCCCGCCGGCGAGCGATGCGGGTGCTTCGTGTGGTGATCGGACCTGACATCGCGATCGTCCCTCAGGGGGGCGGCGGACTCCTCAACGCGGGGCGCGCGCGTACGTGTCGGCCACCAGCACCCGCTGCATCCTGTCGAGCTCCTCGAGGACGACCCCGGTCCCGCGGACCACGCAGGTCAACGGATCGTCCGCCACATGGACGGGCATCTGGGTGGCTTCTGCCACCCGCCGGTCGAGCCCGGACAGCAGCGCGCCGCCCCCGGCCAGGACGATCCCCTGGTCCATGATGTCCGCGACGAGCTCGGGCGGCGTCTCCTCTATCGTGTCCTTGATCGTGTCGACGATCTGCTGGACGGAAGGCTCGATCGCCTCCCGGATCTGATCTGCCCCCACCTCGACGCTGCGCGGCAGCCCCGTCAGGAGGTCGCGACCACGGAGCGTGACGCGCTGCACGTCCCACTCGCCGGGATACGCCGAGGCGATGGCGATCTTGATGTCCTCCGCCGTTCGTTCGCCCAGGAACAGGTTGTACTCGCGCCGGGCGAACGTGACGATGTCCTGGTCCATCTCGTCGCCACCGATCCGGATGCTGCGGCTCACGACGATGCCGCCGAGGCTGATAACGGCAACCTCCGTCGTGCCGCCACCGATGTCCACGATGAGGCTGCCCGACGGCTCGCTGACCGGCAGGCCGGCGCCGATCGCAGCGGCCATTGGCTCCTCGATGAGACGGACCCACCGGGCGCCGGCATTGAGACCGGCGTCCCGCACGGCCCGCTTCTCGACCTCGGTCACGCCCGAGGGGATGCCCAGGATCATGCGCGGCCGCGGAATCAGGCCCAGGCTCTTGTGGACCTCGTGCACGAAGTAGCGAATCATCTGCTCGGTCACGTCGAAGTCGCTGATGACCCCGTCGCGGAGAGGGCGAACCGCGATGATGTTGGCCGGCGTCCGGCCCACCATCCGCTTCGCCTCGGCCCCGATGGCCAGGACTCGCTTGGTCTTGGCCTCGATCGCGACGACGCTCGGCTCGCTCATCACGATGCCTCGGTTGCGCACGTGGACGAGCGTGTTGGCCGTGCCGAGATCGATGCCGATGTCGCGCGAAAACAGGCCGAGCAACGCGTCAAACATGAACGAGCTGGTCCTTCGGTGGTGGGCGACGGGATGCGTGATGGCCCGCACGGTCGTCGCCAGGGAGGGTCGCGGGAGAGCGGGTGCAGTATACCTGCGCGTTCCGTGCGCCGGCCGTCCGGCGTCCGTTAGCGGGCGGGGCGGGGACACCGATCCCCGATCGGGACCTCGGCCTACGGCAGCAGGATGATGGGCGACGAGGTCGGCATCGGCGTCGGTCGAGGGGTGGGCGAGGGCGAGGGCTCGAGCGTCGCCGGTGCCGGGGCCGTGGTCGGGGCCGGCGTGACCGGCGCGCGAGCCACGACCTGCTGCATGCCGCGCAAGGCGAGGAACACGCCGGCACCGACCAGCAGTGCGGCGACGATCAGGGCGGGCCCACGCTGGCGGCGCGGCCGCGGGCGGATTGGCCGTACGGCCTCGGGAGCGTTCTCCGCCAGCGCGGACTCCGGGTCCACCAACTCCGCCGCCGGTCGGCCGACGGTGCTGTCGTCGATCCCTCCGCGCCGCCGGTCGGCCGACGGTGCTGTCGTCGATCCCTCCGGATTCCATGGGTGCGGCCAAGTCGGCATGCAGCTGGTCGGTAGGCTCGGTCATGAGACCCAGTGTCGCCGATGACCGGTGCCGCTGGGTCCGTAGGCGTGTTCGTGCGTCGACGTCACGGCTGCGGCCCGCGGAGTCTGTGAAGGTTGCACAGAAGTTGGCGCACCAGTTGCGCGGCGGTATCTGCGGGCTCCCGAGCCGAGCGGCCTGGATAGGTAAATTCTTCGTTCATTAGGCGATATTGACCGTTGCAGCCGGAGTCATGGTCATGACCGAGGACGATGGGGACGGCTCGGGGCCCAGCCCGCTCCCGCCCAAGCTCCCACGGGTGCGGTTGTCCGTGGAGCAACGCCGACAGCTAAAGGCCGAAACCGTCAGCTGACTCCGACGACGTCCTCGATCTTCACACGAATGTTGCCGTCGTGGTGCGGCTACCCTGTCCGCGATCAACCACACGCGACGGCAAGGGCTAGACCCACTGTTCGACAGGAGTCCCTATTTGGTCGCGGTCATGTCGCGCCACGGACGCGGACGGGAACCTGGCTCACAGCACGGATCGACAGAC
>WNGA01014467.1_pt1 | contig 18629 bp, 19 predicted proteins | sample 5400061 | NCBI WGS metagenome assembly WNGA01 (sample SAMN13153366, study PRJNA577476) | soil metagenome | isolation source: 100 cm soil or saprolite under grassland replicate 2 | place: USA:California | collected 2016-06-15 | reverse complement strand
GCTGCCCATCGCTGGGCGAGCCCAGCAGTTGGCCATTCGCCACCATGACTTTCCCTCTTAGAATCACCGTCGTCGGCCAGCCCTCGACCTGCCAGCCCTCCCAGGGGCTATAGTCCCGCACGTGCAGGTCGGCCATGCGCAGCGTCTTCTTGATCGCCGGGTCGATGATGGTGATGTCGGCGTCGCTGCCCACCGCGATGGCGCCCTTCTTGGGATAGAGGCCCAGCAGCTTGGCGGCGTTGGTGGAGGTGACGGCCGCGTAGTCCTCGAGGGACATCCGTCGGTGGACCACCGCTTCCGTGTAGTTGACCCCCATGCGAATCTCGATTCCGATGTTCCCGCCCCGGACGTCCACGACATTCCGTCCCGCGATCTTGTCCAGATAGGTAGTGAAGCTGCTGTCGGTGGCCGTGAAGGAGAGATCGCCCCGCAACAGGCCATCCCACAGGAACCGCTGGTCCTCCGCGTGCTTCAAGGAGGGGTACGTGTGGTACTTCATCCCGTCGGCCTCTTTGTAGCGGTCGCAGGTGAAGGACAGCGCCAGCGTCAGCACCTCGCCGTAGACCGGCAATCCCCGGCTGCGGGCCTCCGCGATGGCGTCCAGGCCTTCGCTGGCCGTGACGTGCACGAAGTAGGTGCCGGCTCCCGTCCGCGCCGCCAGTCGCACCACTTGCTGGAAGGCCAGCTCTTCCACCAGCTTGGAGTGGATGAGATGGACGTTGTACCAATCCCACTGGCCTCGCTGCCGGGCCAGGAGGTAGTTGTACATGACCAGCTCATCGTCCTCGCCGTGGACCGCCAGCACGCCCCCGTGCCGCGCAACCTGTCGCATGAGGTCCTCGAGGCGCCCGGTGTCGATCTTGGCGATCGGGGTCAGGCTCGTTTGGCGCCCTTCGGGAGGCCGGATGTCGGTCGTGAAGATCTTGACGCTGGGGAAGCCCGCCTCGACGAGCTCATGGTACCGGGCGATCGCGTCGGGAGGAGTGCGGTTAGAGTAGATACAGTGGGTGGAATAGTCCGTATACGCCTGACCGCGCCAGGGCGCCAGGTAGTCGTGGATCCCCTGGGCCAGGTCCCCCGCGTGCGGCACGGGGGCAAAATCGATCACCGTCGTCGTCCCGCCCCAGATGGCCCCCAGGGAGTGCTCCAGCGGCCCGGCGTTGGGAACCCCGGCCACCAGCGTACGGGCGCCGGGCTGGACGTTGGCGACGGCGTGGGCGTGGGTCTCGATGCCGCCGGGCACCACAATCTTCCCGCGGGCGTCGATGACCTGGGTCGCCTCGGCAGGGAGCACGCCGGGAAAGGCTACGGACACGATTTTCTCGCCCACGACTCCCACGTCCCAATCGCCGACCCCGGCCGGGGTGACGACGTGACCGCCTTGAATGAGCATGTCGAGCATGGCTCACCTCCCTTGTCCGGGTGTGGGGTCTGATGTAGATGACGGTGAAGAGCTCGGGTTGATCGTGCGTCGCCGCGGGGGCGTAGTCAATGTCAGGCCGAGGGCGAGCTGAGGGTGGCGTAGATGCGTCTCGCTCAGAACGAGGACATGGTCCAGGCACTGACGAGTTGGAGATACAGGACACCAGTGCCCTGCCTCCACGCGGACCCCGGGTACGCCGCCAATTGGGGACGCCCTACCAATGACACCCGCACACGGAATTCCATCGGGACCGCGGTTGTTGCCGTCGGACCAAAGCACCCCCCACGATTTGGAGCCAGTGACTCCGGGCAGCGGGGTTTGAAGGAACTTTTCGTGCGTGTTTTGGTCGCGCCAAGTTTTATTGAGGTTAGCGGCCAGGAAGTTACTGAACGACCGTGACCAAACACGGGTTCGAATCCCGTTGGGGCCACCAGTTCGATCCCGTGCCGCAGGTCGACCGGCTTCAGCTCGAGCACGCCGACCTGACGCCCCTACGTCACAGCTGAAGCGCGCGAGATGGGTGGAACCCGGGTGCTCGGGCTCACTACGTTTGCCCGTCCTACGCGCTGCTCCCCAGGGCAGTCGCCATTTGCTGGGCCTGGACGACATCGGTTCTGAGGCTCTCAACAAATTCCACGACCTCGCGACGTTCTGGGCCTGGAATGCGGAGCGCCTCAAGTGTTTCGCCCAGAATGCCTCGAAACACCTCCCAGTCGCTCGCGGTGATCCCGAGGTCTCGATGGGCCGACTTCATGTCGCGCCCGATGTAACGCGTCGGGCCGCCAGTGACCGACGACAGGTAGGCGATCAAGAGCCTTTCTTCGCGGAGCACACCGTAGGTGCTTCGCCCTCTCCAGAACCGACCGAGCTGGGGATGGGCAATGGCGCGACCGAACAGGTCCCGTGCAGCCGTCGCGATACCACGGCCTCCCCCAAGGCGGACATAGAGAGACGTCGGCTCCGGCTTTTGGACGCCCAGGGCTCTGAGCCGCGACTTGAGCCTGGAGACGGGCAGCCCCAATTGCGCAGCCGCTCCATCTGCCCCGGACACTTTCCAGCCGGTCGCCTCCATGACGCCAATCAGATTGTTCCGCTCGAGGTGCTCGAGCTCGGCTGCGGTCAGGAAGCCCCGGGCCGGGGTTCGCTCGTCGGGCAGCGCGGCGCGTGCCGGATAAGAAAACGCGGAGCTCGGCAGCGCCTCGTCAAAGCGGAGCAGACCGCCGCCCGAGAGGATCAAGGCGCGCTCGACGACGTTCTTCAATTCTCGGACGTTACCGGGCCAGTCATATGTCTGAAGATGGCGCACATGAGCTTCGGTCAGGTGTGGCCGGTGGGTCTCGTCGGTCGCCCCCTGAGTGGCCAGGAAATGCTCGACCAGAACCGGGATGTCCTCGGGCCTGGAACGCAAAGGGGGCACGCTGATCGGGAACACGCTGAGGCGGAAATAGAGATCGCGACGAAGGAGCCCCCGCGATACCTGCTCGGTAAGATCCTGGCTTGTCGAAGCGATGAATCTCACCTCGGCCCGGCGAGGTCGACTATCGCCGACGCGCTCGAACGTGGAGTCTTGCAGCGGTCTGAGAAGCTTGGCCTGCAGCTCGGCTGGTATGTCGCCGACTTCATCGAGAAACAGCGTGCCGCCGTCAGCCGGCTCGAGGCGCCCGACCCGATCACGAAGCGATCCGGGCACGGCGCCGGTCACCTGTCCGAACAACTCACTCTCGAAAAGGTCCCGAGGGATCGAGGCGCAGTCTACCTTTACGAAGGGTCCCGCGCGACGCGCGCTTTCCGCGTGAATGCGGCGGGCGATCAACTCCTTGCCGACCCCGGACTCTCCCTGAATGAGCACGGTCGCCGCCGTGGTGGCTACGGCTCGTACCTGATCCATGAGGCGCTGATACAGGGGACTGGCGAACACGATGGTGGTTGGTGCCAGACTCGGCCGAGCCGAAGGCGGCGTCGGATCCGGAAGCACGGCATCTGGACTGAGCCTCGCCCGATAGACGCTGATGGGAGCAGCGATGTTCTTGAACTGTTGCTCACCGAGGGCATCGAACACCGCGGGCATCTTGCTGCCAACCGCAGTGTGAACCATCTCCGAGACACAGATGCCGCCGGGTTCGGCGAGTGCCTGCAGACGTGCTGCGACGTTCACGCCATCGCCATAGACGCGACCATCGGCGTGCAAGAAGATGTCGCCCAGGTTGACGCCGATGCGAAACAACATTCGTCGCTCGACAGGTCTGGGCTCGTTCCATTCTGCCAGGCTTTTTTGAGCGACCATGGCACACAGAACGGCATCCGCGATACTGTCGAACACGCCGAGCACGCTATCGCCGGCGGTATCCACGACCCGGCCATTGTAGGTGTCGAAATGCTGTCGGAACACACGGTGGCATTCGTCAAGAGCGGCCATGGTTCCTGGCTCGTCATCGCCCATCAGCCGGCTGTAGCCGGCGACATCAGCGCTTAATATGGCTGCGAGTCTGCGGTTGGCTTGGGCCATGCCTTTCGCTCTTCAGGCCAGATGGTACGGCGGTCCCTCAGGCGACTCAAGGTCCTTGACGTAGGCGAGCCATCACTTCGAGGAGACCCGTCTGATCCACGGCCGCGAGGCCCGGCTGCACCATCAGCCCCGTCGCCGCTGTCGGCTTCGGAACGCGATGGACGTGCGCGTGAAACACCGTCTGGCTCGCGCGTGCGCCGTTGTTCTGCAGGACGTTGTACTGGTCCAGCGCGAACGCGATCGCGACGCGCTTGACGAGCGAGAAAATCTCGGTCAGCTCCGTGTCGTCGAGGTCGTGCAGGTTCGGCGTGTGCCGGCGCGGGAAGAACACGCAGTGGCCGGCGGCGCTCGGCTCTCGGACGCTCAGGACGCCGACCGCGCCCGCGCTTCTCCGCCACGAGCGGCAGCCGCGGCGTGCCGGTCGCCGCCTCGCAGAGCAGGCAACCGCCGTCGGCGCCGACGTGCGGCCGCCGGGGGCGCCGGCCGCGCTCGATCAGCGCGCGCACCTCGGCGATGACGCGATCGGCCGCCGGCGCCGGGCATCCCCAGTAGTCGAAGATGCCGCCGCGCACGTGATCGGTAGCGCCGCGTGCCGAGCGGCCACAGACGACGATGTGCCCAGTGTCCGTCGACCGCGCGAGATGCGAGTGCAGCCAGCCGACGAACCCGGTGACGTCGAACGCGGGATCGAAGTGGAAGCTGAAGATCCGAAAGGCCGTCGGCGTGGCTCCATCGTCGACGGGGACGAGCTGGCTCCAGGCGCCGCCGTCGCGCACGCACGCGAGCGCGTCCTTCCGCGGCGTCACGCCTTCGGTGAGCGGCCCGAACGCGTACAGCTCGGGCAGCACCTCGAACTCGGCGTGAGCGATGACCTCGAGCAGTCGGGCCGAGATCTGCGAGCCGGTCTCTTCACGCGGCGGAATCGCGGTATCCACGACTCTCCTCGTTGCGGTAGAGTGGCGCCACCATATCGCGGTTGAGTTGCATTCTCAATGGAGCCACCCGATCTATCGCGGGATGCGAGGGATGATGCTCGACGGCGCGTTCGCGAGCGGCGCGCGGCTTCCCGCCACGCGTGCGCTGGCCGACGACCTTGGCGAGTCGCGGAACATCGTGCTGCTCGCGTATCGCCAGCTGACTATCTCCGCAAACACCGGGGCGTGCACTGTCGCGCGGGCGCCGCGAGAAGAAACCGGCCGCGGTGGTCGATCACATGATTCCCAATGGCGAGTTACTTCAGCCTGAACATCAGCAGCTCACGCGACGCGCGCCCACCGGTCCTCACCGGATACTCATCCTTCACCATGTGATTGACCTCCGGTGAGTACCACAGCGTGGTCACCCAGGAATTGTTCCGCATATTCTTGCAGACGATCCGGATCGTCGCGAAGGTGCCGGCGGGCACACTGATGGCTTCTTCTCCCTCGGCCACGCACCGGCGTTCGACGTTCTCCGTCTGCTGGTCGGTCGGCCTGGTCTCCAGATACTTCATGTTCCATGATAGGCCGACGCTCAACGGAAATACGACAGGTCGCCAAGTTGATGGAGAGATCTGGCGGACAATCTTCCCTTCAAGGACTTCCTTCGTGAACCCGAAGTCTGCTACGCGGTAGAAGATCTCACGGGTGCCGGCTGTGATGACGTAATGCGGCTCGTTCGCCAGGGTTTCCATGCGATCCAGGCGCCAGACAAAGGTCCCGGTTCCCGACGGCGTGTCGTATCGGTACGCCCACTCGTTTCCAACCTTCCACACCGGCTGGGCAATCGGTCCTTTGATGGCGGCCGTGCCTTGCATCGCCGAACACCCCGCGAGCGCCGTCGCTACGAGGAGCATCATGGGCGCGTACCGCTCACACCGTGCCTTGGTCCTGTGAGCAGCCTCGGGGGTTTTCATGTGGACTTCCTCCGCTCGTTGTTGAGCTCCTCCGTCAATGATCCCACCGCGCCGCAACTTTGGCTTGCTGACGCCTAGCCGAGGGTTTCTCGACGTCCGGACCATCTCCATGACGGTGCTCTACCTGATCCTCAGTCGTCGAGGAGAACGAGGTCCCGCGCGCGTCGACCTTGCTATATTAGGGGCCGCACATCGAGAACGAGGAGGATCACGGGCGACGATGCCGATCCCTGGCGAAAAAGCGATTCAGATGGTGCGGAGCGCCCACGCGCAGGCCGCGCAGCTGGACATTGCCGTGACTGCGGTGGTGGTCGACCAGAGTGGTCGCATGATCGCGCTGGGCCGAATGGACCGGGCCCGCCCCATCACGGTGGAAATCGCGCTGAACAAAGCTTACACTGCGGCCAGTTTCCAGCAGCCCACGAAGGAGCTGGCGGGGATTGCCGCGCAGACGTGGTTTCAGAGTCTGGTCGTGTCGAGTAACGGCCGTATCATGCCCGGGGGCGGCGCGGTGCCGATCGTCGAAGGTGGCAACGTCGTCGGTGCCGTCGCCGTGGCGGGTGGCACCGAAGAGCAGGACCAGCGCTGCGCTGAAGTAGCGCTGGCCTCGTACGCGTAGCAGGGCAGGTAAAGGAGGACTCCTCATGGCCGACACGGTCGAAACGGCCAAGGCAGCCAAGCTACCCTACCTCGGGCGGTCGGTTCGCATCGTGGGGCCAGTCGTCAACGTCGATATGAACCAGTCGCCGCATCCGAAAAACCAGCGCGGCGAGCTGGGAAAAGCCCTCTTCAACTGGTACCACAACTCGGTCTCCAAGGATCCGCTCACTCGGGTCTCGGCGCCGAATCATTTCGCCGACCGTCGAAATTTCATCGCGACGGTGATCAACCAGACCACCACGGGCAAGGTCAACGCGAAGCAGGTGCCGGTCACGGATGCCGCGGCGATGACGCGTCACATCAAGGCCGTCGCCCGGTACATGGGCGCCGACGTCGTCGCTATTGCGCGCGCGCATCCGACCTTCATGTACGCGGGCACCCGCTACGTCCAAGACGGCACGGCGGAGGACGCCTACGAGCAGAGCACGCCGGAGGGCTTGGTCCGAAAGTTTCCCTACATCATCGTCGCGACGACCGCCTGGGATTACGACAAGCTGCAGGCTCACCGGCATTTCATCGGCGATGCCGCCTACCACGTCTCTCAAATCAAGGGCCACATGATCCTCAAGGCCCTGGAGGGCTACATCAAGGAGCTGGGCTACACGGCGCTCCGGGGTGTGGTCACTCCGCAAGCCGCGGCGGTCGCCTCGGGGGTCGGCGAGCTGGGGCGAAACGGGCTCATCATCAACAAGACCTACGGTGCCCGCATCCATATGCCGGACCCGATCTTGACCGACCTGCCGCTGGTGTCGGATGAACCCGTCGACATCGGCGTCGAGGATTTCTGCAAGATCTGCCGCAAATGCGCCGTCAACTGCCCCACGAACAGCATCACCTTCGGCGACAAGGTGGCCTTCAACGGCGTCGAGAAGTACAAGATCAACTGGCTGACCTGCTACAAGCTCAGGCCGTACGTCCACGACGAGTGGACGAGCTGCCTCACCTGCGCGACCGTGTGCCCGTTCACCAAACCCAACACGTGGTGGCGGAGCCTTGCGGTCTGGGCGCTTCACACGTGCCCCATCCCCGCCCGGCCGCTGCTCGTGCGCGCGCTGAAGGCGATCGACGATCGTTTCTGGGGGGTCGTGAGTCAGAAGCGGGTGCGCTGGCTCGACTATGACACCGGCATCAAGCCCGGGGAGCGGGCCTGTACGGTGGCGGGGTGCACCGCCGCGCACGAGGCGGACGGTCAGTCGGCAAAGGTGGTCGGAGATATCGGCTACTATGTCCCGCTGAAGGAGAACACCAACCGATTCGTCAAGCGGGATGGTTAGTGGCGTTTAGGCTGGGTCCGCTCAGCATCCCGTGGCGGAGGAAGAACTCCCGGGACGATGATCCCTACTGGAGGTTTTTCATCGACACCCCGCCGGCGGACCTCGCGAACTCGGTGACGGAACTGATCCGGAGCGCGCCCGAAGGCAACATCTTCCCGACCAAGGCCGAGCTGCACACGCCCGAGATCACCTCCGGCCACGTCAAAGAGATGGCACACTACCTCGGCGCCGACCTCGTGGGCGTCGCCCGCCTGGACGCGAACGACCAGCAATTTCCCTTCGCCGTCGTCTGTGCGCAGCGCGCCGACTACGATCCGCGAACCTCGCCCGGTGTCGGTGGCCAGGTGCCGGTGCAGAATGGCCTCTTTACCACGTTCGTCCTCAGCGCGTGGATCCGAGAGCTCGGATTTCGCGCCACGGCGACGGCCAATGCGCGCGCGGAGCAGTTGGCCGCGGCGGCGGGCCTGGGAACGCTCGACGCCGGCGGGCGGCTCGTGACGCGCGAATTCGGCATCCGCGTGCATGTGGCCGACGTGATCCTGACCGATTTGCCGCTCGCGCCCGACGGCTAGCCCTCCGGGATTTCAGCCCTCGGCCCTCTTCCGAGCTGACAGCGAGGACGCATGCCGTACGTCATCACGAGTCTCTGCACCAACGATGGAGCGTGCGTCGAGGTCTGTCCAGTGGCCTGCATCCATACGACGCCGGGAGCTCCGCAGTTCTATATCGACCCCGACGTGTGTATCGATTGCGAGCAGTGCGAGATCGTGTGCCCGGTGGACGCGATTTTCAAAGACGTCGATATCCCTGCCGAACACGCGGCCTCCATCGACCTGAACGCCGGCTTCTTTCGCCGGCACAAGGCCGTGCGCGGACCCGTGCCCGTGCAGTCCGCGTGGGAGATGGTGCATCGAGCGCACGCCTACGCCGAGGCCAACGGGCTCAAGGTTGCGGCGGTCGTCGTGGATGAAGCCGGCTGTCCCATCGCCGTCGGGCGAATGGACGGCGCGGACCCCAACGCGGCCGAGCTGGCGTTCAACAAAGCCTACACGGCCGCCGCCTTCCAGGTGGCCACCGCGGAGCTGGTGCCCCAGGCGCGACAACCCTGGTTGCGGAGCCTCGTGATCTCCCAGCACGGGCGCATCATGCCCGTGGCCGGCGGTATCGCGATCGCCGAGGGCATCGCGATCATCGGCGCCATCGGGGTGGCCGGCGCTCACCGCGCCGAGCAGGATATCCTCTGCGGCCAGGCCGCCCTCGCCGTCCTGGAGAGCGCCGGTCACTGAGGAGGCGCCGACAGGGAGGATCAGAAAGCCGGGAGTGGGTCAGCCGCGTGTCCTGATCGCGGGTGGCTATGGAGTTTTCGGCCGCGTTCTCGCCCGCGAGGTCCTCGCTTCGCTTCCCCTCCGCCTTGCGATTGCCGGCCGCGATGCGGGGCGCCTGGCGAAGGCTTGTCGCGCACTGAGGGCCGGTGATCGGGTCGAGCCGCCGGTTCTGGACCTCCACGACCGACGTGCCGTCGCGCATGCCAGCAGAGATTGCTTTGCCGTCGCGTGCGCCGCTGGTCCATTCCAGACGCTCGACCGGGAGCTTCCGCGCGTCGTGACCGAAGCCGGCGCCCATTGGCTGGACATCAGTGACGTCACGGAATGGGTGCTGGCCATCCTGGCCGATAGGGCACTCCACGAGAAGGCCCCGGAAAACGGGACGGCCGTCATCCCGGGGCTATCCAGCATTCCGGCCCTGTCCGGCGCTCTGGTCCGGTGGGCGAGAAATCGTCTCGTGAAGCCACGCCGAGCCCGCGTCGTCCTTTATATCGGGAACCGCAACGCCAAGGGCCCGGCGGCGATCGAAAGCGCGCGGATGTCGGGCTTCGGCGATCCGCTGCCCGTTGACCTCCCCGTCGGCCGCCGTCTTGCCTATCGATTCGCCTCCCCCGACGACGTGCTGCTCCGACAGGATCTGGGGCTGGAAGCCGAATTCCGTGTCGCCCTCGAATGGAGCTTCGCCAACCGCATTCTGGCCTGGCTGCAGCGACGACCTGGGCCGGCGCGGTCGCCTGCGCGAGCGGGTCTCGCCAGGGTGCTCAGCGCGCTGGCCACTCCTTTCAGTGTCTTCGGATCCGAGATCTCTTGCCCCGGGCTGGGCCAGCGGCTGGCCGTGCTTCCCTGCGTCCTGGCTCTCGAGGCGCTCGCCGACGGCGGACTCCGGGAACGCGGCTGCATCAACCCGGCGACCTGGCTCGGACCCGACGATTGGGCGAGCCGACTGTCAGCGCGGGGAATTCGATTCGATGGACACGTGTGAATGAGGCTCCACTGGAAAGCCGCCTTTTGCTTCATGCTCCAGGACCCTGAGTGGAAGAAGAAGATCTTCGTCGGAGGTCTCTGGCTCCTGGCGTTTCCACCGCTGGGGTGGCCGATCGCCTTGGGATATCGAAAGGAAACCCTGTGTGGGTTGGTCGAGGGGCGGACGCCACTCCTGCCCCCGTGGCGCGGGCGGTGGCCAATCTTCCTGCGGGAGGGACTCAAGGCGGCCGGGATCATCCTGATCTACTTTGTGCCGTTCCTGCTGGGATTCTGGTCGATGGCGATCGACGACTGGTCCGGGGTTCGAGACCACGCCGTGGAGCTCGTCGCCTTTGGCGTGGCCATCCTGCTTCTGCTGCCGATCTGCCTGCCGTTGATCCCACCGCTCTACTGGTACCTCTTCGACTGGATCGAGCTCTCCGGCGTCGAGATGGTCGTGATCGGGCTGCTCTTCTGGGGGACGACATTTGTCATGCCCGCCGCGTTCCTGCAGGTCTCGTTGCGCGGTCGTTTCGCCGCCGCGCTCCGGGTCGATCGCGTGGTGATGTTCGTTGGTCGGAACCTGCACACGTATCTGGAGGCGTGGGCGATCTCGGTGATCGCGACCGCGGCCGCGCTGGCTTCTGGACCGGCCGCCCCGTGGGGGATCTTCTGGTCCTATCTCGTCATCGTCTATGCGTTCAACGAGGCGTTGTTCCGATCGAACACTCCCGAGGTTCGCCGACGGTTTAGAACCGGTCTTTTCAATGCGCGACGCTGATCATCCACGACACGCCGAAGCGGTCGGCCACCATGCCGAAGCGTGGCGACCAAAAGGTCTTGGCCAGCGGCATCTGCACCTGCCCGCCTTCGGCAAGGGACGCGAACAGCGTCTCGGCCTTCGCTGCGTCGGGTGCCGCGATGGACAGTGAAAAGCCCTGGAAGGTCGGCCGCCCTTGGCAGCGGCCGTCGGAAGCCATCACCGTCGCATCGCCGATGCGGAAGGTCGCATGCATCACCTTATTTTCCGATCCGGGCGGTACCATGCCGGGCTGATGAGGCTCGGGGCTGTCCTTGAAGCGCATGAGCATCGTCACCTCGGCGCCGAGCGCCTTGCGGTAGAAGTCCACGGCCTCCTCACAGCGGCCGTCGAAGAACAGGTAGGGTTGGACTTGCATGAGCTCTCCTCCTCGTTGGTTGGTGAAGCGCGTTATCTTGTCGCTCGGCCTCCGTCAGTGAGTCGAACGGCAGGGGTCCGAATCGACACCCGCGGTATTTTCTCGATGAGTTCGTCGCGGAGGTCAGGTCGTGCGCGACGGAGTTCCAGCACCACACGTCCTCCTGCCACTCACCCAGGATGTCGCGACCGTTGGCATTACACGGGGCGAAGCGTACCCGACCCGTGGCGCGCACGCGCCGCGTCTTGCCGGTGCTTTTCGCAGTGACGATGTAGAGCTTGCCCTCCAGGGGCCCCGCCCATACAGGCGTGGTCACCGGGCGTCCGTCGCGTCGGTACGTGGTGAGCGCGATATACCGGGAGTCGCCGGGTGTCGCGGTCGCCATCGCCGCCTCCTGGGCGCTACAGGACTCGCTCGGTGCCATACGTCCCATGGGCCCCTCTCATGCCGATCCTACCCCAGCGCACAAGCGGCGGGCAGGTGCAGAGGACGCGAAGTCCTCCGTCGACTTGCGGTTGACCAAGAGGTATACGTTGTCGTGGGATTGATCGACAGGCCAATTCGCAGGAGGGGATCAGCGATGAGTGAAAACTGCCAAGACCTCAATTGTCTCGCCGGCATCCGGGTGGTCGATTTCACCCAGTTCGAGGCGGGTACGTCCTGCACCGAGGCGCTCGCCTGGCTCGGCGCCGACGTGGTCAAGATCGAGAACCCGAAGACTGGCGATCCCGGCCGCCGGCTGCGGCCTGGTAAGCCCGATGACGACCCGTGGTATTTCCACATGTTCAACGCCAACAAGAAATCGCTGGCGATCAATCTCAAATCGCCGCGTGGGCTCGAGCTCGTCAAGGAGATGCTGAAGAAGGCCGATGTCACGGTTGAGAACATGGCGCCGGGGACGATCGAGCGCCTCGGGCTCGGCTATGACGAGGTGAAGAAGATCAACCCCCGCATCATCTTTTGCCAGATCCAGGGCTTCGGCACCGGGAGCAAGTATGAGAACGGCCTCGCCTTCGACATGATCGCCCAGGCCGCCGGCGGCACGATCAGCGTGACCGGCGAGCCCGATCGGCCGCCGGTCAAGCCCGGTCCGAGCTTTGGCGATACCGGTACCGGCATGCTGATGACGTCGACCATCCTCGGCGCGCTGTACGAGCGGCAACGGACCGGCAAAGGAAGGCGGCTGCAGGTGGCGATGCAGGACGCGATGATCCACTACATGCGCACCTGCTTTGCGACCCAGGCGCGCACCGGCAAAGCGGCACCGCGCCGCGGCGGGAAATCCGGCGGCGGCAACAATTCACCCTCCGGCCTTTATCAATGCAAGCCCCTCGGCTCCAACGACTGGGTCTACATCACCACGAGCCGCGGCAATCCCGACCACTGGGGGCGGCTGATGCGGCTGATCGGGCGCGAGGAGCTGATCGACGACCCACGCTTTGCCACCGGCGCCGCCCGGGTCGAGCGTGAGGCCGAGGTCGACGGGATCATCACCGAGTGGACGCGCCAGCACACCAAGGAAGAGGCGATGGCGCTGGTCAGCGGTGTCGGAGTGCCGGCTGGCGCGGTCTTCGACACGATGGAGCTGCAGAAGGATCCGAGCTTCGAAGAGCGCGGCATCATGCAGGAGATGGAGCACCCGAACGGGAAGTTCAAGATGCCGACCTGGCCGGTGCGGGTCGACGGCAAGCCGGCGCGGCTCAAACCCTCGCCGCTCTTGGGCCAGCACAGCGCCGAAGTGCTGAACGATTGGCTCGGCATCGGCGCCGGTGAAGTCGCCGCCTTGAAGAGTGAGGGTGTGCTGTAGCGGCTACGAGCCTGTCGGAGTAACCCGGTACGGACGCTCGGGGGGATGATGAGCCCGATGTCGGGCGGAGTGGCGCTGGACGACCGATATCGCTACCTGAGCCTCACTACGTATCGAGCCAACGGCGCCGAGGTGGCGACACCGGTCTGGTTCGCGTCGGGCGACGGCACGCTCTACGTCTTCACGGGGGGCGACTCCGGGAAGGTGAAGCGGCTGCGGCGGTCGCCGCGGGTGCGCATCGCGCCGTGCGATGCGCGGGGAAAGCTGCACGACGCCTACCGGGACGCCACCGCACGCCTCGTCACCGACACGGCGGTGATCCGGCGCGCGCAGGCTGCGCTCGGCAAGAAGTACGGCTGGCAGAAGTGGCTGCTCGACCTCGGCTCGCGGCTGACCGGCCGCATCCGCCGCCGCGCGTGGATCGTGATCGACGTCTAGAACTCACCACCCGGCGATGGACCCGTTTCGAATACGAGTGCGGAGGCCCGGCGCCGCGGCTGTCGCGCGGTCGTGCTCTACACGATCAGCTTCCAGGCCCCCGCACCTGCTGCTTTGGGCAGTGGCGAGCTCGCGGCGGCTGTCGAAGGGGGCGCGGTCCCTCATCCTCGATGCGGCGAACGAGGTGTTCTACAGCGCCGCAAGCGTATGGGAAGTCTCCATCAAGAGCGCGCTGCGAGGCAGAGCCTTCAAGGCCGACCCGACAGTGCTCGTGCGCGCTCTGGCGCAAAGCGGGTTCTCCGAGTTACCCGTGACGGCGGCGCATGCGGCGCGCGTCGCCGGCTTGCCGGCAGTTCACGGCGATCCGTTCGATCGGCTGCTGGTGGCGCAGTCGTTTGCCGAGCCGATGACGCTGCTCACGAATGACGCGGTCCTGGTGGGCTACGGTCCGTTGGTACAGTTGGTGTAGCTAGCTCTACCGACGCGCGGGCCAGCGCGAGCAGGCCCACGAGCCCCTCCCCATCGCGGCGACGCTCACGGCTTCTTCCACACGATCATCTCACTGCCGCTGATCGTGAGCGTCGTGCCGAGCTTGTCGCATCGGCGCATGATCTGCTCGACCGCCTCCTTGTCCTGGCCCGGGTCGCAGACATAGGTTTCATTGCGGTCGTTATGGCGCACCATCGAGAACGCGACCTCCACGAGCGCTCTGTCGTCGAAGGTCAGGCGGGCCAGCATGCCGACCCAGTCGCCGTGGGCCCGGCCGTCATGTCCGGTGTGGAAGGAGAAGCTGCCGAGGCCGTAGAAAATCGGCTTGCCCTGATACATCTCGACCGCGCATGCGTAGTGGGGTCCATGCCCCATGACCACGTCGGCGCCGGCATCGATCGCCGCGTGGGCGATCTCGACCTGGTAGTCGAGGACGTCTTCGGACAGTCCCCAGTGATGGGAGGCGACCACGATGTCAGCCCCTGTGCGCAGCGCGCGCAGATCGCCCGTGAACTCGGCGAGCGACTTGGCGTCCGCCCACGTGATGATCGCGGGGGGAAGGCCGGGACGGTTCGCGGGCGGGATGCCGGCGCGCCGCGTCTGGAGCATCGGCTCGTACGCGGTGCGTCCCGTGAGGACGGCGACACCGGGGCCGTTGTCGGTGGCCTCGTGGCCAATGGCCCAGTAGACGGAGGTCCGTTGGACGAAGCCGAAGCGCAGACCCTCGTGGATGACGATGGCCGGGGCGCGCGCGGCCTTACGATTCAGTCCCGCTCCGGTGCACGGAATGCGGATGCCGTCGAGCTGCCTGAGCGACGACCGGATCGCCTCCTCGCCGTAGTTCACGTTGTTGGCGTTGCCGACCGCGCAAAACCCGCCGATGACGAGGGCTTGGGCGGAGGCGAGCGGAGCATAGAAACCCTCGCGTTCCACCGGGTGCCCTGCGGCCGGCTCGTAGAAGCAGCACTCCAGGTTGCCGAACAGCACATCGGCCTGCCGTAACGTGTCCTTGATGCGAGTGAACGGCACCTGGGGATCGGTGACGTTCATCAGGTTGACGTCGCCGGTCAGCATCAGCGTTCGTTTCATGGTTCACAATTCTTGTTCACGGCCGTAGCGGCCGTCCGGCTGCGCCTCAGTGCCGACCCGTGCCGCCTGGCGTGGGCGCCGGTGTCGGGAAGTACTCGGCGACCGGAATTTCGATCACACTCGGACCGTTCGATGCCAGCGCTTCCTTCATGGCGTCCGCGATCTCCTCGGGGTGCTGCACGTACATCCCGCGCGCGCCGTACACCTCGGCCAACTTGTCGAAGCGCGGATTGACGAGGTCGACCCCGATGTACCGCCCGCCGAAGTGGCGCTGCTGCTGTGCCTTCTCGGCGCCGTGGCAACTGTTGTTCAGCACGATGCTGACCAGCGGGATGCGCCAGCGCACCGCCGTGTTGATCTCCTGCGAGGTGTAGAGGAATCCGCCGTCGCCCTGCAGACTCACGGCGGGGCGATCGGGCCGGCCGAGCTTGGTCCCGAGACCGACGCAGTAGCCCATACCGAGCCCGCCGTGCCCGGCGTAGTTGAAGAGCGTGCGCGGAACTTCGAAGTGCAACCGGTCGTAGGCCAGGCCCGGCGCGACGCCGGCGTCGATCGTCACCATGCAGTCGCGCGGCAGGACACGGCGCAGCTCCGGGTACACCCGCTGCGGCATCATCGGAGTTCCCGTCAGGGACAGCTCGCCCTGGAGCCGCGCCTGACGGCGCGCCGCCAGCGCCGCCACCTCGCTCCGCCACGCCGCCTTGGGGCGCCCCTGCGAATAAGTGTCGCGCACTGCGCGGAGTAGCTGCTCGGCCACGGCTCTGGCGTCTCCCACGATCCCGACCGCCACCGGGTAGTTGCGGCCGATCTCCTGAGCGTCGATGTCCACCTGGACGATCTGCGTCTCGCGGTTGATCACGCGGTAGTCCCAGAACGTCGTCGCCTGATTGAGGCGCGTCCCCAGCGCCAGGATGACGTCGGCGCGGTGCAGGGCTTCCGCCGCCTCGGCGGACCCGCGTCCTCCCGGCGGTCCGACGTACAGGTGATGGCTGTTCGGTACCGCGTCGGTGTGACCGTAGGAGGGCACGAGCGCCATGTCCAGGAGCTCCGCCAGCGCGACCGCTTCCTTGCTCGCCTCGGCGTCGATGATGCCTCCGCCCGCCAGCAGGAGCGGCCGCTGCGCCTGCGCCAGCAACGCCGCTGCGCGCTGGATGGCCTGCGGATCACCCGCGATGCGCGCCTCCACCGCGCGGTACGCCCCCGGACGGAGCGGCTCCCCCGCGATGGTCTGGTCGTCCAGGAGATCTCGCGGGATGTCCAGGAAGACCGGCCCGCGCTTGTCGGCGAGGGCAGCGCGGAAGGCGTAGTGCAGCATCTCGGGGATGCGCTCGGTCTTGTTCACCTCGAGCGCCAGCTTCGTGATGGGCTTGAACAACCCTACCAGATCGAACGCCTGGCTGCCGTCACGATAGATGAAGTCGCGCGCGACGTCGCCGGCGATCACGATCACGGGCGCCCGTCCCTTGTAGGCGAGGGAGATACCCGTGACGAGATTGATGGTCCCGGGCCCGGAGGTGGTGATGCAGGCAGTGGGCCTGCCGGAGGCGCGGGAATAGCCGTACGCCATGAAGGCCGCGCCCTCTTCGTGCCGGGTGTCGACGAAGCGGATGTCGCTCCGCCCGTACATCTCGGTGACGATACTGTTGGTGGTCGAGCCCACCACGCCGAAGGTGTACTCGACCCCTTCCGCGCGCAACGCTTCCAGGACGGCTTGGCCAGCTTTCATCTGTCACGCCCTCCGCACCATGGTGGGCACAAGATGCTTGATCGTCGGCGCGCCGATCTGCTACATGGGCATCCTCGGTGATGATGGCTGCCGGGAAGTCTAGCTGAACCTTACGATGCGCACCAGCAGAGCCTCCGCCCGGGTTCGAGACTAGGTTCGTGAGGCTTCCTGCTCACGCGCGATGCGAGATCTCAGGCGGGAGAATACCCCGAAGCAACGGCTCGCGCCGATGGCGGCATGACCGCGTCGCGATCGTCATGATAAGGTCGGGGAGAAAATCGCAGGCGAAAGTGGAGGAAGGAGCAAGCCATGGGCATCAAGGGCATCGACCACTGGGTCATCGTCGCGGGCGATCTCGAGCGCACGCTGCACTTCTACCAGGGGCTCGGCTTCACGATCGCCTGGGAAAAGCGGCCGGGCCGCCCGGACATGGCGACGATCCGGATCAACGACGCGCAGAAGATCAACGTCCACGGACCGGAGGCGCCGGCGCGGGCGGGCTATCTCGGAGCGCGACAGCCGACGGTGGGGGGTGCCGACTTCTGTCTCGAATGGGATGGGACCGTCGACGAGATTCTCGCCTTGCTGAAGCGCAACGGCGTGAAGTCGGAGGCGGGACCCGGACCACGCACGTGCGCGCGCGGTGTGTCGACCAGCGTGTACTTCCGTGATCCCGATGACAACCTCGTCGAGTTCACCGTCTATTGACCAACATGGGGGGCCGAGCCACGGGCCCCCCATGTCCCAGCGAGTCCACCTGAGCGTGGCCGAGGCCCGCGCGCTGTCCGAGCGGGCCATGTGCGGGGTCGGGTACGAGCCCGAGGAGGCTCGTATTCTCGCCGACCACGTGATCGACGCGGCCCTCTGCGGCTACGAGTACTCCGGTCTGCCGAAGTTGCTCAACGTCGCCGAGCACCCCAGCTTCAAGGCGCCGCGCAGCCCGATGCGCGCGCTCAGGGAGACGAGCGTGTCGGTGCTGTTCGACGGTGGCAATCAGAGCGGCATGCTCGGGATGTACTACGCGACGCGCGCCGTCATCGAGCGGGCGCACGCGCACGGCTTCGCCCTCGTCGGCGTCAACAACATCTGGATGAGCGGCCGCAGCGCCTATTACGTCGAGATGGTCGCCAGGGCCGGCCTGATCGGCATCCACACGGTGGCGGCGCACCCGATGGTCGCGCCGCTGGGCGGGGCCAAGGCGGCGCTCGGCACCAATCCGATCGCCTTCGGCTTCCCGATGGACGGCGACCCGCTGGTGATCGACCTCGGAACCTCCGCGTTCATGGGCACCGATCTCCAGTTCCGGCAGCGGCTCGGCATCCCGCTGCCGGAGGGGGTAGCGATCGACGAGGATGGCCGTCCTACTACAGACGCGGGGGCCGCGCGACGCGGCGCGATCCTGCCCTTCGGCGGGCACAAGGGCTACGCGCTGGCGCTCGCGATGCACGCGTTCGGTGTGCTCTGTAGCGGGGTGGCCGACAAGGAGAGCACCGGGTACCTCTTCATCGCGTTCAAGCCCGATCTGTTCGTTCCCCTGGAAGATTATCGGCGTGCGCTGGCCGCAGAGATCGCCGTGATCAAGGCGACGCCGCGGCAGGAAGGCGTCGACGAGATCCGCATTCCTGGCGAGCGCGCGTATCGCGAGCGCGCGCGTCTGGCGCGTGAGGGTCTTGAGATCGACCGGCGTATCCACGACGCGCTGATCGCGCTCGCGGAGGGCCAGCGCGGAGCCTTGACCGGGGCCGCCGAGGAACGATGACGTTGCCGGAGATCTGGACCGAGCCGCAGATGCTGGCGATCCACAAGATGCTCAACCCGCGCTCCATCGCCATTGTCGGGGCGACGCCGCGGCTGCAG
>WNGA01018169.1_pt1 | contig 18636 bp, 18 predicted proteins | sample 5400061 | NCBI WGS metagenome assembly WNGA01 (sample SAMN13153366, study PRJNA577476) | soil metagenome | isolation source: 100 cm soil or saprolite under grassland replicate 2 | place: USA:California | collected 2016-06-15 | reverse complement strand
GCTCGGTGACGGTCGCGCTCACCCAGAGGATGCGCCCGCCGGTCTTCGGCGCGCTGTCAGGCAGCGACGTGCAGCTTGCGGTCCGCTCGCTCGCCCGGCCGCGGACCGGCATCACCCAACCCCAACCACAAGGACCCTGACCCAATGGCTACGCTCCGACGCCTGCTCGCCTTCGCCGTGGTTGCCGCGCTGCTGCCCGGCTGCCAGGGCGACACCACAACTACGCCGAGCACGACCGCCGCGGCTGGTCCGACGACCTCGGCGGTGCTGCCGACCACCCCGCAGACGACGCGCTCACCATCGGCGACGCTGCTGGCCGCCTTCACCCGCTCCTGGCAGGTGTACGCCGACGCGCTGCGCCGCCTGGATGCCAGCCGGCTGTCCACCGCGTTCGCGGGGAACGCGCTGCGGACGGTGCGGTCCGAGGTTGCCGAGCAGAAGGCCAGGCACCAGCCGGTCCGCATCAGCGTGCAGCACCATCCCAAGGTGCTGCTGGTCAACGCCCCCGACGGGGTGGTCGCCGACCAGGGCGTCAACCACAGCGTGGTGCTGGACCCCGCCACGGGAAAGCCGGCCGAGCCCGATCCCAACGAGCGGTTCAGCGAGCACCGCAGCTTCAAGTTCCTGGGCGGCACCTGGAAGGTCGTCGAGATCATCGAGGAGAGGGCGCCATGACACGCCGCAGATGCGCCATCCTGGCGGGCCTGGTCGTCGGGTTGCTGCTGTTCCAGGCCAGCCCGGCGCTTGCGTACAAGTGGAAGCGCACCGTCACCATCGGGGTCGACCCCAACGGCGTCCCGGTCAAGATCGACGCCCGCGCCACCAGGACCGGCGGCTCTGTAGGCGGCGGTGGGCGCCGGGGGGGCGGGACGCCGTGCCAGTACACCCTGGCCAGTGTCGGCAACCTTGACAGCAGCCCGTATGTGGGCCAGCCAGCTGACATGGGCTTGTTCACGATCCAGTGCGGCTCGTTTGTGGACGTGCGCTTCCTGCGGCTCGGCCCAGGCGGCAACCCCGCATTGCCCGGTGCGACCGTGGACCCCGTGCAGCTCGCCCTGTCGGCGCGTGATCGGCTCCCGGTGCCGGCTGGGCGGCTTCGCGTCAACCCCACCCGCGCGCTGGTCGGGCTGCCGACCTGGTACTGGTATCAGGGCTACGACGGCCGACCGCTGACCAAGACCATCAGCGCCCTCGGCGTGACCGTCCAGGTTGAGGCGAGGCCGACGGCGTTTCGGTGGGACTTCGGCGATAGCGCCACGATGACCAGCAGCGACCTTGGCCGCCCGTTCCCGCAGCCCTCCACGATCACCCACACCTACCAGGCCGCCCGCTCCGGCGTGACAGTCACCTGCACCTTCGACTTCAGCGTGCGCTGGCGGGTGCCGGGCGGCCCGTGGGCGCCGATGGCGCCGATCTCGCGTACCGCCACCGCCACCTTCCAGGTCGCGGAGAGCCAAAGCGTCGTCGGCCGGTAACGCCGGGGAGGAGGGACGAGCCGTGCTGCGACGAGTGGCCTCGGTGCTGGGCCTGACCGCGTGTCTGGCGGGCTTGCCGGTGGTGCTGCGCGCGGCGGCCGGACCGCCCAGCCTTGCGGGGCTGCCATCGTGGCAGTGGCTGCGCGATGGGCTGCGCGACCAGTACCTGCCGGCCGCGCCGATCATGCACGCGATGGGTCTGCTCGCCTGGTCGCTGTGGGGCTACGCGGTGATCGTGGCCGTGCTGCGGGTGCTGGCGGTTGTGGCGGCCCGGCGGCGGGTGGCCGGGGCGGCGGCGCTGCTGGCCCTGTCCAACCTGGTCACCCTGGCGTCGGTGCGCGGGTTGCTGGACGCCTCCATCGGGGTGGGCCTGCTGGCCGCCAGCACCCGCGCCACCCCCACCACCACGAGCAGCGCCGCGGCGGCTCCCGTTGCAGTCGTCCGCACCATCGACCCGCAGGCGGCACACGGCACCGCCGGGTGGGATCGTGCCCGCCCGCTGCTGCACGACACTCGTCTTGGCACCCTTGGCGGCCAGCCGACCCTCGCCCAGCCCGACCCGCCTCCGCTCGGCCGCGCGGCGTCACCCGAGCCGGCCCGGCCCGATGATCTGGCGGCGCCCGAGCGTCCGCCTGCCGGGACGCCCACCCGCACCTACACGGTGGAGGACGGGGACTCGCTGTGGCGCATCGCCGAGCGCGAGCTTGGCGACGGGCTGCGGTGGAACGAGATCTGGGCGCTCAACCAGGGCCGCGACATGGGCGGCGGGCGCATCTTCCGCCGGGCGGGGCTGATCCTGCCCGGCTGGGTGCTGCACCTGCCAGCCCCCGAGCGGCCTGCCGCGGAGGCGCCGTCATCCCCGCCGGCAGGCGCCGAGCACGGCACGACCACCACCACCCCAGCCGCGCCGACCACTTCGGCGGTGCCGTCGAGCAGCACCCTGCCGACCAGCTCGGCGGCGTCGACGCCGAGCACGACCGCCGGCACGCACGGCCCAGCCACATCTGCCCCGGTGGCGGACGGGCGCGGGCACGATGTGCTGGAGTTGCCGTCCGGCGCGGTCGTGGGCGTGAGCCTGGCCGGCGGGATCGCGCTGGCGTTGGCGCTGGCACGGGCGCGCAGCCGCGCCCGTCGCCGCCTCGGCCAGCCCCTCCAACAGGCCCCCGGCGCGGTCGAGCCGCAGGAGGCCACCCGGCGGTTGGACCGCTTCGCGCACCAGCGCACCAGCGCGCCCGCCCCCACCTTCGCCACCGAGGAGGACGAGCCCGACGACCAAGGCGAGGCGCCGACCGGGCCGCCCGCGGTGCCGCCCCACGCGCCGATCCGGCTGGCCACCTGGGGCACCCCCTACCCGGCCAGGGTCCCGGTCGCCGAGCGCGACGGCCAGGAGGTCCCGGTGGACTTGGTCGGCCACGGCGTCATCGCCATCTCGGGCGAGCACGCCGCCGACGCGGCCCGCGCGGCAGTGGTGGCGCTGCTTGGCGCGGGTGGCCCCTACCACGTTGAGGTGCTGGTCGCCGGTAGTGGGCTGCTGGGCGCGCTGGCGGGGTTCCCGGGGCTGCACCGGGCCGCCAGCCTTGCCGAGGCGCTCGACCATGTGGAGGGGGAGCTGGTGTACCGCGCCCGCGTCCTGGACGACCAGGACACCCGCGACTTCGCCGCCCACCGCCAGCGCAACGCCGACGAGCAGCCCTCTGGGTTGGTGCTGGTCACCGACGAGCCGCCCGGCGAGCAGGCCGGCCGGCTGGCCGCGGTGCACCAGCAGGGGCCGCGCCACGGGGTCGGGGTCCTGCTGGTCAGCACCGACCTCAAGCCGGACCTGCAGCATGCGGGCCTTGGAGGGGTGGCGCGGGTGCGGCTGGACGAGCACGGCCGCGTGCAGGCCGCCAGCCCCCCTGGGCTCAGCCACCCGCAGCTTGTCGGCGCCCGCATGCTGCGGCTGGGCCTGGCGGAGACCGTCGAGCTGCTGGGCGTGCTGGCCGCCTCCCGCACCGACCCCACCGAAGCAGCCGAGCTGCCATCCGCGGAGCCGGACGTCGCCCAGCCCGTCGACGTGCCCGAGCCGGCGATCCCGCTGCCCGAGCCCGCCCTCCACGTCCAACCGCCACCCGTGGCGCAGCAGGCGCCGGTCGGGGTGCGGCTGCTGGGCGCCTACACCATCACCACCGAAGCACACGGCGAGATCCGCACCGGGCTGCGCCGCAGCGCCCGCGAGCTGCTGGCGTTCGCGCTCTGCAATCCCGACGGGTTTACCGCCGAGCAGGCCATCGAGGCGCTGTGGCCAGACGGCGACCCGGCCAAGACCCCCGACTGGTACTGGAACGCCATCGCCAACCTGCGCCGGGTGCTCGCCCGGCGCACCAGCACCGACAAGCTGCCCTCGATCCTGCGCGACGGTGCCCGCTACCGGCCGGAGCGGGCCACCTTCCAGGTCGACCTGTGGCGCGTGGAGGCGGCCCTTGCCGCCGCCCGCCACGCCACCAGCGACCAGCAGGTCATGGCGGCGCTGGGCGAGTTGGCGGCTGCCTACTCGGGTGGGCTGCTCGCCGACGCGGACTACGAGTGGGCGAGGGTGGCGCGGGAGGAGCTGCGCCGCCGCGCGGTCGACGCGCTGGCGCGGCTGGCCGAGCTGCGCACGGCGGCGGGGGACCGCGACGGCGCGCTGGCTGCGTTGGAGCAGGCAATCCAGGCCGATCCGACCGCCGAGGAGCTGTACCGGCGGATCATGCGGCTGCAGGCGGAGCTAGGCCGCCTGGACGCGGTGCGGCGCACCTGGCACCTGCTGGAGGAGCGCCTGGACGACCTCGGCCTTGACCCGGAGCCGGCCAGCGAGCGGCTGCGATCCGACCTGCTCAAGCCAACCCGCCGCCCGCCGCGGCGGCGTTCGGCCCGACCCGAGCCAACGGTCGAGTAGCACGACCTGGGAGCGATCCTGTCGGGGGCGTGGGCCGGCGTGGGGCCGTGCCCGCTGGTTCCTCCCTCGCGTCGGGGCTGTTGCCCTGGTTCCTGCAACGAAACCCCAACCGCAAATATGACATACGCAACAGGACGGGCAAAGTGTGGACGCCGCGACCTGGCACGCTACCCCGCGGGACCAGCCCTTGCGAGTGCTAACATCTCAGTAAGCCAGGGAGCATTTTTAGGGGTCACGGTCGTCACCATGGGAAACGCCAAGCTCCATCACTATGTGCCGCAATTGCTTCTTCGCCAGTTCTCGGCCAATCCCAAGGTGAGGAACCCGTCGCTCTTCAAGCTCGATCTGAAGACCGGTCGGACCTCGGCAACGACCGTGAAAAATGAGGGGGCGATATCTCACTTCAACCGCCCTGAGGAAGGGTCAAACGTCCCACCCGGAGCCATCGAGGAGACACTGTCGCTGGTTGAGACCGCCGCGGCCAAGCCGCTCCGAAAGCTTGCCGAGGGCCAACATCTCACGGTGCCTCAGCAGCTCAACGCGGCGCTCTTCATGTTCTTGCAGCATCGGCGCACCCCCCTTGGTCGAGCCCAGACCACTCACACGCTGGAAACCGGCGCCACGCTGCTACAGATGGTGCGCCTCGCAGACCCGCACGCTGTGCAGGAAGCCTTCGCTCAGCAGGGAGAACACCTCACCCTTGAGGAAGCAGAGGCTCGGGGCCACGAGATCATTCGGCAACTTGAGAGTGGAGAACTTGAACTTGCGGCCTCCACCAACGCGGTACTTGGAGCTATGTTCCTTGGCGTGGAAAACGTGCCTCCGCTTATCACGCAGAGAATGACCTGGGTCGTGTTGCACACTCAGACCAGAGACTTCATCATTTCTGACCATCCGGTCTCGTTGCATGACCCAGAGGCTGGGCCACGTCGTGGGGCAGGCTGGCTCTCCTCTCCGAAAGTGGAGGTCACATTTCCGTTCGATAGACACGCCTGTCTACTACTGACACCTGGCCCACCGGGAATCGAGCACACACAGGTCGCCGCGGAAATGGTTCCGGAAGTAAACCTGCGGACCTATGCGGCAGCCCAATGGGCCATCTACGGCCCGACACCCGCCAGCGTGCAACATGTCCGCGCCGCAGCCAAGCGGCGGCGGACTCACGTGGCGAGACTTACACCTTGGCCGCCCCTGATCCACATCCTGGACCGGCCCCCAGACCAAGCGAAGCTGTCGGACTGGAAGATCTACCCAGCACCCAGCACGGCAAAGCGTGGACGATCGAGACAGTAGGACAGGCCGGGGCACGTCAACCTACGGGGATAGGAGTCTGGGGCATCCTCGCAGGTGCCGGCTCAGCTCCCGCGCCTCCGCGGGCGGCGCCACTGTCGCGGCGGCTCCAGCAGCTCGACCCACCTCGCCAGCACGCGCCCGGCGGCGACGGCCGGCGGTCCGAGGATGCAGGCCAGGAGTGCCTGGCGAACCTGCCCAGACCAGACGTAGACGCCGAGGCCGGCGACCGTGCTGGGAGTGAGGACTGCGCTGCGGCGGCGCAGTACGGAGAGGATCACCTCGGGCGTGAGGGAGGTCTGGCGAGGGCGCTTCACGGGTGCGGGCACAAACGTCTCCAAGGTCCGATCGGAGCCACCGCATCCGTACCCGCAAGGTCGTACGAACTCGGCACTCCGAGACTTCCCGTGGAGAGACGCTCGGCCGGGTGCACAGCTCACCCGAGTAACTACCCAAGACAGAACTCTGGACGCTTACCTTCACCCTCGGCCACTGCCGGGATGCAACCTCGCCAGAGCGAGCGGAAGGCCGCAACGGGGAAGCCGGGCTGAACGCGCGTGGGCCGCCGAAGTGAAGGCAGTGAAGGCGGGAGGAGTGTAGCACCCGCCCCGGACCGGCATCCGAGATGGGACGTGTTCGGAGTAGCCCGGGGCCGTGCGGGGGCCGTGGGCCGGCGTGGGGCCGTGCGGGGGCCGTGGGCCGGCGTGGGGCCGTCGTTTTCATGGCCAATGGTCGTATGGCGTTTCGCGGTCGGGTGCCTGGTGGCACAACACCGTCACGCCGCCCTCGGGCGGCGTGACGGTTGGGTGATAGCTGGGTGATGGCTACGTCTGGGGCCGGATGGTCAGGGGACGCGGTGGTTGCTTGGGTCCGGGTCTGGAGCGGTGTTGGCTGGCTGGGCGGGCTCGTCGGGGACGATGGGGGTGCGGCGCTGGCCGTTGAACAGCTCCGGCCAGTCGGCGTCGGCGGGGCCGGCCAGCAGCCGTCCGCAGGCCTTGCAGGTCTGCCGGTAGCCGGCCACGTTCTCCCGGTACACCGGGGTTTCGATGTTGGTGGCGCAGTCGGGGCAGTGCACGACGAAGAAGTCGCCGCTGGGAATCAGGTAGCCGATCCGCTCGGACATGACGGACCTCCTGTGAGCGCTATAGGTCTGGGATCAGGAAGAGGTGGTCGTCGGGCACGGTCAGGCAGCGGTCGTCGGCAAACCTCAGCACGGCGACCGGGAGCATCGGCTGGTCGCTCAGCAGGAACGGGTCGGTCTCCAGCGTCCAGATCACGGCGGGGTCGGTGCGGATGACGACCCGGTCACCAGCCTGCAGCTCGTAGGCGCGGACGTCCTCGCCGTACCGTGTGACCTCCGCGATGACGGCAGGGTCGGTCGTCGCGGCCCAGGGCAGGGTGCGCTGCAGGGTCGCCAGGCAGTCCCACAGGTGCCAGAACGCCACCATGTCGAAGCAGCGGTCGAGCGCGCCATGCAGCAGCATGAACCAGATCGGCTCCAACTCCTCGGGGCGGTCGGCGCGGGCCAGCCGCGCGGCGATCCGCTCGGCGGTGAAGGTGCCGCAGCTCATGCCTGCCCTCCCCGCTTGGTCGTGCGGGCCTCGGTGAAGATGGTGGCGGGGTCCAGCGCGGTGGTGGTGTGGGTGATGTGCCAGCCGCTGCCCACGCGGCCAGCGGTGCGCACGATCGCCTCGGCCACGGCGGTCGGGTCGCGGTTGTCGGCGACGGCGACCAGGTGGGCGACCGCGACCAGCCGGCTGCCATCGGGCAGGGTGGGGCTGGTGAGGCCGGTGCCGCGCAGGGCGTGCGCCCAGCGTGACAGGTCGCGTTCGGCGAAGTAGACCGCCGAGGGCGGTTCGATGCCCACGGTGATGGCCTGGGCCTGGGCGATGGCGGTGGCGGTCTGGGTGGCAAGGTGGGCGATGGTGTCGGCCAGGGCACGGCGTTGGGTAGAGTTTGCTGGTCGCACCTGGGAGTCTCCTTCCCGGGATGCGGCGGCTGCCGGGGTGATGCGGTCACCCCGGCAGCGCCCTCACGTGATGGCTAGGTGGGGGTTAGGTGCCGGTGGCCGCAGCCTCGTCCGCTGCGGCCCCGGCCTTGTTGCGGCCCCGCCGCGTGCCCGGCTTGCGCTGGGTCGGCTTGGCGGCCGGGGCGTCGGTGGCCCGGTCCGGCGTGGCGGGCGGCTCGGCCTTCGGGCCGTTGCCGCCGTTGCGCTTGCCGTTGCCGGTGGTGGGGCCGTTGCCGGCCTTGCGCGTGGCCCGGCTGGCACGCGTGGGCGTGGCCGGAGCGGCGGCCCGACCGGTGCCGTTGCGCTTGGCGGTGGCGCGGGCGGGGATCATGAACCGGCGCGGATGATCCTGGGTCTTTTGGACCTCGCCGTCGTTGGCCAGGCTCTCCAGGCCGTTGCCGACCGCGCCGCTGGAGCGGCCCAGCGCCTTGGCGATGTGGCTGGGCGACAGCTCCTGGCCCGCGTGCTCGCGCAGGTAGGCCAGCACCTGCTCTTGCAGCTTGCCCGGCGCCAGCCGCTGGGTGCCACTGACGGGGTTGACCGCCGGGGCCGTGCTCGGCTCGGCCTTGGCGCGCCCGGGCGTGCGCGCCGGGGCGGCCGAGGTCTGGCCGTTGCCTGTGCGGGTAGCCTCGCCGTTGCCGTTGGCCTTCCCGGTGCCCTTGCGGGTGGTGGCGCGGTCGGTGCCGGTTCGGTGGGCGGGCTGGCGGCCGCCTGCGGCGGCCAGCAGCGGCAGGGCGGCCCCGGCGGTGGCCGGGGTGCGCTTGGTGGCCAGGATGGCGGCCAGGACCGCGATCAGCAATCCGAGGCTGATCGCGTAGTTGGCGGGGTTCGCCATTTCTGCCCCCTTTCGTGGGGTGCGGCGGTATTGCGAGCAAGGTGGTACCTCCGTCGCCCCGGTGCAGTCAAGCTCTGTGACCTGCGGTTTCACAGAAATTTCTGCCGGTCGGGCCGGCCCTTGGGTCGCTGCCGAGGCCGGATCGGGTGGCCCGGGGCATGGTTCGCGCGCCCGCGTGTACGGGGCCGTGGGGTCGGCGTGGGGCCGTGGGGTATGCCTTCATGGCCGGTTGTCCGCGACGTTGCCGCGCGATGCCCTGACGCCGTCACGCCGCCCCGAAGGGCGGCGTGACGGTGGTTGGTCTGGGTGGGTTGGGATCAGTGGGGCTCTTGCATGGTGCGGCGGATGGCCAGGTCCAGCGCTGCCGCGCGTTCGGCTTCGTCGCCGGATAGGCCGGCGGCTTCCATGCGGCGGATCGCGCGGTCGATTTCGCGGCTGTCGGTCGTCACGAACGATCACCCCTTGGGTCGCATCGGCACACGGACTTGTGCGTTCCGCATTCCGGGCAGAAATCGCGGGTGTCTTCGATGATGGTCACGAAGCCTTCCCAACGGCCGTCGACCAGCTCCTCGCACACTTGGAACCTGACCGTCGAGCCGTCATCGCGGATCTCGGTTTCGATCGGCCCGACCCGAAAGTCAGGGGCAACAGGCGTCATGATGACAACGCGCGGAAGCGGGTTTTCCATGCCTACCCCTCTTGTGTTGCCGTGGTCTATTCTCTATCCAGGTGGTAGCTCGATTCCCGGCCATCGTCAACCCCGAATTTCCGATTTGGCACTGAGCTTTGAGACCAATATTTTCCGCTAGCGATTTCGGGCATGCGTACGGCCATCCCAGCGCGTGTCAGTCCATGGGCGCGGCCGGGGCATGGGCCGGGCCGCCCCGGGCCGCGCGATGACCAGCCATGGCTCGCGGTTGCGGCCCGCATCCGGCCATCGCATGGGCCATTGAGCCAGCCGAGGTAGCCGGACGGCTCGGCCGGGGCGGGGCAGCGCCCGTGGGTGCGAGCGCGGACGCGCGCCGCGCGGGCGGGCCGGTGGAGCTGGCCTCCCGCCCACTCCCCGACCGGGGATCGTGGGGGGGACGGCTGGCTCCAGCGGACCGCAGTCGGCGCCACGCGCCGCGCTCGCACGGCCCGCGTGTGCAGCATCGCTGCCGCTGGTGGAGGTAGCGGGTCGAAGCCCGCTACCAGACCCGCTACCAGACGCGGTAGGAGAGCCGCTACCAGACCCGTTTGAACTGGCAGGAGACTTCTTGTCTGCGACGTGTGTCCAAAGATCGGAGCACGCCAGAGATGCGCCGACATGCGAGAATGAGCTTTGGGTATCCTCTACGTTGGCTTGGACTCCTGTCGGCTTACGGGTCGCTCATCAAAAGGCGATGTGCCATGAGGTTCGTGTCGGAGACGTCCTCGGGCTTGTCAGAGATCCCTCCTAAGGAGCCCCGCGCCACCACCATCACGGAGGTGTCCCTGCCGGTGCGCACCCGGCGCGCAACCAGCCTCTATGAGCAATCTGTCATGCAGTCCGTCCGGAGTATCCAGCCTGACGAGTCGGCCAGGTCGGGTGCCGCGTACCTGGGCGAGTCGGTCTGGGACAGCCTGGATTGTTCCACGGGGACCCTCAAGCGCAGTGGGGATCTGTACCAGGAGCTAGACGGGTCAGGTGCTGGGAAGAGTGTGCTTTTTCACCGGACTGCTGGTGACAATGACCGCGGGCAGCTTGGGCACGACGCCTTTGTCCGTGTGGCTGATCCTCTACCGCTCTTGAGGCAGCATCCCGGTCAGGAACACACGTCGTCCGCGCCAATAGTCGCCGGCGTGAAAGGTTGGCGCCGGGCCGGTGACGGGCGAAGGAGCCGGGTGCCCTCGACGCTGAGGTTCCAGGGCTTGCCGGCAGAGTTCGAACCGTGGCGGAGTGTTCTTACGTCCTCTGACACTAGCGTGTCGCAACGGCAGGTCGTCTTGAAGCAGTCCGGGCTTGTCGTTGCAGGCCCAGGGCTGTTGCTAGAACAGGCCACCATCACCCAATCCATGGTTTTCGTGGCGGGTCCAGGCACCGTGACCTTGGACCTGCACTCCACACGCAGGGAGGCCAAGCTCCACCTGCTGCATAGATGGCCGGCCCCGGGCGGACCTGGCATCGGGCGGGAGACAGGCTGGTTCGGCCGGCTGTGTTGCTTTCACACTCGCCGGTTGAGCTCGCGTGGGTCCGTGGCCAGTGCGGACCTGAGGCGATCAACTTGGTCGTCGAGGTCGGCAACCTCAAGGGTGGCTTGATCGAGGTGATCTCGCCGTTCCTTTCCTCGCGGCTTGAGCAGTGGGACGTCCCCCGTCCAATTGCGCAGGTGGTCGGCAAGGGCGGCGCCATGCTGGCCGCCACAATCCTCGTCGGACCATGGGAGGCGCAACTGCGGGTCTGGGCCATCATGCTGAACCTGGCATCTTGGGTCTTGCCGTATGGCGACGTAGGCGCGTGGCCCAATGCGGAAGATATGATCGACTTGGTCAAGAAGCGGCTCATCGAGCAGCTCCCGCCTTGAGGCCCCGGCGCCCCCCGGTTCACGACATCACCACCAGGGCGCGCGTCCGCGCAAATGCGCACCACCGATGCCAGACCACGTGTGACCGATCGAGGAGGATGGTTAGGCCGGGAGGTCGCCGAGGCTGGCGAGGGTCTGACGTGGACCAGCCTGGCCGGCAACCAGCCACACCCGCCCGGCCGGATGATCCGCCAGGTGGGCAGCGGCGGTCGCCAGCGTGATCGTGATGTCAGGGTGGCCGAGTGCCTGGTGGAAGCCGGCTTCGCGGCCGGGACCTGGTAGCCACAACAGCACTGGGGTGTCGATCTCGGTGGCGGTGGCCAGCTCGGTGTAGGCGTCAACCTTGGCCAGCAGCCGCTCCAGCGGTTCGGTGCCGGTGTCGTACTCCAAGAAGAAGTCGACCTCCCCGGTGGGGTCGCGCCAGTGGCCGTAGCCGTCGGGGCGGACCACGTGCCCCCACCGCTCGGCACAGGCCCGCTCTGACAGCCACGCCAGCAGCTCGGTGTCGGGGTGGCGTCGGGCGCGGGTGGCCAGGGCTGTGAAGAAGCCGTTGACGCCGACCTGGTGGGCGAGCCGTTGGGAATGGGCGATAGCAAGCACGCGGTCGCGGCGGTAGCCAAGCTGGGCGGAGGTGGTGGCCTGCTCGGCGGCTAGGACTGCGGCGCCGGCGGGGCCGAGGACGTAGTGCCAGGGCGCGGAGCCGCCGCCGTGGGGCCACACGGGGCGGAACCGTTCGAGTACGCCAAGGCGGGCCAGGGTGACCAGGCGGTGTTGGGCGACGTTGAGCGACCCGAAGGCCAGGTCGCGGATCTGGCTGGTGGTGAGCACGCGATGCTCGTGCAGTAGGCGGCAGAGGTGGCGATCGCGGTCGGTGAGCCGGCCGGCCAGCAGCGCCAGGTCGGCGCTGGCCGGGGTCCGCGGTGTGGCCGGCCGCGTGGCCGCCCGGTGCGTGCTGGCCCTGGGTGTGGCTGGCTGGGTGGGCCGAGTGCCCGCGGTCACGACTGCTCCTGCCCGGTGGTGTTGCGAGCGCCCGGCACCGACCCGTCAGGGTCGGTGGTCGTGGCGGCCGCCGCGCTGCCTGGGTCTGGCCGAGCAGCCGGCGGGGCCGGGCGGTGGGTGCGGGTCGAGCGTCGGCGGCGGGGCGGCTGGTCCTCCACGGCCTGGCGGCGCTGCTGCTCGGTGCGCCGCCCGGTTCGGTTACGGCCGACCCGGGCACGCGCGGCGGCGCGTAGCTCCTCCGCCCGCCCCGGGACCGGAGGCGGCAGCGGGCGGGTGATCAGGGTGCAGGCCGGCACCTCCACTCCGCCCACCACTAGCCGGGCGGCGGCCTGGAACGCGCCCAGATGCGAAAGGTCATGGGCGGTCAGCTCGGGTGCCACGTGGCGCTCCAGCATGTGGGCGTCCTCGGGGGAGACCGTGAAGAAGAGCTTGGTGCGGGCGTTGGCGCTGACCGCCTCGCGCAGCTCACGGGGGAGCTGGGCGAGGTTGTGGTGGGCCAGGGTCAGCGCCAGCCGGTAGCCGCGCGCCTCGGCCAACAGTTCCTCATAGGCATACGGCAGGTGCAGGATGTTGTGGAACTCGTCCAGGTACAGCGCCGCGTCGGTGCGGGCCTGCTCGCCCCGGTTTGCGCGTTCGGCGGTGGCCTGCCAGGTCTTGGCGATCACGAAGCTGCCGAGCAGCCGGGCGGTGTCCTCGCCGAGCACGCCCTTGGGCAGCCTGGCGAGCAGGATGCCGCCGTCCAGCACCTCGGCCAGATTCAGGCTGGAGGTGGTGGAGCCGACCACGTCGCGGACGAACGAGCGCAGCAGGAAGGCGCGCAGGCGGGCCAGGGCGGGGCCGACGAGCTGGGCGTGCCCGGAGGGGGTGAGCTGCTCGTAGCCCTCCCAGAACCCCCGCAGCAAGTCGTCGCGCAGGCCGGTGGTGATGCGCTGGCGGAAGCCGGGGTCGGTCAGCAGCCGGGGCACGTCGGCCAGGGTGGCGGGGCCGCGGTGGAGCAGGGTCAGGCAGGCGGTGCGGAGGACGTCGTCGGTGCGTGGCCCCCAGGAGCTGGCGAACACCCGCCGCAGGCTCGACAGCAAATGGTCCACCGCCAGCTCCGGGTCAGGGCCGTCCAGGACGTTCAAGGTCGGTGGCGCGTGGCGCTCGTCGGGGTCCAGCAGCACCAGCCGATCCCGCGCAGAACGCGGGAGGCGGTCTAGCAGCTCGCGGACCAGGTCGCCCTTGGCGGGGTCGACCAGGACCACCCCACGGCCGGCCTCGACGTCTTGGAGGACGAGGTTGCCGAGCAGGGTGGACTTGCCCGAGCCGGTCGCGCCGACCAGGTGGGTGTGCTGGCGCGCGTCCGCGGGGTCCAGCGCGATGGGCCTGTGTGGGCCGGTGTCGGCGTCACCCAGCACTTTCCCGGCTCGGGGGGCGGTGGGCGGTGGGGCGACCGAGCGCGCTCCGGCGCGCTCCAAGCCGGGGACGCCACGATCCCAGGGCAGGTGCGCCAGCGCGGCCAGCTCGTCCAGACTGAGCAGCATCCCCCCGCCGAGCCGCCGCCCCCAAAGCGCGCGGACGGCGAGCCGGCTGAGCTGGTAGCTGCGGGTCAGCCGGTTGCGGCCGGTGTAGATGGCGAACGCGGCGGCCAGTGCGTGCGTTCTGGCGCGCAGCCGTCCGCGGACGTGATGCTCCACCGAGGTCGCGACGCCGTAGCGGATGGCCACTTCGAAGCCGGGGCCGGCGGCCTTGCGGCCGATGGCCTGCACGTCGGCGTGGCGGGCGGGGTCGTCGGTGTAGGCACGCCGGCTCCCCATGCCGCTGGTGGTGGGGTTGAGCAGGTCCAGCAGCCGCCCCGAGCGGGTGGGGTGCTGGCCGCGCCGCAGCGCCCGCGCCACCCGCCGGCAGCGCGCCAGCCGCCGGCCCCTGGCGGGCCGCACCAGCACCTGCACGATGGCCGACTCGCCGCTGCCGAGTTCCTCGGCCGCGCCGAGCAGGGCACGCAGCGGGTCGGTGGGATGCTCGGCCTGTCCGCGGAGGGGATACCACTCGGGCTGGGCCAGCCGCAGCGCGCCACCGCGGACGTGCGTGCCGACCGGGAGGGGTGGCGGGGCGGGGGTGGTGGTGCGGGTGCGGGCGCCGGGCCAGGCCGCCTCCACTGCTCGTTCGACAAGCCGTGGGGCGAGCATGCCGGGCAGCCACAGGCCGATGGTGAGCCCGTCGGGCGTCCAGCGGTACTCCAACGCCACGTGGGGGCGGCCCTGGAGCAGCCGGTGTTGGCGCAGTAGCCCGGCGAGGTTGCGCCACAGGGCCGCTGCGCCGTCGGGGTCGACCTGGGGTGGTGGGAGGATCTCGACCAGCCGGGCGCCAGCCTGTAGCCGCGCGGCCCGCCACCGCGCCAGCGCGAGCCGCGCGGCCAGCAGCGCCACGGCGAGCACCAGCAGCCACAGGCCGTCGCGGTGGATGGTCTCGGCGGCGTGGTGGGCGAGCGTCCTGGCGCCTGCGGCCAGCGTGCGCTGGGGGTGGAGCAGGTAGCGGCCCAGGGGGCTGCGGTCAAGGTCGGGCACGGTGGGCGGCGCGTTGGGCGGTGGGGCCAGGGTGGGACGCATGGAGGATCAGCCTCGCTTCCTATTGGACGGTGACCCAGCGCATGCAGGTCGCCAGCAGGTGGGAGTAGTCGCCGCTGGTCGCCTCGGCGAGGAACACGGCGACCTCGCCGACGTGGCCCGCACGGCGCAGGGCGGTGCGGACGGCGCCGAGGATGGCGTAGGCGTTACCGTCGCTACCGGTGAGGCGCACCGTGATCTCGGGGTGGCGGACCTCGGGCTTGGGATTGGCTGGAGCAGTCATCTGGGTCTCCTCACTGGCGGGGCAGCGGCAAGGCCGCGCAGAACAACAGGAATCAGGCGTTTGGCTCGAATGAGACGTGTACGTGCTGGAAGTGGGCGACGGCGCAGCTCGAGGAAGAGTCGCGGCAGGCATGCCAGGCCGGCGCGGGCTCGCGGAAGTCGACGATCTGCCCGGCGAAGATCACGTACTTGACGTGCAGCGCGGCGGCGTTGGCCGCCGTCCAGGTGGCGACCTGCCAGCCGAGCGCTGTGTTGGTGCCGACCATCACGTCGATGGCGTGCGCCTGCCCGTTGGCGTCGGGATGATGGTCGCTGTTCTCGACATGGCCGGAGAACAGCGCGCAGCCGCCGATGTCGGTGATGCCAAACAGCCAGGTGATCAGGTGCTTGGCGTAGTCGGTGGCCGGCGAGAGCCCGCAGGGGCCGGGGGTGCCGTAGCCGGGCGGGATGCCGCCGGCCGCGCTTGGGGCGGTGAGGGTGGCGAGTGCCTGGTCGGCGGCGGCGAGCTGGGCCAGGTAGGCACCGGAGGTGTAGGTCGTCCACGCCGTCCAGTCGCTGCCGGCCGCGGAGATCCGGTAGGTCTCCCGTGCGGCGCAGGCCAGGTCGTCGGCGCAGGCGTCGGCGACCTCGGGGTGGTAGCAGGTGTTGAGCTGCCAGGCGCCCCGGTCCACCGACCCTTGGGGGCAGCCGGGGGTGGGTGGGTTGGGATTGCGGGCGGTGGGGTTGCCGCCGGACTCGGCCAGCCCGACCGCCACTGCCAGCCGCAGACCCTGGCCGGTGAAGCCGGCCTGCGTGGCGGCCACGGCGAGCCCCGCGGCGCCGCGGGCGCCGATCGGCATGGTCGCCGCCGAGCCGCCGCCGAGGGCGCCGACCGTGGCGCCGAGCAGCACCACCGGCACCAGCAGCAGGCCCGCGGCGGCGATGAGGAGACGCTTCACCGTGCCGTCCCGTCGTCGTCGGGGTCGTGGTCGCCGTGCAGCTCGGCGAGCTCGGCCGGGTCGCTTGTGGCCAGAGCGTGCTCGGTGGAGGGGCTGGCGAGGCTTTTGAACGCGACCCGATGCTGGCCGGCTTGCCAGCAGGTCGGGCGCGTCTTGGGTGGCGACGGTCAGCCCTGTCCAGTGCTTGCGCGCCGACTTGGCCAGGCGGAACAGGTAGCGGGCGCCGATCGGGTCGCGCAGCAGCAGCCACGCCTCGTCCACCAGCACCAGCCGCCGCCGACGGATGGTGGGGTTGGTGATCTGCCGCCAGATCGCGTCCAGGACGAGCAGGGTGCCGACTCCGGCCAGCTCGTCTGGGAGTTCGCGGAGCGAGAACACGACGAGGTGGCTCTCGGGCCGCAAAGAGCTTGGCCCGTCGAACAGGCCGCGGTGCGAGCCGGTCACAAACGGCTCCACCCGCGTCGCGAGGATCTTGGCCCCTGCGTGGGTGTCGCGGGTCAGCGCGGCGGCGAGGTCGGCGAGCAGTGGGGCGGGTCGGGTGTGGGTGCGCGGGTCGGCGGTGATCCCCTTGGCCTTGTAGCAGGCGAGGATCGCGCGGTCCAGCGCGGCGGCCTCCTCGGGGCCGGGTGGCTGGCCGAGCAGGACCGCGACCAGGGTGTGCAGGAACAGCGCGCGGCGGGTGAGCGTCTCCCGGTCGGCTGGGGTGCCGGTCGGGGTGGGTAGGTCGAAGGGGTTGAGCCGCACCCCCGGGGCGCCGAGCCGCAGGTAGGTGCCGCCGACCGCGTCCGCGAGGCGCTGGTATTCGCGTTCGGGGTCGACCACGAACACTTCGATGCCTTGGTAGAGCCACCGCAGGGCCTCCAGCTTGGCCAGGTAGCTCTTGCCCGACCCGGAGGGCGCGAGCAGGACGGCGTTGTAGTTGCGCTGCGCGAAGCGGTCCCAGAACACCAGCCCCTGGCTGTTCAGGTTCCGCCCGTACAGGACGCCGTCGGTGTGGGGCAGCTCGGCGGAGGCGAACGGAAACCCGGCTGCCAGCGCCTCGGTGTCGAACGTGCGCCGCAGCTTCAGGGCGTCCACGCCGATCGGCAGGGTCGTGGCCCAGCCTTGCAGGCTGCGGAACGTGGCCGGATGGGTGGTGAGCAGCAGGGAGCCGAGCAGGGCGCGGATGGCGTCGGTCTGCTCGTCGAGTTCCCGCTCGCTGTGGGCGCGGATGGTCACATACAGGCCGACGCGGAACAGCCGGCCCTGGCCCCGGGCCAGGCGGCGGGCCAGCTCGGCGGCGTCGTCGGCGGCGGCCTCGGCGGCGAAGTCGGCCAGGCGGCCTTTGTCGGTGTCCAGGCGGCGGGTGGACTCAAGCCGGGCGAGCTGCTTTCGGAGCCGCTCGGCCGCGACCGGCGGCGGGATCGGCTCCACATGCAGCGCGACGTCGAGGGTGCCGGGCGCGGCAAGGACCGGCTCCAGCCAGCCCAAGGGGACCTCGTGGGGGTAGCCGGTGACCGCCAGGGTGCGGCACCAGGTGCCGCCCACCCGCAGCCACCGCGGCCCGACCTCGATCGCGTCAGGAGCGGGCAGCCCACCAGGTATGCCGGCCGGCTGGCTTGTGGTAGTGGCCCGGCGGGCCCGCCACCGAAGCCGAAACTGCTGGGTCAGCATGGGGGCCTCCTCGGGGCGCGGGTGACGGGCTGGTCAGACAGCGCCAGCCCGCCCAGCGGGCTGCGGGCTGCCGGGGTCCACGGCCCGGCCAAGGACGAGGTGGGCGCGTGGCCGCTCCAGCGGCACAAGCTGCACGCCAGCGGCCTGCAGCAGCGCGGCGGCCTCCTCGGCGCGGCGAGCAAGCCGCACGCCAGCGCCGGGGCGGGTGGGGTCGCGGAACACCAGCAGCCACTGGCGGCGCAGCACGTCGCGGCGGCGGGCCAGCTCGCCAAGGAAGCCGGCGTGGTCGCGGGCGCATCGCTCCAGCGCCGGATGTGGCAGCCCACCCGCACCCTCGTCCAAGTCGCTGATGAGGCGGGCGAGGTCGGCCCGTTCGGTGCGGACCACGAGCTGGATGGGGCCGGTGAGCGCGTGCAGGACCCGCGCGAACGCGGCCACCAGCGCTTCTTGCTCAGTGGGGGTGCGCAGGGCGAAGTTGACGGTGCTGGCCTGGCAGACCAGCGCCATCCCGTCGCCGCCGAGGTCCACCAGCCCGTCCGGGTCGATGCCGCAGGCAGGAAGCGCCAACGGGCCGGGCGGCGGCCCGGCGGGGATGTCGGCGAGCAGGTCGGGTGGGGCGGGCACGCCCTCCGGGGCGGGCACCTGCCGGCGGGGCGCGCGGGCCTGGCGCAGGGCGGCCAGGGCGAGCTGGTCGAGGCCGAGCCCGTCGCGCTGGCCTAGTGCCAACGCCGCGCCGACGGCGACGATCGGCAGGGCGAGGGCGTCGGCGACCACCGGAGGGACGAGGAGCTGGACGGCGTGGGCGAGCAGCCAGGCAAGGACCCCGGTGGTGGCGAGGATGGCGAGCTGGTGGGCGGTGAGGTTGAACGCGACCCGGTCGGGGCGTTCGACGTCGGCGGGGATGCGGGGCATCAGCCTCGCCCCCAGCTTCGGATGCCGCGATAGATGAAGTAGGACTTGGCCAGGCGGACCAGGGTGGAGCCACGCTGGCCGAACACCAGCCGGGAGACCCACACCGGGATGCGCAGCAGCATCCACAGCAGGCAGCCGACCACGATCAGGTCGACCAGGTGCGCGCTGCCTTGCAGGCCGAGGACGTGGGCGCGGTCGGCTTGGAAGAACACCCGCACCGCCATCGCCAGCACCAGCGCCT
>WNGA01012188.1_pt1 | contig 18650 bp, 15 predicted proteins | sample 5400061 | NCBI WGS metagenome assembly WNGA01 (sample SAMN13153366, study PRJNA577476) | soil metagenome | isolation source: 100 cm soil or saprolite under grassland replicate 2 | place: USA:California | collected 2016-06-15 | reverse complement strand
CGGGACCTCGGCCACCAAACCCTTAAGGGCGTGTCCGCGCCCCTGCGAGCCTTCGAGATCGTCGAGGAGAGTGCAGCCCGGAGCCGGCTCGACGCGGCGACGGCGAGCTTGACGCCGCTGGTTGGCCGTGCGCAGGAGGTGGGCCTGCTCCTCGACCGCTGGGAGCAAGCCGGCGAGGGGCGCGGCCACGTCGTGCTCCTGACGGGCGAGCCTGGCATAGGCAAGTCGCGTCTGACCCAGGTCCTCAAGGAACGAGTGGCCGAGGCACCGCACCACCGGCTGGAGGCTCGCTGCTCGCCGTACTACGAACACACGCCGCTCTACCCGATCATCGATCTGTTGCCGAGGGTATTCGAATGGAGCCAGAACGAAGCCCACGACGCCAAGCTCGCCAAACTGGGGCGAGGGCTGGAGGAAGCCGGCGTGGCTCTCGCCGAGGCGCTTCCCCTTCTGGCAGTTCTGCTCTCCCTGCCCGCCCCGGAGCGGTATCCGCTTCCGCCGATGAGCCCAGAGCGTCAGAAGCAGAAGACCCTCGAAGCGCTCGGCGGACTCCTCCTGGCGCTGGCGGCGGACAAGCCCGCATTGTTCATCGTCGAAGACCTGCACTGGGTCGATCCAACGACCACGGAGCTGCTGACACGGCTTCTCGACCAAGTCCCGACGGCCCGCCTTCTGGCCCTGCTAACCGCCCGCCCGTCGTTCACCGCACCCTGGCCGGCGCGGTCGCACCTCACGTCACTCACGCTGACGCGCTTCACCGGCAAGCAAACGGAGACGATGGTGAGCCGAGTGCTGGGGCCCAAGCCCCTACCCGCCGAGGTGCTTCGCCAGATCGTCAGCAAGACCGACGGAGTCCCCCTCTTCGTCGAGGAACTGACCAAGATGGTGCTGGAGTCGGGCCTGCTCGCCGAGCAGGAGGACCGCTACGAGCTGACGGCCCCGCTGCCGCCGCTGGCCATTCCTTCGACGCTCCAGGACTCGCTAATGGCGCGGCTGGACCGGCTCGCTGCCGTGAAGGAGGTTGCTCAACTCGGCGCCGCGCTCGGACGCGCATTCCCGTACGAGCTGATCCGGGCCGTGTCGCAACAGGACGACACCACCCTCAATCAGGCGCTCGCGCGGCTCGTGGACGCTGAACTCCTATACCAGCGTGGCGTCCCGCCTCAGGCCATCTACATCTTCAAGCACGCCCTCGTTCAGGAAGCGGCCTACCAGTCAGTGCTCAAGAGTACCCGGCAACAGTCCCATGAGCGGATCGCCCAGATACTGGAGGCGCGGTTTCCGGAGACTCGAGGGACCCGGCCTGAGCTCCTCGCCCACCACTACACCGAGGCCGGCCTCCTGATGCTGGCCATCCCCTACTGGCAGCGGGCGGGCGAGCGCGCCATCGAGAACTCGGCCCACTTGGAGGCGATCAACCATCTCACTAAGGGGCTCGAATCGCTCGCCACCCTTCCGAATACCCCGGTCAACAGATCGGCGAAACTCCGCGGCTCCTCCTGGCACTCTCAGGCCTCGTGTCGTTCCATGTCGTGCGGGCCGAGCTCCAGGAGGCCCGGCAAGTGGGAGAGCAGCTCCTCGACGTGGCAGAGCACCAATCCGCCCCCCAACTCCTCCTGGTGGCCCGCTGGGCGCTCGGTCATCCTTTGCTCTTCATGGGGGAGCTAGGCCCGGCGAAAACGCACTTGGAACAGGCAATTTCCCTCTACACCCCCCAGCAACACCACTCTTTGGCGCGTCTCTCCGGCTTTCCCGGCGACCTCGGAGTCTTCTGCCTCTGCTTCGCCGCTCATACTCTGTGCCATCTGGGCTATCTCGACCAGGCGCGCGCGAAGATCCGCGAAGCACTTGCCCTGGCTCGAGAGCTGGCGCATCCCTACAGCGTGGCGCTTGCTCTGGATTATGCGGCCATGCTGCATCAGTTCCGCCGCGAGCGACACCTAGTTGAGGAGTCGGCAGAGACAGCCATTGCACTCTGCACAGAGCAGGGGTTCGCCTACTACCTCGCCTGGGGAACCATGATGCAGGGCTGGGCCCTGGCCGACCAGGGACAGGACGCGGGCGGCATCGCTCACATGCGCAAGGGCCTGGCCGCCATACAGGCCACCGGGGCAGCGTTGCGCCGGCCGTACTATCTTGGTCTGCTGGCGGAGGCAAACGGGACAGCCGGCCACGTCGAGGACGGGCTTGCGATGCTGGCTGAAGCGCTCGCTGTGGTGGACAGAACCGGGGAGCGCTGGTCTGAGGCGGAGCTGTATCGGTTGAAGGGGGAGCTTCTGCTACGCTCCAAAGCCCGACGTCACTGTGCTCCCCTCGCTGAACAAGCGGATGCGAGTTTCCGCCATGCTCTCGAGGTTGCCGGCTTTCAGCAGGCGAAGTCATGGGAGCTGCGTGCCGCGACCAGCCTCGGCCGCCTCTGGCAGTCGCAGGGCAAGCGCAAGCAAGCCTCGGATCTTCTCGCGCCCATCTACGGCTGGTTCACCGAGGGATTCGACACCGCCGACCTCAAGGACGCCAAGGCACTCCTCGACGAGCTGACTTGAGCCCCGTCGGCGCCCCCGTTGACACGCCGGGGGCGAAGTCTTACGCTCTGACGCGCCAGATCGGGAGCGATCTAGGGCCCGCTCTCAAACCGCCGAATCCCGGAGGATGAGTCGTGAAACTGCCAGTCAAGATGACGATCAACGGCCAGAGCTACAGCCACGAAGTGGAGCCCCGCCTTCTCCTGGTGCACTACATCCGCGAGACGGTGGGCCTCACCGGGACGCACGTCGGCTGTGACACGAGCCAGTGCGGCGCGTGCACGATCCTCATGGACGGCCAGGCCGTCAAGGCGTGCAACTTCTTCGCCGTCCAGGTGGACGGCGCCAACATCATGACGATCGAGGGGCTGGCGAAGGACGGCGAGCTGCACCCGATCCAGCAGGGGTTCTGGGAGAAACACGGGTTGCAGTGCGGGTTCTGCACACCCGGGATGATCATGTCGGCCTACCAGATGCTCGAGCGTTACCCGAAGCCCTCGGAGGCGCAGATCCGCCACCAGCTCGAGGGCAACCTCTGCCGCTGCACGGGCTACCACAACATCGTGAAGGCGATCGAGTGGGCCGCTGAGCACATGCCCGCGAAGAGGTGAGGGACGCCATGGCAACCGTTGCCGCCGACCGTCTGTTCGGCAAGTCGATCAAGCGACGCGAGGACCCACGCTTCATCACCGGGCGCGGCCAGTACGTCGACGACGTGAAGCTGCCGGGAATGACCTACGCGGCCTTCGTGCGGAGCCCACACGCCCATGCACGCATCCGGAAGATCGACGCCGCCGCGGCGCTTCGGCACCCCGGTGTCGTGGCCATCTTCACGGGCAAGGACATGGCGGGCGTGAACTCGCTGCCCTGCGGCTGGGACCTCCGGAAGGAGAAGAAGATCCCCGGTGTCGTCCAGGACCTCGCGATGGTGCCCCACATGCCGCTCACGTCGGACGCGGCGCGGCACGTGGGCGACCCGGTGGCCGTGGTCATCGCCGACAGTCAGTCCGCGGCGATCGACGCCGCCGAGATGGTCAACGTCGACTGGGAGCCGCTGCCCGCGGTGACCAACACCGAGAAGGCCGCCCAGCCGGGAGCGGCGCAGCTTCACGACGGCGCGCCGGGCAACATCGCCTTCAAGTGGGAGATCGGCGACCGCGGTGCCACGGACGCGGCATTCAAGAGTGCGGCGGTCACGGTGAAGAAGCGTATCGTCAACCAGCGCCTGGTCGCCAATGCCATGGAGCCGCGCGCGTGCGTGGCCCGCTACGAGGACGCGACCGGCGATCTGACGCTCTGGGTGACGTCCCAGAACCCGCACGTGCACCGCCTGCTCATGTGCGCCTTCGTGCTCGGCATCCCCGAGCACAAGGTGCGCGTCATCGCGCCCGACGTCGGGGGCGGGTTCGGCTCGAAGATCTTCCTCTACAACGAGGAGGTCGTCTGCTCCTGGGCCTCGCGCCGGCTCAAGCGCCCGGTGCGATGGACCGCCAGCCGTCGCGAGGCCTATCTCACGGACGCCCACGGCCGGGATCACGTGACCGACGCCGAGATCGCGCTGGCGCGGGACGGTAAGATCCTCGGGCTCCGCGTGAAGACCACGGCCAACCTCGGGGCCTACCTCTCGACCTTCGCGCCAGCGGTGCCGACCTTCCTCTACGGCACGCTGCTCAACGGCGTCTACACGATCGGCGCGATCCACTGCGAGGTGACCGGCGTCTTCTCCAACACGACCGCGGTGGATGCCTACCGCGGCGCGGGGCGGCCGGAGGCCTGCTACGCCATCGAGCGTATCGTCGAAGCGGGCGCGCGTGGTCTCGGGATGGACGTCGCGGAGCTGCGCAAGAAGAACTTCATCCCGAAGTTCTCCGGCGCCTACCAGACGCACGTCGCCGTCAGCTACGACAGCGGCGACTACGGCGCGACCTGGGACCGCATGCTCCAGATGCTCGATTACAAGAAGTTCCGCGCCGAGCAGGAGGCCGCGCGCAAGCAGGGCCGGCTGCTCGGCATCGGGTTCTCGGCCTACATCGAGGCGTGCTCGATCGCGCCGTCGAAGCTCGTCGGCGCGCTCGGCGCCGGCGCCGGCCTCTACGAGTCTGGGAAAGTCCGCGTGCATCCCACCGGCATGGTCACCGTGTTCACCGGCTCGCACTCTCACGGGCAGGGCCACGAGACGACGTTCGCCCAGCTCGTGGCCGACAAGCTCGGCATTCCCATCGAGCAGGTCGACATCGTCCACGGCGATACCGGGTCGGTCGCGTTCGGCATGGGTACGTACGGCAGCCGCTCGGCCTCGGTCGGCGGCACCGCCATCCTCATGTCGCTCAACAAGGTCATCGAGAAGGGCAAGAAGATCGCAGCGCACCTGCTCGAAGCGTCGCCCGGCGACATCGAGTTCGGGGGTGGCCAGTTCTCCGTCAAGGGCGCGCCGGGCAAGGCGGTGCCGTTCGGCACCGTGTCCCTCACCGCGTACGTGCCGCACAACTATCCGGAGGGGCTCGAGCCCGGGCTCGAGGAGACGTCCTTCTACGACCCGTCGAACTTCTGCTTTCCCTTCGGCGCCCACGCCTGCGTCGTCGAGGTGGAGCGGGAAACGGGCAATGTCCGCATCCTCCGCTATCTGGCGGTGGACGACGTCGGCAACGTCATCAACCCGATGATCGTGGACGGCATGGTCCACGGCGGCATCGCTCAGGGCGTCGGTCAGGCGCTCTGGGAAGGCGCTGAGTACGACGGCCAGTCCGGCCAGCTCATGACGGGCAGCATGATGGACTACGCGCTGCCCAAGGCGGATATGCTGCCGATGTACGAGACCGACCGGACCGTCACGCCCACACCGGTGAATCCCATGGGCGTCAAGGGCGCGGGGGAGACCGGGACGATCGCGTCGCCGCCGGCAGTCGTGAACGCCGTGGTGGACGCGCTTGCGCCGCTCGGTGTGGATCACATCGAGGCGATGCCACTGACAGCCGAGCGTGTGTGGAAAACCATCCAGGGCGCGAAGGGCGCCCGCTAAACCAGGAGAGCGACATGTATCCAGCCGCGTTCGAGTACCACGCGCCCACCAGCGTGAAGGAAGCGCTGGGGCTCCTCGGCAAGCACAAGGACGACGCCAAGCTCCTGGCCGGCGGCCACAGCCTGATCCCGATGATGAAGCTGCGACTGGCGCAGCCCAAGCACCTGATCGATCTGCGGAAGGTGCCCGGACTCACCGGAATCAAGCAGGATGGCAACATGCTCGCGATCGGCGCAATGACGACCCACTGGGAGGTCGAGTCCTCGGCGCTCGTGAAGTCGAAGCTGGCGGTCCTCTCCGAGGTGGCCGCGATCATCGGCGACCCGGCGGTGCGGAACCGCGGGACGGTCGGTGGCTCGCTCGCTCACGCCGACCCCGCGGCGGACTACCCGGCGGCGGTGATCGCCCTTGGCGCTCCCGCATCCGGCCTCGCGCTTCGCCGTCGTCGGCGTCGCCGCGGCGGTCACGCTCGACAGCAAGGGCGCGTGCTCGAAGGCGTCGGTTGGTATCACGGGCGCCGGCACCAAGGCGGTGCGCGCCAAGGGCGTCGAGGCAGGATGCAACGGCAAGAAGCTAGATGCGGCCGCGATCGAGGCAGCCGCCCAAAAGGCGGCCGAGGGTGTGGACGTGCAGGCAGATCTTCAGGGATCCGTCGAGTACAAATCTCACCTCTGCCGTGTCTTCGCCAAGCGGGCCCTCACGGAAGCCGTCAAGCGGGCCGGCGGGTAGTCGGCGGGGGAGCGGGGGATAGGGGTCGCTCGACCACGCGGCACGCGTCCGCACACCCAGTGCGGCTGGGCTCCATCATTCGCGGACGCGCCCGCTGTTGCTTGGAGGGAACGGGTCTCGTCGACCCCTATCCCCCGCTCCCTCGCCGACTACCCGACAACGCTCGAGTCGGCGGGTCTCGGAAGTTTTCTTAGTCCCATCCCGGCACGGTGACGGAGGAGGCGAGTGCCTGCGGTGTTCGTGCATGGGGTGCCTGACACGCATCGTTCGTGCATGGGGTGCCTGACACGCATCGGGTGTGGAACGCACTGACCCGGCGGTTGCGTCGCGACGACATCGTCACACTATCTCTTCCGGGCTTCGGCTGTGAGATCCCGACAGGCTTCGATTGCGGCAAGGAGGCCTATTGTGATTGGTTGCTCCGCGAGCTGGACAACATCGACCGGCCAATAGACGTCGTCGCCCACGACTGGGGCGCGCTCCTGGCGCTGAGGGTTGCGTCGCTCGAGCCGACGCTGATTCGGACCGTTGCGGTCGGTGGCGCGCCGCTCGATGCCGAGTACGAATGGCACAAGGCGGCGAAGCTCTGGCAGACACCCGCGATCGGCGAGCAGGTGATGGAGAGGCTGACGCCCGAGACGCTCGCGTCGGGGCTCGTCGCCGTCGGAGTGCCGACCGCGGACGCGACGGAGACGGCGCGACACGTCGACGCGACGATGAAGCGGAGCATCCTCGCTCTCTACCGCTCGGCCGCGCACGTCGGGGCGGAGTGGGAGCCGGGTCTCGCGCGGATCAAGTCCCCCGGGCTCGTGCTCTGGGGTGCGGACGATCCCTATGTCGCGCGCATTTTCGGCGACCGGCTGGCGAGCCGGATCGGCGCCCGCTTCGTGTCGTTCCCCGATTGCTCGCACTGGTGGCAGCTGCAGCGTGTCGGAGAGGTGGCCGCCGAGCTCGAAGCCCTCTGGTCTTGAGCGTCAGGGGGCGTGCGTGATCGCGGCGGTCGTGCTGGCGGCGGGGCTCGCCCGACGCATGGGACGGCAGAAGCTCTTGCTCCAGCTCCAGGGCAAAGCGGTTGTGCGCTGGGCCGTCGAGCGGATCATCGGGCACGTCGAGGACGTCGTGATCGTCACCGGCCCGGACGACACAGCGATCCGTCAGGCTCTGTCCGATCTGGCGGTTCGCTTCGTCGCGAATCCTCGCCCCCAGGACGGCCAGGGGAGCTCGATCGCCGTCGGCGTTGGCGCGTTGAAGCCGTGGACGCGCGCCGCGCTGATCGCGCTCGGTGACCAGCCTCGGATCCCGGACGTGGTCGTGCGTGCGCTGATCGAGGCCTTTCGGCGCTCCGGAAAGGCGATCGTCGCGCCGGTCTATCAGGGCGAGCAGGGCACGCCGGTCGTCTTCTCGTCGGAGGTTTTTGGCGAGCTGCGTGCGCTCACGGGCGACGCGGGCGCGCGCGCCGTCGTGCGGGCGCATCCGGAGCGCGTCGAGACGGTCGCCCTCGACCTCGCGATGCCGCCCGACGTGGACACGCCGGAAGACTACGCGAAGCTTCATGTACAATAGCTAGCCATGCGCGACGAGATCCGGAAGATCCAGGAGATGATGGAAGCGGCCGAGTACGTCACCGATGCGCCGGTCGCGACGTCCGTTCACCTCGCGATGCGGCTGCACAAGCCGCTGCTCATCGAAGGCCCGGCCGGCGTGGGGAAGACCGAGGTCGCCAAGGTGATGGCGCGCATGCTCGCGACGAACCTGATCCGGCTCCAGTGTTACGAGGGGCTCGACGTTTCCACCGCGCTCTACGAGTGGAACTACCAGAAGCAGCTCTTGCACATCAAGCTCGAGGAAGCGGGCCACAACAATCGCGCGATGGTCGACAAGGAACACGAGATCTTCTCCGAGCCGTTCCTGCTCCGCCGCCCGTTGCTCCAGGCCATCACCCAGGATTCGCAGTCACCGGTGCTCCTGGTCGACGAGGTCGATCGATGTATCGCCGCGCGGACGCTCGTCGCAACAACGATCGGGATCAAGCGGGCCGAAGACATCCGACCTGGCGACGAGCTGATCAGCTTCTCCCCCGAGCGTTTCCGCCTGACCCGATCTCGCGTACGCAAGGTCATTCCGAGGCAGACCAACGACGTTTTCAGGATTATCGTGGGTGGCCGATTTATTGAGGTGACAGCGGAGCATAAGTTCGCTCGATACACGGACGACGGGTTCGAGGTGGTTCGGGCCGCTGATCTGCGTTCTTCTGACCGGCTTCCATTGTCGAAGGGCGTGGAGCCGGGTCGGGAAGTCGAGCCGAGCTTCGAGTTCGGTGACAACCTCGTCAAGATCACGGCTCGAGGCAAGGCGCTCCTTCGCAGCGCGTACCTGCGCTCCGGCCTCACCTACGAGGTGATGGCGGGACGGGTAGGCGTGTCGAGGACGCACCTGCGTAACGTGCTCCAGCCGCGGTCCTTCCGGGATTCGCTCCGTGCGGGGGTGCTCGAGAAGCTGGCCGAGGAGCTGGGCGTTTCAGGTCGACTCGGAGCCGTCGAGCACACGAGGGGGCTACGAATCGATCAGTGTGTGGCGTTCTTCGAGATCCTCGGATACATCGTCGCCGACGGTTGCTTCACGAGTGACCGGCTGTGCATTGCCGACAAGGACAGACTCAATCTCGAGATCTACGCCGAGAAGTTCGAGAAAGCCTTCGGAGTGCGTCCAAGGATCGTTCCGGGACCGCACCGGAACTACGAGCTCACGTACCACTCGCTCCCGCTGGGCCGCTTTCTGCGCCGCGTACTCGGCGCCGGGATGGTGCGAAGCCGCGAGCGGATGGTCCCAGAGTTCGTGTTCGCGCTTTCTCGGGAGAAGCGCGCGGCGTTCGTCCGCGGCTACTTCGACGGCGAAGGGTGGGTCGGTGACCATCAAGTGTGCGCCGTCTCTGCCTCCCCGTATCTCCTCACCGGAATCCAGCAGGTGATGAGCTCCCTGGAGGTCGAGAGTCGGATCGCGAAAATCAAGAGTCACCCCAGGAGTTTTGGCAAGGGGACTCACTTCCAGCTTGCCGTGGCCGACGTCCCGGCCTTCATGGACGCTGTTGGATTCGAAGCCCCAGCTAAACGGGCCCGTGCGAGCGGCTTGAAATCGCCCGCGTTCAGACGGACGGAGACATTGCCGAGCGCGCCGGTGACAACAGCACTCAACCAGATCAGCACCCAGAGCGTGCTCGGCAACATCCCCGGGCACCAGACGATCTACGACATCCCTTCCGGGCGCGTGAAATCCAATGTGTGGTCCCTCCGAAGGATTGCCGAATCGTTCGGGACGCCCGCACTGAAGGATCTCCTCGGGCGCGGTGTGGTTCTCGAGGAAGTGACCTCGATCGAGAGCGTCACGGCACCGCAGATCGTCTATGACTTTGTGCTGGACGGTGAGCCCTACTTCGTCGCCAACCAGGTCGTCACCCACAACTGCGACGAAGAATTCGAGGCGTTCATGCTCGAGGTGTTCTCGGACTGGCAGGTGACGATCCCCGAGATCGGCACGATCAAGGCGACGCACCCGCCGCACGTCATCCTGACCTCGAATCGCACGCGCGAGCTGTCCGACGCGCTCCGGCGGCGCTGTCTCTATCTCTGGATCGACTATCCGACGCCCGACAAGGAGATCCGGATCATCGCGCGCAAGGTGCCGGGGATCAACCAGCGACTCGCGCGCGAGATCGCGAAGTTCATGGAGACGCTGCGGCAGGTGCGGCTCGCGAAGGTGCCGGGCGTGGCCGAGACGCTCGACTGGGCCCAGGCGCTCGCGTCGCTGCACGCGGATCACATCGACGAGCCGCTGGTCGCCGAGACGCTCGGCTGCGTGCTGAAGGACGTCGACGACATGAAGCGCTTCCGCGCCGAGGTGGCGAAGTCGGGGCTCAGTCCCTTCCTGCCCGCGCCGAGCTGAGCCGGTGGCGCGCGAGCTGTCGGCGGCGGTCGCGCGGTTCGCGACGCTGCTCAGGCGGTCCGGTCTCCCCGTAACACTCGTCGAAGTCACCGACGCGGTCCGCGCGCTCGACCATCTCGACATCGCCGATCGCCAGGAGCTCTACCTCGGCCTTCGCGCCGTCTTTGTCACGCGACCCGAAGAGGTCCCCCCCTTCGACCGGTGCTTCGAGGCCTTCTGGCGGGTCGCGCGGGACGAGGAGGATCCATCGGGGTTCATCCCGGCGCCGTCGCTCGACGACCAGGCGAGCCCCGGCGTCGTCAAACCGGACCAGAAGCGGGAAGCGCTGGCCCTCGACTCGTGGGGCGAGGAAGAAGCCGAGGAGTCGGGCGATCCGCTCAGCGTGCCCCTGGCCTCCGAGGCCGAGGCGCTCGTGCACCAGGACTTTTCCACGTTCGGCGCCGAGCAGCTCGACGAGCTGCTCAAGCTCACCATCAAGATCGCGCGCCGCCTCGCCCACCGCATGAGCCGCCGCCGCCGTCCGGTGAAGCGGCGGGGGCGGGTCGATCTTCGGCGGACGCTGCGCGCGAACCTCACGCGTGGCGATCTCATCGAGCTCCGCTATCGGGAGCGGAAGCGGAAGAAGATCAGACTCGTCCTGCTCTGCGACGTCTCGGGCTCGATGGACCTCTACAGCCGTTTCCTGCTCCAGTTCCTCTTCGCCCTCCAGAACGTCTTCGGCCGGGTGGAGACCTTCATCTTCTCGACGCGACTCACGCGCGTCACCGAATACCTGCGCGGGCGCTCCTACCGGCAGGTGCTGCGGCGCCTGACGGACGTGCGCGACTGGTCGGGCGGGACGCGGATCGGCGAATCGATCGCCCAGTTCAACCGCGAGTGGCCGCACCTCGTGGATCGGCGGACGATCGTGATCATCCTCTCGGACGGGTGGGACACGGGGGAGCCCGACGTGCTCGCGACCGAGCTTCTGAGGATCAAGCGGCGCGCCGCGCGCGTCATCTGGCTGAATCCGCTCCTCGGCAACCCCTCGTACGAGCCGCTCACACGCGGCATGGCGGCGGCTCTCCCGCTGATCGATGACTTTGCCGCCGGCCACAACCTCGCGGCCCTGCGCGACCTCGCCGGCAAGCTTCACCTCTAGTCACTAGTCGCGCCACAGCGACAGGGGTGCTTCCCGGCCCCGGTCGGCGTATCATTAGGTTTCATGGCGGAACTCTTCGATCACATTGACGAACTTCGACGCTCCCCGGGCAAGGTCGCAGTCGCCACGCTGGTCAACACGCGGGGCACGACGCCCCGAAAAGAAGGCGCGAAAATGCTCGTCGGCGAAGGCGGTGCCGTGCTCGGCTCCGTCACGATCGGCGGGTGCGTGGACGCCCAGGTCATCGAGCAGACCGAGGACGTGCTGCACACGATGAAGCCCCGGCTGCTCGAGCTGAACCTCGGTGACGAGGAGGCCTGGGAGATCGGCCTCACGTGCGGCGGGACGATCGAGGTGTTCGTCGAGCCGCTGACCGCCGACTTTCTGGAGCGCGTGCGTGCCCACACCGGCCGCGGCGGGCGGGCGGCGATCGTCACCCGGCTCGACGGGCCGGTCGGCGCGAAGCTCCTCGTTCTGGACGACGGCACGTCCGCGGGCACGCTCGGCGATGCCGGGCTGGACGAACCGTTCACCCGCGAAGCGCGTGAGGCGATGGCTGCCGGAACCTCGCGCACGCTCTTGCTCGAGAACACGCGCGCGTTCGTCGAGGTGTTCGCGCCGTCGGCCCTGCTCCTCGTGGTCGGCGCCAGTCACGTCTCGATGCCGCTCACCGAGCTCGCCAAGGTGCTCGGCTATCGCACGGTCGTGGTCGACGGCCGGCCGCGGTTCGCGACCCGCGAGCGGTTCCCCGCCGTAGACGAGTTGCGGATCGGCATCCCGTCGGAGCTCGTCGGCGAATACCCGCTCGTCCCCTCCACCGCGCTCGTGCTGATGGCCCACGACTACAAGTACGATCTGCCGGTGCTCCACAAGGCGCTCGCCACCGAGGTCGGCTACATCGGGATGCTCGGGTCGGCGCGACGCGGCGCGGCGATCTTGAAGCTCCTTGCCGAAGAGGGCGAGGGCGACGCCGCGCTCAAGCGCATTCGCGTCCCGATCGGTCTCGATATCGGCGCCCGCTCGGCGCCCGAGATCGCGCTTGCGGTCATGGCCGAGATCCAGGCGGTGCGCGGCGGCGGGACCGGCCAGCCCATGAGCACAAAGCCTCGGCGGCAGGACGCACCCGTCTCAGGCCACCCTCGGTCCGAGCCGGGCGACGAACGGAGCCACGCCGCACCCGTCTCAGGCCACCCTCGGTCCGAGCCGGGCTCACGGCCCCCGCTCCAATGAAAGCGATCGCTCAGCGGCGCGAAGCGGCGACCCTCGAGGGCCTGGTCGACAAGGTGCTCTGCCACGACGTCCGTGACGCGGCCGGGAAGGTCGCGGTCGAGAAGGGCGCGCGGCTCACCGCGGCCACGGCGAAGGTCCTGCTCGAGACCCCGTGGGAGGAAATCCACCTGCTCGTGGTCGAGCCCTCGGACCTGCACGAGGAGGAAGCCGGCAAGCGGCTGGCCGCGGCGGTCGTGGGCGACGGCGTCGAGGTGAAGGGCTACACGGGGGGCCAGTGGACACTGGTCGCGACCCGCCGGGGGCTCCTGAAGGTTCGTCGCGAGGCGCTGGCCGACGTCAATGCCATGGAAGGCGTCTCGGTCTTCACCCTCTTCGAGGCCCAGCCCGTCGAGCCGGGCGAGACGATCGGCAAGTGCAAGGTCACACCGCTTGTCATCCCCTCCGAGACGCTCCGCGCCGTCGAGAAAATCGCGCGCGACGCGCATGGGCTCGTGACCGTGAGCGGTTTCAGGCCGGCGACCATCGGCGCCGTGGCGCAGGAGCGCCTCGACCCCAAGCAGCGCGCCCGGTTCGAGGCGGCGCTGACGCAGAAGATCGAATGGTTCGGCGGACGCCTCTTGCCGATCCACTACGCCGGCGGCTCGGCGCGCGTCGTGGCCGACGCGCTGACGGCGCTCAGGCGGGACGGCGCGGAGGTGCTGATCGTGGCCGGGGCGAGCGCGCTCGACCCTCTCGATCCGGTCTTCGGCGGGCTCACGCTGCTGGGTGCCCGCATGGAGCGCCACGGTGCTCCGGCTCACCCCGGGAGCTTGCTCTGGCTCGCGATCTGGGACGGTAAGGCCGTGCTCGGGATGCCGACCTGCGGCATGTTTTCCCAGGCGACGACGTTCGACCTGGCGTTGCCTCGGATCCTCGCCGGCGAGCGCGTGGACAACCGGACGCTGGCGGAGCTGGGCCACGGCGGCCTCCTCTCGCGCGATGTGGCGTACCGCTTCCCGCCCTACCGCACGAACGCGGCGAGGGGAGAGCTCGAGTGAGCACCGCCACGCCCTCCGCGGCCGGCGGGCTCTACAGCGACGTCATCCGCGAGCGGTGGCGGCGGCCGCGCCACCGCGGTGAGTTGCCGGGCGCCAACGCCGTCGCCGAGGACGTGAATCCGCTCTGCGGAGACCGCGTTCGATTGATGCTGACGATCGAGCCGGACGGCCGGATCGCGGTGGTTCGTTTCGTGGGCGATTCGTGCGCCATCTGCACCGCGTCCACCGACGTCCTCGCCGAGCTGATCACCGGCCGGCCACGGGCCGAGGCGAGGGCCGTCGAGGTCGCCGATCTGCTCGCCGTCCTCCAGGCGGAGATCCGTCCCACGCGGATGCGCTGCGTGAGCCTTCCACTCTCGGTGCTGGCTCAGGCACTCAACGGGACCAAGACGCCATGAGGCTGGACGAGCAGACACGCCCGGACTTCCCGATCCTCCAGCGGATCGTCAACGGCCGGCCGCTCGTCTACTTCGACTCGGGCGCCTCGAGCCAGAAGCCGCGGGCCGTGATCGAGGCGATGAGCCAGTATTACGAGCGGAGTCACGCGAACGTTCACCGCTCGATCCATACCCTGGGCGAAGAGGCGACCGAGCTCTACGAGCTGGCCCGCGACACCGTCCAGCGGTTCATCGGCGCCGCGAGCCGGGAAGAGGTCGTCTTCACCCGTGGCACCACCGACGGCCTTGGCCTGATCGCCGAGACCATCGGCCGGACGCTCGCGAGGGGCGACGAGATCGTGGTCACCGAGCTCGAGCATCACTCGAACCTGATTCCCTGGCAGCTGGTGGCCCGTGACCGCGGCGCGGCGCTCAAGGCCGTGCCGATCCTCGCGGATGGCACCGTCGACCTCGTCGCCCTCGACCGTCTGATCACGCCACGCACGCGCGTGGTCGCGTTCGCGCACGTCTCGAACGTACTGGGAACGATTCTCCCGGTGACCGAGATCGTACGTCGGGCGCGCACCGTCAACGCGATCACGGTGGTCGACGGGGCTCAGGCGGCGCCTCACCTGAGGCTCGATATGTCTGCGCTGGAGTGTGATTTCTACGTGTTCTCGGCCCACAAGATGCTCGGCCCCACCGGGATCGGTGTCATGTACGGCCGGCGAGCGGTTCTGGACAGTCTCGAACCCGGTCGCGGCGGCAGCGAGATGATCAAGGAAGTCTGGATCGATCACGCCCAGTGGAACGATCTCCCCTGGCGGTTCGAGCCCGGCACCCCGCCCATCGCCGAGGCTGTCGGCCTGACCGCGGCGATCGAGTATCTGGAAAAGCTCGGCATGGACCGCGTCGCCGAGCACGAGCACGCCCTCACCCGCCAGACGCTCGAGGGGCTGGCGCGGATCCCGGGGGTCACGCTCTACGGCCCGCCCCCCGCTGTCGAGCGCGGCGCCGTCGTCGCGTTTACCGTCCAGAACCTCCATCCGCACGACGTTGCGGCACTCCTCGATGCGGAGGGCATTGCCGTGAGAGCCGGACATCACTGCGCGATGCCGCTCATGCGGCGTCTTGGTGTCGTGGGCACCTCTCGGGCGACCTTCTCGGTGTTCAACTCGCCCGACGAGGTCTCGCTGTTCCTGGCAACGGTCGCCGGGCTGCATTCGGCGCTCTAGCGAGGCCCGCGGTGAGCACGTCCGGTCCCCGCGATGCGTTCGTCTCTCCGCGATTCGGTCAGGTGGCGACGTTCATGCTGCTGCCCGCCGCCCCCTCGGCCAAGGGCCTCGACGTCGCCCTGCTGGGTATCCCGTACGACGGGGGAACCTCGTATCGGACCGGGGCGCGCTTCGGTCCGAGGGCTGTGCGTGAGCAGTCCTCCCTGATCCGTCCGTGGAATCCCGTGCTCAAGGTCCACCCGTTCGAGCGGCTGCGTGTGGCCGACTGCGGCGACGTTGACGTCGTGCCGATCTCGATCGAGCGCACCCTGGCCGCCATCGAGGCGCGTGTCGGCGAGGTGATCGCCGACGGGGCGATCCCCGTGTGTGTCGGCGGCGATCACTCCGTGACGCTCGGTATCCTGCGCGCCCTCGCGCGCCGCCACGGGCGACTCGGCCTCGTGCACTTCGATGCCCACCCCGACACCTGGGACGAGTACTTCGGCTCGAAGTTCTTCCACGGCACACCGTTCCGCCGCGCCGTGGAGGAGGGACTCGTCGAGCCGAGACGCATGATCCAGGTCGGGATCCGCGGTCCGCTGTACGGCGCCGAGGACTTCGCCTTCCACGACCAGCACGGGATCGAGGTCGCCCGCATCGAGGCGGTGAAGGAGCAGGGGACCGCCTGGGTGGCGGAGCGGTTCGCGCGCCTGCGCGGCGGGCCGGTCTACTGTTCGTTCGACATCGACGCCGTCGATCCGGCGTTCGCCCCGGCGACCGGCACCCCCGAGGTCGGCGGGCTCACGTCTTACGAGGCGCTCGTGCTGGTGCGGGCGCTCACCGGTCAGGCGCTCGTGGGCGCGGACGTCGTCGAGGTTTCACCCCCATACGACGGCCCCGGTCAAATAACCTCGCTGCTCGCCGCGAATCTCCTCTTCGAGCTGGTGAGCCTCCTCGCGCTGCAGCGATGACTCCAGGTCGCGCCTTTCTCAGGCCACCCGCGGTTCGCGCCGGCCTCAAGGCGTTCGCTACAATGAATCCAGATCGCGCCTTTCTCAGGCCACCCCGGGTCGCGCCGGCCTCACGGCGTTCGCTACAATGACTCCAGATTGCGCCTTTCTCAGGCCACGTCGCGCCTTCTTCGCCCTGCTCGCGATCGCGCTGCTGGCGCTTCCCGTGGCAACGGCGGCCGCGCCTGCACCCGTGGCGACGATCGACATCGAGGGCGTGATCAACCCGGTGACGCTGCGCCTCGTGGGCATCGCCATTGACCGTGCCCAGGCCGAGGGCGCCCAGGCGCTCGTCATCCAGCTCGACACGCCCGGGGGCCTCGAGCGCTCAATGCGGGCGATCGTCCAGCGCATGATGAACGCCGATGTCCCCGTCATCGTGTTCGTCGCGCCGACCGGCGGCCGGGCGGCCTCGGCCGGAGTCTTCATCACGATGGCGGCCCACGTGGCGGCGATGGCGCCCGCGACCAACATCGGCGCGGCCTCGCCCGTCGCGCTCGGCGGCGGCGCCGACAAGACGATGATGAAGAAGGTCGAGAACGACGCGGTCGCGTTCATCCGCACGGTCGCGCTCGAGCGGGGCCGCAACGCGGACTGGGCCGAGAAGGCCGTCCGCCAGGCGGTCGCGATCACCGAGCGCGAGGCGGTGAAGCTGAAGGTCGTCGACCTGGTGGCCGACTCCATTCCCGACCTGCTCGACAAGATCGACGGCCGCACGGTCAAGCTGCCGAAGCGAACGACGACGCTTGCCACGAAGGGCGCCCCGGTCCGGCCGATCGAGATCGGGTTCCGCGACCGGTTCCTGAACGTCATCACCGACCCCAACGTGGCCTACGTGCTCATGATGCTCGGCATGCTCGGGCTCTTCTTCGAGCTATCGAACCCGGGCGTGATTCTGCCCGGCGTCATCGGCGGGATCTCGCTGATCCTGGCATTCTTCGCTTTCCAGAGCCTGCCGATCAACTACGCGGGGTTGCTCCTGATCCTGTTCGGCATCGTGCTGCTGGTCGCCGAGATCAAGATCGTGAGCCACGGCGTCCTGGCGATCGGTGGCATCATCTCGATGGCGCTCGGCTCACTGATGCTCTTCGACTCGCCCGAGGTCGGCTTCCGCGTGTCCTGGTGGGTGATCGCGCCGACGGTGGGGGCGACGGCCGGACTTTTCTTGTTCGTGGTCGCGGCGGGCGTGCGCGCGCTGGGGCGGCCGCCGGCGACCGGGGCGGAGGGGCTTATCGGCAAGACCGCCAGCGTCCGGGAGCGGCTCGCCCCGGAGGGCCAGGTGATGGTTTCCGGAGAAATCTGGCGTGCGGTCGCCGAGCCGAGGGCGAGCCCGTCGAGATCGGCGGCCAGGTGCGGATCGTCGCAGTGGACGGGCTCACGCTGAAGGTCACCAAGGCGGAGGCCAAGGGAGGAGTCGCATGATCACGATGGACTCGCTGCTGCTCATCGTCGCCCTTCTGGTGGCGCTCTTTTTCATCGGCTCCTTTGCGCGCATCTTGCGCGAGTACGAGCGGGCGGTCATCTTCCGCCTGGGCCGCAGCACCAAGGCGATCTTGAACCCGGGCGGGCAAGGCAACGGGCCGGGGCTCGTCCTGCTGGTGCCCCTCATCGACAAGATGGTGAAGGTGAGCATGCAGACCGTCGCGCTCGACGTCGCGCCGCAGGACGTGATCACGCGCGACAACGTCTCTCTGAAGGTCAGCGCCGTCATCTACTTCCGGGTGGTCGACCCGGAGCGAGCGGTGATCGCGGTCCAGGACTATCTCTACGCGACCTCGCAGATCGCGCAGACGACGCTGCGGAGCGTGCTCGGCCAGGTCGAGCTGGACGACCTCCTGTCGGCGCGCGACAAGATCAACCAGCAGCTCCAGCGGATCATCGACGAGCACACCGAGCCGTGGGGCATCAAGGTCGCGACCGTCGAGGTCAAGCAGATCGACCTGCCCCAGGACATGCAGCGCGCCATGGCCAAGCAGGCCGAAGCCGAGCGCGAGCGCCGAGCCAAGGTCATCAATGCGGACGGCGAGTTCCAGGCGGCGGCGAAGCTTTCCGAGGCGGCCGAGGTCCTCACGCGGCACCCGATCGCTGTCCAGCTCCGGTATCTGCAGACAATGCGCGAGATCGCCTCTGAGCGGTCCACGACGACCTTCTTCCCGCTGCCGCTGGACCTCTTCGGCCCGCTGCTGCAGGCCTTCAACAAGGGTGGGGACGGTTCCAAGGCGTGATGTAGAATACGTTCGCTTCGCTTGTGGCCTCGGGGGGTTAGCTCAGTTGGGAGAGCGCGGCGTTCGCAACGCCGAGGTCGAGGGTTCGAATCCCTTACCCTCCACCAATAAGCTTCTCGCCGAGTTACAGCTCACTTTGTCGTAGTTTGCGCGTATCGGCGCGTTTTGGCGCGCCGCCCTAAAGGCGCATTTTCCCTCGGTGTCGAG